>Ga0172375_10004547_pt1 | contig 20406 bp, 21 predicted proteins | sample LakKiv1m_FD_114537 | JGI IMG/M metagenome (GOLD analysis project Ga0172375, IMG submission 114537) | Freshwater microbial communities from Kabuno Bay, South-Kivu, Congo - kab_092012_11.1m | ecosystem: Environmental > Aquatic > Freshwater > Lake | place: Democratic Republic of the Congo...
CAAATGAGATTATAATCCCATTATATCTTGCAGCTAGAGAACACGGTTACAATCCTTCAACCCCATTAGAAGCAATTTTTATGTTAAAAAAAACTCCTGCAGAAGCATTACATATATTAACAGAAATATATAAACTAAATGGGTATTCTCAGGAAAAAGCAGAATAAATCTCTGCAGAATTAATTTATAGAGATTATGAAAGAATACAAAAAAGGATTTTTGCATCAGACAGAGATAATGCCAAAAGAAAGAAAAAGTAAATAAAAAACTAAAAATATTAAAACAAAAAATTTAGATTCTTCTTTCTCGTCTTAATGGTTTTATACCTAAGGGAACAATTGAAGTGTTAACTAAATTCTTTATTATATTTATTTCGCTTTGTGTTAACTTAGCTTGCTTGTCTGCATCTAATAATACAGAAGGAAAGCAATAATCTTTTGAATAATTTGAAATATATGAAATAAAACCTTTTATTTCTTTTAATTTTTCTTGTGTAAAATTATTATATTGCAATTCTATTCGTAATGGATAATCATCATTTACTTTCAAATACGATGCATAAAAATTAAATTCCCCATAGGATTTTAAATCATTATAAATTAAATTACTTTCAACACAATAAATTGGGAAAAAAGATATTGCTTGTCCTTTCTCCAAAATGTTATTCAAAAATAAAATATCATTAACGCCATTCAAAGATTTGTTTGACAAATTATTCTGAACTAATTTTAAAAAAGAATTTGCTCTTGAATCCTCTACACTTCCAATCAAAATTGTGCCTTGAGATTTTGCCAAATCATACAATCTTACAAACGAGTTCAATAAAGATTCATATTCTGAATATAAAGTAGAATTATTTGATGGACGATCAACAGGCTGAGGCAAAATATTTCCATCAATTAATGCATAATCTGGATTTTTATTTTTTATTCCTTCGTAAAGCAAATTTAATTCTTGCTTTAATCTTGCAATTGAAACAAACTTTTGTACTTCATCTTTTTGTAAAATATTATCTGATATTTTAAATTCATAAATTGGGTTTTGTGTTAAACGTTCGTATTTAACTAATTTGGAATCATAATCAAAAAATGATCCAGAGCATTTAATATAACAAAAATCTAAACCAGTTAATGAACTTTCAAAAAATCCTGAATCAACACCTATAACTTTTCCTTTTGAGTTTTCATTTATTGCTTGCAATTGTTCTTGTTCAATTAAACCAAAGATACTATTTTGTTTTAATAATTCTTTAGTTTTCTGTGCCTCTACTTTAATATCAGCTAAATAGTTGGCATATTTATCTACTTGCTTCTGTATATCTGCGAACATCAATTATCACTCATTTAATTTACTATCTTCCAACATTTTTGACAAAGCACTACTCTCAGAAGAATTAGAATAATATCTTATTAATCCGGGTATTAAACGATAAACATCATTTACATATCTTGGCACCCCATATTTAGAAACATACCATCTAATTGCTGCAATGCGCAAATCTTTATCTAGAAATATTTTTGGCTGATCTTTTAATTCCCAAGGGTATATTTTTTTAGTACCAAAATCATTTAATTTAGACATCTGTTTTATTTCTTCATAAGAATAGGCATAATTTGCATCAACCAACAACTCATAAAAAGAACTATAATATATAACATGTGATTTTATTATTTTATAAAACTCGTCTGGAATAATATTTTCTGGTTTAATCTTAAACTTAAATATATACCAATTCAACATTGCAACTCTTAATTGTTTATCGTTATATATTTCTGGTTGATCATCTAATTCCCAGGGATACAACTTATCATTTTCAAAATTATTTGATTCTGACATTTTCTTTATTTCATCTACTGAATATGCATAACCACATTCAACTAATATTGAATAGGGTGAATTTCCCAATGCTCCGGAAGGGCCTAATTTTAAATCAGAAATAGTTAATTGTTCTGGTTTTTTATTTGTTAATTTCAAAACCCAATCTAATGCATATTTTTTCATATTCTTATTATATTGATTCATTTTCAATAAATCCCAGGGATAATATTTATCTCTAGGATAACTACCATCTTTAAAGAATTGAGCAATCTCATTCTCAGAATACACATTACCTGTTACAGCCATTATTTCATACATCCCATTAAACTTAACTAACATATTACCTAACCCATATAATATTAAATCTTGAGCAGTAACAGTCATAATTGGTTTTGATATTGCTTTAAAGAATTTGGTTAATATAAAAACATTCAAAGACATATCCTTGAAACTTTTTTGTGCACATCTAATCATTCCTGAATCATATAACTGTTCTATATTTCCAGATTCAATTTCACTATTAATATATTCTATCACATTTTGAGAAAGTTGACTTTTTGATAATCCCACAGTAGTAAAATCAGTATCTCTTGTTTTTTGTGTTTGCGGCTCACTTAGCTCAAGATACAATCTTCTATTTTTTCTAACTACAGAATCTGAAATTACTCTAAGCCCAAAATCAGTTACTTTATAATAACCTTTTTTTATAAACAATAAATCTAACCACCGCATAAAATTAAATTGTCTAACTTTTTGTAAAGACATATTTTGTTCGCGTAATAATTTCCCTAACTTTGCAGACAAAATTCGCTTGAAAAAATCTGATGAGAATGAATCTATTGATCTATGTAAAAGTGCTGCTCTTTCTAAATCCGATTTAAGCATAGCATATTTTTTATTTATAACAAAATACTCATTTAACTGAATTGGATCAGAAATTATCATGTTGAGATTGAAATAGCCCTGCTGTTTATATGTTTCTAATAGAAGATAATCTAACTCTGACTCATCAACACTTTGCAAAAAAGAAAATCTCTTGTCTGCAGAAATAGTATTTAATAATTCTGATTTAACTTCTAAAGGTATTGCAATAGTATTAGACTTAGAGGCAATCACTTTTGGTTTTACCATGCTTGATTTTAAGAATCGAATTAAAGATAGTGCAGTTTTGAGATGCTTTTTTGTTTTTATGCCATCTGTCAATAATTTATTTAATAGTCCTAAAGCGGCATCTTGTTTTTCATTTAATTGACCCATTTTAGATAATTTTGTTTTCATTTCAGAATATGCATCAGTAAGTATACTCTTTACTTTTAATTCTGACTTAAATTTGCCAATATTACTTCGTCTTAGGTGTTCAAATTTCAATTCTGGCATAAATATCAATAAAATAATACTTTATATATTTATAATCCTTTATGTGTTATTATAGGTATGTACAAAATAGGTTTGATATCTACTCATGGTACAGGCAAAACAACTCTTACGTATTCTATCTGCGGCGAATTAAAGAAACAGGGCATTAAAGTTAAACCTATTGCTGAAATTGCAACTCTTGCTTTTGAACGAGGTTTTCCAATAAACAAAAACACTACTTTAGAATCACAAGCATGGATCTTTCACAATCAATGTTCTTTGGAATTAGAAGCAGAAATGTACAAATATGAAGTATGTATTTGTGACAGAACTGTTTTAGATAATTATTGTTATATGGAATATACTTTAGGCAAACAAGAAAAATATTTGGAAATGTCATTAAATCATTATAAAATGCACCCCTACACTAAATTATATTTAGTACCAATTGTTGATGAAGATGTACCCTTATTATTTGATGGCGTAAGAGCAACAAACAAAGATTTCCAAAAAGAAATTGATACTAAACTAAGAACCTTTTTGAAAGACAAAAGAATAGAATTTATTGAATTGCCAATTCCAAATCCAAAAGATACTACAAGACAAGACTGGATTAAAATAATAACAGAAAATACATTAAAAGATTTAGGCAAGAAAACTTTATTTGATTTTTAATTCTAATAATTATCTATTTTTATTTTGAGCATATTTAGAAATAGCTAAATGAATATTACAATAAACTAGTGTTAGGAAAACAGCTGGGTTGCCCCGAGGATTTTTTGTGTGCTGCGAAACAAATGATAATGCTTCATTTGCTAATTTCAAACAATCAGTATAATCTTTTCTGGTTAATTCTTTTATTAATAATATTTCTTTAACAATTTTAGATAATAATTTTGTTCTGATTTCTAAAAAATCATTACTTAAAATATCTAGTCTATAATTACGATAATCTGAACTTTCAAATCGTTTTGATATTTCCTCTAAATTATATCCTTTTAATCTATACATATATGCATCTGCACGAACTTCTCGCAATAATGGTTTAATATTATAACTAATTGGCAAGGGTAATTTCTGCAATTCTCTTAATCTGTCAAACCCTAATTCTCTACGATATGTCAACACAGATCTTTCACTTATTTTTATACCTAATCTTCTTGCTTCAACAACTACTTGAAAATTAGTCAACAGGGGGTTTAATAATAATATTTTCAGAGTATTTGCTCTAGTCATATACGCAGGTATTTTAGCAGTTCTCTTTTCAAGATCATTTGGATAATATAACAAATCACCAGTAGATCTTATTTCACCAGTTACTGCTCTTCTTAATGATAAATTCGGACCTCGTCTGTATTTTACTGGCGCCATACAAAATCACAATCAAATAACAGATTAATATTTATCAACATAAATCTCAAAACATGCAACAGGCATATTTAAACCAAATGTAACTAGTGTTTCTGGATTCACTTCTCCAATAAATCCTTGCAAGGTTTTATCAGCTAATTTAAATGTAACTTTTGCACTTCTTTTTGAAATCATAAATGAATAATCTAATGCCTCATATTTAATATCATTAGCACCAATAGCTTTCAATATAGCATCTAACTTCTGCTTTATTTCTGTATATGATACTTCATTATGACATAATGCTACGCATAGATGATTCTCTTCCTTAACTTTTTCTTTACCACTTTCATTTACAACAAAAGCAACTTTACCCAATTCAAAAATATTTTGAGGATAAGATATATGTTGATTCTTAGATAAAACTTCTAACAATTCTGGCAAAATTCGCTCTCTGAAAATTGCAATACTTTCAGACATAGGATTTGCAATTTGAACATCATTTCGCTCTTGCAAAAACAAATTATCATATTGTTTTTTCGAACTAGTTAAAGTGAATGTCATTAATTCTTGCAAACCTAATCCCAAAGCAGCTTCTCTAACCAAATTATTCCATTCAGTAGTTTTCAACAATCCACCAGTAGTATAGAATTCCATTTTTTTTGGTTTAATCATATTGTAATCGCATTCAATAATTATATCTTCAATTACATCAACAGGGTGCAAAATATCTTGTCTATATTTAGGATATTCTACAACAACATTATCTCTTACAATTTTTGCATTGTAATGTTTTCTTTCTAAAAATTCTATAATTGTATCATCGTCTAATTCTTCGCCTAAATATTCAAATATTTTTTGTTTATCAAAACTCAATTCTAAAGGTGTTTGATCCAAAGATGCAAAAGATTTATTTTCGTCAATATAATTTATTTTTACACTCTCAACTTTTGCGCCCCTATCTGCGAATGCTAAAGCAGTAATTAACAAAGCAACATCTACTTTTTCTTGAGTCTTTCCAGTAACTTCTAAAAACAAATCTTGCTTTCCTAATTCAACTCTTCCAGAATGATTTGAGTTAATTACAGGGGGCAAAGACATGATATTATTTTCTTCGTCCATCCACACAGGATACATAGACATATCTTTAATCAAATGACCATATTCTTTACCTGTTTTGTGTTCTTTTAAAACATCTTCTAATGTCATTTCATTATCTGCACCTAAAGCCCAAAACTTAGTTTTCTTATCGACTAAAGTATATTTTAATTTTGTTCCAGATATTTTATCTAGGGTATAAATTCCTAATGCAAACTCACTTCTTTTTCTTCCATAAGTATTACATACTTTTTCTTGTAAATTAATCATACTAATTAACAACCCTTCAGTTACATCAACATCTCTTATTATTGCTGCACCAGCATATTTATTAAAATCATTTTTGCCAGAAACTTCAACAACATATTCACTTTTTTTAAAATCATAAATTGGTAATCCAACTTGCAAACCTAAATGCCCTTTTAATTCTCTTGCTATTCCTTCAACACTCCACAAATCAGGTCTATTAGAATCAGTAATATCACAAGTAATTTGACCCTCAGTTAAATCATCTAATTCTCCTTTTGCTGCAAAGAAATAACCCTCTAATTGGGCATCATCAATTTCAAAACCCATTAAATTCTCAAAATCTTTTTTACTAAATACTATTTTTGGCATTATATCCCTCTAAACTTTTTCAATAATTGGTTTGCTTCTTAATAACTCTATTTTACTTGAAAACAAATCCCTAATATCCGTTAATTCTAAATTAAACATTGCTAATCTATCAATTCCTAAACCCCAAGCCAAAACTTTTTCTTTGTAACCTAAAGATTCAGTAAATTCAGGCCTAAATATTCCTGAGCCACCTAATTCAACCCACCCTAATTTTGGATGTTTAGCATGTAATGATGCACTAGGTTCAGTAAATGGATAATAGCATGGCGTAAACATGATATCTGTTGCACCAGCAACTTCTTTTGCAAACTGTTCTAATAATCCTAAAAGATTTTTGAAATTAACATCTCCAATAACAATACCTTCTAATTGATTGAATTCAGATAAATGTGTTGCATCTAAAACATCTGGCCTATAAACTCTAGATAGTGCAAAATATTTTTTTGGAGGTATAACACCTTCAGATAATAATCTTGCAGAATATGCAGTTCCTTGAGCTGCTGGCATTAATTTTCTTGCAATATCTTCTGACCATTTATAATTCCAACCTTTTGATCCTGTATTGCCCCCAGTTTCATGTGCATTCCGTATAACATCAACAATTTTCTTTTCTGGCAAATCTCCTTTGCTAGGCCTTTTTAATGAATATGTATCAGTCCAAGTTCTAGCAGGATGATTCTGAGGTTGGAATGGAATATCGAAATTATAAAATTCAGTTGTAATTAAATCTGTTGGCATTTCTTCAAATCCAATTGATACTAGTTTATTTCTAACTAAATTCAAAAATCTTGCATACGGTTGATACTTACCAATAAATAATTGATCAACATCACTTACTACATTGTATGGTTTGAATTTTACATTTTTGTATTCATTGTTTTTTAACATTTCAGATGTTAAATAAGTAACTGTTTTTGATTGCTCTAAATTTGTATAGCTTTCTCCTAATGAATTTTTATTTACAAAATATTCGCTTTTGAAATATGCTTCCAATAAATTCATTTTCAATAAATTATCAATTAATCTTTTGTCTGTTAATTCAATACCATCGGCAACACTTTGTAAAGCATTGTGATATTCTTCAAAACCAAAGTCTTTCAAATTAGATGTTCTTGTTACTAAACCATCAATAACTTCGATTAATTTATTTTTCATAGCATAACCAAAAATAAATGCACTTTTTTCACCAAGTTTTTGTCTAAACTCATTTAAAGCAGTTTTGTTTTCAGACAAAATGTTTAGGATTTGTTCTTCAGGAAATTCTTCTGTTAAATACATATTCCCAAATTTGCTTAGCTTGTATGCGCTAGCATCTTCTTTTTTGACATCAACTAAGCCTTTCTCCTGCAATATAGCAATAGCTCTTCTTACTGAATCTATATTTAAACCCAAAGAATCAGCTAATTCATTAAAAGATACTTGTTTAGAAGACAACTGCCCTAAACATTGAATTTCTTCACTTGTAAATTCCACAAAAATCACCAAATAATAAATATTCTATAATATTACACACTTTATAATTTATATACTATATAAAGAGGTTAGGTTTTTAAGTATTTGTAACTTAGCCTTTAATTCGAGGCATCTTTACTGGTGATTCTAATCTTCTTCTTTGTCTTCGTCTTTCTCTTGCTTGTTTCATTAATCTAACATCTAAAGCATCTTCATCTAAATTTTCTTTTTTTGCACCAACATAGGAGTATTTTAGATTAGTTCTTGAAGATATAACTCGTATATTTCTTTTTGTTAGAAAATCACGCATATAATTTCTCCAATATCCTACGCAAGCTCGACCATATTCCCCAAAAGATTCCAAAAATATTTTGTCATTAATTTTAGACAAATAATCATCAGGTAATAATTTTGATGACCTTTCAACAGTAGGATCATAATCAGTAACAACTAACCTATCTCCTAATTGTTTCTTTGCAAAATTAAAGAACCGGTCAAAAAGAATTGTGTAAAAACGAAAATGAAAATACATAAATATTGCATCATTACGACCATCCCAAAAATTAGGCTTAACAATAACAAATAAAGTTTTAGGATCTTCTTTTGCATCTAACAATGCTCGCCCATAGGCACCGAAAAATGTTTTTAAAATTTTTCTTAAATCTAAAGATAATGCTTTAGGATTATCTAAATCTTTATCAACAATATCAAATGTAACATAATATCCTGGATGAACTAGCATAACTATTTTATTGTATTTTACATTTGATTGTTCAGACATAAAAATCACACTGGTACTCTAGGGCGATATTTTTCTTTATTGCTTATATACGCTCGTCTTAATCTATCTGGGCGGTATAATTTATCCCACAATGTTCGATGTTCTCTAGAAAAATCACTTAACCTAGATATAGATAAACTTGCATTATGTTCTATTTCGAAATGACTTGTAATTTGATTTTGTTTTAATAATTCTAGTAATTCATCAGACCATGATTCTACACAATAATCTGCATATTCGCCAAATGATTTTACTCTAATTTTACTCTTAAATATATTTTTAAAATTAAAAGGCATTAATGAACTTGTTGTTTTTTTATATCTAAAATCATAATTGGTAACATAAATCCTAGGACCCAATCTTTTTTTTGCAAATTCAATTAACGGAGTTAAAAATCTTGATTCAAATTGTTTTATTTTTCTCAATTCTTTTGGTTCTCGACTCAATTGATGTTCATATGCTGGTTTTACTATAATCATATATGCATTAGGATCTGCTAGAACCTCTAAAACTTTTTTACCATATACCCCTAATAATTTAGTTGCCACAAAATTAACTCTTAAATCCTCAAGATCACCTACAAACGGGAAATATAATGGATGAACTAAAAAATAAATTCGTGAATATCTTTCAGGCATATTTAAATAAAGCTGAAAAGATTTAAATATATCTCTTTGCAAATATAATTAATGCATTTTGAGTTTGGGCTCAAAAACAAGGAAATTGATAAAAAGAAAGAGCCTAATACTGAAACAGAACAGAAAGAAGAAAAACCTAAAATTAAGTATTCTGAAACAAATATAGGGTATGACTCTGCTTTTTCTAAACGACTTCTGCTTGATAATCCAAAAGATATATTCTATGAATCTGAACAATACTTACTATTTGACAAAACTAATCCTAAAATGTATCTAAAAGATATTGTTAAACTATCAATGCAGGAAAAACAATTATTCAAAAAGTTTTTTGAATTCATAAAAGAATTACCAATAACAAATACTGAAACAGAACTGGAAAACCATTTTCTACAATTCCTAGCAGAAAATAAAATTAAATTGGATCATGAACAATTAAAATATTTACATAAATTAATTGATTTTGAAATAAATCATTTCGGTCCATTAACACCATTACTACAAGACAAAGATCAAGTAGAAGAAATTGCAGTAATAGGATTAGGAATAAATAATCCAGTTTATGCCTATGTTTCAAATGTAGGTTGGACAAAAACAAATTTCTTTTTTACAAACGAAGATTACTTGCGTGAGTTAATTAACAAAATGGCAAGAAACATTGGAAGACAAATATCAATTAATTCGCCAATGCTAAATGCATCTTTACCTGATGGCTCAAGATTAAATGCAATCATACCTCCAATATCAAATAATGCACCTAGTATTACATTAAGAAGATTTAAATTCAATCCTTTGACTCCTTTGGATTTAATTAAATATAATACCTTTTCAGATGAGCTCTGCACATTTTTATGGTTAGCAATGTTAACTGACTCAAATATATTAATTGCAGGCAATACTGGTTCAGGTAAAACAACAACATTAAATGCATTATTTTCTTTTGTTCCAAAAAGTGAACGAATAATTATTTGTGAAGAAACTCCAGAAGTAAATATTCCACACGAACATCAAGTTAGATTAAAGATTGATGACAAAAAAGGAATTAATATGAATGAATTAATTGTTTCAACATTGAGAATGCGACCTGATCGTTTAATTGTTGGAGAGATAAGAACTAAAGAAGAAGTGCATTCATTTATTGATACTATGTTAGCAGGTCAAGGAAAAGGCTCTTTTGCAACATTTCATGGATTATCTTCTGAAGATACTGTCGAAAGATTAATGAAATTAGGTATGTTAGAACAAGATCTTAACGCTTTAGATTTAATAATTTTACAGAGAAGATGGAATACTATTGATGAAGAGACTATGATGCAAAAAGAAATTAGAAAAATAATTGAAGTTTGCGAAATACAAAATAATAAAATTGTACCAATATACAAATATGATTTTGAAAATAATGTTTGGAACAACTTAAACAAAAGCAAAAAGATAAAAGCAAAAATAGAAATTATATTCAGAAAACCTTTTGATGAAATATTTTCACAATACCAAAAACGAATCTATAGATTAAATGAAAGAAAACACAATATGAATGAATTTTTCGAACATGTAAATAATATTCTTTGGGATAAACATGCAAAAAAATAGTTTTAGTTTGGAAGAAAACATAAAATATATAAAATTAAAATATCCTTGGCAGAATTATTTGTCATACAAAAAAACAATGTATTTCATTACATTCTTTTCAGCATTATTCTTTGCAGTTACTTGTTTTTTATATTTTGATAGTTTAGAATATACAATTTATACTCTAGTTTGCGTTACTTTGGCAAGCATAGCTTTCTTTTATTATTATCCTTTTGTATTAAAGAAGGCATATATTGGCAAAATAGAAAAAGATTTACCTTTTTTTTTAATTGATTTGGATATGAAACTATCTATTGGTCAAGAATTTCTTTTAAGCGTAAAAGAATTAACAAAAGAATACTCTTTTTTGGGAGATATTTTCCAAAAAATAATTGATAATTATAATAAGGGAATAAGTTTGCAAAAAAGTTTTAGAGAATATGCTGAGATGTTTGATTCTCCTGATTTCAAAAGAGCATTAACTCAAATATTAAGTATATATGAATCAGGAAAAAACTTCAAAGAGAAAGGCCCATTATTTGAATTAGCTGAAGAGTTAGTTAATATTCAAACAACAAAAGCTAAACTTTATAGCAATAAGTTAGTAATGATATCTTTGTTCTTTATTGGTGCAACGGCTATTTTGCCTTCATTGCTATTAGTGTTTGTAAGTGTTGGAGGAATTATTCTTAATTTAGGTATTACTCCAATACAATTAATTTTAATATTTGCATTGGTATTCCCTGCAATCGACATTATAATTATATTTATAATTTTCAATATGATGCCTAGTTTTTTGAGGTAAATATATGTTTGAAGAAATGTTATTTAAGATATTAGGTGCAAAAAAATATAATGAATTTGTATTATATTTGCACAAAGAAAACAGTAATACAAAAAAGTTTTTCAAAAATATTGCAATAATTTATTCTATTATTGTTTTGCTTATTGTTGTTGCATTTGTATTACAATATTTAAATTGGATTTATTGTTTAATAATTATAATTATTGGTTTACCAATAATAACTTTATTATATTATATCTTTGAAATATTCAAAGAAGAACAAAGACAAAAAGTTATTGAGAATTCTTTGCAAGATGTTTTGTTGCAAGCAAGTTTATTTCCTAAAGGAACAGAAATAACCAAAATATTAGAATATATTGGTAATCAAAATTACAAATATATTTCTTTAGAATTCAAAATTTGTTTAAAACAAATTAAGAAAGGATATAGCGTGCAAAAATCTTTACAAGAAATTTGTACAAGAAACAAAAATCCTTTGTTGAAAAGAGTAATTAATTTGTTAATTGTTGGTTATAAGTCTGGAAAGGATATGAATTTTGTTTTAGGAAAAATATCTCAATATATTTTGCGTATACAAGAGTTAGAAAGAGAAAGATATTCTAGTTTAGCAATACAAAAATATACTTTATTAATTTCTGCAAGTGTTTTAGTTCCTTTGATATTAGGCTGGATTCAAGGAATTATTAGCGGTTTTGATTTCTCAAGTTTTCAAACTATTGGAATAATTGCAGTTGACCCGAATATGACTTTGTATGCTAAATATGCAACTTGGATTTATTTATTTGAATTAAGTGCTATATCGAGTTACTTTGTTGCATTAATAGATGGCAACAGAAAGAAGTTTGTTGTTTATTTGTTATTTATATTACCAGTTGCATTATTGGTGTTTTGGTTAGTTTAAGATTTTCTAATTACTGTAAAACCATTAGGAATATCTCCAACAACTATTCCTAGAGTATCAAATTCTTTTCTTAATCTATCACTTGTTGCAAAGTCTTTTATTTTTCTTGCATTGTATCTTTCCCATAATTTAGATTCTAAATCTTCATTAATCTTTTCAGGGACTGTAAACAAACCAAAAATAGAATCTAAATCCTCAAATACATCAACTATCTCACTTGCAATTTTCTTATCAATTAATCCTTGAGATAATAATGAATTTGCATATGAAACAAATTCATAAACATGAGTTAATGCCAAGGGTGAATTCAAATTATCATCTAAAGCAGCTCTTATATTTTTCGTTAACTCTTCTACTTTCTTTTCTAATTCTTTTTCTTGATTTTCATCAAACTTGTTTTCAGAAAAATAATTAGTTAATTTCGCAATTAACAAATTAATATCATTTAAATTTTTCTGCATAGCATTCAAAGATTCAAAAGTAAAATTCAATTGATTCATATAACTACTAGACAAATACAAAAACTTTAATGCCAAAGGATTATAACCTTGCTTTTCTAAATCTCTTAAAGTATAAAAATTTCCTAAACTCTTAGACATCTTCTGATTGTTTACTAACAAATGTTTACAATGCACCCAAAATCTTGCAAATTGTTCTCCTGAGTGTGCTTCGCTTTGTGCGATTTCATTTTCATGGTGCGGAAACAATAAATCTTCTCCGCCAGAATGTATATCTAATGTATTACCTAATAATGATGTTGACATTACCGAACATTCAATATGCCAACCGGGTCTTCCTTTTCCTAATTTTGATTCCCAAAATACTTTTCCATCTTTAGGCGTATATGCTTTCCACAAAACAAAATCATTTAATTCTTCTTTTGAATATTCATCTTGGATTACCCCGGAAGCATTCTTCTTCAAATCTCTTTTATCTAATTTTGCTAATTTACCATAATCTTTGAATTTTGATATTGAAAAATAAACAGAACCATCATCACTTTTGTATGCAAATCCTTTTCTAATTAAATCATAAATAAAATCAACAATTTTATCGACATATTCTGTTGCTCTGGGATAATAACTTGAATTTGTAATTTTCATTTTCTTACAATCATCAAAAAATGCATTGATATAGTAATCAGTATATTCTTTTAATGTTTTATCTGGATTATTATTTAGTGCTTTTATTATTTTATCTTCAATATCAGTTAAATTTCTAACATGAATTACTTTGTAACCTTTATACTTCAAATATCTTACTAACAAATCATCCATTGAAAAAGTTCTTAAGTTACCAATGTGTGCATAATCATAAACAGTTGGACCACAAGAATACATTTTCACAACTTGGTCTTGAACTTTAAAATTTTCTTTCTTGTCAGTCAAATCATTGTACAATTTCAACATAAGCATCACATTTTAGAAGATTTTTAATAAGTATTTTTCTTCATAAATATAACAAATTTACCGAAACCTTTATTAATAGGGATGTTTTATAATAATTAGAATTTTTTTCTTCGTATATAAAGGAGTGATTACGATGGTAGGATACGCACATAAAAATAAGAAAGGAAATACATACTATTTACATAGTAAAGGTAGATTGTTCTTTTTCTCAAAAGAACCAAAAGGATCAATTGATTTACCTGCTGGTTACCTAGTTGTTGAAAACAAAAAAACTGGATTACCAATGTTAAAATCAAAAACTAAAAAGTAAATAAAATAATATTATTAATTTCAGGGGGTAATCCCCTGAGATGTTCTATTTTTCTAATTTTATATTTAATTAACAATTTAAATTATAAACAATATTCTAATTCAAACTCGTGGCCAATTTCTTCTTTGCTCTTTTGCTTCAAGACTATTACCAGGATATGCTTTCTTTAATGGATATGTGATTTCTAAAATATATGGATTTAATTTTTGATTGACTAGAAAATAATTTTGATACAAAGTCATAGGCCTACTATTTAGCAAGGGTCTATCTCTTAGAGTAATTCTATTTTTCCCGTGTCTAACACGTTCAAAATCCTTTTGAGAATATTTTAATCCATATTTTGTTGCCAATCCTCTTTTCAATGCCATATAATTTAATAATTTTATAAGATGTTGTCTTTCAGAAGTGATATATACTTTACCATTTGGTAATAAAACATATTTTAATAAATCGAAGATTGTTGCAAATTCATAATTTTGGATAATATTTGGAAAATCGATATTTATATTTCTAACCTTAATTCCTTTTTTTATATATTCGCGCAATGTTTGAGTTGCTGTTGATATTTTCAATTCTAAATTTTCAGTATTAAATTGTACTGCTATAGGATCTACACCAACATATCGTCTTTTTTTGAATTTATTTGCTTGTTTAGTTAATCTCTCTTCTGCATCTCTAGATCCTACATCCAAAGTTTGAATAACTTTATCTGGTGTTGGGCCTCGAAAAGGACCTTTACCTATTCGTTTTAAACTAGTTATTGGTTTATTTGGTTTCTTTACTATTGGCATAAATATCAAACAAAATAGAATGTAAAGAAATATAACTATTTCGATAAAGAAATAACTTTTATTCCGGGTACTTTCTTAAAATCAGATATATTCTCGGTTAATATTGAAGTTATACCATTTTCCTGCATTGTAGCAATTAGTAAAGCATCAAAGAAATGAATTTTATAGCCCTCAGAAATTAAATTAGCTTTAATTATTGTTTCTGGAGTATAATTTATTACTAATAAATTCTTTAAAAATCTAGATATAAAATCATTTACAGAATTAGAATTCATTTTTGGATTTACTTTTTCCAAAAGAACTCTAGATGCCTCTACAATATTTTGTATACTTATTACACAAATATTTGAATCCATCAACTCATCAATCATATCTACAGCTAAATTATGTTTTTTATCCATAGTCATTGCAGAATAAACTAGAATATTTGTATCAATAAGTACTTTAGTCATAAATTTCATCTCTAGATTTATACATTGTATATTTAACATTCAATCCTTTTCTTAAAAAAGCAATGAATTCTTTCTTAGTATCACAATTACTTGATTCTTTTAAACAATTTAATGCATCAGTAACAACATCACTCAATGCACCTTTTTTGCCTTTGTATCTTTCATTTGCCAAATATCTTAACAAGTCCTCAGATTGATCATTCAAAGCAATCATAACATTACCCATAAACATCACCAATATAGATATATATACAGATAACTATATAAATATATTTATAATCTGTAAAAAGAATTACACTTTGAACTTACTATTCAAAACAAAAACAACTTGCTGACCAACTCTTTGCTTTTCAAAATAGCCTTCTTTCTCTAATTTGTTTAATCTTTGAGAAGCAGCATTCAAACCTTTGTAACCCAAAGAGTCCTGAATATCTTTTGCAGATACCCATTTATTCTCTTTTGCCAAATTCAAAATAGATTTATCCTGATCAGTAATAAATAAACTATCAATATCACTACTTGAGTTTAATGCCTCAATTGTTGCTAAAGAAGCTCCCCTTCCCTGAGCATTCATTAGCTTCAACATAGAGTCATATTTAGAGTTTAACCCATCCAACAATTCATTTGTCTTCTTACGCTCTTGCATAAGCTTGTAAATCAATAGTCCCAATACCTCAGGACGATCACTCAAAGCATAGATCTGCTCAATTAAGTCAGATTCACTGGATTCACTAAGCTGTTGCAACACAACCTGTAATCCATTGCTTTGAATGTATTCTTGATTAACTATATGCTGAGTCATAACATATCATGACACATTCATGATATTTAAAACGATCGGTTTAGAAAATTAGATTTTTGGATGCCAGGAACTTTGAAAAATAAACTTCGCTGGCCCAATATATTAAATGTTTATTTGCCTAAAACAATTTCTATACTTGATACCCTTACTTTTGTACCATCTTCATTACTAAGTTCTTCAGTTGCTATTTTAATATCTTCTACTTTCAAATCTTTAGCAAATTTATTTCTCACCATTTCAGCAACATCTACTGCTGTGCTTATTGCTTTTCCTCTAGCTTTGAGAGTAATCTTAGTTGATCCTTGGTTTAGCATAGTTATTAATGCCAAAACATAGCTCTTGGTGTTTTTCTTGCCTATCAGTATTACGCTGTCCTTTTGTTCCATTGAATCACCTCAGAACTTAAGTATAGTACAATAACACAATAAAGTTTATAAAGTATTAGGGAATTATGTCTAATATCTTTAAATATTAGATTACAATATATAGTAAACAAGGTGATGATTATGGCAAGTATACAGAAGACAACTAAAGTTGTTGATTATGTTAAAGATAATTTTAAGGATTATTATTTAATTGAAGGTACCCCTAGCCCCGATTTAATTGCAACAATATCAACTAGATATTTAGTAGACACATTAAAATTACAAAAAGTTGCACATTTAGAAAGTCCAAGTATAATCCCAATTATAAGAGTGAACGCAGGACTAGTAGAACATCCAATAAGAATTTACGCATCAAAAGAACACAAACTTTTAGTTTTGTTGTGTGATCAAGTAATAGATAATAATCAAATGTTTAATTTTTCTGAAACATTGATTGATTGGTGTGAAAAGAAAAAAGTTAAAGGAATAATTTCTTTGTTAGGTATGGTACCAAATCCAAATTCTCCGCAAGGAATATTTGGTGCAGCAAACACAAAAAAAGTATATCCTTTGTTAAAAGAGAATAATATAAATATTTTAGAAAATGGATTAATATCTGGTGTTAGTGCAGAGTTAATGTTGTTAGCAAAAAATATCGATACAGTTATTTTATTAGCAAATCCTGGTAACTCAACTAATTTTGATAGTGCTGCAAAATTATTAGAAATTTTAGGAAAGATGTTTGATTTCAAAATTAACACACAACCATTAGAACAAGAATCAAAAAAAATTATAGGTGCATTAAAAGAAAGAATGCAACAAATGTATGCACAACAAAACCCTGTGCAACCAAACACAAAACCAGAAAAAGGTCAAATGATGTTCACGTGAAATTATGCCATTAAAAAAACCTAAATATCCAAATGTATATCATAAAGTAAATAGAAGATTTCTTCAAGAAACATGGAAACAATCTAGTGGGCACACTGTTTTACCAAGAAAAGAATTAACTTTAAATAAATTAGGATTGAGAAAAAATGAAAAAATACATTTCTTTGCAGCACATTCTGGTGAATGGGCGGATGCATTAAGAAATAAGGGAGTAAATGTTGATGTATCAGACATTACAAAAGAACAATTAGAGAAATTAAGAAAAATAAAATTTGATCGAGTAATAGAAATTCCTGGACAATTACATAATATAGTACCAGAATATTATGACTGGTCAATTAGTTTTGAACCAATACCTTTATTTGAATACAGACAAATGCATCACGCATTAAGACGAGGACTACTAAACAAGAAAGGAATTAAATTAATTATGGCAGCAAATTTTACTTATTACGAGCCATACAAAAAACAATTAATAGATTTTGCAAAATCATATGACTTAAATATAGAATTACAAGAAATAGATGGTACGGGCGAAGGCCGATTATATAAACTATACTTAGTAACAATTGAAACAAATCCTATTGCAAGAAGAAATGCTGAATTAGATATATATGTTGAGAAAGCACTAATCAATTATACAGAAATAAATAGCAAAACAATAATATCATTAGCAAGATATTTAGGCGTGAGTGTTGGACAAATATTACTAAGCCTAAACAGATTAGGAATAAAAAGAGAATAAACTATTTTTGGATTTTAATTAAATTAAAAAAAATAAAAAAAGATGTGTGATTTTATTCACACATTACTAATTGTATTGTTTGCAATAATTATTTCTCTTTTGAGAAATAATATGATATTGCGCACATATATACTAATACTCCAGTCATTAAGAACAATAATATTATTGCACCTAACACAGGATTCATACTTAATAACATACTTAATAACATACCTACAAACATTATTACTATTAATACCAAGTATAGTAACAAAGCATAACCAATCAATTTAGGCTTTTTGAATGCAGTTGTAAATGCAGAACTTAATCCTTCACCAAATGATGATCCTGTAGCTAATTTACCAGTCATCATCAATATACCTGGAAGAACATATAACAAAACTGCAATTACTAATAATATATTCAAAATAATACCTAAATATGGAATTAATACAAATACTAGTATTAATATGAACATTACCACGTAAACTACAATCATATAAATTATTTGTGCAATAAATAATTTGAAACCTGTTCCAAATGATGATCCTAAACCATCAAAGAAACCATATTTTGATTTGCCTTCGCTTGCTTGTATTTTTTTAATTGCAAAAACAGAGATTACACCAAATAAATAACTTACAACTAAAGATAATATTACAAATGCAACTATAATTCCGATTGCTGCAGATATAATTCCACCTAATAAACTAGCCATATCTAGTGCTTGTGTACCATTAAAACTTGAAAACATAAATGAGTACAATGTAGGTCCAAATGCCATAAGTAGTATTATCATTAATATACCCATTACTATTCCCGTAATTAATGTTAATACGAAAGTTGGCCAATATACTTTTGAAAAAACTTTTCCAAATACTTTTGTAAAGTATTCACCTAATTCCATAATTTCACCTCATATTAATTATTTTTTTGATAATGATAAATAAATTAATCCTATTGCTACCAAAACACTTAATACTACAAATAGGTATTTTTCATTACCATCAAACAAAGGGATATCCCATGATCCTTTTGTTCCTATTGATGTGTCTTTTGGTACTAATGGATTTGGACTAGCAACTGTTTTACCTGAACCATCAGTTAATCTACCATCTTTGAAATCATCACTGAATGGCATTAATTGTGAATTACCAACTGTCCATTCACCAGTATCAGGATCAAAATAAAATGATCCATTTCTTCCTTGTGCCATTAACAATTGACCTTTCTTCCCATTGTATGACAACATTGGGACTCCACCTTCATTACTAAATCCAATAGTGTGTGGTTTACCATCTTCAGTAGTAAATGTAACTGTACCATCTGGATTAGTCACCATAGATTTAATTGCAGAATCAGAAATAACTTGTCCTGTTTTCTTATCAATTACTTTCATATATTGTTTACATTCGCCAGATGCTTCTCTTTTAGAATAAAACATTATAGTATAATCTGGAGTTTCAAAATATTGGAATGGTCCAGCATGCTTTAATGCCTTATCAAATGTTTCTCCTTCTGCCTTTGCAGTCGCATCATTTTGGATACCCAAAACACTTAAATCAATTGCTTGTTCCTCACAACCTGTTTCTGGATTTGTAACTGTTGTAGGAGTCCCCCAGAATTTTTGAACATTTCGTCCATTAATTTGCGCAATAACTCTGATCCACAAAACAAAATCTCTTTCTGTTTCTCTATATAACATTATTGCTTTTTGGAAAGCAACTGCTTTAACTTTTCCTAAACTGTGCAATCTATCTGTTGTTACCAAATCAATGTTACCATCAACAGTTAATGCGGCAGGAATATCTTGTCTTTCAGTAACTCCGCCTTGCAATAAAAATGATGATCCTTGTGGCAATATTTTTCCTGAATTACTTGAATGTATTTCCGTAATTAAACCAGTATATTGTATTGGACTTGAATAACTAAATCCTGTCTGTTTAGTACAACCATCCATAAAACACATTTCAGTACTAGCATCTAAAATCCTATAATCTCCATTAGGCATAAATTCAAAATAATCTACACCAAAATCTGCAGGGATAAAAGTTGAACTCTGAGGAATTTCCCAACCTCTTACATTTTTATTCCATGATCTTAATTTTACTAAATCACTTTGTAAAATAACTTTGCCATCCTGTGATATTGTTCCTGCTTGATTATCAAATTCAGTAATATGTTCCATACCATTTTTATCTTTTGATATTGCAACCATAAATGATTTATCATCATACTCAATCGGGTGACACTTTGCATCAACCCAACTCAAGAACAAA
>Ga0172375_10004550_pt1 | contig 20403 bp, 17 predicted proteins | sample LakKiv1m_FD_114537 | JGI IMG/M metagenome (GOLD analysis project Ga0172375, IMG submission 114537) | Freshwater microbial communities from Kabuno Bay, South-Kivu, Congo - kab_092012_11.1m | ecosystem: Environmental > Aquatic > Freshwater > Lake | place: Democratic Republic of the Congo...
AATCTGCATCGATAAAATACCGGCAAGCATGATGATCTTACAAAGACTGCTTAGAAAATGGAAGTCATTTTTTTCCTTTGCAAGGAATAATTTGATCAAAAGGTAGATCGTCGGAAATTGCACTGCAACTAAAAAGTACCAGAAAACCAATTGCCAGTTAAGGTGATACATCATGACCTGGCCAAAAACAAGCATGCAAATTGTGAAAACAATCAATCCCGCCACGATCCATCGTGTTGCGCGTATCCCGGCGACAATAGGAAGTGTGCGGCAGTTAAATGATTCATCACCTTTCAAGTCCTCCAAATCTTTGATAACTTCCCTGAAAAGAGAGACGAGGAAAGCAAACAAGCCATAAGAAAAAAATATTTTGCTCACAAATGAAAGTTCCATTCTTAAATTGACAAACATTTCCGGATTCAAACGAAGCCAAAAAAATTCAAAAAGCCAGGTAATGAAAATCACCAGTGAAGAAAGTAGAGCTACTATCAGGTTTCCCAAGACAAACATCCGTTTATATTTCGCCGAATAAAGCCAGAGCAGGCCTGAGATAAAAGGAAAAATAAGTCCGAAAGTCAGCGATTTTATATGAAAAGCCAGGTAGAATCCGATCAGGATGGCCGCTATATTTAAAATAATGTGCAATTTGATTGCTCTCCTTGCCGTGATAAACCTGTCCACAACGAGTTTATCGGGCTTGTTGACAGCATCGATCTTAATGTCGAAGTAATCGTTAATCACATAACCTCCTGTGGCGATCATTATGGTAGCCATGACAAGTAAAGCGAAATCGTACCAACGGCTCATCGCAGCCGGATCACTTTGATATAAAAACGATTCCATAATACTGTAACGGAGCATCGCCATTGTAAGAACCATAATAATTAAGTTCGGCAACCGGATCAGTTGCGATACCGACTTTAATTTAGCTATTCCATCCAGACCTGCCATCTTTCGGTGTTATTTTTCATTTTTCACTTTGTATTTTCACTTGACTTACCAATGGTGTGCATCATCATTCATCCATTGTCCCTGAACTTTCAGCACCTGTTCAATCACATCACGCACACAACCTTTTCCTCCCGGAAAATGGGAAATATATTTTGCAATCGATTTGATCTCTTCAGATGCATCAGCAGGACAGGCCGAAACGCCAGCCACAAGCATTAATTCATAATCGGGAATATCATCACCCATAAAAAGCACCTGGGAAGGAGTCAGGTGGTGTTTTTCGAGATATTTTTTATAGACAGGTATTTTATTTTCGATCCCTAAAAACAAATCCGTCACCTGCACTGCATTCATTCTGTGTATCATGGAAGGTGAATGTGCCCCTGAGATAACCGCAACCCTGTATCCTTTTTTAATGGCAAGTTGAAGGGCATACCCGTCCTTGACATTTGATACCCTGTAAGCTTCCCCTTCGCTTGTCATAATTACGCTTCCATCGGTCATCACGCCATCATAATCAAAAATAAAGGTATTGATGTGTTTAAGGAGTTCTTTGTAATTAGCCATGTAACTTTTTATATTTTATAATATTTTTACTTAGTAATTCATAAATCTCGCTGTATTCAGGATAACTTGCAAGGAGGATTATATGCTTCTTCATCACCCGGAAATTCTCCCTTATTGCCGGTCCTGTCTGATGTCTGAAGATATTTCCCCGGGTTGCATTAGTGGCAGTCTGTTCGATTAGAGGTACCAGCATACCGAATGGAATGTTATATTTTTTCAGCATATCTTCAGCAATTGTATACATAAAATTGGTAAAATTATTCGCAAAAACCGCTGTCATGTGAAGTATACTGCGTTGTTTGCCAGAAACAAGAAGTACATTCCCGGAAATTTCAGCAGCAAGTTCCATCAGCTTTTTTTCACCTCTTTTTGTATTGGATTCGATGCATAACGGTGTGTTCCGGAATCTGACAGATTTATGAACTGAGAAGGTCTGAAGAGGGTAAAAGACACCATAATTTGATGACGTCGTTTTCAGAACATTCATCGGAACAGCGCCAGAGCAGTGAACAACCAGCTTGTTTTTAAGTTTTATTTTTTTTGAAAGTTGAGGAATTACATGGTCGGAAACTGTGAGAAGATACAGATCGGCTTTTTTTGTGATCAGACCTGGATCTGAAATATAGTCAGCGCCGGTTTGTTTGGCTAATTTTTTTCCTTTATCCGGTGTCCGGTTATATACCTGGAAAATCCTGATCCCTTTACTGAACAATTCCCGGCCAAGGTGGGTTCCCAGATTCCCGGCACCTATAATTACTATTCCCGTTATTTTACCGGCGGCCATTTAAAATGTTTCCAAAGTACAAATATATGGTATTACTTTCGCACTATCCTAAACATTTAACCGTTCACTATAAAATGATTATAATGAAAAAATTAATTCTGACCATCTCAATCGTCATCATACTGACTTTGTCTAACGGATACAGCCAGACCCGGTCCATCACCTTTTCAGAGAAGCCGTGGGTTGAAATCCAAGCCATTGCCAGACAGGAAAATAAGCTTATTTTCCTTGATGCATATGCGGTCTGGTGCGGACCTTGTAAATGGATGTCGGCAAACATTTTTACGAACGATACTGTAGCAGATTATTATAACAGGACTTTCATTTGTGCAAAAATGGATATGGAGAAGGGAGAAGGGATCGCATTAGCCAAAAAATATGAGGTCAGGGCATATCCGACATTGCTCTTTATAAATTCTGACGGAGATATGGTACATAAAAAGGTGGGAGCAGCAAGAAAAATAAAAGATTATATCGATCTCGGAATTACTGCACAAGACGCTGATAACTGTTTCAGCGCTGTCATTAAAAAATATCAGGCCGGGAATAATGATCCTGCATTTATTTTCACCTATTTGAGAAGCTTACAGGACGCCTATCTTCCTGTATCAGAGCCTTTGAAAAAGTATATATCCACACAGAAAAGCGATGACCTGATAATCCGTACCAACTGGAATATAATATATAATTTTTCAAACGATATGGCTTCACCTGAGTTTATTTACCTTGTAAAAAACCAGAAAGAATTTGAACGAAGATACACCACAGATTCTGTTCTGGGTAAGATATCGGATGTTTACTCCTCTGAATTGAACAAGGTTATACGGAGTAAGCCATTTTCGGCTTCAAAATGGGGCGATTTACTTGAGACCATTAAACAATCCGGATTTTCAGGTTCGGATAAAATCATTCTGGATGCCCAACTGAGTCTGTATTATTCGAGGAAAGATACTGTCAGTTTCCTGAATCAGGCTGTCAGGGATGTCAATCCGGTTTACTGGAATGATTACAGCCGGTTGAATAATATAGCATGGCAGGTTTTTTCGATCACCGGAGACAGGAATATACTCGAAAAGACCGCTGAATGGGCCAAACGTTCCACCGAACTCAAGAACGAACCTTTCAACAATGATACTTACGCTACCATTCTTTTCAGACTTGGTAAAAAGGAAGAAGCGATCAGAGCAGAGAAAAAGGCTATTGAGTCAGCCCACAGGATGAAATTGCCCTCAAAGAAGTATGAGGATGCCCTGACAAGGATGGAATCCGTAAAATAAAAAAACTGAACTATCAGGCCTGGGCAGTCGGAACAGGGAAACTGTATGGAGGATCGCCTTCCGAATCTTTTATTTCACCATGCACCGACTCATATTTAGAAACATTCTCTTTCAGAGCCTTGAATAATCGTTTTGCATGCTGTGGTGTGAGGATAATCCTTGATTTCACCTTTGCTTTCGGCACACCCGGCATCATCTTTACAAAGTCGATGATGAATTCCGAAGGTGAATGTGTGATGATTGCCAGGTTGGAGTAAATGCCTTCTCCTACCTCATCCGAAATCTCAATATTTATCTGATTGGCCGGATTTTTTTTATCTTGCATAACCTTGTTTTTATTAATCTTCTTCTTTTGAAGCTAATAAGGTTTCGTATTCTTCCTTACTGCCGACGATAAGGTTTTCATAATCACGTAAACCTGTTCCGGCCGGAATCAAATGACCGACAATAACATTTTCTTTCAGTCCCATCAGTTCATCCTGGCGGGCATTGATGGCAGCCTGGGTGAGCACTTTGGTGGTCTCCTGGAAGGAGGCGGCAGATATCCAGCTTTTGGTCTGCAACGAAGCACGGGTAATTCCCTGAAGGATCTGGAAAGCGGTAGCCGGCTTAGCATCTCTTGCTTCGACAAGCTTCTTGTCTTTCCTCTTCAACATCGAATTATCATCTCTGAGCTTACGTGCGCTAATGATCTGTCCTGCTTTCATACTTGGCGAGTCTCCCGGATCTTCTACTACTTTCTTACCATAGATCCAGTCATTCTCATCCTGGAAATCAATTTTATTGACCAGTTCTCCTTCAAGGAACCGTGAATCTCCCGGATCTTCGACTTCAACTTTACGCATCATCTGACGGACAATAGTTTCGAAGTGTTTGTCGTTGATCTTCACTCCCTGCAACCGGTATACTTCCTGTATTTCATTTACTATATATTCCTGAACCTTCATCGGTCCCTTTATTGCAAGGATATCGCTTGGCGTCAGAGCTCCGTCTGAGAGGGCAGTACCCGCTTTTACATAGTCATTTTCCTGGGCAAGTATCTGCTTGCTGGTAGGTATCAGGTAACGTTTCTCCTCGCCTGTCTTGGATGTAATGATGACTTCACGGTTACCTCTCTTCAGCTTTTTGGCAAACGATACAACTCCGTCGATTTCAGAAACTATTGCAGGATCCGACGGATTACGGGCTTCGAACAGCTCTGTAACACGAGGCAGACCACCGGTGATATCACCTGCTTTGCCAATAGCTCTCGGAATTTTTACGAGAATCTCCCCGGCCTTGATTTTTGTACCGTTTTCAATAATGATATGCGCCCCGACAGGAATATCATATATTTTTATGATCTCTCCCGATGGTGAAAGTATATTGATCGCAGGATTCTTTGCTTTCTGACGCGATTCCACTACAACTTTCTCATGGTATCCGGTCTGTTCATCGGACTCAATCCTGAAAGTAACACCTTCAATGATATTTTCGAAACTTACCTTACCTGCTATTTCAGAGAGGATGACTGCATTGTATGGATCCCAGTCGCTTATAAGCACTCCCTTTTTTACCTCATCTTCATTCTTGAAATATAGCTTTGCACCATATGGGATATGTGCAGAGGTGAGTGCGATCCTTGTCTTTTTATCAACGATTCGCATTTCAGCGGAACGGCCGATTACAATGTTGGTTTTTTCACCGGCACCGCTTGTATATTCAACCGACCGTAGTTCGTCAATTTCAAGGATACCGTCATATTTGGCTTCGATACGTGAAGCGCTTGCGATATTCACACCTGCAACACCACCAACGTGGAAAGTACGAAGCGTCAGCTGTGTGCCGGGTTCGCCGATCGACTGTGCAGCAATTACACCCACTGCTTCCCCACGCTGGACCATTTGCCCTGTAGCGAGGTTACGACCATAACACTTGGCGCAGACTCCTTTTTTCGATTCACATGTTAAAACAGAACGTATCTCAACACCTTCAAGCGGAGAATTCTCAATTAATTCGGCGATCTCTTCTGTGATCTCATTCCCTGCAGAGATGATGAGTTCACCTTTCTGAGGATGGTAAATATCATGCAATGCGACGCGACCGAGGATACGGTCGTACAGTGATTCAACCACTTCTTCCTGTTTCTTCAATGATGTGATCGTCAGTCCCCGTAAAGTACCACAATCCTCTTCAGAAATGATCACATCCTGAGAAACGTCCACAAGACGACGGGTAAGATATCCCGCATCGGCAGTCTTTAATGCAGTATCAGCCAAACCCTTACGTGCCCCATGTGTTGAAATGAAATATTCAAGAACAGAAAGTCCCTCTTTGAAGTTTGCAAGGATCGGGTTTTCTATAATCTCCCCTCCTGAAGCGCCCGATTTCTGTGGCTTGGCCATAAGACCACGCATGCCGCTGAGCTGACGGATCTGCTCTTTTGATCCACGAGCGCCGGAATCCAGCATCATGTATACCGGATTGAACCCCTGTTTATCTTTTGAGAGCTGGTTCATCAGCATGACAGTGAGCTGGGAGTTGGCATGGGTCCAGATGTCTATGATCTGGTTATAACGTTCGTTATTGGTTATAAAGCCCATGTTATAGTTGCTGACAACCTCATCCACTTCAGCTCCGGCATCGGAGACAAGCTTTCCCTTCAGTTCAGGAACGATAACATCATCTAAGTTAAATGATAATCCTCCCCTGAAGGCAAGGCGGAAGCCGAGATCCTTGATGTCATCAAGAAATTTTGCAGTCTTGGCTGTCCCTGTCTTTTTTAATATTGCCCCTATGATGTCGCGTAAAGATTTCTTTGTCAGAAGCTGGTTTATATAGCCATACTCTTCAGGAACAACTTTGTTGAAAAGAACACGGCCGGTGGTAGTTTCGATTATCTTTGACACCTTTTCGCCATTCTCGGTAAATGTATACCGTACCTTGATGAACGCATGCAGGTCGATCTTTCTTTCATTGTATGCTATAATAACTTCCTCGGGTGAATAGAAAGTCATTCCCTCTCCATTGACCTTTAAGTTGCCTTCACTCCTGCGTCCTTTTGTCATATAATAAAGACCGAGCACCATATCTTGTGAAGGAACGGTAATCGGAGCGCCGTTGGCAGGATTCAGGATGTTATGCGAAGCCAGCATCAGCAGCTGTGCTTCCAGGATAGCGGCGTTGCCCAGCGGAACGTGAACAGCCATCTGGTCACCGTCAAAGTCGGCATTGAAAGCCGTACATACAAGCGGGTGCAGCTGGATGGCTTTCCCTTCAATAAGTTTTGGCTGAAATGCTTGGATACCAAGCCGGTGAAGCGTAGGTGCACGGTTTAGCAGTACCGGGTGACCTTTCAGGATATTTTCAAGGATATCCCAAACGACCGGGTCTTTCCGGTCAACTATTTTCTTGGCTGATTTAACCGTTTTTACTATGCCTCTTTCAAGCATCTTGCGAATGATGAACGGCTTGAAAAGCTCGGAGGCCATATCTTTCGGCAAGCCACATTCATTCAGTTTAAGTTCGGGTCCGACCACGATCACGGAACGTCCTGAATAATCAACACGTTTTCCAAGAAGGTTCTGACGGAACCGTCCTTGTTTCCCTTTAAGGCTGTCGCTCAACGATTTGAGTGCGCGGTTAGATTCTGTCTTAACGGCACTGGCTTTACGGGAATTATCAAAAAGTGAATCCACTGCCTCCTGTAGCATACGTTTCTCATTCCGGAGTATTACATCCGGGGCTTTAATTTCAATAAGCCTTTTCAGACGGTTATTCCGGATGATAACACGGCGGTATAAATCATTCAGGTCGGAAGTGGCGAAACGTCCACCATCCAGCGGTACGAGAGGACGCAGTTCGGGAGGTATTACCGGAACAACCTTTACGATCATCCACTCCGGATGGTTCTCCAGCCGCTTCTGTGCATCCCGGAAAGATTCAAACACCTGAAGTCTCTTTAATGCTTCCGCTTTACGTTGCTGTGATGTCTCGGTATTTGCCTTATATCTTAACTCATAGGATTCCTTATCAAGCTCGATCCGGGCAAGAAGTTCTGCAAGGGCTTCAGCCCCCATCTTTGCAATAAATTTATTCGGATCATTATCATCAAGATACTGGTTTTCCTGAGGAAGCTTTTCCATGATATCGAAATACTCTTCCTCGGAGAGAAAATCAAGGTAATTGATCCCGTCGGCCTGTTTTATTCCTGCCTGTATTACAACATATTTTTCGTAGTAAATGATTGTCTCCAGCTTTTTGGTAGGCAATCCGAGAAGGGAACCTATTTTATTCGGCAGTGAGCGGAAGAACCAGATATGTGCTACCGGTACGACAAGCTGGATATGTCCCATCCGTTCCCGTCTTACCTTTTTTTCCGTGACTTCCACACCGCAACGGTCGCAGACGATCCCTTTATAGCGGATCCGTTTATACTTTCCACAATGACATTCCCAATCTTTTACAGGTCCGAATATTCTTTCACAGAACAATCCATCCCGTTCGGGTTTATAGGTTCTGTAATTAATGGTTTCAGGCTTTAATACTTCACCGCTCGACATTTCGAGAATTTTTTCAGGCGAAGCAAGACTGATGGTGATCTTTGAAAAGTTACTGTTAACTTGACCGTCTTTTCTGTAAGCCATATTGTTTTATTTGTCGATTGAAAAACGAAAAACTACAAATGCTTGAAGCCGAGAAGTGAATATCAATCAAAAGACAGATTCAATCCCAGCCCCCTCAACTCATGAATCAGCACGTTGAATGATTCAGGAATACCTGGTGTAGGCATTGATTCTCCCTTAACGATAGTTTCGTAAGCTTTCGCACGTCCTATAACATCGTCGGACTTCACTGTCTGAATTTCAAGCAGGATGTTTGCAGCGCCGAATGCTTCGAGCGCCCAGACTTCCATTTCACCAAAACGCTGACCGCCGAACTGGGCCTTACCACCCAACGGCTGCTGGGTAATTAACGAATAAGGACCGATTGAACGGGCATGCATTTTATCATCAACCATATGATGTAACTTCATCATATAGATATAACCAACCGTTGTCGGCTGATCAAAACGATCACCGGTAAGTCCATCGCACAGATGAACCTTTCCGTTCCTTGGCAAATCGGCTTTTTCAAGATATTCGTTGATCTGGGCTATAGTTGCTCCATCGAAAATAGGGGTAGTAAAACTCATTCCGAGTTTTTTGCCAGCCCAGCTCAGAATAGTCTCATAAATCTGACCAAGGTTCATACGTGACGGCACCCCAAGTGGATTCAGTACAACATCAACCGGTGTTCCGTCTTCAAGGAACGGCATATCTTCTTCCCTTACGATACGGGCGACAATACCTTTATTCCCATGGCGTCCGGCCATCTTGTCGCCAACCTTCAGCTTACGTTTCTTGGCAATATAGACTTTCGCCATCTGAACGATCCCTGCCGGAAGGTCATCTCCCACGACTGCAACAAACTTCTTGCGGTTATGGACGCCCATTATTTCCTTGAATTTAATAATATAGTTATGTACCAAGACTTTGATTAATTCATTTTTATCTTTATCAGTGGTCCATTTATTGGGATTGACATTAAGATAATCGACTTCGATAAGGTTTTTCGGTGAGAATTTGGCGCCTTTGGCTATAACTTCCTGTTTGAAGTTGTTATAGACACCCTGGGAAACCTTCCCGTTAACAAGAACACCAAGTTTCTCGACAAGCTTTATCTTCAGCTTATCTTCCTCTTTCTGGTATTCATCATCGAGTTTTTTCAGCTCATCTTTCTCCTTTACTTTGGCTTTACGGTCTTTTATAACCCTTGAAAAGAGTTTTTTACCGATAACCACACCTTTCATCGAAGGAGGAGCTTTGAGCGATGCATCTTTAACATCACCAGCCTTGTCGCCAAATATTGCTCTCAATAACTTTTCTTCAGGAGTAGGGTCGCTTTCACCCTTCGGGGTTATCTTTCCGATAAGTATATCACCCTCATTAACTTCTGCGCCGATCCGGATCAGTCCGTTTTCATCAAGGTCCTTTGTTGCTTCGGCGCTTACATTCGGGATATCGTTGGTAAGCTCTTCCACTCCACGCTTTGTATCGCGAACTTCAAGGGTAAACTCCTCTATATGTATTGAAGTAAAAATATCTTCCTTTACAACTTTTTCCGAGATTACGATAGCATCCTCAAAGTTATAACCCTTCCATGGCATGAATGCGACCATAAGATTCCTGCCAAGTGCAAGTTCCCCGTCCTTAGTGGCATAGCCTTCACTCAGAACCTGTCCTTTGGTTACCTTATCGCCTTTTCTGACGATCGGACGAAGGTTAACGCATGTATTCTGGTTGGTTCTTGCGAACTTGGTCAGGGTATATCTCTTTGTATCTTCCTCAAAGCTGACAAGGTGTTCTTTATCATCGCGTTTGTAACGGATCACAATTTCGTTTGCATCCACATATTCCACCACTCCATCCCCTTCGGCATTGATAAGAACGCGGGAATCCTTTGCAACCATACCTTCGATCCCGGTTCCGACAATTACCGCTTCGGGATTAAGCAGCGGAACTGCCTGCCTCATCATATTCGATCCCATCAGTGCACGGTTTGCATCATCATGTTCAAGGAACGGGATCAGTGAGGCTGCGATAGAGGCTATCTGGTTCGGCGCAATATCGATCATATCAACCTGGGTTTTGTCAATGATCGGGTAATCCGCCAGATAACGAACCTTCACCTTATCGCTTGTGATAAGGCCCTTCTGATCCATCGGAGTGCTTGCCTGGGCTATGATCTTGTGTTCCTCTTCTTCGGCGGTCAGGTACAGAGGTTCTTCTTCAAGAGCCACATGCCCTTTTACAACCTTATGATATGGTGTTTCAATAAATCCCAGCTTATCGATCTTTGCATAAACACAGAGTGATGAGATCAGGCCGATGTTCGGACCTTCAGGAGTTTCAATTGTACACAGACGTCCGTAATGGGTATAATGAACGTCACGAACCTCGAAACCTGCACGCTCTCTAGAGAGACCACCGGGTCCAAGGGCCGATATCCTGCGTTTATGTGTAAGTTCCGACAGCGGATTGGTTTGATCCATGAACTGTGACAACTGGTTCGTACCGAAGAAAGTGTTGATTACCGAGGAAAGGGTCTTCGCGTTGATCAGGTCCATCGGAGTGAATACTTCATTATCGCGGACATTCATGCGTTCGCGGATTGTTCGTGCCATCCTTGACAAACCGACCCCGAACTGGTTGTATAACTGCTCACCCACAGTTCTTACACGACGGTTGCTGAGGTGATCTATATCATCGATTTCTGCTTTCGAGTTAACCAGTTCAATTAGGTATCTGATGATGGAAATGATATCTTCTTTCGTAAGCACCTTGGTTTCCATCGGGATGTTAAGGTTAAGTTTACGGTTGATCCGGTATCTTCCAACATCGCCAAGGTCGTACCGTTTATCAGAGAAGAAAAGTTTTTCAATAATGCCGCGGGCTGTCTCCTCATCGGGAGGCTCGGCATTACGAAGCTGCCGGTAAATGAATTCCACGGCTTCCTTTTCGGAATTGGCAGGGTCCTTTTGAAGTGTATTGAAGATGATTGAATAATCGGTCGTAAGAGACTCTTCACGATGGATCAGGATTGCTTTTATCCCTGCATCCAATATCTGATCAATGTGGTCATTTTCAAGACTTGTCTCACGTTCGATAATTACTTCGGTTCTTTCAATTGAGACAACCTCGCCGGTATCTTCATCAACAAAATCCTCAATCCATGTCCTGACGACACGTGCAGCCAGTTTTGAGCCTACAACACGTTTGAGTGCTGCACGGCTTACTTTGATCTCCTGGGCAAGTCCGAAGATCTCAAGGATATCTTTATCTGTCTCGTATCCGATAGCCCTCAGCAGGGTTGTGACCGGCAGTTTCTTTTTGCGGTCAATATAGGCATACATAACATTATTGATATCCGTTGTGAATTCTATCCACGAACCCTTGAATGGAATTATCCTGGCGGAATAGAGCTGTGCCCCGTTGGCATGAAAACTGGTACTGAAGAACACACCGGGCGACCTGTGCAACTGGGACACGACAACCCTTTCTGCCCCATTGATAATGAATGTTCCCCGCGGGGTCATGTAGGGGATCATACCAAGGTATACATCCTGAATGATTGTCTCGAAGTCTTCGTGTTCAGGGTCCGTGCAGTATAATTTAAGTTTGGCTTTCAGCGGAACGCTGTATGTCAAGCCACGTTCAATGCACTCATCGATCGAATAACGGGGAGGATCGATAAAATAATCGAGGAATTCAAGCACAAAATTATTACGTGCATCGGAGATTGGAAAATTTTCCGCGAAAACTTTATATAATCCTTCGTTGACCCTGTTCTCAGGATTTGTTTCCAATTGGAAAAAATCCCGGAACGACTTTACCTGGATATCGAGAAAATCAGGATATTCTGCTTGGATCCGCGTCGATGCAAAATTAATTCTTTCGATTTTTTTTGAAGCCAAGGTCTGATATTTTATTCCCGTTTAAACGGCGGGAAGGTTAGAAATTAAATTTAACTTTCAAGAACATAATAAATAAGTCAGAGACTGCCCTGATTACCGAGAAGTCAGCAACTTACCAATAGCATAAGAAAGTACCTCTTACTTAATTCCAACCTCTGCACCGGCTTCCTTGAGTTGATTGAGTAAAGCATTTGCTTCGTCTTTGGAAACACCTTCTTTGATTGCTTTTGGTGCAGCATCCACTAATTCCTTAGCTTCCTTCAAGCCAAGGCTGGTCAGTTCCTTAACCAGTTTGACAACGGCTAACTTAGCCTGTCCGGCTGATTTCAGGATCACATCAAATGTTGATTTTTCTTCAGCGGCAGGAGCAGCGGCGGCGGCAGGACCGGCGGCAACAGCAACTGCTGCAGCTGCAGGTTCAATACCATACTCATCCTTTAAGATTTTCGCCAATTCATTAACCTCTTTTACCGTTAAATTAACCAGTTGTTCTGCAAAAGCTTTTAAATCTGCCATTTTTGTTACTTTTTATGATTATTACTAAAATTTACTTTTTTGTTCCGGAACCCACCGGATCAAACCTTTTATTCCGGTTTTTCCGATAGGGTCTTTATAATTCCCGACACTTTATTGCCACCCGATTGTAAAGCCGAGATGACATTTTTAACAGGGGATTGCAAAAGGCCTACCAGTTCACCGATGAGTTCAATTCTTGATTTAATATTGATCAAAGTATCCAGCTGATTTTCCCCTAAATAGATTGTTTCTTCAACATAAGCAGCCTTTAGTATAGGTTTAGGCGCCGTCCTGCGGAACTCCTTGATCAGTTTGGCCGGATCATTTGCTACTTCCGATAACAGAATTGAAGTAGAACCCGCAAGTACAGGGTATAGCTCATCAAACGGTTTCCCTGTTTTTTCCAATGCTTTCCTCAACAAAGTGTTCTTCACCATCTGCAACTGAATATTCCTTCTGAAACAGATCCTTCTGAGTTTGCTAGTAGTATCTGCATTCAAATCAGCAGTATCAGCAAGATAAAAGCTGTTTGCGTTCTTCAGGGTTTGTGCGAGGGTATCTATAAGCTGGTTTTTTTCTTCTTTTTTCATGATAGTCTTCTCAAAATTTTGAATTTAAGCCGTTATCGATTTCGGATCAATCTGAACGCTTGGGCTCATGGTGCTTGATAGATAGATGCTCTTCACATAAGTACCTTTTGCCGACGCAGGTTTCAGCTTGATGACAGTCTGGAGGAGTTCTCTGGCATTTTCTACGATTTTCTCTTTGTCAAAGGAAGTCTTTGCAACAGAAGCGTGGATAATTCCGAATTTGTCCACCTTGAAATCAATTTTTCCGGCTTTCACATCTTTAACGGCTTTCCCTATTTCCATGGTAACAGTCCCTGTTTTGGGATTTGGCATAAGCCCGCGTGGTCCCAGAATTTTTCCAAGGGATCCAACTTTTCCCATAACGCTTGGCATGGTAATAATGACATCTACGTCGGTCCAACCGCCTTTGATTTTTTCGACATATTCATCCAATCCGAAGTAATCCGCACCGGCCTGTCTGGCCTCTTCTTCCCTGTCGGGAGTGCAGAGTACAAGCACACGGATAGTCTTTCCTGTACCATGCGGAAGCGTCACGATACCTCTGACCATCTGATTGGCTTTACGGGGATCTACCCCAAGACGGATATCAATATCCACGGATGAATTGAACTTGGTATTGCTGATATCCTTGATAATTCCTGCTGCATCCGACAGCGAATAAACGGTATTCTTATCATATTTCGATAAGGCAACCTTCCTCTTCTTTGTCAACTTTGTCATTGCTTTCTTTCTGTTTTAAAGATGCACTTTCGTGCGTACATATATTTGTGTTAACTATGAGGTCAATAGAACACTTTTTTTACCTTTCCATCATCGTTTTGCCGGTGCTTCACCGGTGATGGTAATTCCCATACTGCGTGCAGTTCCTGCAACCATCTTGATAGCTGAATCAAGTGTGAAAGCGTTCAGATCAGGCATTTTATCTTCAGCAATCTTCTGAACCTGTGCCCATGTAACCGATGCTATCTTATTCCGGTTCGGTTCAGGTGAACCTTTTGGAAGTTTGGTCGCTTCTAACAGTTGAACAGCAACCGGAGGAGTTTTAAGAATAAAATCGAAGGATTTATCTTTATAAACGGTAATGATGACCGGGATAAGCTTTCCTGCTTTGTCCTGTGTACGGGCATTAAACTGCTTGCAAAACTCCATAATATTCACACCTTTCGCACCCAGAGCAGGGCCAACGGGAGGTGAGGGATTTGCGGCTCCACCTTTAATCTGTAATTTAATAATACCACTAACTTCTTTTGCCATTTTTCTTTTTTTGATTAAATAAAACCATACTGCTGTGCGTTTACACAGGCGCACAGCGGTGCGCCTTTAGATATTTTATTCTTTCTGAACTTGCATAAAACTCAGCTCAAGCGGGGTTTTACGGCCGAAGATCTTTACCATCACCTTAAGCTTTTTCTTTTCCTCATTGATCTCCTCTATTACACCGCTGAAACTGTTGAACGGTCCGTCGATTACTGTAACCGTTTCACCGACAATGAAGGGGATATTCATCTCCTCGCCCTGTTCCGATAGTTCGTCGAACTTTCCTAGAATTCGCTTAACTTCGGAGGGGCGTAGCGGATGAGCTTCTCCTTTTGCACCAAGGAATCCAAGTACACCGGGTATGTTCCGGATGATGTGGGGAATTTCTCCTACAAGAACTGCTTCTATCAAAACATACCCCGGGAAATAATTTCTTTCTTTGCTTACTTTTTTCCCGTTCCGTATCATATAGACCTTCTCGGTAGGAATAAGCACTTGTGAAATATACTCCTGCAGGTTTTGTGATGCAATCTCGCTCTCAAGGTATTGCTTTACCTTTTTCTCATTTCCGGAGATGGCCCTTACAACATACCATTTTTTTGCCGATTCACTCATGCATTTAATGAGATTGATTCATAATCTTGGTCGCTTTTATCTAAATAAATAACCACGATTGGTGGTTAAAAGAGCTTATAAAATTGCAGAAGGATGTTGCGAAAAACTTCATCCATTGCGAAGACTATCACTGCAATGATAACTGAAGCCACCGAGACGACGATAGCGCTTCCCTGTAATTCCGACCAGGTAGGCCAGGAAACTTTATGCATCAGTTCGTCGTAACTTTCCTTTATATAGTTGACAACTTTATTTTTAGCCATTTATCTATCATTTTGCACGGGTGGTAGGAATCGAACCCACAGCCTACGGTTTTGGAGACCGCCACTCTACCAGTTGAGCTACACCCGTGTGTAATTAAACTTTATCTTATTAACAAGTTGGTGCCTGGTGCCGACAGGGACTATGGTTTCACTATCTCACCATTTCACCTTTTAATATCAGTCAAGTATCTCAGTTACCTGACCGGCGCCAACGGTACGACCGCCTTCGCGGATTGCAAACCGGAGCCCTTTATTCATAGCGATTTCAGATATCAGGTCGACTGTGATTGTAAGGTTATCACCGGGCATGCACATTTCAACTCCTTCAGGGAGGTGTATTTCGCCGGTGACGTCTGTTGTACGGAAGTAGAACTGCGGGCGATATTTATTGTGGAAAGGGGTATGACGCCCACCCTCCTGGGTTTTCAACACGTAGATCTCTGCCTTGAACTTTTTATGCGGAGTTATGGAACCGGGTTTTGCGATGACCATTCCGCGTCGGATCTCATCTTTATCAATTCCGCGGAGCAACAATCCTGTATTATCCCCAGCTTCACCGCGATCCAGTATCTTACGGAACATTTCAACACCGGTTACAACGCTTTTAAGTTTTTCGGCGCCCATCCCGATAATATCGACAGGATCTCCCGAATTGATAACACCGGTCTCAATTCTTCCGGTAGCGACTGTTCCACGGCCTGTGATAGAAAATACATCTTCAACCGGCATAAGGAAAGGTTTATCAATATCCCTGACCGGTAAGGGAATATAAGAGTCTACCGCATCCATCAGTTCATAGATTTTCTCTACCCACTGAGGTTCCTTGTTCAAACCGCCAAGTGCAGATCCACGGATGATCGGCGCTGAAACGCCATCAAAACCATAGAATGTAAGCAGGTCGCGGATTTCCATCTCAACGATTTCAAGAAGCTCAGGATCGTCGACCGAGTCACATTTGTTCATAAAGACAACCAGCTTTGGTACGCCAACCTGGCGGGCGAGCAGGATATGTTCGCGTGTCTGGGGCATAGGACCATCTGTGGCTGCAACAACCAGAATAGCGCCATCCATCTGAGCCGCACCTGTAACCATATTCTTGATATAATCTGCATGTCCGGGGCAATCGACATGTGCATAGTGTCTTTTCTCAGTCTGATACTCGATGTGTGCGGTATTAATCGTGATACCACGTGCTTTTTCTTCCGGAGCGTTATCGATCTGGTCGAATGATTTAAAAGTTGCCAAACCTTTGTCCTGCAGACACAGTGTGATAGCAGCAGTTAAGGTGGTTTTACCATGGTCAATGTGGCCTATCGTCCCTACATTGACGTGTGGTTTGTTGCGTTCGAATTTTTCTTTTGCCATATAAAATCAAAGTTTAATTACATTTAATATTCAATTACATATTCCGAGCCTTTGACCAGAATTGAACTGGTGACCCCTTCCTTACCAAGGAAGTGCTCTACCCCTGAGCTACAAAGGCGAAGAAGGTGTGAGTGTGGGTGTGATTGAAGTGTGGGTGTGGTGTGAGTGTGAGTGTGGGGTGTGGGATTGGGTGCGTTTGTGAGCGGAAGACGGGGCTCGAACCCGCCACCTGAAGCTTGGAAGGCTTCCGCTCTACCAAATGAGCTACTTCCGCGATGAAGGTGTGGGTGTGGGTGTGATTGAAGTGTGGGTGTGGTGTGAGTGTGGGAGTGTGGGAGTGGGTAAAGAGTGTGGGGAGAGAAGGATTCGAACCTCCGAAGGCTTCGCCAACAGATTTACAGTCTGCCCCATTTGACCGCTCTGGTATCTCCCCGAGGGGGGTGTGGGTGTGAGTGTGGGTGTGGGTGTGGGTGTGAGTTTGAGTGTGAGTGTGGGTGTGAGTGTGAGTGTGAGTGTGGGATTTAGGAGTGGGTTGGGGTGTGGGTTAGGGGTTGGGATAAAAAAATATTTCAAAGAACATTGAGATTTTAAGAAAATACCTTGAATCTCTAAACTTAGAGCCGATGGACGGACTCGAACCGCCGACCAGCTGATTACAAGTCAGCTGCTCTACCAGCTGAGCTACATCGGCGATCGTTTTTCTTTTTTGAAAAAGGACTGCAAAAGTATAAACTATTTGGTTAGGAAACAAGACTTTTTTTAACTTTTGGGGGTCTGGAGGGAAGATTTTTTCTACAAAGACTATGCCATAAATAAAAAGAGGCCGTCAATATATAAACGACCTCTCTTTAAATCAATTGATTATATTTACATTCTTCGGATTTTTTCTTTATATCTCACTAACTGTTTTCTTAATGCCTCAGCGGCCTGATCTGTTGCCTCCTCAAATGACCTCGATTCCTTAATGGCAAACAGGTCATTCCCCTTTATTATAAGCCTTACCTCCATGATCTTATTTTCCCTGTTCTCATTATTGTCAAGTTTTAACTTGACCTCAGCGCCGATCACTCCTTCAAAGAAAGTATTCAGTTTTAAAAGTTTTTCTTTAATGAAAGCTTCGAGTTTCTTATCAGCTTTGAAATGAACAGCATTAATCTTAACATTCATTCCGACCTCCTTTTTTATGCCTTTGGATGGGCTTGTTTGTAAATCGTTTTCAACTTTTCAATCGTATTGTGAGTATAAATTTGTGTTGCGGAAAGATTCGCATGACCTAATAATTCCTTTACGGCATTCAGTTCAGCTCCGTTGTTCAGTAAATGCGTGGCAAATGTATGCCGCAGGATATGCGGGCTTTTTTTAACAAGTGTTGTAACCTCTCCAAGATACCGCTTCACAATCAGATAAACCATCTTGGGATAGATCTTCCTGCCATTATCTGCTAAAAAAAGTTCAGGCGAATAGCCAAATTTTTCTTCTTTGCATTTGATGTAATTCTCAATCAATCCCTCGAATTTCTTACTGAACGGAATAAGTCGTTCCTTATTACGTTTTCCCAAAACTTTAATCGTACTTTTATGAAAATCAATATCGGTCACCTTCAGGTTGACCAACTCCGACAGACGCATTCCGGTTGAATAAAACATTTCAAGTATCAACCGGTCGCGTACACCCGGGAAACCTTCCCTGAACTCTACCTCGTCGAGTAAAATATCCATCTTTTCTTTCTCTACGAAGACAGGTAACCTCCTGGCAGTCTTCGGAGAAATGATCTTTTTCATCGGATTTTCATCCACCATACCCTCCCTGATCAGAAACCTGTAAAAAGTTTTAAGTGTGGTAAGCTTCCTGTTCACAGTTCGCGCTGTAATTTTTTTTTCCATCATCCAAACGAGCCACGAACGGATAATTGAATGATTCACATCCCTGATTTCGGAGATATTGTATTCAAGACGGAGATAATCAAAAAATTGATCAAGATCGTTGCGGTATGCAATGACCGTATGGGGAGAATATCTTTTTTCGAATTGAATATATGCGATGAACCGTTCCTTCACATCCCGTCAAAAAAAAAAGAAGAAATCCTGCTGATGTTCAAACAATGGATAAATATACAAAAATATTTATCCTCAACAAAATTTCTTCTTAAAAAATAGCACTCTGATTACTTGGCCGATTCAGCCGACTGAAGCTGCTGAATAAAGATCGCTCTCTGGACAGAATCGCGCTTCTTGACTGAAGGCTTTGTAAATTTCTGCCGGTCTCTCAACTCCTTGACAACACCGGTCTTTTCAAATTTCCGTTTTAATTTCTTTAATGCTCTGTCGATGCTTTCGCCTTCTTTAACTGGTACGATAATCATGCTTTAACTCTCTTTTCTTTAATTTGTTATTAATTCCCGTTAATTTAAAAAAGGCTGCAAAGGTACAACTACATTATTATATTTCCAAATCTTTAATTATCAGAAATAAGAGTTTTACGGGTGCGAGGTCAAAGATTCTTCAGGATAAAATCCGTCATCCTCTTATAAAGATGGTAAGTAGTATTTTTTCCGCTGTATATCCCATGGTTGCTGTTAGGATAGAACTGGGATTCAAACTGCTTGTTAGCCGCCACCAGAGTAGTCATGAGATCATATGAATTCTGTGCATGCACATTATCATCGGCCATGCCATGAATCAGAAGTAGTTTGCCTCTCATCTTATCAACATGGTTAACAGGTGAGTTTTGCTCATAACCTTCGGGATTTTCCTGCGGAGTCCGCATATAACGCTCTGTGTATATATTATCATAGTATTTCCAGTTTGTAACCGGAGCCACGGCAATACCAAAGCTGAAGTAATCGGCGCCCTTTGTCAGGCACGACAAAGTCAGATAGCCGCCGAAGCTCCATCCCCACATACCAATCCGGGTTTTATCCACATAAGGGAGGGTTCCAAGATATTTTGCGGCTTCAATCTGATCGATTGTCTCATATTTACCAAGCTGCAGGTAGGTGCATTTTTTAAACTCTTCTCCCCTGTTGCCTGTCCCGCGGTTATCGACCGATACCACTATAATTCCGTTCTGAGCCCAAAGCTGGTTCCAGGATGAAACAGTTCCCCAACCGTTTAAAACAGTCTGGGACCCCGGACCGCCATAAATCGTAAACAATACCGGATACTTCTTCAGCGGATCAAAATCGGGTGGTTTAAGCATCCATCCGTTCAGCATTATCCCTTCACTAGTTGTGAACTTAAAAAACTCCGCATCCGGGAAATTATAGGATTCCCTGGTTTCTTTCAGTTTTGCATTATCCTCGAGCATCCTCACCTCGTGACCATCTGACTTATAAACTGCAATATAGGGAGGTGTGTTGATGTCGGACCTGCGGTTTACATAATATGAGAACGTCTTACTGAATTCAGGAGAATTGATGCCTGATCCCGATGTCAATCTGGTTTTAACTTTTCCTTCAAGTGAAATACAGAAAATATCTTTTCCTAAAGGAGAAGATTCGCATGAGGTATAATATACCAAACCGTTTTTCTCATCAATTCCGTTAATTCCCGTCACATCCCAATTTCCTTTGGTTAACTGTAAAACTTGTTCGCCTTTAAGATTATACAGGTATATATGCCGGTACCCGTCTTTCTCACTGGTAAAGATAAAATTCTGTTTGTCTTTTAAAAATTTCCAGTTATCGTTGATCTCGATATAGTATTTATTCGTTTCTGTATAAATA
>Ga0172375_10004553_pt1 | contig 20396 bp, 28 predicted proteins | sample LakKiv1m_FD_114537 | JGI IMG/M metagenome (GOLD analysis project Ga0172375, IMG submission 114537) | Freshwater microbial communities from Kabuno Bay, South-Kivu, Congo - kab_092012_11.1m | ecosystem: Environmental > Aquatic > Freshwater > Lake | place: Democratic Republic of the Congo...
CATGGCGGAGGCTGCGAAGCAGCACAAGGTGATCGACCTCGGCGAGCACGGCGCCTCGGGTGGCAACGAGGGCAGCGCCTACGCGAACCCCTCCGTCGAGCTGGCCGAGAAGGCCAAGGCGCGCGCCGCCAAGGACGGCCTGAAGTACGCGGCCGCCGAGAAGCTCGTGCTCGCCGAAGACCCCGACCTCAAGACGCGCTACTTCGACTACCGCGTGAATCCCGGAAAGGAGGCCTGAGCCATGGCCACCGTTCTCCCCAGGGGCCCGTTCCGTGACGAGACCTACGTCGCGGCCGAGGACCTCTCCGACCTCCAGTACCATCAGGTCGACCTCACCAGCTCGACAACCGTGTCGGCCTCCGACGCCAACGACGAGTCGATCGGCGTCCTGCAGAACGCGCCCGAGTCGGGTGAGCAGGCCGTCGTGCGCACGAAGGGCGAGTCCTTCTGCATGGTCGACGGCACGACCGACATCGCCCTGAACGACGGCGTCGACGCAGACGCCAGCGCTCACGGCGTCAAGCAGGAGTCCGACAAGGGCTGGATCGTCGGCTTCGCCCGCGAGGAGTACACCTCGGCAACCCCCGGTCTCATCGTCGTGGACGTCAATCCGCAGACGCTGAGCGTCTGAAAGGCTGGTGAATAAGTCATGGCATCCATCCAGCCTGGCACCCTGCACATCGACGCCGCCCTGACGGCGTGGTCGCAGGAGTACGCATCGCAGGATGACAGCCTCATCGCGGCCCAGGTCGCGCCGGTTGTCCCTGTGTCCAAGCAGACCGACTACTACTGGATCCACGGCGCTGAGGGCTTCGAGCTCTCCGAGACCGCCCGCGGCCCCGGTGGCCAGTACGGTGAGATCAAATGGACCAAGTCCAGCACGACCTACAGCTGCGACGGGCATGGCATCATGGCCCGCGTGCCGCAGGAGGCCATGGCGAACGCCGACCCCCAGGTCGACCCCGCGAAGGACGCGCTCACGCTCCCGCTCCAGCAGATGATGCTGGCGTATGAGAAGGCCGTCGCGGACGTCATCTTCGCCACGGGCACCTTCACGAACACGGCAGCCCTGGCCGCGGCGGATCGCTGGGACGTCGACACGTCCGATCCGGTCGATGCCGTGGACGACGCCAAGGCCAGCGTGAGGGCCGCAGTCGGCCGCGAGCCGAACGCCATGGTCATCGGCTATGACGTGTTCCGCGCGCTGCGCAAGCATGCGCAGATTCGCAAGGTGGTCTTCGGCTTGAACGCTCCGGAGGGCCTTGCCACCGAGGCGCAGATCGCAGAGGCCCTCGGGCTCAAGAAGCTGCTTGTCGGCCGCGCCGTCTACAGCTCGGCTGCCAACACCTTCACGAACATCTGGGGCAAGTACGCCTCTGTGTGCTACATCGACCCCAGCCCGACGAGCAAGTCCATCTGCCCGATGAAGACCTTCGCCTGGACCGTCGACTCTGGTCGCTTCGCGACCCGCGGCCCGGTCTGGGACGACGACACCAAGAGCTGGAAATATTACTGTGACGACTACCGCGACGAAAAGGCCACCTCGATCTATGCGGCCTACCTGTACTCGACGGTGGTGAGCTAACCACTCACTGGCGCCGGGCGGCCAACGCCCCGGCTGAGGCCGCCCGGCGCTTCCGAAAAGGAGTAAGGCAATGAAGAAATGGAAGATGGGCCTCGAGATCGACGCCCCGAGCATCGTCACCGATGCCCTGTCCGTCGGCGGAACGCATGTCATCGGCGAAGTCGGCGACGTCTTCTACGTCGACCCGGCCAACGGCAGCGACTCGAATGGCGGCACCTCGCCGGACGATGCCTTCGCTGACATCCAGGCCGCGCACGATGCAACCACGGACAACAACAACGACGTCGTGGTCTTCATCGGCAGCGCGACGGCAGACAACCCCTCGGCCGCAGTCACCTGGACGCACAACTATACGCACCTGATCGGCATCTCGTCTCCGCTCCCCGGCGTCGGCCAGCGTTGCCGCGTCGTTATGACGGCAGCCACGGCCAAGACCCCGGTCATCACCGTCTCCGGCAACGGCTGCGTGTTCAAGAACCTCCAGTTCAACCAGGAGAAGGCGACCGGCACCGCAAGCGGCGTGGCCGTCGTCAGCGGCAGCCGCTGTTACTTCGAGAACGTCTTCTTCATGTGCCCGACTTCGGCCACAGCGGCCTCCTACTCGCTCAAGGTGGGCGGCACGGAGAACGCCTTCGTGCGCTGCACCATCGGCCAGCACACCAACGTGCGCAGCGCCGCGACCTACGGCCTCTGGCTGCACGTCGGCGACGACTCCTGCCACCGCAACAAGTTCATCGAATGCGAGTTCCTCAGCTGGGCGAGCGGCGGCGGCACGGCGCACGTCCTGGTCTACGTCGACGTTGATATCGACGTTGAAGTGTACACGGCCTTCTTCGAGAACTGCCTGTTCGCCAACGTCGGAGCCGCGACGCTCGCGGTCGCGATCGATGACAACTGCGCGACGACCGACCACCGGATCATCATGCGCGGCCACACCGACGTCCTCGGTTGCACGGCCGTCTCTGACCCGCTGACCTACGTCTACGTGCCCGACGCCGCGGCCAACGTCAGCGGCCTGCTGATGATCGCTGTCGCGGAATCCTGATCGGGGGGGTTCGCAATGCCGTACATCCTCAAGGTCGGCACGATCTTCGGAAAACCCTACAAGTGCGGGGACTTTCTGCCCGGAGCCAAGGGCAGCCTCGCCGACATGGAAGAGGTCGGCGCGGTCGAGTGGCAAGAAGCGCCCGTGCGCGAGCCGAGGCCTAAGCCGCGCGCTGCCCGCAAGGTGGTGAGCTGATATGCCGCGCACCATCGAGACGCTCGCCGGCGCCGATTCGACCACCGGCAAGATCGGCACTATCCCCGCGGCAGGGACCGTCTACGTCGCCTGCCCGGTCAGTGACCTGACGAAGCGCGTGAAGTGGATCGCCTCGGCGAACAAGGCGTTCACCGTCCAGAGGTACGTCGCCGAGTCGAACCCGCTCTCGTGCACGCTCACGCTGGCGGACGCGACCGCCGTCGACGACGGTGACACATGCATCCTGAACGGCCTCACCTTCGAGGCAGACACGGCCGCCAGCCATGCAAACCGCAAGTACGCGGTTGGGGCCAGCAACGCAGCCACGGCCGCCAACCTGGCCGCGCTCCTGAACGACGCCACCTACGGCCTGCCCGGCTTCACCGCCGTGGTCGAGGCCGTCGACGCTACCGACGTCATCACCCTCGTGGCCACCACCGGCACGGCGCTGCAGTTTGGCCAGGGGACCTCGGACGCCAACGAGATCGCATTCGCCGACACGACGCTGGCGAAGCTCATGGTCGACGGAGCAGCCGTCGCCGACGCGGCCGCGACCGGAAACACCGGCACGCTCGGGGCCGTCACCGAACACGAGAATGACGGCTTCGTTCCCGTGCTCGGCATCACGAACAACGACGGCGCCGACGCGATGACTGCCGTCGTCAAGGCCGTGAGGTTCGCGGCGTGAGCTACTGCACCGTCACCGAGGCTCTGAGCCTTCTGCCGACGCTCGGCACGCTCCGCGACGCTGCGACCGGAGTCACAGCCACCGTGCCGAGCGCGACGCAGGGCGCGGCGATGCTCACCGCCACGGATGCGGAGATCAACGCGCACCTCATCGACAAGGGCCACGAGCTGCCCGTCACAGGTGCCGAGGCGCTCGCCTACCTGAAGGCTGTCGCCATGACCGGCACCGCGGCGAGGATCGCTAAGGCGAAGTGGCCGGCCGACTCCGGGCCCGGTGGCGACTCCGGGGCGGCGAGTGCGCTGCGCGGCGACTACACCGCCATGCTCGCATTCATCGACGGTGGCGGGCTCTCCGTGGCCTCGTCAGACGTCGTCGGCAGCTCCGTCGCGCACGGCTTCCGTGACAGTGAGGGGACGGCACTCTCCGGCTCGACGCTCGTTGCCCCCTTCAGCCGCGAGACGGAGTTCTGAGAAGTGGCCTCTCCCGCCATCAAGTTCGACCTGACGACCGATCCCCCGATTGATGGCATGGTCTGGGCGCTCGACCGCATGGCCGATGGCGTCTCCAACTTCGACGGCCTCTTCCGCGGCTTCGGCGAGATCTTCCGCGGCTTCATGCAGAAGCAGTTCGAGACCGAGGGCAGCTTCGGCGCCGGTGGCTGGGCTGCGCTCTCGCCGGCCTACGCAGCGTGGAAGGAAGAACACTTCCCCGGGCGCCCGATAGGCGTGCTCAGCGGAGCTCTGCGCAGCGGCATGACGGGCGGCGGCGGGTACAGCGAGGAGATCGGCAGCGACTCCGCCAGCTGGGGACTCTCCGCCTCGTCTCCCGCGGATGCCTACGGCAAGCACTTCGCGGCGCGCCGGCCGGTCATCAAGTGGGGCGCCGAGCAGTCGCGCGCCTTCCAGAAGTTCAGTCACGAGTGGCTTCACTACGCGATCAAAGAGGCGCAGGGCAAGAGGTCCCCCGGCTCCGGCAATCCGGCCGTCCCCGGCGTCTTCGGTGGTCTCTGATATGGGCCTCGTCGGCATCGAGGCGATCATCGACGCCATGATCGCGAAGCTGCAGGCTGACATGCCGGCCAAGATCGCCGCGCTGAACGCCGAGTATGACGACGCCTACGTGCTCACGGAGATCCCCGCGACCTCCTACTACTGGTACGTGCCCAAGGTCCAGCAGGGTGCACTCAATATCGAGCTGCCGGCCATCGTGCTGATCAACCGGCCGGCGGCGCCCGGCGACCTGAACCCGGCGCAGATCGAGATGCACTACAGCATCGTCGCCGATGCGCTCGTGCGCGGTGAAGACGGCGCCGCCGTGTCGCGCCTGGTCTGGCGCTACAACCGCGCCATCAAAGAGATCCTCGCGCAGCGCCACGCGCTCGCCGCGACCTGCACGACCTGCACGTTCGCCGGCGAGCAGCAGCACGAGACCACCGACCCAATGTCCGGGGACTTCCTGCACGACTTCGCGAGTCTCTGGACGATCATGACTTCGGAGGCGACCTCTTGAACGAGACCATACCTTTGCGGAGGTTCCGCGCAATCCGCAACTTCACCTATCCCGACGGACCGGCGGAGTTCGCCAAGGCCAAGCGCGGCGACCTCGCCAAGGCTCGTCGTCTCGAGGCCGCCGTCGGTGACGAACTCTCCGAGCCCGCTCCCGGGGTGCTCGCGTCCTGGCTGGCCAACGACTGCGTCGAGGAGGTGAACTGATATGGCTACACACGGTCTGCCCGACGTCGCCTGGGTGCTCTTCGACGGCGTCGACGTCACGGGCATCGTGGTCGACGGCAGCGACTCGATCGAGAACGTCACCGAAGACGTGCAGGTCGCCGGCGTTTCTGTCTCGCAGAAGGCCTACGTCGGACCCCAGTCCGGTTCCGTCAACCTGAGCGGCTTCTACGACTCAGTCATCACTGCGACGCTGGATGACGCCGCCGCTGCGGTCCTCATGTACACACTGGAGGGCAACACCGCGGGCAAACACTGTGAATGCATCGCTGAGGCGCTTCCCGGCACCTACGAACGCAGCATGGGCGACAACGCTCTTCACAAGGCCAAGGTCGACTACTCGGCGCAGGGTGCCTGCACCATCGACCATGCTTACATCCTCGCCGCGCTGGCGACGACCACGGAGGCGAGCGGCGACACCGACGCTACCTACGTCGATGGGCTCGCGGAGACGACCGGAGGCGGTCGCTTCTACGTCGCCTGCACGGACCTGACGCTGGACGACTACACCAACTTCAAGGTGCAGCTGCGCGACAGCGCCGACCACACCACCTTCGCCGACATCGACGGGGCGGTGGCGACGTTCACCGCGGCCGGAGCCTCGATGATCGAGGTGTCCGGAACCATTCGCCGCTACCTGTCCATCAGCTGGGCCTACACCGGAGACGGCGAAGACCAGTCCGCGAAGTTCGTCCCGGCCGTCTTCAAGATCGCAGCCTGAGAAACCCGACCACGTGATACAGGAGAGAGCACATGGCTACCTACGGCATCGACGATGGAGCACTGACGTACTCCACCAAGAGCATGGAAGACTACATCACCGACTTCCCTTCCCTCAGTCAGGAGAACGAGACCGAGGACTCGACCACGCTCGGCGCGAGCGTCGCCTCGAAGGCATACACCGGCCTGACCAGGTACGGCGAGGTGCAGGTCGGCGGCGCCTACGACGACACCGCGACAAACGGGCCGGACGCGGTCTTCGGTGGCGCTGCGCGCGCGCAGAGCTACGCCGCACTCGTGCTCACGTGGGGCGGCACCAAGACCACCACGTTCAACCTCGTCGGCGTCGAGAAGTACGAGCGCACATGGAAGAAGGGTGCGCGCACTGGGTACCAGTGCACGCTCTTCCTCGGCTCCGGATGCACCGTGACAGAGGCCTGACGTGGTGTTCATTGACGACATCCCCAACCGCAAGCTCGTCGGCCCTCCCGGCGAGCCCGAGGAGTGGTTCGAGGTCCGGCTGCTCTCCTGGCACGAGCTTGAGGAGTGCCAGAGCGCCGTCGCCAGGCGATCCATCAGCCGCATGCGCGAGATGGGCGGCGAGATCATCACGGCCGTCGGCAAGATCGAGCAGGAGCGCCCCGAGGTGATCGCGGAGGCCAAGGAGATCAAGAGGTCTGCCGATGACTACGACCGCGAGACGCTCGTGAGTAAGAGCGTCGTCGGCTGGAGCTACCAGCGCCACTTCCAGCCCAACCTCATCCGCAAGCTGACCGAGGAGACCTTCGCCTGGCTCTTCGGCGAGATCGCCAAGCTCTACGTCGGGGACGATGCCCAGAGAAAAGACGACTCCGAGAGCTCTACGACTACCTAGAGGAGAAGGGACCGTGTCCCGAGGCCTACTTCTGGAGCGAGGTCTGCGAGGCCTTCCACTGCACACCGTTGGAGGCCTACCGGCAGCCGTGGCCGTTTCTGCTGGACATCCTCGAGGCACGGTCCTTCGCACGGGTCTACGAGGCCGAGGACGAGGCGAGCCGCACGGAGGGCGCCAAGCACCCACATGGTCCGATGGCCGACTTCATTCTGCAGTTCGCGAAAGAGGATTACGAGAGGTTGAAGGAGAGTCGCGCACGTGAATGAGCAGATGCTCCGATTCGTGATCTCGGCCCGCGACGATGCGTCGAAGGTGCTGAAGGGATTCCGCGGCGAGCTGGACAGGGCAGGCGCTGACGCGGAAAAGGCAGCCGACCGCGGGCACCGGGCATGGTCCAAGTTCGGCGGCATCATGAAGTCGGGACTGCTGGCCGGCGCCGTCGCCGGGGTCGCCGCCCTGACTGCTGTCGTCCACACGGGCATCGGGGAAACGCTCGACGCCTCAGCTGGACACGCGCAGCTGGTGGCAGGCATCAAGTCCACCGGCAGCGCGGCTGGGGTCACAGCCAAGCACATCGAGGACCTGGCGGGCACGATCCAGGGCTACTCAGGGCAGACTGACGACAGCATCGTGGCGACGGGCAAGCTCCTGCTCACCTTCACGAACATCAAGAACAGTGGCCCCAACAAGATCTTCGATGAGGCCACGATCGCCGCCGCAGACATGGCCGCGAAGATGGGCGGGGAAGCCTCAGCATCCGCCATCCGGCTTGGCAAGGCGCTCAATGACCCGGTGAAGGGCATCACTGCACTCCAGCGTGTCGGCGTCTCCTTCACCGAGGGACAGAAGAAGCAGATCGCGGCCATGGTCGAATCCGGTGACGTGGCCGGTGCGCAGAAGATGATCCTCGCTGAGCTCAATAGGGAGTTCGGCGGTGCGGCCAAGGCGGCAGGGGAGTCGCTGCCGGGCCAGCTTGCCAAGGGCAAGCGCGCTTTCGAGGACATGTCGCAGTCTGTCGTGACGGCCTTCGTGCCGGTCGTGGTGCCGGCGATAGAGGCGGCGGCGGCTGCGTTGCAGAGAGCAGCCCCGCACATTGAGGCCTTCGCGCAGGGCCTGGCGAAGTCAGCACAGAACGGCGCGTTGGGGGCGATCTTCAGCGCCATCGGCACCGCTATCGGATTCGTCGCCCGCAACATCGAGTACGTCGTGCCCATTCTCGCCGGCCTGATCGCCGGTATGGTGGCCTTTCAGATATCGAACGCCATCACGGCCGTCACGGCATGGTCTGCAGCGTCCGGAGTCAGTGCCTTGGGCGCGGCCGTCGCCTTCGCCACCGCCCCGCTCACGCTCATCGTCGTTGGCATCGCCGCCTTCGTCGCCGGGCTGGTGCTCCTCTACCAGAAGAACGAGACCTTCCGCGAGCTGGTCAATACGGTCTGGTCGTTCGTCAAAGAGAAGGTCGGCGAGGTGGTCGGCTGGGTGGTCGAGAAGCTGAAGGAGTTCGGCGCCTGGCTCAAGGACGTCTGGGAGCGCAACGAGAAGCTGCGCGACAAGGTGGCGTCTGCGTGGTCGGCCGTCTGGGAGGCCGTCAAGAAGGCGGCGACCTGGGCGATCGGAAAGCTCAAGGATTTCGGCGGCTGGCTCAAGGACGTCTGGACCCGCAGCGAGAAGCTGCGCGACATCGTGGGCAAGGCCTTCGGCCTCGTCTACAGCGGCATCAAGCTCAATATCGGGCTCACCGTCACGGTCATCAAGACCATCATCGAGGTCTTCAGGAAGACATGGGAAGCAGGCGGCAAGGTCAAAGACAAGCTCGTCGATGCCTTCCAGTCCCTGCACTCGCGGGCCAAGGACATCTGGGGCAAGATCGGCGACGTGGTCGGCGCGGCGAAGGACCGTATCGTCGATCTCGTCAACAACATCATCAGCGCCATCAACTGGGTCATCCAGAAGGTGCCGGGCGTCAGCGAGAAGCAGGGCGTCCTGCCGACCTTCCGCACCTCGGCGAACAGCAAGGCCTCCAACGGCGGCACCGGCGGCCCGGCTCCCAGCCGCAGCAGTGTCGCAAGCTCCCTCATCCCGTCTGACGGCGGCCTCGGCCTCATGGACAACGGCGGCACCGGCGTGCCCGGCCAGGGCGGCATGGGCGGTGGCTCAGGAGCCAGCATCGGCGGTATCGTCGACTGGGCCAAAGAGATGATGGGCAAGCTGCGTATTCCGTGGCCGCAGAAGTTCGGCGGACTCTTCGGCGGAGCCTCCGGTCTGATTCTCGAGATGGCCAAGGACGCCGCTCTGGCGCTCATCCGCAAGTACGGCGGCGGCCCCGGCCGCGCAGCCGTCGAGTGGGCCAAGACGCAGATCGGCAAGCCGTACCTGTGGGGCGCGACCGGCCCCGACGCCTACGACTGCTCCGGCCTCATCTACCGCGCCTACGCGACCGTCGGGCACCCGTTCCCGACGCGCGCCAACTGGTGGAACTACGGCCGCCTCGTGAGCGGCAGCCAGGTTCGCCCTGGCGACGTCGGATTCTTCGCCCCTCACAACAGTCAGGGAGTCAAGTACGGACACGTCAAGATGTACGCAGGCGGTGGCCAGGCCATCGAGTCCGCCTCCGGCGGCGTCCACATGAGCCCGTGGGGCGGTGCGTCGGAGATCCGCACGTACCTCGCCAAGGGCGGCATCGTCTCCGGCCCCAAGAGCGGCTTTCCGGTCATGATGCACGGCGCCGAGGCAGTCACCGTGACGCCGCTCGACAAGGCCGCGCCCAGCGTCTACGAGGACAACAGCCGGCTCACTATCAACCTGCCGCCGAGTCTCACCCCGTCTCAGGCGAAGGCCATCGCCTCGCGCGAGATCGCGGCGTGGGAAGCACGCAGGAAGTCCGCCGCGAGGGCTGCCGGGTTCGGCAGCGTGAGGGGGTAGGGCGTGGCCGCACTCTCAGCACTTCTCAGACGCGGCGCGACGACGCACGCACTGACGATCAGAACCGAGTTCGCGCCGCCCAGCCTGCAGGCCGACGTTACCATAGCCGGAGGCAGCCGCACCGCAGACCCGCGCCTCGTGCGCGAGACCCTCGGAACGCCTGTCGCCATGGCGCTGCCTGTCATGATCGAGGGCGCTTCGCAGGCTGCATTCCAGGCCGCCGTTGATGCGCTTGACGCCTACTTGAGGCTCGGCGAATGTACCCTTGAGGTGACGTTCGAAGGAGCCGCGGCGGCCACGATCTGGACCGTCCACCACGCACAGCCAGTGCAGCCTCTGTTCTCGCGGTCCGCGAACTTCGAACACTGGGTCGGCGTCACGCTGCCGCTCGTGGTCTCCCCGTTCGTGACCACGGCCGCCGTGACCATCTTCGATGCAGAGTCCATCACGGCCCCGGACTCGCTCGACCTCTCGGCGATGGTCGGCAACTACCGCGCCCCGCTGACCATCGACGTCGAGGCCACAGCCGGCGACACGCACAGCCTGTATCTGGCCATCGACGCCGAGTCTTACGGCGCGTTCTTGACCGACTGCGTCGACCTCACATGGGACGCGGGTGCGACCGACACCGAGGACGAGGACGCGCGCACCGGCGACGCCGTCTACGTGGCCTCCACAACGCCCGTGACGGCCGCCATCGACACGTCGGCCTACCCCGAAGGCCCCTACCTCATCCTCGCCCGCGTCAAGGCGCTGGGCGGCGAGACCGGCTACATCACCAGCTGTCACACCGACGAGGTGGTCTCATTCACCCGCGCCACGTGGCACATCATCGAGCTCGGCACCTGCTACCTGCCGACGAAGAAGGTGCGCGGCCTCGCGACCGCCGACCTCGTCGTGTCCGTCTACGGCAGCAGCGCCACCGGCGGCGACGAGGCCTGCGTCGACTGGGTCTATGCGCTGCCCATCGGTGACGGGATGTTCGCGTGGCATCCGACGACAGACACCATCGACGCAACCACTATCGGGCGCGACGCGGCGACGGCGACCACCTACGTCGACGACGTGGCCGACGAACAGCACGTGACCGGCACCAGCCTCATGGCTCTGGGCGGGACGCTGCTCATCGTGGCCGATGAAGCCACCGGAGGCGAACCGGAGCAGGCGCTCGACGTCACGGTCACGTATACGCCTCGATATGGGTGGATGCGATGAGCCAGCCGGGAGTCGTCGCAGGCGCCGTCTACGAGTTCCACGCCGCGCGGGCGCGCATCGGCAAGTCGCCGGGCGTCAACAGCCCGCTGACCACGGCCCTGTTCGACACCAGCGGCAACGCGAACCACGGCACCCTCATCAACTGCGACGGCACCGAGTGGGGCGGCACCGGGACGCTCGCTGACCCGTACGCGCTCACGTTCAACGGGACTGACGAGTACATGACCGTCCCCGTGCTCTCGGCTGCCGATACCCGCGAGTTCACCTATGAGGCGTGGGTGCTGATTCCATCCATCCCGGCCGAGAACAGCTTCGTGGTGCAGGAGGCCGAAAACGGCTACAACAAGCACGCCGCACTCATCGCCAATGCGACTACCGGTTACGGTCGCATCTCCGTCGATTACGGCGACATCGTGACCTGTGGTAACGTCGCGCCGAACATCTGCGACAACGTCGTTCATCACATCATCGGGACCGCCGACGGGACGAGCCTCCGATACTACGTGGACCAGGTGCTGAAGGCTGGCCCGACGGCGCTTCCGGCAGACAGCATGACCTCAGTGCGGACGAGACTCGGCGTCTCCGAAACCGACACCGCGTACCTCACCGCATTCCTGCCCGGCTCCATCCTCGTCGCCCGCATCTACCCGTTCGGCCTCTCCGTCAGCGAGGTTGAACAGAACTTCGACGCAGGCTACCTCTGGACGCCGAACGACCCGACTCGTCACGGGATCGTCACCGACGTCGACGACACGCTGTGGCAAGTCACGGCCGGCAACGAAACCGACGGCTGGCGCGACATCACCGACGAAGTCGGCGACCTCACCTTCACCCACGTTCGCCCAGGCGGGCCCGGCTCCTGCTCCTTCACTGTGCCCGCCGACGTCTGGAGCCACGGCTACAACGAGCTGCAGCCGGACCAGCGCATCGTCGTCAGGTACGCAGGCGAAGTCGTCTGGGGTAAGGGCTACATCCTGCCCCGCGGTATCGACTATCAGGGGGGATGATGGAGCGCCCGCTCATCGCCATCGACGCCGCCGGGACGCTGGCTCGGGCGAAGCGGCGGCAAGACTACTGCCGCGTCTGGGCCGACTTCGAGACGACGCAGTGGTACTCACCCACCGGCGACTGGACGCCCGGTATCCAGATTGACCGCGCGGGCGTGCTCAAGTTCGCAGCGGCCAACGCCTCCGTCTTCCCCGCCGAGAGCTGGGTCGCACTCGATTACCACCTCCATGCCGGTCTCTCGACCGAGCAGGACATCTACGGTGTCGCCTTCGACTGGTCGAGCCTTGGAGCTATGGAACTCGAGGTCTACGAGACCGAGCTCCCCGACGAGGCCGCGGTGTGGTCTGAGCTGGACACCTACGGCGGCGCCACGAACGCGACGCCGGATTCGGTCACGCTCACCTGCAGCGCCGGTATGCGCGGCCTGCGCGTCGTAGTCGGCTACACCGGCGGGCACACGCTCTCTGCCGGCGACGAGTGGCTCAAGATCGCCAACCTGCGTGTCCTCGGGCAGTCCGGCGCGGCCAGCATCGGCAGCGCGCTTGAGGACATCATGGTGACAACCGGCCTCGCGGGCAGCTACTACTCGAAGTCGGTGTGTGCATGAGCACCACGAGCGTCACGAAGTTCCCGACGGCAGCGAGCGGCTCCGGCTGGACGAACCCGGCGAACGTCTATGCCGACGACGGCTCGTATGCCACGGCCACAACGACAACGAGCCAGGCGGAGACGCTGAGGTGCTACGCCTTCGCCTTCGACATCGCCGCCGGAGAGGCAGTCGCGTCGCTCACGGTGGAGGGGCAGGCGAAGGTCGCATCGTTCACCGGCATGCTCACGCTCACGCCGTGGACTGCAGCCGGGAGCGCGCGCGGCGTCCCAGCCAGCGGTGCGCTCGGCACGTCAGACACCACAGTATCGAAGGCCGCGACGACGAACCTGCCGACCATCGACGAGGTCAACGACGAGGGGTTCTCCATCTACGTCGCCGTCTCGTCCAACCAGTATCCCGGTCCGACCGCCTCCGTCGACTACGTCAAGCTCACGGTCGTCCACTACACCCCCGCCACCGTCACCACCGACGCAGTCAGTGACATCACGCAGACCACGGCAACCTGTGGCGGCGAGACGACCGACGACGGAAGCGGCACCATCGCGGCCTGTGGCGTCTGCTGGAACACGAGCGGCTCGCCGACGCTGGCCGATGCGCACACCGAAGACGACTCCGGCATCACGTCGTTCGTCAGTTCACTCACCGGCCTCTGGTCCTCGACCACCTACTACGTCCGCGCCTACGCGACGACCGAGGACGGCACCGCCTACGGCAACGAGGTGTCCTTCACGACGCTCGGCAGCGGTTCCCGCTCGCTGGTCGCGCGACCGTTCACCACCCGCGCCGCGGCGGCCGAACTCGTGGCCCGCACCGGCGACGGCATCATCGACTGGTGGTTCGAGGACGACGTGCTGCACGCCGAGGTGAGACCCACCGACGTGGCCAGCATCCCGCGGGGCCGCTGGCACATCGTCAGCCGCGACATGCCGGGCGTGAGCGTGAGCCTGAAGATGAACAGCGAGGACACACCCGACATTGTCTGCGTCGTCTTCAAGGCCTTCGGCGTCAGCGACATTCGCGACGGCACGATCCTGCGCGCCTACGTGCCGGCGGCTCCGACCTCGGCCATCCAGCGCGTGCAGCTGGTCGACCTGTCGGGGCAGTACATGGCCGTGGCCGACGCCGAATCCTACGGGGCCAATGTCCTGCTGCGCATCTCCGCCGATGTTATGACCGCGACCGTGACCGCCAAGGGCGGCTTGTTCACCGTCGACGGCCAGTTCCGCGCCGCGCCGCTCATCAAGGCCGGCGACTGGATCGACGTCGTCGACCTCCCCGGCCACGTGCCCACCTTCATCACCGGCAGCACCTACTCGATGGCAGAACGTATGGTCACCCTCACGACCGGTGGCACGGAACAGCGTGAGCTGGTCGTCCCCGGCATGAGCGCCCTGCCATCGGCGCTGAGAGTGTACGCAGGCTACGGCCAGAAGCCCGGCGTCGTGCCTCGCGAGTGGGAAGAGACCGAATGGGAAGACCCCGGCGAGCGGAACCTCAAGCCCGGCGTCGTGCCCTACCGGCCCGGCGTCCCCTGGGTCGACCCCGTCCCCTACGAACCCGGCATCGACCCTTGGCCCTGACCATGACCACGCGCACACGACAGGAGCGAGGATGAGCAACGGCAACATCGCCAAGGCCGAGATCGACGCGCTCCTTGACGACAGCAGGCGGTCACTGGACCGGCTGATTCTCACCAACCTGAAGGAGATTCAGGCGAGCATCGCCACCCTTTCCCAGCGGCAACAGTCCATGATTGAGGTCTGCGAGCAGCGCGGTCTCATCTGTCCGGGCCTGCACGAGAAGAGCATCGCCGACCCGCACGTCTCGACGCCGCCTGCCGTTCCCGACGACCGGCGCACGTGGGTCATGTGGGAGGGATGGAAGATGTTCACGCTACAGGTCGGCCTGCCCATCCTCGTGGTCGTGGCCACGCTGATCATAGCCGGGAAACTGTAGGAGGCACCATGAAGATCATCGAGACGAAGTGGAAGTGGAACGGCCATCTTGGCAAGCGCAGCGGCCAGCCTCCAATGCTCGTTCACCACAACGCCGCCGCGACCACCTGCACGGCCGCCGACGTGCACCGCTGGCACCAGGCGAACGGCTGGCTCGGCATCGCCTACCACTACTTCATCCGCAAGGATGGCGCTGTCTACCGTGGCCGCCCCGAGTGGGCCGTCGGCGGGCACACGTTCAAGCACGGGACTTCCATCGGCATCTGCAGCGAAGGGAACTTCGACAAGGAGCAGATGCCACAGAAGCAGCGGGACGCCGTGCGCGAGCTCACACGCGAGATCCACGGCCGCTACCCGGCCATCAAGGACATGCGGCACAAGGACGTTCCCGACAACGCGACCAGCTGCCCGGGCAAGAACTACCCGTTCGCCTACGTGACCGCGAAGGCCGAGGCCAAGCACGTCACGCCCAAGGTCGACAATATGAAGCTGAAGCAGGCCATGATGCAGTACGCGCTCCTGTCCGGAATCCGCGTCACCGGCTGGGAGCGCATCACCATCCTCTCGCCGGGCTGGGGCAAGCACGCGCGGATGCTCGCGTGGCGGGTCTCCGGGCGCGTCCACGAGACGAACGCGAAGGTACCGCGGTCGCAGCACCCGACGCCTGAGCTGTACGCGGCGCTGGTGACGAAGTGACTGTCACCGTCATCCAACCGGACGCGACGGCGGGGAAGGATTGTTCCCTCTGGCAGTACACGCCGACCACGAACTACGAGCCGTTGACCTACCTGTCCGTCGGCAAGAACCTCGACGGCCGCTCCTCCCGCTCACTGCTCCGCTTCGACCTCTCCAGCATCGACGCAGGCGAGGTCGTGGATTCGGCAGTCTTCTCGGCCGGGTACTACTACGACGACTCCGGGACCGCAGGACACACTCAGGTCATCAGCGCCTACCGCCTGCTCCGCGACTGGACCGAATCCGGGGCGACGTGGCGAACCTACGATGGTTCGCATGAGTGGGGCACCTACGGGGTCGAGAACACGACCACCGACCGCGAGGCCGCCGCACTGGGCTCGTTCACGCACACATACCGGGCCGACGACTGGAGCATCGCCCTCGACGCCGCCAAGGTGCAGGAGTGGATCGCGGGCACGACGGCGAACTACGGCTTCGTGCTGCGGGCGGCCGAGTCGGAAAATATGCGAATCACCATCTGCTCTTCCGACTACGCCACTGAGGCCCTGCGCCCGAAGCTCACCGTGACTCATCACACGGCAGAGGGTGGCGCCCCGGTCCACCTTTGCCGCACCGTCTTCTACCCACAGGGGGTAATCCGATGAACGAAGCCGACGCACTCGCATTCATCATCAAGAACACTCTCGGCTTCGAGTATGCCGAGGGCAGCTACGTGGTCCGCAACATCTACAGCATTGGCCTCATCCCGCCGCGCCGCATGGCTGGGCAGGGGACGAGTCTCGCCGAGGCGCTGAAGCAGTACATGAGCATCCTCGTGGACGAGAGAGGCACGCAGAAGGAGCCGCTCGCCATGTACGTGGCCGAGAAGGACGCCGACGCCGATGTGGTTGCTGCCGTGCAGGCCGACGCGAAGATGCCGAAGCCGAAGGTGGAGCCAGTGGAAGATGACGAACTGATCGTGAAGGAGGGCTGAGCCGTGGCCGACATGAGTAGACCGCTCAAGGGAGTCGCCTTCTCAGTCGGCTTCTCGCTGTACAAGAACGATGGGACCGTCATCGTCAACCCCGGCACGCTGACGAAGAAGATATCGAAGGATTTCGGGGACTACGCCGACATCGGGACGGTCTCAGAGGAGGACACGACCTACGGCCAACTCAAGGCCGCGCTGACGACGGACGAGATGAACGCCGACGTGGTGAGCCTCTACATCAAAGACGACACCTCGGGCTGTGTCCCGTTCGTCTGCACCATCTACCCGGCCGCGGCGCAGGTATCTGTGCTGACCGCCGCGAACGTGAACTCAGAGTGTGACACGGCAATCAGCGACGCTGCGCTCGCCACCGCCGCCGCCCTCGCGACCGTGGACGGTATCGTTGACAGCATCCTCGTAGACACCGGGACCACGCTCCCTGCCACACTCGACACCATCGACGGCCACGTCTCCGACACATACGATGACGTCGGCGACGTGCGGGCCGTGGTGGACGCCATCTTCGTGGACACCGGGACGACGCTTGACACGCTGGTCAAGGACCTGCCGACGAACGCCGAACTGGCGACGGCGCTGGCCGGGGCCGACGACGCGGTGCTGGCAGCCGTGGCGGCGGTGAAGCTCAAGACGGACACCATCGGATCCGGTGCGCTCATCGCCGTGGCCCCGGTCCTGCCCGCCGGTGACGTCAATATCGTGCAGGGCGACGACTACTACGCGGCCGATGGCCGTTCGCTCGACTGGTCGGGGACGAACTGGCCGGATCTGACGGGGGCGACGGTGACGTGGCTGTGTGACAGTCAAGCGGTCGCCTGCACGGTGCTCACGCCGGGGGCCACGACCCAGACGGTGCGCCTCGAACTGACGGCCGCGCAGGCGGCGGCGCTTGGTGCGCAGAACTACGTCTTCGACATCGAGGCCGTGCTTGACAGCGGACACACCATCACGCTAGTGCGCAGCACGGCGTTCGTCGCCACGTCAGGGCCGGGAGCGTAGAAGAGGGTCCGCACTCCTATAGACGGCACCGCCTGTCTCACATATACTCGTCCTGCAGGGCTCATTTCCCTTGCTGAGGCGGCCGGTCTGTGGAGTTCGTCCGCTCCCCTGGCCGGCCGCCTCTTTCTGTAGACGGACGAGAGGCGGCAGCTACGGATACCACGCTCACCCCCATCGAACCCACTTTGCCGGGCTCACCACCGGCAACTGCTCCTGCCCACGGGCTTACCCACCCAATGAGCGGGAGCCACCCCACGGACGCAGCGGCGGCCTCTTCTGGCCTGACCTCCTCCAAGAGGCCGTCGCGCTCCGTGGGGGGCTAAAGTCATGACGTCTGCTCCTGACACAGCCGGCCACTGGTCAGATTTCCTCTTCCTCGTCGGTGCCCATGCCAGCATCCACGCGCTCCGCGTAGGCGCGGCCTGTGCTCTCGGTGTAGAGCTGCTGCCAGAGCATGCTGCGGATGATCTCGGCACGGCTTGCGAGATTGCGTGCGGCGAGCTCGTCGATCCGGTCAATGAGCTCTTGCGGCATCCGCACGCTGACGTGCGGCCCTATCTCGGGGCGTCCCGGGCCGGACTTGGAGGCGCGCCACGACTTGCCGGACTTGGTACGCTCGATCCTTCCCTCGCGCTCCAGCTGGTCGATGACGACGGAGGCAATCACGTTCGAGCCGGTGATCCTCGCGACCGTGTCCTTGAGGACGTCGCAAGCAATCAGCCCTCGACCGGTGACGAGGTTGATGACGCTGCGGTGAAACTCGCGGGCGTTGTCGCCGACGGTCCTGTCTGTCGTCTGCTGGCTCATGGTGGGCTCCTGTCTCGTGGCGGTCTAGAGGCTGGCGATCTCGGTGAGAGCGGCGCGGGCGGTCTCGCGGTCGGCCTCATCGGCTTTGCAGCTGATCGGGCGGTTGTCGGCGGCCCGGTAGGTGATGCTCTTCATGGCGTCAGCGGCGAATCCGGCGTCGGTGTGGTCGATGGCGCCGAGGATGCTGTCGACGATTGCGAGGCGAGCCTTGATGGGGGCATTGATCTCGCGTGCGGCGCTGCGACTGCCGGCGGCTGCTATGTTCTCCCTGAGAGAGGACTCAAGGGCCTCAACCTCTGCCTGGTACCTGGTGACTGTCTGCTGGTTCATGATCCCCTCCTGCTCCGTTCACCTGACTACCTAAGTATAGACGATGCCGCTTATCGTGTCAACATAAACGGTGGCGATAATGTTGCGATAATGTTAAGGAGTGCCGCATGAGCTATCTCAGAGTCCTCCGCCGCATGGCCGAGCTGGCGCTGCTGGCGATCCTCGTGGTCGTGGTCATCCTCGCCTTCGCCGGCCGTGCCGACACCTACCCACAGGCGAACGACACGCAGTACAAGAAGTGGGCGCTCGGTTGGCACAAGCAGGCCGTCCGCGAACGCAAGGCCCTCGTCCGTCACACCGACGCGCTCGGCCTCAAGCGCCCGCGCAAGGTGCCCACGATCGCCGAGTGGACCGTCTACATCTGCGAGACGGACAAGCCGAATCTCCGCGTGGACTTCACCGCCGAGGGCATGGACCTCGCCACGGCCGAATCCCGCTGCGACACCGTGACCGCGATCATGAGCTGGCGCCACTACGGCGCCGACTCCAAGCGCGTGGCCAAGGCGTTCCGGGCGCGGACGGCGAAGCTCCACCATCGCATCACGCATCCCGGCGGGTCATCGAACGGTGTGCGCTGGAAGCCGCTGGCCCGTTATGTCGGCTGGCCTGAGTATGCGCTGCCGAGGCTCTCCCAGATCATCATGCGGGAGTCGTCAGGGCGGCCACAGGCCTACAACGGCATGATCGGCTGCTCGGGCTTGCTCCAGATATGGCCTGGTCATGTGTCGGCCGCCAATCGGTCACGGCTCTTCGACCCTGAGTACAACCTGCGCGTCGGGCTGAGACTGTGGCGGCAGCAGGGGTGGCAGCCTTGGACGCTGTAGACAAAACTGCAGAGCTGGAAGCGCGGCTCTGGCAACTTCTGCGCCTGTGGCAGATGCGGGTTGACCATTGCTCCGATACACCACGCAGCGAGGGGCATGCAGCAGGGTGGGAAGGCGCTATCAATGACCTTCGGGACACACTTGAGACGCGGAGGCAGCTCGTCATTGCCAACACCACTGCCGTGAACCTGCACGACATCATCCGGCAGCGGGACGCTGAACTAGCCGCCCTCACCGCCGAGCGGAACGAGCTGGCCTGTCAGGTCATGAAGTCAGAGGCGAAGGTGACGGCGGCGGAGACCCGCGTATCGGAGAAGCAGGCCGAGTGTGCGCGTAAGGCACTGGCCGAACTGGAGAGGCTGCGGACCGTCATTGTCGAGGCGTGGTACGGCCGCGACTCGTTGTGGGACGCGGTGGCCGAGGAAAGCCCTGACGGGACCATTGAGGCGTGGGTCAAGCGGGACCAATCATGACCACCGTCATATTGGATTGCTAAGGAGGGGGGTCTTTGTGAGTTATGACATCTCAACCCAAATGGGTGGAACCGTGGAGCTAGAGTCAGAGAAGCAGTACGCGGAGGTACGGCAGACCATCGCATCTCAGTTCATGGACGAACTGGAGGCCGTGCGCCTATTCGCGGCCAAGGTCTGCGAAGAAGCATCGGAGCGGCTCGCAAGCGTGATGATGGAGCCGTCCAATAGCGGGCCGGTTGCGGAGAAAATCTCCGAGCGGTGGCCGCCATTGTTCAACGAGGGGCGCAGCAAGGTGGACGACATCGATGCTAGCCTGCGCAGCATTGCGGCATTCCTGCGAGCCACAGAACTATGAATGACCCCAACGCGATGACCGGCCCTCTGGACGAGCTGCGGGAGATGGCTCTGCGTCGCTCTGGCATCCCCGCCGACGCGACTCTCAGTATCAACGACCTCGACGCCTTCGAGGCCGTGCACCCCGGACTATTCGACCGCACCGCGATCTGCATCTGCTGCGGCGTGCCACATGACCCGCTCGACCGGTGGGACGAGATCAGGGAGGACCCGCTCAATCGCTTCTCGTTCTGTGCCGATTGCGCCGACCGGGGATCGACGGCGGAGCCGTGCCCGAAGTGCGGGCCGAAGCCGTGAGCGCCTGCCCCGTCTGCCACGGCTCCGGTCGTGTCACCAGCGCTGTCCCGCAGGATGTGTCTATCCTGCTGTACGGCGACA
>Ga0172375_10004555_pt1 | contig 20391 bp, 14 predicted proteins | sample LakKiv1m_FD_114537 | JGI IMG/M metagenome (GOLD analysis project Ga0172375, IMG submission 114537) | Freshwater microbial communities from Kabuno Bay, South-Kivu, Congo - kab_092012_11.1m | ecosystem: Environmental > Aquatic > Freshwater > Lake | place: Democratic Republic of the Congo...
CGGCTTCTCCCATTCATATTCTGATCGTCCCGAAGAGGCACATTTCCACCTTCAACGATGTTTCAGACGATGATCCCCTGCTCAGCGAGATGGGAAACGTGGCGCGGAAGATAGCACGGGAACTCGGCGTAGCCGAGCCGGGGTACCGCTTCTTCATTAACGTGAACCGAGGAGGCGGCCAGGTCGTCTTTCATCTTCACGCCCATCTGATAGCCGGTCGAGATCTGGGAACCTTCCTCATAAACTTTGCCGTAGCCGGATCAGTGCTTTGGAGAAAGGTCGCTGGTCTCTTTCGGGGAAGAGGCCGTACGTTGGAATGATACTCTCCCGTCGGATTCGTAATTGAAAAGGACTGATACCATTTCGCATTCAAACGAGTGACTTTGTCATGCCGGCCGGGTACCTCCGGAGCGAAGTCAGGTCGTCCGTCCGAAGCGGAGGATGCGCCCCGCCGGCTTCACTGACAGGAAAGCGCGCTGGTATGAAACGCGTCAAACAAGTCAGGGTCGCCGAGCCCACAAAAAAAGCACAGGGACGCACACCCATGCGCCCCTGCAGTTGTACGCCTGGATGGAGTGAGGGGGAAACCGGTCGCTTTGAGCGGGTACCAGGCGCGGTTTCGATGACGTTTGTCCTTAAGGACACCCGTCGCCGGGATGTGTTTTTTATGAGCAATTCATGTGCCACAATACCGGGAACGGCTCACGTCCATTTGTCGTGTCTTATTAACTAGTTGAACGCTGCTGAAAATAACCTTCCCGGTTAACCCCACGCGGGACGCACAACTCTGATGCGTGTTTTACAAACACAAAACCTTGCTCTCTGCAAAAACAATGGGTTAACATCAGGCGAAAGTACAAATTTCACACACGCACCACCCTCGGTAGCGTGAAATTCACACCCGTGGACCGAAAACCACCCCGTCAAGCCACATTCTTGCCGGTAGCCAGAGGTTCTGTCTTTTTGGATTCGACCCCTTCTTAGCAGGAATTACGCGTCGGGTTTCAAAACGATCTGCGGAGCAAGTCAACCGTCCATCAGTCCAGATTTTTTGGTAATCGCCACAAACCGCCCCTGGGCCTGAGGTATTAGAATTCCTTCAGCGCCTCGGCAATCTTGGTGGCTATGTTATGGGCTACTCCCTGACCGAGTTCTTTGATCAGGCCGTGCGACCGGTCGAAGGAGCGGTTCTCAATGCGGGAGAGCGCCGCTCGGACCCGCTGCATGTCTCGTCCCACCAGGGAGGAAGTACCGTACTCCAGGTATATGGGGCGCTCGGTGTTGTCGCGGCAAACCAGGCATGGGACATCGAAAAAACTTGCCTCGGCCTGTACCGATCCTGAATCGGAAAACATGAACCCGGCACCATGCAAAAGAGAAAGAAAATCCGTGTACGGCTGAGGAGGGAGCAGCTTCAGATCTGCGACGCTCTCCATCCGCGCGCTCAGGCCGAACTCTGCCAGTCGCTTCAGGGTTCTGGGATGGATTGGAAAAACCTTTGGGAAGGGAAACACATCAAGGATATCAATCACCTGGCTCATGGCCCGCGGGTCGTCCACGTTGGAGGGCCTGTGAAGCGTAATCAGCGCGTACGAACCTTTGTCGAGATCGAAATCCTCCCACCGTCTCTTTCTCTCTATTACCGGCAGAAACATTTGAAGTGTTTCCAACATGATATCGCCCACGAGGTGCACCCTGGTCATGTCAATGCCCTCGCGGCGAAGGTTTTCCACCCCGGACGGCTCTGAAACAAAAAGAAGATTTGACAGGCAATCCGTCAGCCGCCGGTTGAGTTCCTCGGGCATTGTCTCGTCAAAAGATCTTAGTCCGGCCTCCACGTGCGCCACGGGAATAAAGAGTTTCCTGGCGACCAGCGATGCAGCGATGGTGGAGTTCACGTCTCCCACTACCACGACCATATCGGGTTTCATTTCCAGACAGGTCTTCTCGAATTCGATCATAATTCGGCCCGTCATCTCTCCGTGGCCGCCGGAACCTACCCCCAGGTCTCTCGACGGTTTTTCCAGCCCGAGTTGATCAAAAAAAACCTCGCTCATTTCGCGATCATAGTGTTGGCCGGTATGCACGGTGAGGTGTTCCAGATCGGGAAAGTTCCGAAATTCTCTTTCAAGAGGGGCTATTTTCATAAAGTTGGGACGGGCCCCGACCACGCTGACGATTCTCTTCCTCATGTCTCTTGCCTCACCTTGAAATCCTGGACCGTATTCGGCCAATGAGCATCCTCAAATCCCCCCAATTACGGGGGACGTGGAATAGGAATCGCTGGACGCTGTTCTTCAATTGGGATGAAGGAGACACCCGTACTGAATCCGTTGTTTTGAAGGCTCGCAGGACCTCCGAGGCGGTCTTCTTTGGCCACAGCAACGGATCGGGAGAGGCGGCGTTTTCTCTTGTCCCCCATCGGTCAGGATAAACGCAGATACGCCGGCCGGCTACAGGCACTTCTCCGCTGAGAACCACAGCCGTGCCTGCCCTTTCAAGCGCATCCGCCAGGTTCTCGGTTCTTGCGGAATGATAAACCGGCGGAGCCCACCACGAGGCCGTCTTCTGCTGCAACGGCGGGATTTCCCCGGCGTCGGCCTCGTTGCCGTCCCAGCGATAGAGTATACGAGCTGCATTCTCAGGAGGCGAAACAACTCCGGGAAGGTCGGACAGTGTTATGGGCCGAAGGCCGAGCCCGCTCATCAGATAGCCGATCAAATGACCGACCTGATCCAGTCTTCGGAGCGCACCATCCTTGAAGGGGTGCATAAGGACGCTCACGTGGTTGACGCCCTCCCGTCGGGCCTTGTGCCAGGCACTTCTCAACATGCCAATGATCTCTCCCCGGCTGAGTCCGTAAGTCTCGATCGAAACCGGAATCATGGTGATGTCGCCGGCACCTGTCCGCACTATCCTGGGACGGACCGAGGCGGGCAAGAACCTGCCTCTGAAAAAGATATGCTTCCTGAATAGCACGAAGTAATCCAGCCCCGCGGCCTTGATGGCCGCTGGAGACAAGTGATCCATCCTGAATATGAAATTGGCCCCCTGGATCTCAGCGAAGCCGCGCAAGCCATTCGCATTGGCATTGAGGCAGTCAACTTGGTCCTCGAACGGACGGCCCTGCAGGAACTCGTGCATGGAACCGTGGGCAGCGATCTCATGGCCGGCCTCTGCTATTCTTCGGATCAGGTCCGGATAAATCTCCGATATGAATCCTGTGACAAAAAACGTAGCTCGAATCCCTGCGGATTCGATGATCGGCAGAAGTCTTGGCATACCGAAGCGGGCTCCCCCGAGTTGTTCAAGGTCGAATATGAGAGAAAACGTGCCGTTGTTGCGCGTCCGACTCCGAGGGACCGGCACAACACGCGGTATCTCGACTCTTCCTCTTCTGCTTAACAGATCCCTCAGGCACTCTCGGGTCTGGCGTTCCTGATGCTCCGGGTCAATCGCCGACGCCGCGGTGTAACCCATCCGCAGATCGCGCAACAACCCTCCGATAGGGGGTGATCCCTCCATATCGTCGTTTCTGGTGAAGATGATTGCCTGGCCCCCGGTTGAACGGATTTCCCGTGCAAGTGCAGGGTCGTTTCCAATCCTATGGTAGGAAGCTTTGAGCGTCATCAAGCCCTGCGACTGGAAATCCTGCGCGTTGATCCCGAAGCGCGGGGAGTCTTCCGGGTCCCAGAGTAGCAATGTGCGGCTCCAATCCGGGGCCATCGCGTACTATACCCTTTCTCTTTCGCGGGGAAGAGATACGAACACCTTGAGATTGCTTCGCTTCGCTCGCAATGACAAAGAGATGGCCTCACGGATCGCGTTCCAAAACGATCTGTGGAGCAAGGTCAGTAGTCCCTTGAACTGCTCTGCCTGGGTGCAGCGGCCACTCTAGTCACCACCTCCGCGTAATGGTCACCAATGCCGCTCCACGAAAAGTTGGCCTCAGCCATTTCCCTGGATCTCCGGCCCATATCCGCCAGGGCTCCGGGGCCCGCAGTCGCGGCCAGTCTCATGGTCGCTGCCAATTCCACCGGTGAGGGCTTCGACACGAAGCCGCAGCTGTACTTCCTGACAAAGTCTGCGGTTTCATCTACGTCGTTGACAAGGATTGGCCTTCCCATTGCCGCGTATTCCGCGAATTTGGTGGGAAACGCGTGCTTGACGGCAAGGTGCGCTATCCTGGGTATGAGCAGTATTGCAACACTTTCCACGAGCTTGCGCAGAGTCGCACGATCCGTCCTGTCCACCAGGGTGACCCTATCGCCGAACCTGATGCGAAAAAGGTCTTTGAGCGCAAGATCCTCTTCCCTGAAGCCCACCAGCAGGAACCGCACGGAAGGATCATCGAGAATGTCCATTGCCCCGATAAGATTGTCAATCCCTTGCCATACCTGGAATTCCCCGAAATAGCCGAACGTAAAAGCCGGTTCCAAAGGCTGAGGCACGGGGGCGAACAGCTCCAGATCCACGCCGTTTCGCACGAGGCTGATCATGTTCCCGGGCAGTCCCGATTGCAGAAAGGCGTCGGTCTGATAAGACGAGACGGTCAACAGATGATCGGCGCAGGACATTCCCAGCCGGTCAATGAGCCTCACTCTTGCCGAAGGAGAACGCCTCTTGCCGGCGGAGCGGACCTCATTGTCCAGGGAGGACTGGGCCAACAGATCGCCGTGAACATCCAGGATTACGGGCCCATTCAGGAAGGGCTTGCAGAAGAAGAGGGCCTGAGCCGCCTCCTGTCCCCCGCAGTAGATGAAGTCGTACTTGCGCAACCGGGAAATCCATAACGGCATGAAGATCGAAGCCGTGGTCTCCGTGTCAAGCGGCGGGTTGTTCGGCATGAAGAAGAAGTCGCATCCTATGGAGCGCGTCTGCAGGCATTCCGCTAGCTTCACGATCCGGTGGGTGTACGCGGAGCGGTCTTCTTTGTCTGCCGCTGAGAGAGCCAGCCCGTTCAGGCCCATTATATTACACCTTTCCCCTCGTGTTGGGCCCCAGGAACTCTTCCACAAGATCGGCTATGCGCTCCGCGGCACGGCCATCTCCAAAGGGGTTTTCCGCGACCGTCATGGAGCGATAATGGGCGGGGTCATTGAGTAGCAGGGAAGCTTCTTCCACGATTCGCCGGCCGTCGGTTCCCACTAGTCTTGCTGCGCCACATTCCACGGCTTCCGGGCGTTCGGTGACGTTCCGGGCCACCAGGACGGGTTTGCCCAGAGACGGCGCCTCCTCCTGGATGCCTCCAGAGTCGGTTATTATGAAGAAGGCCTGCTGCATGAGGCCAACGAAGCCGAAGTAATCCGGTGGCGATATCAGCGAAATCCTGGGGTGGCCGCCCAGGATTCTTTCCACGGGCATTCGGACGTTCGGATTCGGGTGAACCGAGTAGACCACGACCACGTCCTGGAATTTGTCGGCCAACTCGACGAGGGCCAGAGAGAGGTTCCTGAGGCCTTCTCCGAAGTTCTCCCTGCGATGACCGGTGACCAGAATCATGCGGCGGAAGGGGATCTGAGCATCAAGGCCCGGGATAGTGGGCCGCGGTCTTGCCTCAAGCATTTCCAGGGTCTGCACCAAAGCGTCTATCACGGTGTTGCCGGTCACGAAGACCGAGGAACCTGAAATCTGCTCCTTCAGCAGGTTTTGGGCAGCTCTGGGGGTGGGGCAAAAATTCAGATCTGCCATGTGGGAAACAAAAGTCCTGTTGATCTCTTCTGGAAAGGGCTGAAACTTGTCGTACGATCTTAGTCCCGCCTCCACGTGGCCGACGGGAATCCTGAGATAAAATGCCGCCAGTGCGGCTGCAAACGCGGATGAGGTGTCTCCCTGAACCAGGACTATGTCCGGCCTTTCGCTCAAGAGGATATGTTCCATCTCCCTGAGAACGCTGGTTGTGGTGTGAAAAAGCCCCTGATTGTCTTTGATTATGTTTAGGTCATAGTCGGCATGAATATCAAAGAACTTCAGAAACGGGTCAAGGAGGTCCCGATGCTGCCCCGTGATGCAGCAAAGGGTTCTTATCCGACCGGATCGGGAGCGGAACTCTCTGTACACCGGGGCCATTTTTATTGCCTCAGGCCGTGTTCCGAAAGCCAACATCACAGTCTTGGTGTGCAAACCGGACTCCAATCTTCATACCTCGCGTCGTCTGCGTCCCGGAATATTATCCCGTGGAGACGGTGCGTGCAAGCACGTCTCTCCATCGGCGGTCCGGCCGTGTTTGTGTCGGTGGAATTGAGCAGTAAACCAAAGGCTGAAAGCCGTTGACAAAGGGTACGTGTTCTGCAAAGGTGAAATATCCGGGTCGGTGAGGGGTACAATGGGGTTATTGAGACTGTGCTGCCTGATCGCGGCGGTGGGCGTGCTCTTGACAGCAGGGCCGTGCCCGGCCGACGTATTGATGGACAAAGAGCCCGACGAAATACTTGATGAGGCCGACTTCTATATTGAGCCAAGACCGAATTACCAGGGCTCGTACTGGGTAATTGACCAGAAGAGCCGCAAGATAATAGGCTACGCTCCGTGGGACGCGGTTAAGAGGCGGTGGACGCTTTTCAATCTTGGTTCCCAATACAGGGGTTTTCTTCAGGCAACCATGGGCGACACTGAGCCTCCTCATCTGATTCAATATTTGTATTACGGTACGGACGGCAATTACAAAGGAGTGTTCATTGCAGATATCGGGGGAAGGCCGGTAACTCCGCAAAGGCCTTACGGGGAGCTGGGCGGAGGATTGAGTCTCTATCCCATCGGGAACATTCCTATGGCTTTGCCGCAGTACGAACTGGAGGTCCAGCCGCTGCGGCTATTCCCGGAGGGTGTGGACATTTCGCCGGTGGATCCCCTGTCCGTCAAATGAGGTAAGCCAAACCTTTGGGTACAACTGTCGAAGCCAAATTGAAAGGGGAGTCAATAGCCTTGCGGCCACAGGCACTCGTTGACATCTTCTCGACATGGAATCCAGAATCAGCATCCTTAAGAATACCATAGCCCTCTCGATTCCCAACGTCCTCAATCCGATCATCTCGTTCATTCTTGTACTGATCATATCGAGGTATCTGGGCGTGGAGGGGCTCGGACAGTATTCTCTGGTCCTGGCCTATTTCGGGATATTTGCGACCCTGGGATCTCTGGGTCTGGCAGACCTGGTGGTCCGGGAAGTGGCCCGTCGTCCCGCCGACGCGCATCTGGTTCTAGTCAATGCAGGGGCATTCGGCACGATCTCGTCACTTGTGGCCGTAATTGCAATGAACGCCGTGGTCGCGCTCATGGGCTATGGAAGAGAGGTTTTTCTGGCAGGATTCTTCTGTTCCCTGTCTTTGGTGATTTCCACGGCCATAACATATTTGGAGGCCATTTTCAGGTCTCTGGAGAGATCTGAATACGTTGCCCTGATCTACATCGCGGAAAACGCCGTGAGGGTAGTGCTCTGCGTCGGGCTCCTGTTGATGGGATTCGGGATAATACCTCTGTTTGTGGCGGTGCTTGTCAGCCGGGTGTTTGGTTTTGCGGCTATGGCAATGTGTTATCAAAGGACCTTTGGTTGGCCCGCGTGGAGATTCGATAGAGAGATCTGGCGGCTCCTTGCACGGCAATCTGCAACTTTTGCCAGCATTGCTGTTTTTTCCACCATACATCTCAGCATAGACCAGATCATGCTCTCCAAACTCAAGACCATTGACTCAGTAGGTATTTTCAGCGCAGCGGATAGGCTGCTGAGCATATGCAAGACGCTGCCGCTTGCTTTTTCTTCGGCGCTGCTGCCGTTCATAGCGAAGGTGTTTTCGTCGGGAACCGAACCTCTCAGAGACCTGGTCATCAAGTCGCTGAACTACATGCTGCTCCTGGTAGTGCCCATGGCGGTGGGAACCTTCGTGCTCGCGGACCAGTTCATCGGCCTGGTCTACGGGCAGAAGTTCACCGCGGCGGGTCCGGTTTTGCGCCTGCACATACTGTCGTTGATCCCCTTCAGCATGGTTTTTGTCATGGCGCAGGTCTTGATTGCCACGGACAATCAGGCCGTAGACCTGCGCATAAATATCGTTGCAGCCCTGATCAATGTGATACTCAATTTCATTTTCATACCGCCGCTAGCGGAAATAGGCGCAGTCCTCGCGACTCTGTTGACGATAATGGTCTTTAATTACCTTCAGAACCGGTACATCTCCAGGCATCTTTTCCGCATTTCACTCCTCGAAGCAGGAGGCAAGGCATTCCTGGCCTCTCTGGCAATGGGAGCAGTGACCTACTTGCTGAGGGATTGGAATCTGTTCTTGAACATAGCCGTCTCCGCAGCGGTTTACACTTGTCTGGCAATCATGTTGAAAGCGTTCTCCCCGAGGAAAATACTGGAAATGGCCGCGGACTTTTCTTCGGCCTCCGGAAAGAGGGACTAGAGATTGAGAGGCTTCTTGAGAGATCTATTCAGAAAAGCTCCGGCTCCGGTCCTCGAATGGGGTCAATTGGCCTACCATCTTCTGCCGAGGACCTGGAGATACGGAAAGGCCTTCAAGGACGCCCTGGCCCTGTTCGCTCAAAGCGAATCCTGGGACCAAGAGACTCTGGTCACTTACCAGGAGAGGCTTCTGGAGCCGCTCCTGGCGCATTGCTATGAGAATGTTCCTTACTACAGGGAAGTCTTCCAGGAACGCGATCTGAAACCTCGCGACATCCAAAGTATTGCCGATCTCTCAAAGCTGCCCGTCCATACAAAAGAGATAGTCAGAAATCGTTATAGGGATCTCATTGCAGCCAACGTCTCTGCAGTGGGAAGGGAAAGCGCCCGCACCAGCGGTTCCAGCGGATCGCCTCTCGAGTTCTTCATGGACGGAACTACCAGATCGGTTGAACGGGCGCTGGCACTGAGGCGATTGTTGTGGCTGGATTACAGGCCAACGGACGTCCTCGCGTACTTCAAGGTGTTGCCGTTGTCCAATCCGGACCGTTTCATCAGGTATTTTCCGGGTGCGCGGGAGCTTCGGATCTCGTTCCACAACTCCGACGATGAGCGACTGGCTCAGATGGTAGAGGCCTTGAATCGCTTTAGGCCTGCATTTATGGACGGTTGGCCGTCCTGTATGCTCGTCCTGGCAAGGTGGCTTGAGAGGACCGGCAAGAGCATTCCTGCGCCGAGATACATTGCCACTTCCTCCGAGAACCTGTTCCCCGAAACCAGGAGAACCATAGAAAATGTGTTCAAGGCTCCGGTCATAGACTTCTACGGTCAGGAGGAATCAGTGGCGGCAGCCATGCAGTGCAGGTTTGCCGCGGGCTATCACGTTCAAATGGAAGTTGCGGTTCTGGAGTTGCTTCCAGTGCAGGAGAGTGAAGTCGCACAAGTGGTGGGGACCTGTCTGCACAACCGTGCCATGCCGTTGATCCGATACAGGACCGGCGACCTGGCGATCAAGGGCGACCAAGGACCGTGTGCGTGCGGGAGAAAGCACTGGACTGTAGCGGGATTCATCGGCAGGGAGGCAGACGTGGTGTGGACCCCTGAAAATCAAATGGTGTCGTCTCTTGTGCTCCACTACGTGTTCTACGACTTCGATGAGATCAAAGAGGCCCAAATCATTCAGGAAGACTTGTCCACCCTGCGGATACTGGTCGTCCCGTGGGAAAAGTTGTCCGACGAAACGCGAAAAGGTATGCTCAAAGAGACGCGAAGCAGGTTACAGTCACCCGGGATGACGCTCATAGTCCAGGCAGTGGATGAGATTCCCGCAACCCCCGGAGGCAAGAGGCCCTTCATGGTTTCAAGATTGTCGTCCAAGGATCGTCTCTGAAATGAATTGCCCCGTCAGAAGCATTCTGATGGTGGGTCCCGTGCCGCCTCCTTTCGGAGGGATAGCCTCGGTGATGGAGGACATCATCCATTCGGATCTGGCTAAGGACTACGGTTTTGAAATTTTTGACAGGGCAGCGTCGCTGCCCCCCTATCTGAGCTTGACCGGAAGGTTCCTCTTCAGGTTGCGTCGGTTTATGGGTTTCTTCATGAGGGTCCTCGGAAAAAGGTATGATCTGGTCCATATTCATTCTGCAGACCCCGCGTTTCCCGGGACGGCCATCTTCATGCTCTTGGCGAGGCTTGCAGGTTGCCGGGTGCTCTTACACCACCACGGCACGGACTGGGACTGGTTTTATCCACAGGCGTCCCCGACCGGGAGGGCGTTCATAAGGCTGGGGTTCCGTTTGCCCCACTGCATCCTGGTCCTGTACTCGGCATGGGTGAATGAAATTAAGCGGCTTTGCCCCGGCGCCGACGTACGCGTTCTGGGCAACATGGTGCGGCGAGCCGAGCCGCCGGACCCTGAGGCCGCAAAAAAGGAAAGGGAAAACCTGGGGTTCAACGAAAGCGATTTCGTGGTCCTCACGGTGGGGAGCGTGGGTCATAGAAAAGGAAGCTTCGAAATACTCCGTGCCATCCCTGAAGTCATTAGGAGTGAGCCCGGTGTTCGATTCGTACTCGTCGGCGGCGAGGAAAAGCCCGGCGAAATGGGTCAGTTGAACAATATGATCGTCGAATACAAACTTGAGGATTGGGTCAGGTTTGCCGGCGAGGTGGAAAGGGACCGGATTCCCGACTTCATGGCCATGGCCGACCTGTTCTTGCTCCCGTCCTATGTCGAGGGCATGCCCATCTCCATAATCGAAGCCATGAGAGCAGGCCTTCCGGTGATATCCACCAGGGTGAACGCGATCCCGGAGATGATCGAAGACGGAGTATCCGGGTTGCTCATTGACCCCGGCTCTCCCGCGGAAATAGCCGCTGCGATCATCCGTTTGAAGCGGGATGACGCTTTGCGAAATCAACTGGGGGTCAATTCAAAAGACGCTTTCGAGGAAAGGTTTGAATTTTCGCATGGTATCAAAAAGATCCGGCTCCTGTATGAAAACGTGATTCATTAGGATGAATGAAGTCGAATCATACCTGTTTGCCGTCAAGTAATGAGGTGACTTTCGGCTTCCGGGAGAAGGGTCAGGGCTGAGAAAATTCTTTGGCCGGAAGCGGATTCGTGTCAATCGGACAATCATGTACGCGAGATATCGTAACTACAAGATGATATTGATGCTCTTGGACGTGCTCGCCACCGTTGCGGTGTTGGCCGTAATGGAGCATCTGAGACCCTATCTACCCGGGCGGGTAGTCTATGTCGGCGAGGGCCTTCCACATCCGGTGGTGTACGTTATGGTGGCCGTCCTGTGGCATGCGGTATTCGGATTTACCGGCGTTTACGAGTCCAGGACAATCCCTAGTCTTCGTTTGCAGTTCCAGAGGATGACGGCGGCTTACGTGCTGACGGTCCTGATATTTACCGGTTTCCTGTTCTTCACCTTCAGAGAGCTCTCCAGAATGCTGGTCATCTACTTTGCGGCTGCGAATTATTTGGTTCTGCTGATGATTCGATACGCCATGACCGTTCTTATCATGGTGAAAGGGAAGATGGGCGGCGCCAGCCACGTGGTGCTTGTGGGGGCTACCGAGAACGGCAGGTATCTGGCTCGAACTCTGATGGAGGACCACGGCGCGACGTTCAAGGTTGTAGGCTTCGTGGACGATCAGGTCCCCTTAGGGAACCCTCTTCCGGCGCCAATCATAGGTACACTGAAAGACCTTCCTGGGATCATAGAGCAACAAACCATTGACATGGTAGTGATAGCCCTGCCCGAAAATCGCTCCGCAGAAGTAGATGCACTCATCGTAAAGCTCGACAGTCTCCCTGTGAGAGTCTACGTAGTTCCCGATATGGGAAAGCTGGCCTATGCCGGCGCAGAGATGGAAACCGTGGGCGCTCTCCTGGTGATAGGATTGAGAGAGTCCGTCATCAAGAGGCACCGCCGCGTGGCCAAGAGGATTCTGGATCTTGTGGTAAGCTCTGTTGCGCTTGCGTTGTTGTGGCCCGTGACGCTTGCGATTTGGATTGCGGTAAGGCTGGATTCTCCGGGGCCGGGACTCTACGTGGCAAGAAGAGTGGGTGAAAACGGCAACACTTTTGACATGTACAAATTCCGGACCATGGTTGCAGGCGCTGAGAGGTTTCAGGACGAGGTGGCGGAAAAGGATGAACAGGGCAGACAGGTCTTCAAAGTCAAGGCAGACCCGAGAGTGACAACTCTGGGGCGGTGGCTCAGGAAGACCTCACTGGACGAGTTGCCTCAACTGTTCAACGTTTTCAAGGGACAGATGTCTCTGGTGGGGCCTCGACCTGAACAGCCCTTTATTGCGGAAACGTACGACCACTGGCAGCGAGAGCGGCTTTCTGTACCGCCGGGAATAACCGGCTGGTGGCAGATATCGGGCCGCAGCGATCTGCCGATGCACCTTAACACCCAGTATGATATTCACTATGTGCGCAACTATTCGACCCTGCTGGATATTAAGATACTTCTGAGAACCATAGGTGTGGTATTAAGAGGAAGAGGAGCGTACTAGGCCTCGCGGGGAAGTCAGAGCCGGTGCAAGCCTAACGGTACAACGGCAATTTGTGTTTTCGACATTCAGTCCGTACGCTTCCAAGAATCAATGAATCAAGCCGCAACATCACGGCACTTGATATTGATCGTGGCTATCGGGCTCGCATCGGTCTTGCTCGGTTACGCCTACGTGTACGCGTTTGCCGCGGGCAAGAAGATGGTGTTCATACTCCATGCCAGCGGCTTCCTGTTCTTCGGAACTGCCCTGTTCCTTCGCGATTTCAAATCCTTCCTTGTTTTTTCCCTGATCGCCGCTGTGCCGCTGCAGCTCGATTATCACCTGCTCTACGAACCATTGAAGGGTATCGAGAGCACGCCGTTCATGGCCGGGATAACCGTGGACATAACGGATCTGATCCTCTTGGTGCTCTACGCGCACTGGCTCATGGTGCTGTCCGTGACCAGGGGAAGGCACAGCCTGACAATAGCAGGTCCGTTTGGGACGGTTCTCCTGCTCTGGATCACATATGTTTTCGTCTCCGGCCTGCTGGTGTCGGAACATTTCCAATACACGTTCTATGAGTTCGTGGCATTGTTCAAGGGATTCCTGATATTCTTCTATCTGGTCAACAACGCCACCACCCACAAGGATCTCCGGATAATCGTATACGGTTTGTTCGCCGGAACCTTGGCTCATGCAGTCTACATAATTCTGCAATACGTCACCGGCCTCAATTACACTCTTCACGGAGAATTCCAAGCCTACGTGGGCCCGGAAGGGTACAGGTCCATTGGTTTTTTCGGCAGTCCCGACGCGGCGGCCTCGATGATGTCTCTCGTGCTACCCGTGGGTCTGGCATATTTCGTGGTCGTTGGGACGCAGTTCAAACGGGCGTGGGCTATGTCGGCCATATTTATGGTAATTATCGCTCTCCTTTTCACCAAGGTCAGAGCTGCCTGGGGAGCTGTGCTGGTGTCATCGGTCACGCTCTTGTTGGTAGGCAGCCTCAGGGGGCGAATATCTTCGAGGACTCTTGCAAAAGCAGCCACGGCCGCAATGATTGTTGTCGTACTGATCAGCCCCCTGGTGGCGAAAAGATTCGAAGTCGGGACCTGGGGTGAGGATCGGGCTCCCCTGATGCTAACCGCGGTGAATATGTTCAAAGATCACTGGGTCTTTGGAGTCGGCGCCAACAACTATCCCTTGGGCATCAAGCAGTATGTCCCGCCGAGGATGAGGACAGCGTGGTCATACACCGTCCACAACGAATACTTGTTGAGGCTTGCCGAGACCGGACTTATCGGTTTCATTCTCTATTATTGGCTGAATCTGATTCTCGCACTGAAGCTCTGGAAGGTTACCAGATCTCGCGATCCGTGGTTGTTCCTGGTTTCCGCAGGTCTTTTTGCAGCCATGGTGGGATCGGTTCCACACAGGATTTTCTCGCTTTATCATTATCTTAATTTCTTCATGCAGTTCTGCGTCATTTTGGCGCTCGGTCATCTTGCCTCCTCGCTTGACTCAAGTAAGCAAGCGGGGGGCGCATCAGAACAGGGGGAAATTTCTGGGTCGAATGAAGGAGACCCCGAGGCGGAACAGATCCGAAAGCCCCCGCAAAGGATCTGACGTTGCGTTGCTGCATTTCATTGCGGACTAAGGCTACTTGCGCGTTGCTGACCGCTTTTGGTCTGTCGTTTCTCCCATGGTCTACGCCTCCATGTGAAGCAAGGACTTATCATGTTTCGGCCTCCAACGGCGACGACGCCGGCCCAGGCACGGAAGTCAATCCTTTTCGGACAATAACCCGGGCTTCCCAGGTCATGGAACCCGGTGACAAGGCATTGATTCACGAGGGCGTATACCACGAACAGATTATGGGCGGAAAGTCCGGCAAGGAAAGAGCTCCGATAACTTATGAGGGCACGGATCGCTCCCGAGTGTTACTTAAGGGGAGCGTCAGAATAAAGGATTGGATTAATCAGGGAAACACTTGGGTGAAAAAGGGGCTTAATCCCATCACACACGAAAACGCTTTTGTTATGGCTGATGAAAAGAGATTGCTAAAGCGGGCGCCTTCCCGTCGGAACATGCCCGAGGGTTCCTTTCATCTGGAACGGGACGGCACATACACAGTGAGGATGTGGAACGGGGCCAACCCCAACACCGATCACGAGCTGGACGTTTACGAGCTCGATTTTGCATTCAATTCCGGGGACAGGTGGGGAGGCACCTCGAAGAAATGGGTTGTACTGCGAAACCTGACCCTGGAGAAATATGGGACATACGGCATTTCTACCGACAAACGACATCCCGGCGACAATTCCAATTGGGAGCTTGATCGCCTGGTCGTTAGGTACAACCACGCAGAAGGGGTGTTTCATTGTCTCGACGGCTGGTACGTCCATGACTGCGCGTTCGTGAGAAACGGAATTCACGGATGCCAGATCAACGGAGCAAAGGTGATATTCGAAGACAATCTGTGTGCGGAAAACGAGTGGTTCGGTCCTTCACCCGACGGAGGTTGCGGCTTGCTCATAGGCCCGGATGAAACCGCACACTCCTGCGAAATCAGAAACAATGTCTTCGAAAACAACGGAGCGGATAACGGCTATGGCTGCGGGGTCTACCTGGAAGGCAGATGCCGTGACAACGTGGTGGAGGAGAATCTCATCCTGGGGGGCACCTCGGCGGGGATATGTTTTTTTGGATCAATGGGAAATCTGGTAGCAAATAATATTCTGGTGAACATAGCTCCAAATTCCCACTCGCGACAGGCCGCGGCCTTCGTGGTTAGTTACAGCCTGGAAGGCCCGCCCACTCAGGCAGCCGGGAATCTGGTGGCCCATAACACGGCGTGGGGTTGTCCGGCTCCGGTTGCGGTCACCGAGACATCCCGCCGGCTCGATCCCAAGGAAGGCAACCGCTTTGTGAACAATCTTTTCTTCTGGTGCCGCTCTGGAGGAACGGTGGCCGATGCCGAGGCGGTAACTATGGCGGCCAACGGCTGGTTCTCGTGTCCCGCCGGAGAGAGCGGCAAAAGCATCCGCGAGAGGCTCGGGAGGTTACTGCAATTGGGGCTACAGAAGGGCCCGGCCTTGCTGGATCGTGCTGCAAAGAAGGGGCTGGATCCCGGTCTCGTTAATCCGGCCCGGGGAGATTTTCGGCTGAGGCAGGGGTCGCCCCTCATTGACGCGGGCACACCCATCGCTGAGGTGACCAGAGACCGGGAAGGCAATCCGAGGCCGATCGGGTCTTCTCCCGACATAGGTGCATATGAGTACGCGCCGAAAAAGAATAACTCCGATGCGCGGAAGAATTACCGACCGTCGGGAAGGTAAATGTCGAGCCGCTTCCCGGTCCCTTACAGGATAGCCTGAGGATGGCGATGAAAGTTCACTCTTGAGCGCAACGCCAAAAAGTCCTTATCGGTCCGTTATCGAGAGGAAAATTAGACAGGCATCAAGAAACATACTATAATTACAAAAGACTATGGCTTCAACAATAAGGGAGTCATTCTGATGAAGGGCGACGGTGAACCATGAGTGAGGAATTCGGCTTCTCTTTGAGAGACACGGTCAACGTGATCTACCGGCGCATTTACATTCTCAAGATTATCGTTCTGGTGCTGCCTTTGAGCGTGTGGGTGTGGTCCTTGTCGGTGACGCCGGTGTACGAGTCCACCGCAAAAATAATCGTGACCGCAAAAAAGGAAAGCGCCACACTCCTGCAAGTACCGAAGGAAGCCGGCTCCTCCGCTATCGTCAACCTCAACGTTGACGAGACTGATCTCAACAGCGAGGTGGAACTTCTCCAAAGTCTCGATCTGTGGACCAGGACAGTCAAGAAACTCGGAAGTGCCAGGCTGAAAGAAAAGGACGGCGGTCTAATAGCCGAACATGTCCGGAGCCTCACCGCGTCCCTAAACAATTTCTTGGGCCTTGAGAAGGACTCCTCCGCGGCCGGAGAGAACAAACAGACCTCCGAGCTCGTAGAGACAGCCCGGGCTCTCATGAAAAGGCTCAAGGTAGTACCGGTACCAAAGTCCAAGGTTCTGGACGTATCTTTCAGGTATTCGAACCCTGTCATGGCCAAGACAATTCTTTCAGTCCTCCTGGAAGAGTACGTGCCGTATCATCTTGAGGTTTACGCGGTTCCCGGCGCTGAGAACTTCTTTTCGGGGCAGGGTGATCTTTACAAACAGAAGTACGAGAAGGCCGAACAGGAATTGACACAGTTCAAGAAGCAATGGGGTATCGCGTCGCCGGAAAAACAGAAAACCGAGCTGATCTCGCTGCTCAAGCAGATTGACGATTCCCTGGTGGAGCTCAACGCTAATCTGAGCCAATACGACAACATGCTGGCTGCTCTGAATCAGAACGCTTTTCCCACCGGGCAACTGGCGCCCAGTCTTCAGCGGGGCAATGAAAACACCGTCGTGAACGTCATAGCCACCCAGCTCTTGAGGGCCAAACAGCAGCAACTGCAAGCTGTCCAGCAGTTCGCTCCCGAGAGCAGAGATTATCGCCAGGCCGGGGAACTGGTGGAGGCGCTGACAAAGAAGTTCAGGCAGGCCATTCAAAGTGAACAGGACGTCCTGAAGGCAAAGAAAGTCAGCCTTGTGGCCAGCCGAGCGAGCAAGGAAGCCCAACTTCAACTGCTGGAGGAAAAGAGCGAAGAGCTGCGAAAACTTCAGCTCGCTGCCGCCATAAGCAAGGAACGCTACGTTCAGTACGGCACCAAAGAAGAAGAGGCCAGAATGGAGAGCCTCAAGGGCGGGAACAAGCTCGTTGATGTAAGCGTAGTTGGACAGCCGTTCACTCCTGCCGAGCCGGTCTTTCCCAAGACCAAGCTTTTTGTCCTGGGATCTCTGCTGCTCGCTTTCCCGGTTGGGTTGGGGCTGATTCTGGTGGCCAACTTTCTTGACGCCACCCTTGACAGTCCCCGCGAGGTGGAAGCCGCCACAGGTCTACCGGTCCTCGCATCAATACAGAAGTTAAAGAAGAAGACCTCCAGGTATTGAGGAAGGTTACACTGAAACGCTGCATGGCAACCCTTATCGTGATACTGGCGGCACTGTTCCTCGCCGTGGAATCCAATGCCAAGTCTTACTACCAGGACATCTGTTATATTGAAAATATGACGGAGACCTCCATTTTGCTCCGTGGAGAAAAAGGCCTTTACGAACTGATGCCCATGGAGGTGTGTCTCTGGTGCCAGGAAGGCATGGAGGTGTTGCTGAAGTTCAAGGGTATCATGCGGGCGACTCTGGAGCCCGGCGATCCCCTTTCCGAGCCCCTCCCTCTAGGCAAGAAGATCATCGGAGTCTTTGTCATTAAGGAGGGCGGGCCGGAGCAGGATGAATGATTAGGGACGGACACCGATGACCGCGGCCAGTGTCTGCTAAGTCCTTTGTTTCATAGAATTAATCAGACTTTGATAGGCGTCGAGGTAACGGCGGACCAGGATTGCCCAGTCTCTGTTGGACTCGACCCACCTGCGACCTTTCAGGCCCAAATCTCGCGCGTAGTCTCGATCTGCCATCAGTAGCCGACACTTGGCGGCCAAATCGCCGGAATCCTCAGCTCTGAAGAAGAGGCCGTTAATTTCTTCCTCAACGATCTCCCTGTGTCCTCCGATGTCGCTCAATATCAAAGGTTTCTCCATTGCCATGATTTCCAGCGGCTTCAAAGGCGTGACGAGCCTAGTTTCCCGCGTGTCGCGTCGCGGCAGAACCATGAAGTCGTACAACCGGTAGAAATCGGCTATCTTGTCGTGGGGCACCCGACCGGTGAAGACAACCCTGTCCGAAATGCCCGCTTTGACTGCTTCGTCCTTGAGGATCGGCGTCATTTCGCCGTCTCCCACCATGAGAAGCCGCAGATCCGGATATTCGCAGGCAAGAAGGGCCGCGGACTTGATTAGCTGATCCAGTCCCTCATACCGAAAGAACGACCCGATATAGCCGGTGACGATCTTGCCTTCCAGGCCCAGCCGTACCTGAAGCTCCCTGTCCGGCGGTCCCGGCTCAAAGGATTTAATGTCCACTCCATTGGGCACAACTCTGATCCGGTTTGGCTCCACCCCGCGAGAGATGACCTCACCCCTGAGCGCGTCACCGATCACGCAGCAGAGGCCGGCACCCTTCAAAGCCCTATTTTCCAGAAACCTTACCCCGCGGTACCTGAAGGACCGGTTGCTCAAACCGTATCTGCCGGTGTGGGAATCCTCCCAGATGCCTCTGACTTCATAAACGGTCGGGATTCCCAGGATGCGGCCGACCATGTTGCCGATAATGCCGCAAGTGAACGGCGAGTGCGCATGTATAACGGCCGGACGGAGTCTCCGGGCCACATCGAGAGCCTTAGTGAAAAGAAACAGGTTTTGTCCCACCCTCAGGAACGATCTCACCGGGCTTGAGTCCTGCACCTCCAAGGTTGCCGGCAGAGTGGAACCGCATGTCCTGAAATAGGTGACCCCGCCGATCACCTCGCTGTGTTGAGCATCCAACTCACCCAGGGGGGCCTGAGACGGTGAGGTAATTACGACCGGTTCCAGCCCGGAGGCCAACTGGTTCTTCACTATTTCCAGGCTCCTTATGGCGTATCCGTGTGTTCCGGGTACGGACCTGTGCATAAGGTGAAGGATCGTCACTATATTAGCCCCTTGCATGAAAAGCCGTCAGTTGGAAATCTCTTGTCGTTGCGGGCCGCCCCCGGAGGAACCGCAGGAAAGGGGGCCGCAGGAAAACTTTCTCGAAAAAACGTTTTCCCTCGCAAGCATTTTCAAAAAAGAAGTATAGTGACAAGTTCAGATGGTTGCAACGACATGGGTCCGATCCGGGATGGACAGCGGACAACCATGTTTCTATACTATTAGGAAATAATGTGCACGGAGATTCCGGATTTGAACGAAATACTCAAACAGGTGGCCGGGGAAGAAGGCGCAGACGAGAAAAGACTGCTGGAGAGCTTTGAAGCCGGCAGAGTTGCAGTCTTCAAGGCTTCTCCCTCGGGTAAGGCTTTGGCTGTCGGGGAAAAACTTCGGGTCAAGGTGAATGCCAACATAGGGACCTCGGGGGATCTGCACGACGAAGATTTGGAACTGCGAAAACTTGAGGCCGCGGTAAAGGCCGGCGCAGACACGGTAATGGACTTGTCCACAGGCGGTGATTTGCGCTCCGTGCGCCGAAAGATAGTCTCCAGCTCTTCGGTGCCGGTGGGGTCTGTTCCCATATACGAAGCCATCGTGGACTCGGTGCGAAGGCGCGGCGGCGCTGAACGCATGAAACCCGAGGAGATGCTTGACGCCATACGCCTTCACGGCGAAGACGGGATGAGCTTTGTGACGGTGCATTGCGGTGTGACCAGGTCGGCTCTGGCGCACCTCGAGCTTCGGCCGAGAGTCTGCGGAATCGTGAGTCGCGGGGGCAGCTTCCTGGCACGCTGGATGCGCGCGAACCGAAAGGAGAACCCGCTTTTCGAGCAATATGACGAGGTGCTCGAGATCTGCAGGCACTACGGTATGGTCATCAGTCTCGGGGATGGACTGAGGCCGGGGGCGATTGCGGATTCCATGGATCAAGCCCAGGTGGAGGAACTGATCACTCTTGGCCTATTGTACCGTCGCGCCAGGGCCAAAGGAGTGCAGGCGGTTATCGAGGGACCCGGCCACGTTCCACTTGATCAGATACCTGCGCAGATCCAACTTCAGAAGAAACTCTGTGACCACGCGCCCTTCTATGTGTTGGGGCCGCTGGTGACCGACGTGGCCCCCGGACTGGATCATATCACCTCGGCGATAGGCGGAGCAATCGCGGCAGCCGCGGGAGCGGATTTCCTGTGTTATGTGACCCCCACGGAGCATCTGGGGCTGCCGGACGTTGAAGACGTCCGCATGGGGGTGTTGGCTGCAAGAGCGGCCGGTCACGCTGCGGACCTGGTGCGGGGCGTTGCGGGGGCCTGGGAATGGGA
>Ga0172375_10004557_pt1 | contig 20386 bp, 12 predicted proteins | sample LakKiv1m_FD_114537 | JGI IMG/M metagenome (GOLD analysis project Ga0172375, IMG submission 114537) | Freshwater microbial communities from Kabuno Bay, South-Kivu, Congo - kab_092012_11.1m | ecosystem: Environmental > Aquatic > Freshwater > Lake | place: Democratic Republic of the Congo...
CGTCCGCGACAGCCCGGTGGACAGGGCGCTGGCATGGATGAAGACATGCTGACCTTCCTCGAAGCCAACACGCAGGATGTGGAATATCTATTGGCTGTCCCCTCGGCGCAAAATGGCTCGACGCTGGTTCTGCAAACGGGCCGCCCGGTGCTATTCATGGGCGGGTTCAGCGGCGGAGACGAAGTGGTCACGGCGGAGGATTTATCGGCGATGGTGACAAACAGCGAACTGCGCTATGTCTTGTACGGCGGGAATCGCGGCAATGACGACATCGGCAACTGGCTGAAAACCTCCTGCTCGCCTGTGACCCAGTTCAGCCAGATGACAGGGGCGGCGGGCCGGCAGGGTGAGGGGAATCAGGCGATGACGTTGTACGAGTGCAGGTAAAGGGTTTAGTCCGCTCTAGCGGGCTTTGTAAAACAGCCTGGACGTTCACGTCCAGGCGTTTTGTATCCATGCAAGATCAAACCTGCGTGAGGTTTGACGCGTGCCTTTCAAGATAGTCGCTGTACCCGCCCTGGTATTCAATCAACCGGCCGTCTTCAATTACAAGCAATCGCTGGACGGTACGATCCAAAAAATAACGGTCATGGGAAATGACCAGAACCGTGCCAACGAAATCGACCAGCGCCTGTTCCAGAACTTCAGCGGAGGCAATATCGAGATTATTGGTCGGTTCGTCGAGCAGGAGGAAATTTGCGCCCGATAGAACGACCATCGCCAATTGCAGGCGGCTGCGCTCGCCGCCGGAGAGTTCGCCAATCTTCTGTGAAACCTGCTTGTACGTGAAGAGATACCGCAACAGGAACGCGGTCGCCTTTGATTCGCTCATCCCGCCCGCGTAACGAATTGCATCCAGAGCTGTCCGGTTGAAATCGAGGGTTTCGTGCTCCTGCGCGTAATGTCCAATCGTAACACTTGGGCCGATTTTGATTTCACCCACGCTGGGTTCCTCTTCGCCAAGGATCATTCGCAACAACACGGATTTTCCCGCGCCGTTCGGGCCGATCAAGCCCACGCGTTCGCCGTGCCAGATGACCTGGTCGAGATTGCAGAGTATGCTCCACGCGCCAAAGGACTTGCTGACATTCACGAACTCCAGCACCTTGTTCGAGCCGCGCCAGCCGTTAAGTTGCAGTTCCATGCGTCGCCGGTCAATCACGGGTTTTTCGACCTTATCCATTTTTTCGAGCCGCTTTTGCATGGACTTTGCCTTGCGCGCAAAGTCTTCGTTATCGTAGACTTTGCCCCAGATGGCATAACGCTTGATGGCCGCTTCGAGTCGTGTAATCTCATGCTGCTGTGCCCGGAATAGTTCCTCCTGCCGCGCAAGGCGTGTTTCCTTCTCCGCGATAAAAGAGGAATAATCGCCTTCGAACACGGTGAGTTTGCCGTCCTCCAATTCGGCGATGTGCGTGACGGCAGCATCGAGCAGGTAACGGTCATGCGAAATCAAGACAACCGTGCCTTCATATTCACGGATGAGTTTTTCAAGAAACATTTTGCCGGGCAAATCGAGATGATTATCGGGTTCATCGAGCAGGAGAACATCCGGACGCGTCAACAACAGCCGCGCCAGCCCGACAAGTTTTTTCTGCCCGCCGCTCAACACGGACAACGGCTTGTTCAATTCGCTTTCAGCGAGTCCCAGCCCAAGCAGGAGCGCGCGCACGCGTTCGGGGTACGAGTCGCCGCCAAGGGCGTGATACTCTTCGATGAGATGGTGCTGCCTGTCCAGCGTATGCGCCAGTTTGCGTTTGTCGCTGTAAACAATTGGGTCGCCCAGGCTGGTTTCCACGCGTTCCAGTTCCGCGCGGACTTCGTCCACACGCGGATTGCCTGCCAGCGCGGCCGCGAGCGCCGTCAGCGTGGAGTCAAGTTCGGGTTGTTGAGGCAGGTATCCCGTTGTAATGAGACGGGCGCGGGTGACCGATCCGCCCAATTCAGGGGAATGTTCGCCGGTGATAAGTCTGAACAGCGAGGATTTTCCCGCGCCGTTCAAACCGATCAAACCGATCTTCTGTCCGCGCTGGATTTCCCAGTTCAGGTTTTCGAAGATGCGTTTGGCTCCCAAAACGAGAGTAATGTTGGAGAGTTGGATCTGGATCATGCGATTCCCTTATAAAACAAAAAAGCCGCAGGGAAAAGCCTGCGGCGTGAAAAGTTGACGGCATCTTTCAGAAGGCAGGCGCGGTTCGAGGAAGCCCCCCGGCGATAAAGCCGCGCACACCGATGAACAAGGGAGTTTTTCCAACCGCGAAACTGTAAATCATGTTGTGATTATATCAGACTTGGGATTCGGAAACCAGCAGGTTTTTGACATGCTCCAGCATACGCGGCGTGCGGACACTGCCATAGAGCAATTTTGCCAGGATTTCACTGTCCACTTTTTCGGGCGAGCCAACCGCGTTGAGAATGAATTGTGTCAATTTACGGTCGCACAAATCGAGCAGGTCGGGCGCCTTTTTGATTTCAGGCACGAAGGTCATCCTGCGGTCAAGGATGCGTTCGCTGTTATCCTCGTCAAATTCAAAACAGAAAGTGTGAAAAAGCTGGTGCGCGACGTCGTTCACCAGGGATGATTCGATTGCAGGGTTGTTCTTCGCGTAGAAAGCCTGGCCTTCATCCTTCAATTGATTGAAGGTCAGTCCGGGGTTGTTTCTCTTCAACTCGTGGAATTTAAAAACAATGGCGGGACGCAGTTCGCTGGGTGTCATGCGAATCTTGTGCTCGCCGAGAATGCGCAGGTATTGTTCCATTTTTCCTTCGGGCGCGCTGGAAGGAGCCTGCAGGCGGTTCTGATTCGCGGGCTGGTTCTGGTGATTCTTCCTCGCCCTGGTGATGCCGGGCAATTTGTCGTAATACATGAACTTGTCGCAGGCATTGACGAGATACTCCGCGCTTGTGCCTGTCACGCCCATGCCAATCACGACCTTGCCCTGCGAGCGCAGACGATGGACCAACTCGGTAAAATCGCCGTCCCCCGAAACAAGCAAAACGTGCGTGAACTCACTCTGTTCGGTGTAGAGCAATTCCAGCGCGTCGATCACAATCCGAATGTCGGCGGCGTTCTTGCCGCGGCGGCTGTTGACGTAGATCAATTCGAGGCCAAGCCCAAGCAGTTCGCGCTGTTTGCGTTCGTGCGTCTGCGCCCAGTCTGCATAGGCGCGGCGGACAATGACGCGCCCCATCTGCGCGGCCGTTTGCAGGACGCGCGGCCAGTCCACATCGGAGCCTTTGCCGAGCAATTCCTCCACGCTCATTTCGATGTTGTCGTAATCAATAAATATCGCGATCTGGGTATCTTTATCCATCTACCCTCCAATCGGCCAGAGTATAGCATAAGGCCAAAAATCTGTGGCAAAATAGGGGCATGCCCTCCAATCCGCTCCATACACTGAGTCAATCCTCCCTGCAGGATTACGCCGATTGCCCGCGCCGCTTTCAACTGCGCCATCTCGAACGCCTGCAATATCCTGCGGTGGAGTCCGAGCCTGCGCTGGAGAACGAAAAACACCAGCAGGAGGGTGAGTATTTCCATCGCCTCGTTCAACAGCACCTGATAGGAATCCCGGCGGAACAGGTTGGCAAACTGGCAAATACCGAAAACCTTTCGCGGTGGTGGGAGCACTACATCCATGCCAACCTACCTTTTGACGGCTACGCGAAGTACGCAGAGTTGACACTCTCCGCCCCGCTTGATCCCTTCCGCCTCGTTGCAAAGTATGATCTCATCGCGATCAAGCCCGGCGGGAAGGCAATCATCTACGATTGGAAGACGTATCGGAAACGCCCAAGGAACGAATGGCTCGCACCGCGCTGGCAGACCCGCGTCTACCGCGCCCTGCTCGCGCAGGCTGGCGCGCACCTCAATGGCGGCGCTCCGCCTGCTCCCGAGCAAATCGAAATGACCTACTGGTTCGCGGATTTCCCCGCCGAGCCGGGGACCTTCCCCTACAATGCGGCCCAATTCAAACGGGACTGGGACGCGCTGAAAAAAATCGCGCGGGAAATCGAATCCGCTTCAATCTACCCGCAAACGGATGACCGTCAAAAATGCAGTTACTGTCCCTACAGAGGCTACTGCGACCGCGGCATCCGCGCAGGAGACGCGGCCGACGCCGAGACCGAAACAGAAGCGGAGGAATTGTTCGATGTAAATTTCGAGCAGATTGGGGAGATTGCATTCTAATTTGCAGTTTTGCCGGACACCCCCCTTTGTTATGAAAGTACCATGCTACACGTTGGCGGTTGTAGTGTACAATGCGGATGATATCCATTGGGTGAAGAATGCAAAATAAAGAACGCTCGGCCGCCCTTCTCAATCGAGCCCTTCAGATCATCGTTCTCATATACCAGGCGATGGCTGTGGTGATATTCCTCGCGGGAATCTTCCTGGGAAATCGCTGGTTACGTGCGCCATTTCTCGGCGCATTCTACGAGCACACCATGGTGTTCAATGGCGTCGGGCCGGCCAATCCTTCCGAGTCCTGGAAGTTGTTCGAGCAGGTCGAACTTGGCGACCAGTTGGCGGCGGTCAACAACCAGGCGGTGCGAAGCACGGCCGAGGTCCAGCAGGCGCTCAGCGGATTCTTTCCCGGCGAAACAATCCCTGTCACCATCCGGGACGGGAAGCAGGGCCAGCGCATACTGAATGTCACCTTATACCCCTTTCCCGCCTCAGACCAGACCGTCTTCTTCATCATCCCGGTTGCGCTAAGCGGCCTGTTTCTGACCCTCAGCATCTGGATTTTTGGCTTGCGGCGCACAGAACCCGCCGGTCGCGCCTTTTCGATCTTCACCTCATCCCTCGCCATTGTCACCGGTGGGATCTTCGACCTTTATACAACCCATTACATGACCTACGCCTGGACGTTGGGCGCGGCCCTCACTGGCGGCTCGCTCATTACACTCGCCCTCGCCTTCCCCCAGGAACCGCGCATCATAATGGGACGTCCGCATCTGCGCTGGGTTGGGCTGGTGATTGCCATCCTCCTGGCATTTTACGCTTTTACCACCCTGTTCAATTTTGAAAACCCGACCGCCTATATCGGCGCCTGGCAATTTATTTATGCGCTCGTTGGCATCTCCGGCCTGATCTATATCCTCGCAAACCTATATCACGGGTTATACGCGCAATCGCCTGTCGTCAAAACACAGGCACGCACGATTCTGGCAGGCACACTCCTCGCCTTTGGCCCCATGGTTGTCTGGCTGCTCCTCAGCCTTGTAAAACCGCTTAATTTTTCGCCCTACCTGTTTGTGCCGGTCATCCTCTTCCCGCTTACCACCGGCTACACCATCATGCGTTTTCGCTTTTTGCGGCTGGATGATTTCCTGCGGCGCGGCATTGCCTATCTCATGCTGACAGTCGTGGTGGTTCTGGGATACGCCGTCCTGGTTACCGGCACGGGCATGATTTTCGCCACGGTTTCGCCATCCAGCAATCCATACTTCGTCGGTACGCTCATCTTTTTGATCGCCATTGCCCTGGAGCCGATCCGCTCACGATTGCAGGGATTCGTGGATACCATATTCTTCCGCGGACAAAAAGTATTCACGGAACGATTGCAGGATTTTTCCCACCAATTAACCACGACCCTGGACCTGAGTTCGATCGGCGCGGTTCTGCGCGAGCAAATCGCATCCACCCTGACCCCGGACCGGGTCCACGTCTACACATACGACTCACTCAACGATCAGTACATTGCCCTGGCCGGGGAAGACCGCCGCCCACCAGCGATATCCGATTCTCTGCAAACAGCCCGCTGGCGCGTTATTTCAGCGCCGAAAGATTACCGCTGTATCTCGACGGCGCCTCCTCGCTTCCAACCTCCCTGCAGCCCGAACAATCCCGCCTGATGCTGTTGGGGGCGCGTTTGTTCGTGGTTCTGCCGGGCAAGGAACGTCCGGGCGGGTGGCTCGCGCTGGGTTCACGGCTTTCGGGCCAGCCCTACGCGCCGCGTGACCTGACCTTCCTTGAAAATCTCGGGAATCAGGCATCTGTTGCCATTGAACGCGTGCAAACCGTAGCCAACCTTGAACGCCGAATCCTTGAAATGAACGCATTAACGCGCGTCTCACAGGGCGTAAACGTCACCCTGACTTTCGACGATGTACTCGAATTGATCTACGCCCAGACATCGCAGATCATCCCCACCTCCCACCTGCACATTACGCTCTACAACAAGGACAGCGACTATTACTATTACGGCTTCTGTGTGGAGGAAAAGGAACGCCTGTCCGAGAGGGAGAATCTGCCATTTTCGCTCACCACAGGTTTGAACCCGGAAGTGATTCGCCGGGGTCATCCCATACTCACACAGGATTACTTTCGTGAATGCCAGGCGCGCAGTCTCACCCCCTCGCTGGACAACGTCTTCGCTTGGATGGGCGTTCCGCTGAACGCAGGCGCAGAGACCATCGGCTCACTCAGCATCGGCAGCCGCGACAGCGGCACGGCCTATACACGCGGACAACTTGACCTTTTGCAGGCCATCGCCGACCAGACGGCAGGCGCGATCGTAAAAGCCCGCCTGCTCCAGGAAACCCAGAAACGCGCGCGTCAGTTAGCCACGCTGAATGAGGTTACACGCCAGCTTACATCGACGCTGGAACTTGAACCCCTGCTCCAAAATATTCTCGAAAACGCCGTGGGAATTTTGAACTGCGAAGCAGGAAGCCTTTTGCTCGTCGACGATCAGACCGATGAAATGACGTTCAAAGTAACCGCCGGCCCGGTGGCCGCCAATCTTGTTGGGCAACGCCTGGCGCGCGGCACAGGCATCGTTGGGCGCGCAGTGGAATTGCGCGCGCCGATCATCGAAAACCATGCCCAACTTTCGCCCAACTGGTTCAACACAGATAAACAGACTGGTTTTGTCAGCCGTTCCCTGCTGGCCGTGCCTCTCCAGGTAAAAGACAGGGTCATCGGCGTGATCGAGGTCATCAACCGCCGCGACGGACTGCCTTTTGTGGCGGATGATCAAACCCTGCTGGCCGCGTTCGCCGGACAGGGCGCGGTGGCAATCGAAAACGCCCGCCTGTATACATTAACAGACCAGGAACTGGCCGTGCGCGTGGAGGAACTATCGGTCATGCAACGCATCGACCGCGAATTGAACGCCAGCCTCGAAATGGACCGCGCCATGCGCATCACCCTCGACTGGGCTTTGCGCCAGTCGAAAGCGGAAGCCGGGATCATTGGCATGATCGAAGAGTCCCGGTTGCGCGTGGTTTACCAGCAGGGATACGACGAACAACTTGCCGAACTCCCGGAGCAAATCCTGAAAATGGACCTGCCTGCCGTGCTGGCGGCAATGGAGACTCAACAACCCCAGCGCGCCGCAGTCACGAATGCAAAAAGACTATTATCGTCCGCGCATACACAAATGGCCGTCCCCATTCGCCGCGAAGCGCAGGTCATCGGCATGTTACTTCTCGAAAGTTCCACCGACACCCAGGTGGATCTTGCCTTTCTCAACCGTTTGAGCGACCATGCCGCCATTGCCATTTCCAACGCGCAACTCTATGGCGAGGTCCAGCGCGCGAACCTTGCGAAGAGCGAATTTGTCTCGTTTGTGGCGCACGAACTGAAGAATCCGATGACCTCGATCAAGGGTTATACGGAATTGCTGGCAGGCGGTGCAGTTGGTCAGATCAACGAAATGCAATCCAATTTCCTGCACACCATCCGCTCGAACACGGAACGCATGGCCACGCTCGTTTCAGACCTCAACGATAATTCAAAAATTGAAGCGGGGCGCCTGCGTCTCGAATACAAAGCCTCGAACGTTGCATCTCTTGTGGACGAGGTCGTCCGATCCACCAAACGACAAATCGAGGAAAAGAAACAGGCGCTGGAGGTCGAGATCAGCCCGGACCTTCCGCCCGTCTGGGCGGACCAGACGCGTGTCGGGCAAGTGTTGACCAACCTGGTAAGCAATGCCCACAAGTACACCCCGGAGGGCGGTTCCATCCGGGTTGGCGCTGAAGCCGCTTCGAATCAATGGGATCCGGAAGGCGCCCGAAACGTTGTTCATCTTTGGGTCAAAGACAGCGGCATCGGCATCGGCCCGGAAGACCAGCAAATGATCTTCCAGAAGTTCTTCCGTTCCGATGATTCCAAGGCACGCGAAGCGCCCGGCACCGGGTTGGGGCTGAACATCACGAAGAGTCTGGTGGAAATGCAGGGTGGGAAGATCTGGTTCGAAAGCGAATTCCGCAAAGGCACAACCTTCCACTTCACCGTTCCAGTGGCTGAAGGGTAACGAGGCATTATGACATTGCTTTCATCTGTCGGAATGGCGCAGGCGCTGGATGGCCGTGAAGCCGGACTTCAGGCCGCGCATCAGGCATTGAACCATATCGGCGCAGTGACGCCGGGGTTGGGGCTGGTCATTGCTTCGCACCAATACCAGGCGCGTGAAGTCCTGAACGGCGTTACAAGCCTTCTGGGCGAAGTTCCGTTGATTGGCTTCAGTACACCGGCAGGCTTAACCGACGAGGGTCAACACCCTCATTCGGTGATTGTGGCCCTATTGAGCGGGGATTTTCAGGCAGAGACACGCTGGCTGCCGGGGTATGCGCAATCCGGGCGTGACACAGCCACCAAAATAGTACAACTCTCCTCCCCCCCCGTAGAAGGCCAGTCCATGATCGTTTTTGCAGACGGGTTCAATGGAGATGCAGAGCAATTCTGCTCAGTCATTCCACCCAATCTCCTGAATTTGGTGGGCGCCCTCTCAAGCGGCGATTTACACACCGGCAACACCTATCAGATTGCCGGGAACCAAACCGGCAGCGGCGGACTGGCCGCGGCCCTGCTGCGCGGCAATTTGAAAATTGGCGTCGGGTTCGATCATGGCTGGGACCCGGTCGGCAGTCAATTTCGCGTCACACGTTCACGCGGCTTCTGGCTGCGTACTCTTGAGGGCCGCCCTGCATCCGAAACATACGCCCAACTCTTCGGCTATCCCGCCCGCGATTGGGCCTTTCCCCCATTGAGTCACCTGGCACGCCTGTATCCGCTCGGCATCGAACAGGGCGAGGATTTGATCGTACGCGCCCCCATCCGCGTGGAAGCAGACGGAAGTTTCCGCATGAACGCCGCCATCCGCGACGGCATTGACGCGTATCTTCTGGTCGGAAGCCGCGTATCCTGCGAAAGAGCCGCGCACCAAGCCGCGCAGCAGGCACTCCTGCAATTGGGAAATTCCAAACCGGCCTTCGCGCTTGTACTTGTGGATATTGCCTGGCAAATGCTGCTCAAGGCCCAGCCGGGAGCAGAGATCGCCGCAGTGCAGGAGATTCTGGGGGAGAGAGTCCCGGTAGCAGGCGGTTATACCCTCGGCCAGATCGTAACCAAAGGGAACTCGACCCCGCAATTCCTGAATCAGCATATTGTGGTGATCGCCTTCAGCGGATCTTAATCCCATAAACGAGGAAGCCCGGCCGAGGCAGGCCGGGCTTCAAAATTAAACGACAAACCGGACGCGGCATTCCTGCCGGTCAGGTTTCGACCATTAAGCGGGGAGTTTCACCTTCGGCAGTTTCGCCATCGACTCTTTCACCGCCTCAGCCGGGTACTCAAAATCTTCGAGTTTTCCGCCCAGATAGGATTCATACGCCGCCATGTCGAAATTGCCGTGACCCGACAGATTGAAAAGGATCACGCGTTTCTCGCCCCTGGCCTTTGCATCCAGGGCCTCGTCCATCGCACCGCGAATGGCATGTGCAGACTCGGGCGCGGGGATAATTCCCTCGGTTTGTGCGAACAACAGCGCGGCGTCGAATGTACCTTTCTGCTTGACGGCCACCGCGTCGATCAGACCGGCATCCAACAGCGCGGAGAGACTGGGCGCCATGCCGTGATAGCGCAGTCCGCCCGCATGAATGGTCGGCGGCACGAAGTCGTGTCCAAGTGTGTACATCTTGACGATGGGCGCCATCTTCGCGGTATCGCCGTAATCGAAAGCATAGACGCCCTTCGTTATGGACGGTGTGGCCGTCGGCTCCACCGCGACCAGGCGCGTGCGTTTGCCGTTCTTCAAGTTTTCGCGCAGGAAAGGAAACGCAATGCCCGCGAAGTTCGAGCCGCCGCCCACACAACCGAGAACCACGTCGGGATATTCACCGGCCATATCCATCTGTTTCAGGGACTCTTCACCGATGACCGTCTGATGCAGCACTACATGATTCAGCACGGAGCCAAGGCTGTATTTCTTTGTGCCGCTGGATGTGGCCGCCACCTCCACGGCTTCCGAGATGGCTATGCCCAGCGAACCGGGGGTATTGGGATCCTCAGCGAGCATGGAACGGCCGTAGTTGGTGCGGTCTGTGGGACTGGCAAAGACCTTCGCGCCGAACATCTCCATGAAAATGCGGCGATACGGTTTCTGGTTGTAGGAGACTTTGACCATATAGACTTCCAGGTCAAGCCCGAAGAAATTGCAGGCAAGCGAGAGGGCCGAGCCCCACTGTCCCGCGCCAGTCTCCGTGGTCAACGCCTTGGTGCCAGCCATCTTGTTATAGTAGGCTTGGGGAATGGCGGTATTTGTCTTGTGGCTTCCCGTGGGTGAAGCGCCTTCATTCTTGTAATAGATATGCGCGGGTGTGCCGAGGGCCTTTTCCAGGCGGCGGGCGCGGATGAGGGGAGTCGGGCGGTACAACTTGTAGATCTCGCGTACTTCCTCGGGAATCTGGATGTAACGTTCGGTTGAAACTTCCTGCATGATCAGTTCCATCGGGAAGAGCACGGACAAAAAGTCCGGGGTGACCGGTTCAAGGGTCCCGGGATGCAGGACCGGGGCCGGGGGGACCGGGCCGTCCGCATTGATGTTGTACCAGAACTTGGGCAGGTCGGTTTCGTTCAAAGTGAAGCGGGTTTCGTCAGACATGATTTTTTTCCTTTAAATTGAGGGTGGGATTTACCAATGGATCGATGAATGATTTGTACGTGAACAATCTTCAAGGGGGGTGAAAATCAATGAGGAACATCATGACTCCTGGTTCAGCGAAATTTGCCGCCGATATTCAGAACATCCCGCAGGCTTGGGAAAATCAATTATTCTGCAACAACGCATTACATCGGCTATGGAATGAAACGCGGCGGCGATGGATTTCCGCGCTCTTCATGCTCCGTCATCTGTTCGCTAATGATCTGCCCGGCGGACAGCGCATGATCCTCGATCGCAGCTGCAACACGTTCCTGCATCTGGGCATCCTGGGAAACAGCAACATCATTTTGGGCGTTCATGGTTTCTCCTTTACTCACTCTTCTCCCATGGAGGGCCGAAGACAAAAAAACAGCGTCCATCCCAAATGGGACGAACGCTGCTGCATCCGTGGTGCCACCCAACTTAGGCCGACCTGTGGCTATTAAGAAAAATCCCGTTGTGATGCAACGGGGAGCCAGCCTCACTTCTTAGTCAACTGGTTTTTGAAGACCAAGTGACCCAGCCTTGATAACGGTGGCATTCCGTCTCGGTTACTCCTGGCAATTCCTGCCAATTTCGCTTCGAAGCTCGGAGGGCCATTCAGCGCCGTCGTTTCGGGCAGGTTTTCACCATCTCACCTGCTCTCTGGGCCGTCGTTCAGCGCGTACTCGTCCTCGTCTCAGCCTGTATATTCTGAGTGATTATATGCAATCCACCCCAACTGTCAATGGCTGGGCGCCACCTTGCAATTTGGTTAAGTCCGGCGGGCAGGATTTGCTGTATACTTTTTACGCAGGAAAGAGGCTTGGGCATGGCAGAAAAGAAAACCACTTCCAAAAAGACTTCCACAAGAAACGGCTCGCGCGAAGCGGGTCTGAGCGCTGGCGAGCGCAGTATTGCGTTGAAGGGCGACGTGACGGACAGCACCATCATCCACGCCCAGACTGTCGTCCTTGCAGATCGCTTCTGGCGGGACCTCAAGCCAGACCTGCCGACGACAGAGTTGAAATCCGCCACTGCAGCCTACCTCGCCTATCTGACAGACCGTCATTATTTCCTCAGCCTGAAAGGCATGGGGGTCTCAGACCGTGTGCCTTTGAAACTCAAACTGCTCGACCTGTACGTGCCGCTCAAGGCGCGCATGGAACTCCCGGAAGGCGAGACGTGGAAGCGCGATCTCAGCCTGGCCGGGCGCGACATCGCCGACGATGAGCAGGAAGAGGCCCTGCACCTCGGGGAACCGACACAACTCATTAAGATCCTGCAAACTCATTCGGGCGTGATCGTGCTTGGCGACCCAGGCGCGGGAAAAACCACATTCCTCAAATATCTGGCCCTGCGCCTGGCACGCGGCGAAGGCGCGCAGGTTGGGCTGGGAGACTTCCTCCCCATCCTCCTGCCGCTGGCCGCCTTTGCAAACGCCCTTCAATCCCGCGACACCCGCCTCGACGACTTCATTGCGGAGTACTTCGCGGGCATCGGCGCAGACCTCCCCATCAGTTCCATGTTAACCGAGGCGCTCAAGGCCGGGCGGGCGCTGATCCTGTTGGACGGCCTTGACGAAGTGCGCGACCTCAACATGCGCAATACAGTTGTCGAACGTGTGGTGGATTTCTTTGCCTTCCATCGCAGGCAGGGCAACAAATTTGTTCTGACCAGCCGCGTGGTGGGATATCGCGCCGTGCGGCCATCCACAGAGGATCTGGTCGAATGCACCATTGTTGACTTCGAAGAAGACGAGATCGAAGAATTCGTGGGATACTGGACAACCGCCCTCGAAAAACAGGCGCAGGGAAACACAGCCGTCGCCCGTGCGGACGCCGAAACTGACCGGCGCGAACTGCTGGACGCCATTCAGCAGAATCCCGGCGTGCGTCAACTGGCATCCACGCCATTGCTTCTCACCATCCTCGCCCTGATGAAACGACAGGGCGTGAGTCTGCCCGAACGCCGCGTGCAACTGTACGACCAGTATGTTACAACCCTGCTCTCAACCTGGAACCGCGCCCGTAGTCTCAGTGGACGCGCCCCCGGCCGCGATCTTGACGAGATCCAGACAGTGCGCATCCTCGCGCCGCTGGCATTGTGGATGCATGAGGTCAGCCCCGGCGTTGGGCTGGTCGGCCGCGAAGACATGCGGCGAAAACTGGAGGAACTCTTCACCGAACGCGGCGATTCATCGCCGCACCAGGCCGCGCGGCAATTCCTGATGGATGTCCGCGAACACGCCGCGCTCCTGCTCGAACGCGGCCCCGGTGAATACGGCTTTATCCACCTGACCTTCGAGGAATACCTGGCCGCGGTCGCGCTTGCGTTGAAAGGACAGGGGGATTCCATGTCCATCATCGAGACCCTATCCCAACACGTGGGAGAACAGGCCTGGCGTGAAGTGGCCCTGCTCACCATAGGCTATCTCGGCATTCGCCAGCAGTTGCCAAAAGTGGGCGGCGAAGTTGTCGAGGCGTTGGTCAATAACAAGCCCGGACCTCCCGGCGAGGCCGTTGTACTGGCCGGTGACGCTGTTTTGGATACGTGGCCCGGCGGTGTGCCGCCGCGCAGCCGCGAACGCGTGATCCTTGAACTTGTGCCAACCATGCAGGATGCCGTCATTCGCCCCGAGTTGAGGCGTCATGCCGGGCTGCTGTTGGGAAGGCTTGGATGGAGGCCGGGCGATATGGATCGCTTCGCGGAAATCCCTGCAAGTGAATTCCAGGCCGGTGTCCGCAAGGAAATCAAGGAAATTCCCCACATGTACTGGATCGGGAAATATCCGGTCACCAATATCCAATATGCCCGCTTCGTACATGAGGGCGGCTACCAAACCCAGGAATATTGGAGCGAGGACGGCTGGCAGTGGCGTACAGGCAGGTATGATGAACGCACACTGGAGGCGGTGGCGCGCGACTGGCTTGAACACCGGCCCCCGCAAAAGCGCAACGTCCCTTATTACTGGCATAACATAGAACTAAGTAATCCAATTGTGCCGGTGGTGGGGGTCAGTTGGTTTGAAGCCGAGGCTTATTGCAGCTGGATGGGCAAAAAAATCGTGGCCGTGCCTGAAGGCTATATCGTGCGCCTGCCGCTTGACGAAGAATGGGAACGCGCCGCGCGCGGGACGGACGGGCGCGAGTATCCCTGGGGCGACGCGTTCGACAAAGGCGCGGCCAACACCTGGGACAGCGATTCGACCAGGACCGGGCTGGGCGGCACAACCTCGGTTTCGACCTTTCCACAGGGCATCAGTCCCGAAGGCACATGGGACATGAGCGGAAACGTTTGGGAGTGGACACGTTCATGGTATGATGAAGACCGTAAGTATCGCATCGTGCGCGGCGGTTCATGGATCGGCTACCAGTGGTTTGCACGCACCTCCTTCTGCAACTGGTCCATTCCGCTGATGTTCAACGACGATCTGGGGTTCCGCGTGGTGATCGCGCCGCAGGACACCTAATCAAAACAACTCGAGGACAGCATGGCACAAAAGAAGAAACCCAAAGAGGGACTGAGCGCAGGCGATAACAGCGTTGTCATTGGCGGCAGCGTGCAGGGAAGCAATATCGTTATGGGGAATAACAACACTGTATCGAACAACAGTATAAACATCGCGCCTCTGTTCGATGAAATCTATCGCGGTCTCGATATAAGAATTGACCTCAAGGCAGATAAAAAGCAGGATGTAAAAGAGGAACTTAAGGAAATTCAAGCCGCCCTGGAGGAGTCGCAGCCGGATGAGAACTTCATCACGCGCCGTTTTCGCAACCTCCAGCGCATGGCTCCCGATATGGTGGATGTGGTTTTCGAAACCCTCAAGAACCCGATTTCCGGGGTGGCAACCGTCATCCAAAAGATTGCAAAAAAGATGGCCGATGAGGCGGGCCTGGAACAGTAATAATGAACGAAAATCCTGACGTAATCAAAAAATCCTATCAACGAGGCTTTCTTATCGTACTGGCCCTTTTTGCCGCGGTCATGGTCGTCAACATCATTGTGATCAGCGAGCCGGGGCCACAGGAGGACAACAGCAACACGGTCACGATCACGACCTGGCTTGACGCGAACGCGGACGGAACCAGGAATGAAGGCGAACCGCCCCTGGGAAGTGTATGCGTCTGGACCGGCATATTCACCACGGAGAACAATGTCATCCGCGCCGAACTGGAAAATTGCACCTCGCGGTCCGATGCAAATGGAATCTACACAAAAGGTCCTTTCAACGACATCTTCTGCAATCAAATATTTTCCTACGCAAAACCGCCGGAGGGATATGTCCTGACCACCGATTATTCCCACAGGGGCTGTGAAGTAAATTTTGGGTTTGTGGAAGGAGCCGCCCCGTAGGAAAGTGAAACAAGGTTAAATCAAAGAGCGCCGTGCCGATAAATTGCAGGCGCTCTTTTTGATCTCAAGCAAAACCCTGTGGAGTTCGACAACCTGCCATCGAAATAAACGGGGGAAAACTCCCAGACTCCAGGTGGATGATAAACGCGCTACGGCCTCCAGGACGGCGCGTACCAATCCGAATCGAGCGTCAGGCCGGGCGCAGAAACAATCTTCTGTTCCAGCGTCTCCAAATGGATCGTGAACAAATGCCCGCCCGTCGCAGACATGGTCTCCTCCACAAGCAGGTATTTCCCGTCCGGCGAAAACAGGATGCGCCCCACTGTCGCGCCTTTATAAACCTGTGCCGCCCCGCGGCCATCGCGGCCAATCACATATACATCTGAAACGGGATTGAAGTTCGCGTCATTGCTTGAATGCGCAAAGGCCAGCCGCGTTGAATCAGGCGACCAGACCAGCGGGAACACGCTTCCGCCTGCAAATGCGGCAATTTCTAGGGGATTCGCGCCATCAGGTTCCACCAGCCTGACCGCATGTTTCCGGCTGTTGTAATCATAATCATCGTAGGCCAGCAGGGAATTGTCCGGCGCAGGCACAAAACCCGCCTTCGTCAACAGCGTCTCGAACATTTTCCGCGCGCTGCCATCGCTCACACGCAATAAATAAACCCCGCCGGTGCCGCCGGGCAAAGCCGGGCGCATAATAATATTTTCGGTCAGCCAGCCATCCATGATATAGGGGCGTCCCTCGACAGGCAGGCTTCCCGAAGCAGTAACATCCTTCAACTCCGAGCCGTCGCGCCGTACGGCATAAACAGCCTCCCCACCCCTTCCATCCTGGACGCGAAACGCCAGCCATGCGCCGTCAGGCGACCAGAACGGCGGGTCGATAAAAGGAAACTCAGCAACGGACTTCCAGTTGCTCGAAGCCGGATCGAAGAGGAACAATTTATAGGGCGTGCCATTTGCATTATCCGGGTAGGCGAACGCCGCCAGGCTTCCATCCGGCGACCACGCCAGCGCCGTCAGGTTGAAACTGAATGGAAATGGAGTATTCACCACCTCCAATTGCGGGCATGCAGACTGGCCTGTGACACACGATCCCGGCAGGCGTACCATCTGCGCGGACTGACCAGCCTGGCGCGGCAGGATGAAGAAATACAACTGTCCCAGCGCCTCATTCGCGGACGGGATGACTGCTTCCGTTACCGGCACATTCGCGGCCATTCCAGTGACATCCCCAAACTGCGGCGGGGTGGAGGGCATCGCAAACAGGGATGAATCGAAAGCCGCGTTGTAAAGGACCTGGTTCACCACGCGTTCGTTCATCATTGGATCACCGCCGGCCTTCTGGAAAAACTGCGCCTTTAACATTACGGCGGTTTCCACATCCAGCCACAACTTCCAGGAAGGCAGGGCATTTTGAACGTACGTCCATTCCACGGCAAGGGCGTTTCTCCCCGCGATGATCTCGATTGCCAGCGGTTTGAACATCCCTTCGTTTTGGGCAAAATTCGAGGGAAAAGCCAGTTCCGAGATGCGCGTGCCAATCTGCCCCCAAATGGGATTGGGATTGGCCGTGCCAGCCTGCAACGACGGCACAAACTGTCCGCCAATTCCTTCCGGCAGGGGGATATTGTTGCTTTGCCCGCTGTCCAAATCCAAATCCAGGATGCCGAGGCCGTCGCTGAATTTCAAAGTTGCAGGAATATTCACATCCGCGCCGCTTTGCAAAACGCGAAACCTTGGGGTGATTTGCTCGATCCACGCCTGCTCACGCGTGACCTGGGCGGGGACGCCGTTCACATACTCCGTCGTGACCCCATCCATCCAAATGGATTGCCAGCGCGCGGCGCTCGTCAGCATGGCAGTTTGAATTTCCTGCGAAGAGGAATCCATCGAAATCACCGGCGCGGGGATTGTGGCAACAGGGACGATTTCTCCCGGGCTAACTGACGGGGTCGGCAGGCCGTTCGTCGCTCCGCAGGAAGCCAGCAGTAAACTCAGAAAGACGAGGAGAATGGGTATTTTTTGCATGTTGTTTTAATGGGAATGATCCAGGTTTGAAAAAGGCCCGGTCGCGAGGACCAGGCCTTCTGTCAGGCGGGAAACGAAGCGGGCGTATTAAGGGGTTGGGGTGATCGTCGAAGTTGCCGTGGGTGTGGGCGTCTCCGTCGCCACGGGAATTGTCGGGGTGATGGTGATGGTCGGCGTCGCAGTCGGAGTGGACGAAGGCGCAGGCGCCGCGGAGCCGTTATAAATGATGGGCGCGATCCACAGAGCCCGATCCCCGGCAGGCGAACCAGTGGAAAGTATGGTCAGGATGAATTTAATATCCTGGTTGGCAAGCGGGGTGAGATCAATATCCGCATTGTAATTCATGCCTTCGTGTTTTTCGACAAACGCCCAGAAGGTTGAAATGGTCGTGCTTCCAGCAACCGAATAATCGAGCCGGTACACCACATAGCAGGATGTGGAACCGCCTTCGCAGCCGATGGTGGCGCGGAAACGGTCGCCTGTTTTGACGCGGTAGGCCGGATAAATGCCCTGAATGTATCCGTTGTTCACGTTTTGCGGGAACGTGAGCAATCCGGGGCGATTATCGAACGTACCGTTTTCAAGTTTGGGCGTGGCCTGTTTCAACACAAAACCTTTGGCGTCGCCATCCGTGCCGGGGCATGGCAGGGCGGCGTTGCTGGCGGCGCTATACCACGAGGCTGTGCAGGCATTGGCGGCGAAATCGTAACTGGTACCGGCGATCGGCGTGGCCGGAGTGGCGGGTGTGGATGGCGTGACAGGCGTAACCGGCGTAACTGGCGCGCCTGAGACTTTGATCTCCACCCACCAGGATTTGGTTGCCGCAGCGCCAATTCCAAACGGAACACCGCCGGAGTTCTTGAACTTCCAGTAGCCGCGATAGGTTCCGGCCGCGGCGGGAGCGGTCAGGTTGATGGTAATGTCCACAGTTTGGCCGGGAGCCACCGTGGTGGGCATCGCGGCGGTATCCGGGCCGCCCATCTTTTCGCCGCTGTCGAACATCAGGAGGTAGCCGGTTGTCCACGTGCAGGTGCCGATATTCTTCAATCGCCAGGTTTTTGTAAAGGGCGCATTCGGCGCAAAGGGAGTGCCATCCGGCACAGTGACATCCTTGATAAACTGCGCCTTGTCACAACCGGAAGGCGGAGGCGTGGCTGTCCTGGTCTGCGTGGGAGTCGGGAGAGTGCCGGTTACCGTGGGGGTGACGGTTGGCAATACGCCTCCACCGGGACGGGAAATGATCGGGTTGCCCCACAAAGCGCGGTCGCCGGAGGGGGATCCGTATGCGGAGACGACAAGGATGAACTTGACATCCTGTCCCGCGAGCGGACTCAAATTCAGGTTTACGTTGTATGTCCAGCCTTCGTATTTCTCACGGAAGGTCCAGTAGGTATAAACCGGCCCGGAACCGATTTGATAATCGAGGCGGTACGCAACATAGCAGGAGGTTGCGCCATATTCGCATCCAATCGTGGACTGGAAGCGGTCGCCGCTCTGAACACGGAAGGCGGGATAGATGGCTTGAATATATCCATTCGTCACATTATTTGGCGCGAACAACAAACCCGCCTGGGCGGAATCCATGCCGTTTTCAAACTTGGGCACATCCTTTTTGAGGGCAAAGCCATTGGCAGAGCCATCCGTGCCGGGGAATCCCAATGCGCCCGCGCCGCTCGTCCATGTGGCGGAGGCGGCATTGGCGGTAAAGTCATACCCGGTGCCGGAGGATGAGGTCACATTGATTTCGGCCCAGAAGGCCTTATTGCCTGTCGACCCGATGCCAAAGATTGTCCCGGAAGCATTCTTGAGTTTCCAATAACTGAAGAAATGACCCGCCGTACCGGGCGCGGTCATGTCCACACTCAAGTCAACGGTCTGGCCGGGCAATACGTTGATCGGAAAAACGACTGAGGCGGGAGCGCCAAACTTCTCGCCGCTGTCAAAGATAAGCGAGTAGCCGGTTGTCCATGTGCAGGAACCAATATTCTTGAGCCGCCAGGTCTTTTTGAAAGCCGCACCGGGCGCGTAACTTGTGCCATCAGGCACGGTAACGTCAGCGATAAATTGCGCCCAGTCACAGTATGGCGCAGCAACAGCACGCGCCGACACAGCGTTGGACGGCACAAGTGAAAGCAGCAGCGCGATGAAAAGCAGCAGTGACGCCAATTTCAATCTGGAAAACATGGGATCCTCCTTAAAGTCATCGTTAATAACGATTCAACAGGCGTGGTTGTTCCACATGATGACTATACGATGTTCCTAGTATAACTTTTCTTTAACAAATGTTCAATATATCTTTAGTGCCAGTTTTGAACCAAAAAATGGCCGCGAAGAAGCATCTTTGCGGCCATTTTTCACTTATGGTAACACCTTGCTTACGGTGGTGTATTCGTTGGCGTCGGCGTGTTGGTTGGGGTTGGCGTGGATGTGGATGTTGAAGTAGCCGTCGCTGTTGAGGTCGGGGTTAATGTCAATGTGGCGGTCGGCGTCAGCGTATTGGTCGGGGTTGGCGTCAGGGTTTGGGTAAAGGTCGGCGTGGGAGTGAATGTCGCCGTGTTCGTGACAGTTGGGGTGAACGTGGGGGTAAAGATTTGCGGATTGTAGGGACGCGCAATACGCGCCGCGACCCACAGCGGACGATCACCCGACGATGGGCCGTTCGACAACACGGTCAACACGAGTTTGATCCTTTTATCCCCGAAGCGGTTCAGGTCGATATCCACCATCGCATAGCGCCCGTCATATTTCTCGGTGGTCTTCCACATCGTCACGTAACGCCCCGCCTGGTAGTACTCCAGCAGGAAGGTCACCGCGCAACGCGTGGCGCCGTATTCACATCCCACCAGCGCCTGGAAGCGGTCCCCGCGGAAAATGTCAACGTCCGCGTAATTGGCGCGGGCGTACCCGTTGTATATTTGCTGGGGAATTTGAAGCAGGCCCGGCTGGTTTGCAGGATATCCATTTTCAAGCGTCGGGTTATCCACCCAGACACTTGCGCATGGGATTTCGGTTGTCCCCTGGTACCAGTCCGCCTGGCAAAACTCGCTCACAAAATCAACCACTGTCAGGTATGGA
>Ga0172375_10004559_pt1 | contig 20384 bp, 20 predicted proteins | sample LakKiv1m_FD_114537 | JGI IMG/M metagenome (GOLD analysis project Ga0172375, IMG submission 114537) | Freshwater microbial communities from Kabuno Bay, South-Kivu, Congo - kab_092012_11.1m | ecosystem: Environmental > Aquatic > Freshwater > Lake | place: Democratic Republic of the Congo...
AAATCCTTCGCTGCCATCGGTGGTCTGGGTGAAAAAGTTCACCACATCCCCGCGGTGTTCTCCATAAGCGGCACTGAAGACAGTGGAGTCCAGACTCAACTGGCCCTCCGCATCCGCGCTCACCCCCAAGGCACTCAAGGTGTTGACTGCGCTATCAACCCCACTAACTGGGGAATAGAGAAAATTCTGCAATCTGGACTGAAGGATGCGGGCAGTGGCATCTCCTTGCAGGATACCGACCACGCCACCTTCCGGGTCCGAAACCTGCAAATCCTGCAAGCGGGTCAATGCGGCATTATATTTCGTGATAAACGCATTTAGTTTGCTTGTGATACTGCTTACATCCCGCGAAACCTTAACCTCAACTGGGTCGGGGTCCGTGGTCTTCAGATTCAGGGTGACGCCTTCCAGCAAATCATCAATGGTATTGCTTGCCCGACTTACGGTGATACCGTTGACAATAAGCGAGGCATTAACCGCGGCCTGGGTCTCGAACATGGTCTGCCCAGCCGGGTTATTGTAAAGTTTGGACAATCCATTGGCGTCGTTATCAACCAAGTCATCATCGTCAATAGTGAAGCTGATGGTGTTGCTGGTCCCGGTTTCCTTACTGGACAGGGTGAGATAATAATCACTGCCATCGTTGATCACGCCAGCCGTTACGTCGGCATTGGCATCGTTGATCGCCTGGGCAATCCCGGCCAGGGTATTGTTGGTGCCATCGATGGTCACGTTCACTGCGGTATTGGTCCCCATCTGGATGGTCAGGGTACCGGTGCCCACCACGTCGCTGCTGGCCGCGAAAGCCGAGCTTCTCACCTGCTGGGCCTTGGCCATGGTGCTGACCGTCACCTGGTAGGTGCCAGCCACTGCCGTGTCAGAGGCCGAGGCGGTCAACACCGCGCTATCGCTTGAACTTGCCGAAAACCCGGCAAAAAGATCGGTCTCCTTCATGGCAGCCGCCGCGGTCTGTACCTCGGACAGCGCACTCTTCAGGGTTCCCAGGGCGGATATTTTCGATTTATAAATCGCCTGCTGCTGCTGGAGGAGCGTAATCGGGCGCCGTTCAACCGACATCATCTGGCTGATGATGGCGTCGGTATCCAAGCCAGACATCAAACCACTCACGCCGATAGCCATGGCTTTCTCCTCCTGTGCAAGGTCTTTCCCTGGGGGCGGAATACGCCCCCAGGGAAAGGTTGGTTACGAACTACCGATTAACCCTGGAGCAGAGTCAGGGCCGCCTGCGGCACCTGGTTGGACTGGCTCAGCATGGCCAGGCCAGCCTGCTGCAGAATCTGCGCCTTGGTCAGGCTCGCAGTCTCCGCCGCGAAGTCGGCATCAACAATCCGAGACTGCGCGGCAGAGATATTTTCTGCCACGTTCATCAGGTTGGCGATGGTGGACTCAAAGCGGTTCTGAACAGCGCCAAGCTCACCGCGGGAGCTGCTGATCTGGCCCAACGCGGCGTCAACAACCGCAATGGCCGCCTGCGCGCCCGTGTCGCTGGCCAGGCTAACATTGGCCACGGCACTAAACGCGCTCTGCTGGGTCGCCGTGGTGAATACGTCGAGGTTAGCGTTGGCCAGGGTGATGGCACCCTTGGTGCTGGAAAGCGAGACCACACCACTCTTGATGGAGGAGTCGGTAGCCGCGCCGCCGGTCAACACCACGCCGGAGAAGTTGACCGTCTTGGTAGCGCCGGTATTGGTGAAGTCCAAGACGCTGATATCACGGCCATCGGCAGTGGACAGGGTAAGCGCAGCCTTCGACGAAGAGTCGGTAAAAGTAGCGGTCACGCCGGTGGCAGCCTGTGCACCGTTGATGGCGCCCATCAGGGCCGTGAGGTCGGTCGTATCGGCGACGGTCGCCGAGATGGCGCTACCGTTCAACGTCATGGTAATGTCGCCGGCCGAGCCCAAGGTGCTCAGGCTGGCGGTGTTAGTGGCGGTAGCGGTCACACCAACGCCGGCCGCGGCATTATTGATGGCCGTGGCAATGTCCTTGGCATCGGCAAGAGCAGCATACGCGATGGGCGCCGTGGTGCCGCCGTTGAGGGTGGTGATCGTGAGGTCAGCTTCAATGGCCACCGTGTTCCCACCGGTGAGGTCAGCTGCCGCTGCCTTGGTGACACCAACACCGCCCGCGCCAATGACTGTGCCGGCACCGGTCAGGGAGTTGCTCCCCAGGCCAGTGGCTTGGGCATTGGCAATAGAATTGATCGTAATGGTTTGGTTGGCATTGGCGCCGACCTGGAAGGCCTTGCTGGTGAAGTTGCCATCCAGCAGGGTCAAGCCGTTGAACTGGGTCTGGGTGGCAACACGGGTGATTTCCGCGATGAGCTGGGTCGATTCTGCATCCAGGGAAGCACGGTCCGTGGCGGTGTTCGTGGAGTTGGCAGACTGGATGGCCAACTCACGGATACGCTGCAGGTTGTTGGTGATCTCGCCCATGGCGCCTTCAGCGGTCTGGGCCAGGGAGATACCGTCGTTGGCGTTCCGGGCCGCCTGGTTCAGGCCGCGCACCTGGGCATTCATACGGGTGGAGATCGCCAGACCCGCGGTATCGTCCTTGGCGCTGTTGATCCGCAGACCGGAAGAAAGGCGCTGCAGGGACTGGCTCAGAAGTTTGCCAGAGCCGGTAAGGTTGCGCTGGGCATTGAGAGAGGAAATGTTAGTATTGACAACAATAGCCATGATGAAACCTCCATGTTTTGGTGTGTTGCGAGCGGCCTGCTTCCTTGCAGAGCCTGTCTCATTCTAAAGCCTGTACCACTTTAACAGCTTTAACTCATTCAGATAACCTGTTTGTTGTCTCTCCGCGGTGGGCACCTCCTTTCAACCAGGGTTTGCAGCCATTTTCCGGGCCTTACTTGCCTGATCGGATACCCAAGGAAAAAACTTGAATGCCCACTTCATAAAAAATATCGCGGCCCCTGCCGCATAGCACGTTTATGTGGGAAATCAACAAGATGAACGCAACATCTTGTCTCGCCAGGCAAATCACTTCCGCCCCGCAATCCCCACCGCGATGATGCTGATCTCGTAGAGCACGATGAGCGGTATTGCCATCAGGCACTGGTTGATCACATCCGGGGTGGGGGTGAGGATGGCGGCGATGACAAAGGCAAAGAGGATGGCGTGACGGCGGTGCCGGCGCAGAAAGACCGCATTGATTAGGCCAAGGCGGGAGAGCAGCACCATGAAGACCGGCAGTTCGAAGACCAGGCCAAAGGCAATGAGCAGCCTGAGGGCAAGGGAAAAGTATTCCTTTACCGCCGGCAACGGCATCAAAAAGTCGCTGGAATAACCGACTAGGAAACGGAAGGCAGGCGGGAAGACTACGTAGTAGCCGAAAGCGGCGCCGCCCAAGAAACAGGCGGCCGACAGCACGGTAAAAGGCAGCACCACTCGCTTTTCATGCTGATAGAGGCCGGGCGCCACGAACCGCCAGATCTGCCAGAAGAGTACCGGGCTGGCCAGCAGAACGCCAGCGGCCAAGGCGATTTTCAGATAAAAAAAAAGCCCTCCTGATAGGAGGTGAAAATCAGGGTGCTCCCCGGCGGCAGCACCGCAAAAAGCGGGCGGAACAACCATTCGCCGATCTCCTGGCTATAGGCATAGGCCACCCCGAAGCCTATGGCCACGGCGATAAGCGAATTGATGAGACTACGGCGCAGGTCGGCCAGATGTTCGGTCAGGGCCTGTTTCTGAAACTCTTCCATCAGGATGCTCGCTTCTACTAATTATATCGCCAGGGTCCGCGCCACGTAGCACTACTCTACCCGGCCGGCCATTCAGGGTCAAGCGGATCGCGCCCCTTCCGCCAGCTAATTGGTTGCAAGAGAACCCCAAACCGGGTAGTTCTGCGGCCATGAAAACATTGCCCCACTTCGACGACCTTGCCGCCGGCCGTGCGTTGCTGGCCCGCCCCCTGCTGCCCCTGGCCCGCCTCGTTGGTTTTCTCTATCTTACCGGCCCATTCGACCTGGTCGCCGAACTGCTACCCGAGTTACCCAGCCCCATTGAGACCGGCGGGGCAAACTACGAAAATCCAGCGGCGCTGCTGCACCCTTACCTGCCGGTCCTGGCGGAATTCGAACAGCTGAAACACCCAACCGCCAGGATCTATCGCATCATCGCCGAATCTGGTGAAGAACTGCCGGCCATGGAAGCCATCGACCTCTGGCTCAGCCACCATCTGCTCATCCAGGAACTGGAGACGATCAACAGTCTGCTCTGCGCCCCCTGCGGCTGCTCCCTCTGTTGCCTCGGGCCGGAGAATGGGATGAACCAGGAATTCTTCGAGATACCCCTGGCCAACGGTGAATGCCAACGTTTTCCCCTGCCCATCATCGACAGCAAAACAAGCCGGGCAACAACGCCGTATCAAGAACCGGCAATGCAACGCGATGGCTCGCCATTCTATGACGCCGGCCCAGCCATCTACCATTGGCAACACGGCTGGGGCCTCATTCTGCCACAAGGAGCGACCTGCCCCCACCTAGATCCTTCCAGGCGCTGCCGCATCTATCCCGACCGCCCGCTGGTCTGCCGCCGCCCCCAACTTTTCTCCTATGTCCTGGAGGCGGTCGGTAATCCAGCAGAGGGGATAACAACCTACCAGGCGCGCCGCACCCTGCTGGCGGTGTGGGATTGCCCCTACGTAAAGGTGTTACGCGACGAAATCGCCGCCTTTGCGGAGACGTGCGAATTGACGCCGGTCTTCCGGCAAAACAAGGCGTGACGAAACCGCAGCCGCTCTTTTTCAACGCAAAAAGACAATGGCGCAAGACCTTGCTGCTGTCCGTCGCGACATATTCCCCCTGCGCCTTTGCGCCATTGCGTTACTTTTTTTCAATTTAAGAAAATGTTTTCCCTTGAGAAAGCTGCCACAACGGGGTGATCCGCCGCACCCGCCGAGCCGGCAACGCCTCCCAAAAAATGGCCGGGGCATCGCGCGCCGTGGCAATCTCCGTTACCCCACCTGGGTGGATCACCACCTCGGCCCGTGCATCCCACGGCGCGTCATCGTCAACCACGGCGTCTGCCAAAAAATTCCCGGTGATTGCCACCACGGTGAACGGCATTGCCAGCGCCCCGGCTGCATGCAGAATCGCCGTGGCCAAATCGAAAAACCCCTTACCCCCGCCCACCATCACGCCGTGCTGATCAACCGCTAGCGCCTCGCCAACCAGCAGCCCGATACCGCAGCCAGCCAACGCAGCCAAATCGAGGCGGACGCCACGGGTGACGATGCCATGCGGGGTCACGGCCTGCGGCAAGGCATCAAATGGCAAGGCGTATGGTGCCAATGCCCAGAAACCTTCCAGCAGACCAGCACCAGGCATAATCAGGCGCTTGCCGTCTCCCAGGGTATTGATGCGAATCTGCCGCAACACCGGGGCCGGCTCGACAAAGAGTGCTTGGGCCGTGGGATAGGCGGCTAGGCGACGCACCTGTTCGGCAATCCGCCCGGGGGCAAGTCCACCAGCCCCAGCAGACGCCCCCGCTATCCGGCGCAAGGTTCCTTTATCCATCCCCCTTCCCCAAACAAAAGAGGCCGGCGGGTTCCCCCACCGGCCTCATGGTCAAATCAGCAACCACTACTCTACAGGTTAGAAACTATACGTGCCTCGGCGGCCCGCAACGTCGAATGTCGCCGCTCCTCGTGGCCATTCCGGCCCGCCACGGTCATGCCGTGCATCTTGGTCTGGAAACCAAACTCCACCAGATGGCGGATGTCCGTCCACATCGACTCGCTGCCCATGATGGCCACAATCAACTCATGGCCGTCACGGCTGAACTTACCCACATAGGTCTTGCGGGCCACATCGGTATAGCCGGTTTTACCGCCCTCGGCGCCCTCAATCTGCCACAGCGCCTTATTATGGGAACGCAGCAACTTGCCGTCGCTGGTCTTGACCGCGGTAAAGGCCATGCGTCGGCAAAACTCCTCGTCCCGCATAGCATGACGGAAGATCATCGCCAGATCATGAGCCGTGGTCTGCTGACCCGGCGCCGTCAGGCCGTTGGCGGTCACGCAGACAGTATTGGTCGCGCCTAGCGCCTCGGCCTTCTTGGTCATCAACTTGGCAAAGGCCCGCTCCGTACCAGCAATGCGCTCGGCCAGCGCCACGCTGGCATCATTGGCCGAGGCCAGCAGCACCGCGTTGATCAAGTCGTCGGCCACGTACTTCTTGCCTGGCCGCAGGTAAATCTTGGAACGCGGCATCCGCGCCGCTTCCCGGCTGGCCGGCACCAGATCATCGTTGCGCAGGGATTTGAGGGCAATCAACCCCGTCAGTACCTTGATGGTACTGGCGGGCTGCCCAGGCAAATCAGGATTCTGGGCGTAAAGCATATCGCCGGTAGCGGCATCCATTACCACCGCGCTCCGGGAGGTCAACTGGTCGCGCAGGTACGCCGCATCCTGGGCCGAGCCGCTACAGCTCACCGTCTTGGCATATTGAGGCGTATTTTTGCTGGCGACAACCGTGGGCTTGGCTGCCATCTTCTTGGCCAGCCGCGCGCCCCGCTTCTTGGCGGAGGCCGTCACCTTGGCCACCTTTTTCTTGGCCAGTTTCACGCCCCGCTTCTTGGCGGAGGCCGTCACCTTGGCCACCTTTTTCTTGGCCAGTTTCACGCCACGCTTCTTAGCGGAGGCCTTGGCCTTCTTCGACTTGGCCACCGTAGTGGCCGAACCGCCCTCTCCGGGGCTGACGCGCGCCAATGTGGGCGGCGCCAACAACAGCAGCGCAGCCCCCACTAACATCATATTTCTGAAGGCCTTCTTCAACATCATGCGCCTTTCCCCTCGATCACTTTTATCGGCAGATAATAAAATCATCATAAAAATCATCGTGATATATATAGTTGCTATATCGCATGGCAGGGGGATAAATCAACCCCTTTTTGAATTGTTTTTGGCAACAGATTGTTTTTATGTAATTATTAGCCTTCAGTCTTGGGCCCCAAACCACAACCTCTTGTTGTACGTCTATCCACAAGGCACGATATGGTGGGTTCCCAGCAAAATCAACCCGCAACTGGCCAAACTACATTTTCCCCCGCTTCCTTCAAGGAAAGCAACATGGTACCATCCACCATGGCCATCAACAACGATACTTCCTGGCGACGGTTTTCATGCGACGCTGGGGGAATATACTGCCATCTGATTCTCCAGGGCGCCAATGCCGCACACGTGGGCTTTCCCGAAACATCTCACACCAAGGCATTAGATTTTCTCAGCAAACACGGCATCATCGTCCAGCCGCTCCCACCGCATAGCGCCTTGGCTCGCCAGATCGACAATGCACTGGCCGCATATGCGGCCGGCACGGTCAGCACCTTCCTGAAACTTTTTGGGGCCTCGCCATTCTTGACACATGGCACCACCTTCCAGCGCCTGGTATGGGAAGAAATCAGCCGCATCCCCTATGGCGCCACCATAACCTATGGCGAGCTGGCAAACCGCTTGGGAAATCCCGGCTACGCGCGCGCCGTTGGCCAGGCATGCCATACCAACCCGCTGGCGCTGGTCATCCCCTGCCATCGAGTAGTGGCGGCCCATGGCCTGGGCGGTTTTGCCGGGGAAATCACGATCAAGGAAAAATTAATCAGCTTGGAACAACGGAACGCACAGGGAAGAAGAACCCTTACTCCTCAACCATCTTGAGGATCGCCGAGGGGATGTCCTTAAGCGAGACCACCTGATCCACGCCGCCCGCCTCGATCGCCTCCTTCGGCATCCCGAAGACCACGCAACTCGCCTCGTCCTGGGCAATGGTCTTGGCGCCGGTCTCCTTCATCTTCAACATGCCCTGGGCACCATCCTTGCCCATGCCGGTAAGAATGACACCAACTGCGTTGGCGCCGCCATAGGCCGCCACCGAATTGAATAGCACATCCACCGCTGGCCGCTGATAACAAACCAGTGGCCCGCTCTTGATATTCACGTAGTAACGGGCGCCGCTGCGGCGCATCACCATGTGAAAATTACCAGGCGCCAAGAGCGCGGTGCCGGGCACCACCGAGTCGCCGTCCTCCGCCTCCTTGACCCGGATCTGGCAAAGGTTGTTCAACCGCTCGGCAAAGCTGGTGGTGAACTTGGCCGGCATGTGCTGCACAATCATGATGCCAGGCGTGTTGGGCGGCAACTGGACCAGCACATCCTTCAGCGCCTCGGTGCCGCCGGTGGAAGCGCCGATGGCGATAATCTTGTTGGTGGTTTTGGTTAGCGACAGTTTGGTCTGCGGCGCCGCGGTCACCTGACTGGCCATCAGCCGCGCCCGTTGGACCATGTCAACCTGGGCAGCGGCACGAATCTTCTCGGCGAGCTGAGCGCTCATGTCGCCCACCGAGTACGCCTCGCCCGGCTTGCTGATTACATCCACCGCCCCGATTTCCATTGCCTCCAAGGCAAGGGAACCGCCCTCCTTGGTCAGCGAACTGACGATGATGACCGGCAGCGGGTAATATTTCATCAGCTTGCGCAGGAAGGTAAGGCCATCCATGCGCGGCATTTCGATGTCGAGCGTCACCACGTCGGGCTTGAGCGCCACGATCTTGTCGCGGGCCACATACGGGTCGGGGGCCGTGGCCACCACCTGGATATCCTTTTCGTGGGACAACTCCTCGCTGAAGACCTTGCGGACCACGGCGGAGTCATCCACCACCAAAACGCGTATCTTTTTCATGCGGTCGTCATCACCTGCTGGGGTTTCGGATTACCACACCGCACAATCATTCCCCCTCGTACACGACCCAAAGCAAACCATGTTCGGTATTGAACAGGAAAAGCCCTGGCCGGGCCAGCAACTCGTCGGCGGAAAAAGCTGAGGCGGCTTGGGATTTGGGCAACCCGAGTTTCATGGTGCCATCGGGATCAATCCGGCCAAGCAGACAGCCCACCGCCATGTTGGCGGTCTCACGCACGGTATCGAGCACCTGGGATTCGTTGACATCCACCGCGTCCACCCCCAGAAAATTGACCGTGATCCCCCGGGCCAGTTTCCGCGGCAGGTAGAAGCAAAAACGGCCGGACTTTTCGCCCTGGAATTCGATGACCGCCTCGTAATAGCCATCGGCCACCACGATCTCCTCCCGGGACGGCACTTCGAAAAGCGGCTCCAGGAAAGTGAAATACATCGTCTCGAAGACCTCGGACAAGGTCTCGTAGATAGTCTGCCTCAGGTTGGTATCCATCGCGCCTCCCGCCCCAACTGGTAATGCCCCCTAAAAGTCCATGCCGCCATCGTTCCCTTGTGGAGGCATGTCGGCCATCCGGTGTTCATATGCCTTGGCCAGCACCTCATAGAGGATCGCCTTGATCGTTTCCGGCACAAAAGGCTTCTTGATGTAGCCCGCTACCCCAAGCCTTTTCGCCTCTTCCATCCGCGTCTCGCTGGATTCGGTGGTGATAAAGATGAGCGGAATGCGTTTGAAATCATCGTTGGCAACCACCGTCTGCAACAGCTCCATGCCACCCATCTCCGGCATGTTGATGTCGGAGAGGATCACATCAATCCAGTTGTTCTCCAGGACCGCGATCGCCTCCTTGCCATTGGCGGCTTCGTGGAACTCGCCGATGGGAACGCCGGACATCTCCACCGTTTTCTTGACCACCGCCCGCATGGTCTCCGAGTCGTCTGCCACCAGAATGTTGAACGCCATACCCCGCTCCTGTCTTCACTGTGGCCCGGTGCCAACCAAGGCCCTTGTTGCGTCAGATGTGGAAAAGCTCCTGCGCCTGCTCCATGTCGCCCAGCAGGTTCGCCATGCAAAGGTCCAATTCCATCGGCGTGATACCGAACCGTTTCAACCCCTCGCCCTGCATCTTGGTAGCCAGGCCATCGGCACCGACACCGATCCCCATGGAGATCACCAAGGCGTTGCTGAGAGAAACCAAGGCGGTGAGCGGCCCCTTTTTCAAGGCGTCGGGGTCGTGATGCTGAAGCACCGCCAGTTGCATCTCCTCCGGGAACTCCCACTTCTTCAAAATCATGCCGCCAAGTTCGGCGTGGGAAACGCCCAGCAATTCCTTTTCCGCCTCGACGAATGAACACTGGTCCCGCACCACCTTGATCATGATCTGCTTGAAATCATCGGCCACGAAGGTGCTAAGGAACCGTTTGCCGATGTCGTGGAGCAGCCCCACGGTATAAGCGGCACCGGGATCCACCTCCTTGATGTGCTTCACCATATGCTTGGCCAGGATACCTACCGCCACGGAGTGTTTCCACAGTTCTCCCTGTTCAAGCTTGTACCCCTCGCCCACCGCGCCCTTGTAAAAGCGGGCGCTGCTGCTGGTGACGATAATATCCTTGAGGGTATTATGGCCCACGATGACCAACGCCTCATTGAGCGAGGAGACCTTGCGCGGCAGGCCAAAATAGGAGGCATTGCAAATCTTCAGCACGTTGGCCGTGATCACCTGATCGTACTGGATCACCTCGGCCAAGTCCTTGACATTGGTCTCCGGGTTGTCCAGCATTTCCATGACCCGCTGCACCACCTTGGGGAAAGGCTGGACGTGCTTGACCAGGTTGAGAATCTCGTCGATGCGGCTCATAGCTCGAACTCCCCGCGACCGGAAACCTTGAGCCGGGTAATACCGGTGCCGATTTCGAGGCTCACCGTCCGGTTGCCGGTGCCACCCACGTCTTCCTTGGCGATCATGATGTTGTTCTTCCAAAACATCTTGCGCAGTACCGCGTGATTACGTTTGCCGATGTTGAAGATACCGGCGTTGTCCATGATCTGGGAACCACCCACCACCTTGACGATCAGACGGTTCTTGGCCCCGCCGAATTTGTAGGCCTCCTTGAACAGCAGGGGGATGCCGGAATCGGCGAACATGAAGGGCTTGGCCTCGGCCTTTTCCTTGTCGAGGGAGGAGTCAGGCAGCATATAATGAAGCAATCCGCCGACCTTGGCGACCGGGTCCCAGATCACCACTCCGATGCATGATCCCAGCGAATAGGTGATCAACACATCGTCGGCCTGGTTGCTCACCTTCATGTCTGAAATACCGACCACGAGCTTCATGCAATCTCCGTCCGCTGACGCGTCATCCTTACCATCCCCCTGCCTCAGCGTTTCTGGTAGGCAGTAGCGTCGATCTGGGTAAATTCGTGTTTGAGGCTGGTGATGCTCTCCGAATGGCCGATGAAGAGGTAGCCGCCCGGCACGAGCGCCCGGTGGAACTTGGCCACCAATTCCTGCTGCGTCTCCCGGTTGAAATAAATCATCACATTGCGGCAGAAGATGATGTCCAGCTCCTCCCGCCAGGGGAATTCGTGCATCAGGTTGAAACGGCTAAAGGTCATCTGGCGCCGCAACGCCTCTTTCACCTTGACGTACCCGGCCGAATTGCCCACCCCCTTCTGGAAATAGCGCCGGAGATAGGTGGGCGGCACCTTGGCGACCCGGTCGTCCGGATAGACACCCCGCTGGGCCAGCGCCAGCACCTTGGTAGAGATATCGGTGGCCATGAGCCGAAAACTCCAGCCGGGACAACGCTCAAGGAAATCGGCCGCCACCATCGCCATGGTATAGGGCTCCTCGCCGGAGGAACAAGCGGCGGACCAGAGCGTGATCTCCCGCCCACGGCGGTCTGCGCCAGTCAAGTCCGGCAGGACACGGTTCAGTAGCAAATCGAAATGCGAACTCTCGCGGAAAAAACTGGTGAAGTTCGTGGAGACGACATCAATCATCTGCACGAGCTCATCACCGCTCGCATCCCGCATCAGGTATTCATAATATTCCTTGAACGAATCAAGCCCCAAGGCGCGGAGCCGTTTGCCCAGCCGGGCGTTGAGCAACTCCTTTTTTTCGGGCTTGAGATAAATGCCGGCCTTTTCATAGACCAAGGCGCTGAATTTCTGGAACTGGGCATCGGTCAACTGCCGATATTTCAGGCCAAACGAATCAGGCAAGTCCGGAAGTGTTGCCGGCGATTCGTCCGTTTGTCCGGTGCGTTGCATCGCCGATGCGACCATGGAGCCTCAATCTTCGGTTACGGCCGCGCGGCGGCCTATTGCCCCTCGAAACGCTTCAATACACCATCGCCCACCACCTGATCGATGTCGAGCAGAATCTTCACCTCACCCTTGACCTTGGCCATGCCGAGAATATTCGAAGTCTCCCGCGAGGCGCCGAGGGCAGGCGGCGGCTCGATCTCATCGGCGCTGATGTTGAGCACCTCGGAGACCGAATCGACCACCATGCCCACTTGCACCGAACCGCCTTTGCCCTGCACCTCGACCACGATGATGCAGGTGCGCTCGTCGTACTCCTCGGGCGGCATGGCGAATTTGAGACGCAGGTCAAGCACCGGGATGACTCGGCCGCGCAGGTTGATGACCCCCTTGATGTAACTCGGGGTATGGGGCACGGCGGTGATCTCCATCACGCCGATGATCTCGCGTACCTTGAGGATACCAAGGCCGTAATCCTCCGCCCCGAGGGAAAAAGTCAGGTACTTGCCGGCCAGATCGCCGGCGCCTCCCCCGCCCTGCCCTAACCGTACTTCCACAGCAGCTTCCATCATTTCCTCCTTTGGATGGTCGTTACGGCCATGTTATTCCGCGCTTGACGAAATGACCCCAGCCAAGTCGAGGATAAGGCCGACCCGGCCATCACCCAAGATGGTCCCGCCAGCCACCCCTGGCACATCCTGCATTCCGCCGAGGTTTTTGATCACCACCTCTTCCTTGCCGAGCAGTTCATCCACCATGAGCGCCCGCTTACGGCCCTCGTTCTCCACCACCACCACGATGGCGTCACAGGGGTCGGTATAGGTGGTGCCTTCCACCCCAAAGACCTGATAAAGGCGGATGATGGGGATGAGCTCCCCGCGCACCAGCAAGGTCTCGCCGCGGTTGTGCACGGTGTTGTATTTCTTGCGGTCCGGCTTCATCGACTCCTGGATGGCGATGGTGGGGATAATGTAGCGCTCGCTGCCCACCCGCACGATGATGCCGTCGATGATCGCCAAGGTGAGCGGCAGCCGGATGACAAAAAGACATCCCTTGCCCGGCTGGCTCTGGACCTCCACCTTGCCGCGCAATTTTTCCACCGCCTTCTTCACCACGTCCATGCCGACGCCACGGCCCGATACATCGGTGATCTTCTCGGCCGTGGAAAACCCGGGCATGAAGATGAGGTTGTTCAATTCGTGATCGGAAAGGCTGTCGCCCGGCTGGATTATCCCCCGGCTCACCGCCTTTTGCTTGATCTTCTGGCTGTTGAGCCCCTCGCCATCATCCTCGATCTCGATCACCATGTTGCCGCCCTTCTGATAGGCGCGCAAATGGACGGCGCCGGTGGGCGACTTGCCGACCTTACTCCGCTCCTCCGGCGTCTGGATGCCATGGTCCACCGAGTTCCGCATCATGTGGACCAGGGGATCGTAAATAGAATCGACCATGTTGCGGTCGATCTCGGTCTCGGCCCCTTCCATGATGAGATCGGCCTTCTTGCCGGTCTTTTTGGAAAGATCGCGCACCAGGCGGATCATCTTGTCAAAGGTCTGGCGGATGGGCACCATGCGCATGGCCATGGCGGTGCGCTGGAGTTCCGAGGTGATGCGGCTGAGCTGCGAGAAATCCTTGGCTAGCTTCGGGTCAGCGAGGCGGGAGACCAGCGGGTTTTGCCGCACCAACGACTGCATGATCACCAACTCGCCCACGGCGTTGACCAAGGCGTCAAGCTTCTCCACATCGACCTTGATGGAGGAACCAAGCCGCTTGCGCTGGCCACCACCCTTGTCGGCCGTGGCGCCACGCTGACCCACCTCTTCCTCTTCGGCTTCCGCCGCGGCAGCGGCCACTGCCGGGCGCGCCGCTGGTCGAAACGCAGGCACGGCAACTTCCTCTACTGCCACCGGGGCCGCTGGGGCCGCCGGGACCGCTGGGGCCGCACCAACCACCGGCTTAACCTTAACCTCAATCGGAGCGCCGCCCTCGCCTTCCTGCAATTGTTTGATCCGCGCGACAAAGGCGGAAATATCCGCCTCCTGGTAGCACTCCGGGCCGCGCTCCAACACCTCCTTGATGTTCTGCACCATCTCCTTGAGGCAATCACCCACACTAAGGACAATATCGATGACATCCGAATCCATGGCGCGCTTGCCGTTACGGACGTCGTCCAGCAGATTTTCGGTGGCGTGGGCCAGCTTGTTGATGGTCTTCAGATTGAGGAAGCCGGAAACACCCTTGATGGTGTGGAAGGGACGGAAAATATTGTTGATGATTTCGAGATCGCCGGGGGTTTGTTCCAGTTCAAGGACATTGACCTCAATGGATTCCAGATGCTCAAAGGCCTCGTCGATGAATCCGCTCAACAGATCCTTGTCCTGCAAAAAATCAGGGAGCGGAGTCGCGCCCAAACTAGGCGCGGCGACCGGAGCCGCCGCCAGCGCCGGGGACGGGGACGGGGACGGAGCCGCCTTGGCAGGCGCGGGGTTGTCGCCCTCACCAGCCAATTCCCCCACCGCCACCGGATAGCCAACCGCGCCAAGGCCGCCAACAAAGGAAGCCAGGGCGGAGTCATCCGCCACGCCCTCCTTGCGCACCACCTCCTGCATCTGGGCGATGCAGCGCCCCAACTGTTCGTAATTTTCCGCGGAGTCGGGCAACTCCGCCATGATAATTTTCTCAAGGGCGGCACGGAAGGCCGTGCCCATTCTTTGCAGCACCGGGGTGTTGGCGGCGTCCGTGCTCGTCACCAGTTGTTCGCCAAGGTCCAGAAGATCGCCGACCACCGACAGGTCGCCCGGCTCGACCATCAGGATTTTCATGGCCATATTATCCAGCAGTTCGGAAACCGCCTTCCCTGTCTCGGTCATATCGCACTTCCCTCTCCGGCAAAAGGCCGGGCCGCCCAACAAGCCCCGTAGTTTTCGGCAGACGCCCCGCCCCCCGGTGGTGGCCAGCCAGTGCGCGCACCAACGCAACGCCAGTACGCTTAACTTCTATATAGTGCCCAACTCGCAACACTTTTTGCAAGTTTTTTTCACGCCAGAGCAGAATTGAAAAACTCCCCTTGCGCCATCCCAAACCATCGGCAATGCCATTATCCAGCGCCATCTCATTATAACATCGACGTAAAACGCGGGCGATGACGCATTTCCACTTGCCATATAAAGATCACTCGGGTAAAAGGGGCAATCGTGACAGCCCGCCAACAGACCAATATTCCGGCTGCCGGGGTAAATAAAACAGAGATGAGCCGCCAGCAGTCACGCCTCTGGCCCTTTGGCTCTCCTCTCCTTTGCCTGCTGCTTTTCCCTTATCCCCGCCCGCAACCGCAACCTTACCTGGAGAACGCGTGACGGCGCAATCACCCACCACCGCATCCCGCAACGATCTGACCCGTGGCCTCGCCATTGCGGCCCTGCTAATTTGTTGCGCGCTCACCACCGCCTGCGCCCCGTTGGAAGGCGGCAACGACGACCTGAGTCAGCCCCGAGCGCCACGCGGCACCGCCTTACCTTCACCGCGGGTCACGCTGAAACCACCGGCCATTACCTTCGAGGCCGACGAAACCGCCATCGCCCCGGATACCGTGGCGGACGAATTACCTATCGATAACGCCAAGGACGGCGAGCGTGGCATCTGGGAGGAAGGGCCAGCGATCCCCCTCTCCCCCGGTGTGACCTTTGACTTCCCCATGGTCATGAATCGGCAGGTGGAATATTATGTCGATTACTTCCGTAAAAATCTCCGCCGCCGCTTCACCGACTGGCTCGGCCGCGCCAACCGCTACCTGCCAATGATCCAGGAAAAATTCCGTAACGCCGGCCTGCCGGAGGATCTTGCCTATCTGCCAATCATCGAAAGCGGCTTCAACCTCAACGCCTACTCGCCAGCCAGCGCGGCTGGCCCGTGGCAGTTCATGCGCGGCACCGCGAAACGCTATGGGCTTACGGTCAACGACTACGTGGACGAGCGGCGCGACCCAGTCAAGTCCACCCAGGCCGCGGTCGAGTATCTCCACGATCTTTATGACGAGTTCGGCTCCTGGCACCTGGCGGTGGCGGCCTACAATGCGGGCGAGGGCCGGATCCGCCGGGCGACCCAAAAATACGAGACCGACGATTTCTGGGAGATCGCCGAAACCCGCCATCTGAGTTCAGAAACCGAACAGTACGTGCCCAAACTGATCGCCGCCATCATGATCGCCAAGGAGCCGGAAAGATACGGCCTCACCGGCATCAATTGCGACGACACTTTCTGCTACGAGACGGTCTATGTCCCGCGCCGCACCGCCTTGGCGGCGGTGGCGTTGGCCAGCGGCATCAACCTGGAGGTGCTCGAAGACCTCAACAGCGAACTACGCCGCGGCATGACCCCGCCCGACTCGGCGGTTTACGCCCTCAAGGTGCCGCCGGGCAGCAAGGAGGCGGTGCTCAAAAACCTCTCCCGCGTGCGTTCCGTCACCGAGACCAGATACAAGGAACATGTGGTCAGCAAAGGTGAAACCATCCCCCGGCTCTGCAAAAAATACGGGATCAAAAAGAGTGCCCTGCTCAAGGCCAACGGCCTGCGCAAGGCCAAGGTCAGCGTGGGCCAACGGCTACGCATCCCCTACCAAGCCACATCTTACACCATGGTCGCTCGCGACAATTCGCCCGCGGCCCACGACAAAAAGAAAGAGACGGCCAAGGGAGCCGCTCAGAAAAATCCAGACTCCCCGCTCCGTATCGTCCACCGGATCAAAAGCGGCGAATCCCTCGCCACGTTGGCCAAGAAATACAAGATCCCGGTGGAGCAAATCATCGGCTGGAACAACTTCAAAAATCCGAAACGGCTCAAAATCGGAGAGGAGGTAACCCTCTACCTAGGCTCCCCCCCCGCCGACGATACCCCCAAGACCAAGCCCGGCAAGACCCAGGGCCGCAAAAAAAATAACCGCCGCGGGTAAACGCATAGGGAGCAACCATGGAGCTTCGCGACAAAACCGCACTGATTCTCGGCGGCGCCAAAGGCATCGGCAAGGCCATCGGTTTTGCCCTGGCCCGGGCTGGCGCCAACGTCATCCTCACTTGGTATGATTGGCCGGAAGAGGCCGCGACCATGCAGGAGCAACTGGCACGCATCCCCGGCAATCACCTGGCGGTGCAAATCGACCTGCGGGAACCGGAGGAAATCGACCGCCTCTTTACAACGATCCGCGGCCGATACGGCAACCTCCACCTCCTGATCAACAATATCGAGCGCGGCGGCATGCCGGTGGTGCATGGGGAATACACCCCGGTCCAGTGGGAACTGGAGATGGCCACCACCCTCAAGGCCAAAAGGTGGGTCATGCGCCATGGATTGCCATTGCTGAAGGAATCGGGCGGCGGCGCGGTGGTGGTGCTCTCCTCCATCGCTGGCCTGATTGGCCGTTCCGGGCCGGCCGGCCTCATCTTCAACGATGGCTACAGCGCAGCCAACCGGGCGGTTTCCTCCTTCACCGAGACCTGGGCACGGGAGGGGGCACCCACGGTGCGGGTCAATGAGCTGATGCTGGGAATCTGCGAAAGCCGCCACGGTGAAGGCACCCGCGGCTGGGGACTACTGACCGAAAAGCAGAAGAAGGCCCTGCGCGACCATATCCTGCTCGGCCGCACCGGCAACGTTGGGGAAATCGTGAAAACGGTCTTCTTCCTGCTGACCGACGCCACCTACATGACCGGCAGCGTCATCCGCATGGACGGCGGCTATGTGCTGGGCGGTGAGAGTGTGCCGCCCATGCCGGAAGGGGTCGAATAATTCCTACTTCTCGCCCATCTCCGCCAGAATCTGCTCCACCGCCCACTCCGGGACCATGTGGAGGATGAGTTCCACGGCCTTCACCTTGACCTCGTCCTTGTTCTTGGGCAGCCCGCCCTCCTTCGTCGCCACCTCGGCCAGAATATCCTCGGCGTCGTACCAGCAGAGCTCGCGGTCCTTCAGATCGTAAACCGTGAGAATCCGGCGGCCAGGCTCGTGGAGATGTTCCTCCTCCATCACCGCGCCAACGATCTTCTTGGCCAGTTCATAGGAGATGAATTTTACATCGTCGCTCATTCGCTCACCTCTTCGGCAAAAAACAGATTCGCTTCGCCATCAGCGCCTGATGCGTCGCTGGCGGAAGGGCCTACTCCTACCCAATTTTGCGAGATTTTGCAAGGCAACCCGGCGCCGCCCTTGCCAGGACAAGGAAAGCGTACTATCCTGCCCGCAACAGAGGAGAGCCATGCCCACGGAACAAGATCGACACTTCATGACCGCCGCCCTGACCGAGGCGGAACAGGCGCTGGCCAGCGGCGAATTCCCAGTGGGCTGCGTCCTGGTTTACGAGGGCGCGATCGTCGCCCGTGGCCGCCGCGTGAACAGCCAAGGCGCCGCCACCAACGAACTTGATCATGCCGAGATCGTAGCCCTGCGTGAGCTTTTCGCCACCCACCCAGAACTTGACCGCTCGCGCATCACGGCCTACTCCACCATGGAGCCCTGCCTGATGTGCTTTGCCACCCTGCTGCTCAACAACATCCACACCATTGTCTATGGCTACGAGGATGTGATGGGCGGCGGCACCAACCTGCCCTTGGGCCAACTGCCGCCACTTTACCAGGCCATGCAGCCCGCCATCACCCCGCACGTGCTGCGCCAGGAGAGCGCGGCCCTCTTCAAAAAATTCTTTGCCGACCATCGCCAGGCGTACTGGCAAGGCAGCCTGCTCGCCGACTACACCCTGCGCCAATGATCGCCCCGGACTCACTGATACCGCGCACCGTCTCCTTCAAGCCACGGGAGCGGAACATCTTTTTCCACCTCCTCACCGCCTGCAATCTGGCCTGCCGCCACTGTTACATCAACCCGGCCCAGCACGGCACCGCCACCCTGCCGCTGGCCACGGTCGAGAAATGGCTCCGCCTCTTCTACGACCCGGCGAAAAAGGGCAACCTCATCCTCTTGGGCGGCGAACCGACCCTCCATCCGGATCTGGCGGCCATCATCAAGTATGCCCGTACCCTCGGCTACCAAAGCGTCACCGTGGACACCAACGGTTTTCTCCACCACGACCTGCTTGACCACATCACGCCCGAGGAGGCGGTAATCAGCTTCAGCCTCGACGGCCCTAAGCCTGCGGTCAACGACCCGCTGCGGGGCGAAGGGGTCTTTGCCACCTGCACGACCAATCTCAAGAAGGCGGTGGCCAGCGGCTTCGACGTGAGCGTGATCTACACGGTGAGCCGCTTAAACATCGACCATCTCCACGAAATGCCGGCCCTGCTCGCAGAACTCGGCTGCAAGCGCTTCTTTATCCAGGTGATAGGCCTGAGGGGCAAGCCGGCGCAGGAAGAGATGGGAGCAGGACTCCAGGTGACGCCAGCGGAATGGCTGGCGGTGGTGCCCGGCGTGGCGCATGATGCGGCGGCCATGGGGATCCACGTCATCTACCCCAAGGTGTTTCTGGCGCCGGAAGAAAAATTCGAATGCGCCGGCAACGTGGCGGAGAACTATTTTCTCTTCCCCAACGGCCGGGTCTATCTCTGCCCGTTGTGCGAGGATTTCCCCATCAACACCTTCCACATCGAGAACGATTGTCTGGTGGCCAACGACGGGATCACCGAGCAGAAACTCTTCTCCCTAGAGATTGCCGAAGGGTGCGTGATGAACAAACTCTTGCAGCCCGGCAACATCGACTACGACGCAACCGGCCGCCCCCACCACCGCATCTCCTGCTGCCTGCTCAAACAGGAAATCAAGCCGTAACAGACCTCAGATATTTGTTTGCGGGGCGAACACCTTCCCCAACAGCCCGCCGGCTTCATAGAGCCCACAGAGCGGCACGGCCACCAAGACGGCAGAGACGAGGTCGCCGGCGGTGAGCAGAAAGGCGACCACCAGAATCCCGAGGTAGGAATATTTGCGGTGGCGGGCAAAATACCGGCAGTCGAGCAGCCCGGCCTTGACTGCCATCACCATGAGGAAGGGCAACTCGAAGGCGAGGCCGAAGGCGAGGCTGGAGCGGGCCACGAAGGTGAGGTAGGCATCGAGTTTGAGCTGCGGGGTCAACCCCGGTCCGGCAAACCCGAGCAGGAAGTGGAGTGCCCGGGGCAACACCACGCCATAGGCAAAAAGCGCGCCGCCCGCAAAGAGTACGCCCCCCCACCCGACCACCATCAGGGCGACCCGCTTCTCATGGCGGTGGAGTCCTGGCGCCACAAACATCCATATTTGATAAACAATGACCGGAAAGGCGGCAACCAGGCCGGCCAGCAAGGCCACCTTGAAATAACTGACAAAGGCCTCGGGCAGATTGGTGTAGACTAGGCGCTGGGCCGCTGGGCGGGCGCTACGCAGAGGCTGGACCAGCAGCCGCACCAGCGGCTCGATGAAGGCATAG
>Ga0172375_10004560_pt1 | contig 20382 bp, 22 predicted proteins | sample LakKiv1m_FD_114537 | JGI IMG/M metagenome (GOLD analysis project Ga0172375, IMG submission 114537) | Freshwater microbial communities from Kabuno Bay, South-Kivu, Congo - kab_092012_11.1m | ecosystem: Environmental > Aquatic > Freshwater > Lake | place: Democratic Republic of the Congo...
CCCTTTGCCTTCGTGAAGGTCATCCTACCCTCCATGGCCGCAATTTCGGCCTCACGCATCAAGGGCGTGTTGCCCAAATGCCTTTCCAACAAAGGTAGGTCGCGGCCGCCGGACGCGCCGTCTGCATTTCCTCGGATTTCGGCGGGTCCGGCGGCCCCGCCCTACCCAAGAAACGCACTGGGTCCATTTGGGCAACACGCCGTCAACACCACAACAATGCGGCCATACTAACCCGGATACTGCGCGAGGTCACGCAGTATCCGCCCTGCGGGCTTCGAGGCGCCCCGCAGGAGCGGGCTTGCTCAGGGTTGGCCTTTGTTGCATGAGGGATGTTCTTCTCATGCGATGAGCAGGCCAAGAGAAGCAGGGCGAGGTAACCAGCGGAATCGGGAAAATGAGATAATGTCTCAGTCATGCAGGTAGAGCCGACTTTATGTCGGCTGCAGCCGGTGTTCAGCCTCAGGCTGACCCGCCTGAGGCGGGAAAACCGGATCCACCGCCGACACGCCCCCCAACGTTAGTGGTCTTACAGGATGAGGTATCCGAATCCTATACAGCTACAGGAGTCAGGATAAAGAGGCGGGCCCTCCGGGATGCCGCACTAACGTCGCCACGACGAAGCGCCTCACGAACATCATCAAGCCTGAAGGCATCATCCAGGGACAAGTACGGAGACCAACCAGAATCGGTTTCAACCAGGTCCACGTCCACTTCCGCGACGTATTTCCCCTCGTGAACCAGTCTGGTACAACGCCGGGTCTTCATGATCGCCTCCTTCTGAAATCTGCAGACCATCGTTCCGCCGCCGGCCGATACGCTGTGACAAGAACAGCCGGTGTAGTTTCTCCCTTCGGGATTCCCCACACAACATGAATCGGCTTCCCGCCCCGATCCTCCTCAAGCACGAGAACACAAGGCCCCTTCGGGAAATCGGGGTAGTCCTCCACCAGTTCCGCGGAGGATAGACCTTCCACCACGTCACGAACGAACAGGCCATCCTCCATGAGCTCATCGTATCCGTGGCTGGAGACACGGACCTCGCCCTTGACAACAAGGGACTTGATCTGCTCCAGCGTCCTGCTCATGTAAATACTCTACCATGACCATCGTCAGGAAACAATGGTCGAAGCTTCCTGGCGAAGGTGGGAGCCACGTCGAAGGGCCGCCGAACCACCTGCCTCGCCGGCTCGTCACGCCAGAGCTTCTGAGCGTAGGCGGAAGCCTCCTGGCAGAGGCGGGTCGCCGTGCGGAGACACCCCTACCATCCTTCGCTCCCTTGGGGAGCTTCGGATGGCAAGCCATTCGCTATCTCTTCTTCCCTGTTTTGTTCCGTTTCCTGGTCAGGTCGGTGACAGTGACACGTATCCCCCGTGGCGCAGACAGCTTGCCCGGGGCTGTCCACGTGAAGTCCTTCGGTCCGTCGGGAGTGATGATCCTTCCCGTCTTCGGCGTCCGTTCGCCCAGATAAACCGCGTTCACCTCAATCCCCCTGCTCGTAACACGGGCGTTCCACAGACGCGCCTGAAGCCACGGCAGATATATGAGCGTGCCGGTTCCCGCGCAGTACTCAGCCTGCCGCGCCGTCCCGGTATCGCCGTAGCTTTGCGCGAACGCATCAAAGTAGTCCGGATTTCCGTCAACGAACGAGAACCACGGCAGTGTTCGCGCTGAAAAGTCCATGTGCTGGAACTGGCCCGGCGAGGGCCCGACCGGCATTTCCACTCCGGGAAGCTTCTTCCCCTTGAACTTGTGCTGATAGGTCCAGCCCGTTCCGGTCCCCTCATCCGGCTCCTTGATCGACTTTGGACGTACGGTTCTCTCCCGCATCATCCAGTCAGCGAAACGTTTGGCGATTCCAGTTGCCCGCTTGTCGCCAGGAAAGAGCTCCAGGTAGTCATAGACTCCCATCGTGCCCATCATCCCCATCCATGGTTTCACGATGTACGAAGCGTGACCGTGCACATCCGTCCCGCCCGCCTGGTCGCCGAACGTGCCGTCAGGCCATTGCACCACCTCGATATCGGCAATCATGTCGCGCGCCTTCTCCAGGTAGTCGTCAATCCCGAGGTACTGGTACAGGACCAGGAAGTTGTGGAGGAAGCGGCCGTCTCTCCCTATGGCCCGCCGTGGCCATGAGTTCTTGTGCCACCAGTAGGCCTTCTCGGTTACGGCTCGCGTCGTATTCAGGTAGTACAGGTCCCCGGTCTCCAGCCAGGCGAAGAGCAGGGATTGCGTCCGCTGGAGCGGAAGCGCACAGGCGGTCATGTGATGCCCCGGGAACCGGACGTGGTTGACCGCGTGGTTGACCAGTATGTCGCAGAACGAGCAGCATGCCCGCAGGGCACAGTCGTAGTCCGCCGCCTCTCCTGTGTGGTAGGCCGCCAGCATCAGACCCGCCGGTATGTCACCCTCTGTATTCGGCGCCTGGCGCTGCCTGGGACCCTCATAGTGAAGATGCGGCAGTATCCCCTCTTCGAAACCGTCCGGCACCATGTAGGTTCGCGCCCATTTCATCGCGCTGGTCCACGACTCATCGTACTCGTTGGACACCGGCAGAAGCGACCGGGCCTGGTACTCTTCGCAAAGGCCATACCACCAGGTGGGCGGGACATACCGCACAACGCGCGCGGACCGCTTCGGGTTCAGGCTCATGGAAAACCGCAGCGTCCGGGCCATCCCACGGGGGACAATCCTGTCTTTTGCCTCCCATATGTACGGGTTGTCGCCCCGTTCCACCGTGTTTCTCCCCATGTAGAACTCCATGCCCATGTACGGCTGGAGAACGAGGAACCCGTCCGATTCGGATATCTTCCCGGGCTTGGATGCGTTCGCAAGCCGGCTCACGTCGGTTAGGTCGAACGATACCCCTCCCACTTTCAGCTCGCAACGGGAACCGTCAAATGCGCCACTCAAACCGGCGGCGGCTTTCTTACTCTCTTCCGTACGGATGCCGAGCACAGGGACCGCGTCGACCAGGTCCTTGCCCTCATCGAAGAAACAGCTGTTCACATGATGGGCATACACCTCCACCACGCCGTTGGAGTGGGCGCGTACATAGATGTTGCCGTTGACCCAGTTATGCTGGTGTACAAAAGGAATCCGCCCGCCCTTGTCCTTCGCATCCTGCAGCATTTGGGCGGTGTATATCGCGTGCGGGATAGCACCGCCCATCTCCACCTCGACGCACGACGGTGACACCAGCCTCGTCATCATGTTGCAGTGTTCCCACCAGTGGATCTCGCCTTTGACATCCATCCCCATCGCAAGGCCAACCCAGGTGTTCCCCCACTCGATCTTCAGGAGGGAGTCTTCCCAGTACATTTCAAGTTCGAGGTCGCGTGGTTCCGCGTGCGCAAACGTTTCCATGCTGACAACCGGGAGTTGACCGGATGGTTTAGCCTTTCCGGCGGAAACCGAGATGGTGTCCGGCGCCTTCCCACCGGTATCGGCTGCAAGGAACAGTCTCCTTGGTGAAGGCTTGCGGAGGCCGTACCACTGACCCAGCGGCTTCACGTGGGTGGCCTGCCTGTTCAAGGTCCATTCAGGGGAAGTACCCCTGGGCACAGGCAGCGACACAACGGCCAGTCCGGCAGGCCCGCCGTCGCCGAGTCGCGTTAGCTTCATCTTCTTGAGGTACTTGAGCAGAACCTTGTCCGTTGACATGGGGATGCTTTCTCCTTTGCTGACAGTTCACCAGCAGAACGGACTTTATCACCATGGGAGGATACCGACAAGGCAGCACACTACCGGTAAAGATGCGGCGAAGGGACTCGCCCGCCATGTGCCGGTCACGGGTTTCTCGTGAGTACTGAAGGGCGAGGCTCGCCGAGCCGCCCAGTACCCGACGTGCCGCCCCATGTTACTGACCCATTTCCTTTGATGTTTGCCTCTGGCGGACAGAAGAGGCAAGAATGCCCGTCTATGAACACGCCATATACTGACCAGGAGCATGTACTGAACGTGGATGGTGAACGACTGAAGGTCCTTATACGGACCCCGGCAACACTGGCGAGAAGGCCTGCATTGCTTGTCAACCTTGCCGGGGATCGGGCAACGAGCCTTGATGTCAGTCCATATTCCGTTATCCCGAACATCCTTCTTGCCGCGGGTCATCGCGTAGCGTCTTTCGACATGCCGTTCCACGGCGAACGTACGAACAAGTATGGCAGCGACCTGCCGGGTATGGCGGCGGCAATGGCGGCCGGGGTTGATGTCTTCGCCGGTCTCGGTTCCGCTGCACAGGCCGTGGTTGATTTTGCACTCCAGAACGAGCTTTCACCGGAAAAGACGTTCCTCGTTGCCGGCACTTCACGCGGCGGACTGGCGATCCTGCATATGATGGCAGGCGAACCGCGCATTTTCGCCGGAGTAGCCCATGTACCCCTGACCTATATTCCTGAGCCCCGGGAATTCAGTCACCTGGCCGACAACCCCGTGGTCGCCAGGAGCAATGCAATTGCTCTCATCCCGAAGCTGGCTGACCGGAATCTCTTCATAAGCATGGGCACCACCGACCCCCGGGTCGGCGCGCACCGGTGCTTCCACTTTCACGAGATGCTGTGCGAGGCCTCGGTGTCGAACCCGCCAGTGCTGTTCGTCGGGCCGGGAGAATCACACGGTAACACTTTCAACGAGGAAGCTGCATATCACGCGGGAGCCGCATTCCTGCTTGAGAGAACCGCGATCAAGCACAACCACGAGCTGGTGCCGGCGTCGACCTGAGAGAGAGTTGTTCCATAGAAAGAAGGACGACGCAGCGCGTCGTCCCTACCTGCCATCAAGACGGAGTCAATTCGTACCCGATGGTAAGGGCAAGACGCCCGCCCGCAACGCTGTCGCGCAGCGACTGCGGGCAGGCTGCCTTGCCCTTCCGATGTCAAGCCGACGATACATCCTAACACAGCGCTGCGCAGTTACAGCTCATACAGAGCCCTGACCGGCAGACGCAGCAACATCTACTTCCCGTCATCCTCGACGACGGCTTTTCCCCTGAGTTCTGCAACGTGGGCGGTGAGGACCTCTCCACGCCTGACGTGACGCAGAAAGTCACGGATGTGTTCCCTGTTATCGTCCGGATCCCCTTCGGCGCCGGGATCGTAGCCGGTCTTCTTTATCAGGTGCAGGCCCAGGGGTGTCTCGATAATCTCGCTTAGCTGTCCAACTTCCATCGAGAACACAGCTTCGTCAAACTCAGGGATCATCATGCCACGGCTGAACCATCCCAGGCTTCCGCCAGTCTTCCGCCCGCTCGGGCAATCCGAGTGTGTCGCGGCCTGGGAGGCAAAATCAGCGCCTTCATCGAGCTTGTGCCTTATCTCCATGAGCCGGGAACGGGCCAGTTCCCTGTCGGCCTGCGAACCATCCTTTGGCACCTGTATGAGAATGTGCTGAGCCTGGACCCGTTCCGGTTTCCGGTATTCCTCGGAGTGTTCCTGGAAATGCGCGGCTATCTCCGACTCTGTAGGTTCAGGCATGCCACGCGTCACCCTTTCAATGAGCATGTCGACTCTGCAACCCTGTTCAATACTCTTGCGGAACTGCTCTTCCGACAATTTCTGTTCCGCCATGATCTTCTTGAATGCTTCTTCGCCGCCCACCGACTTGAGCATTTCCTTGTACTTCGCGTCCACCTGCTCCACCGACGGCTTGAGATCGAGAGCCTTGGCCTCGTCCAGGAGCAGTTTGGCGCCGATCGCCTGGGCTCGCGCCTTCTTGCGAAGAATCGGCAATTGACTCCTTATTTCGGCCTCGCTGACATGCTGGGAATAGAAACGGATAAGGCGCCCCAGTTCGAAGGCAATTGCTGAGTCCGGCAGTACTTCCCCGTTAACTTTGATCGGCATCTGTGTCCTTTCCTACACCACTGGTGGCACCATGGCAGCGGCTTCCGCCGCCTTCATCCGCGTTCCCACGTGGACCGCGTGTATCCTTACATGCCGCGCGCGGTAGTGGTCAAGCAAAGGCATGGTACGCTCGGTGAATATCCGGATCTTTTCCGCAACGAGACGGCGCTCGTCGTCCTTTCGGCCTTCTCGGTCGCCGCCGGCATCAGTGCTGATACGGCGTAACACGACATCCGCGGAGCACTCGAGCACCACAACAAGCCGAACGTCCACCACCGCACAGACACCATTTGCCTGGCCCACATGGCGCGGCAGGCCGTTGAGCACAACCACATCGGCAGGCTTGAGTCCTCGCAACAGGAGGAACTGCGACAAGACGGCCTGCGCGATATGAAACTTGTCATCTTCGAGCAACCCACCGGTGGCAAGCAGGCTCTTCACGTGCTCCACGTCAGCCTGCGAGAGGCCGGGCGGGATATCATTTCCTGAGGCAAATGCCCTCAACCCGGCCCCGAAGTCAAAATGCACACACCGCTTTCCACAGAGACCGTTCGCTTCCAGGTACTCTCCAAGTGGCGTTTTGCCCGAACCCGTCGGGCCAAGGAGAAGGATTGCGGGTTGGAGAACGCCGTTCACAGGTTCCAGTCTGCCGTTGTCACACTGATCCGTTCTCATTCTCCACCCCGCGCAACTACAGAACACATGCCCGTCCCGTTTGCCGGAAGCGGGCACCCGTCTCAACAGGAGAAGCGGCGAAGGGACTCGCCGCCCCACCATGCAGAAGATCGCGAACCCAGGATGGAACGCGCTGTCCCGGCGCGTTTCTACCGGCAGAATGACGAGGCCTCACCCACCCGCTTCTCTGCCCGCGCCACTATCCGACCCAGACTTCCCTGGTACGGGGTCCGTCAAATTCACAGAAGTAGATCCCCTGCCATGTGCCGAGCTGGATCCTTCCTTCCCAGACAATGATCCTGACGGACGATCCCATCAGGCTCGCCTTCACATGGGCGGCCGAGTTCCCCTCGCCATGGGAATAGCCGCCCGACCACGGCACCATCTTCTCAAGCGCCTTGTCAACGTCGGCCATGACGTCCGGATCTGCATTCTCGTTGATGGTAATACCTGCCGTGGTGTGCGGGACAAACACCGTTATCGTCCCGTCTTTCAGGCCCATGGCGGCCACCGACCGTTGGATCTCCTGTGTGACATTGATGAACTCCGTGCGGCGGTGAGTCTGAAGCTCGATCGACTTCACAGCTTCTCCTGTTCCATATCAGGCCAGGACATGAATGTTGTCAAGACAGGGGAACGGCTCGGCAAGACACCTCGCCCTACCTCACTGCACAGATCCAGCACAGGTAGGGCGACCGTGTCCGCCGTAGCGGCTGCGCGAAGGCGGAACCATCCCGGTGAGCCGTCTGCCTGATTTGTCACGAGACTCATCTTGACGCCATTCAGGCTCGAACCTTTACAATCACTTTGTGCAGTTTTCCCTTCCCGACCATCGGCGCATGTGCGTCGTCGGGGAAGAATACGGTAAAAGCTCGTGGCCCCGTCGCAATCCAGGCTGCCGCCGGATCGCGGTACAGTTCGGCATCGTCTTTGGCCTTGTATTTCATTTCAACGCGATGGCACTCGCTCCTGGCCCGCCAACCCATCATATCGGTTCCGGACAGGACAACCTGGATGTCTATATACTTTCGGTGCATCTCGAGTTTGGCTTTTGACATAGGACGGGCCTTGCCACGCGCAACGAACGCGTACACGCGCGAACCGTCGATTTCATAGCGGCCGTCTGCGAGCCTGGCCAAGTCGCGTCGCTTGAGGAATCTTATCGCCTTGGGAAACAGCGGGTTGAGGGACTTGTACTGATCCAGCTTACTGAGGGTATCGATGATCATTGCCTATCCTTTCCTTTGCCCTGAGCACTCCTACACAACTCTTTTTTACCTCTCCTGAGTTCACCATGGAAACACAAAAACACGTAAGGCCCCACTGACATGTGGGCGGAGACCTGCAGGGCCGGACTTTACCTGCCATGTCGCAGCTTCGGGCGAAGGCAGGCGTCCGGGCCTTGTGGGCAGCGACGCGGTTCGACACGCTCACCGCAGACAACGTCGCGCCCCACATGCCCTGCCACAACCGGGACCTTGCACAAATACCAGGCGGGGGATACCCGGAAGGAAGCCCCACCGGTTCACTTGTCGCATGATATATCAACTCCTGATATATCATATCGCCCGCGGTTGGCCTTGTCCCAGGGCAACAGCCGACAGTCTACTTTCTGGTGTAGAGACAGCCGAATAATGCGTATCCTCTGCCGTGAACAGGGGGGGGGATCGACAATGAAGGTGATAGTCCAGCGGGTGACAAGAGCGACGGTAACAGTCGAAGGCAATGTCACCGGCTCCATCGGGAAGGGATTCCTGGTGCTTGTGGGATGCCGCAAGGGCGACACAGATGCCGATGCGCGACTGTTGGCACACAAAACCGTGAACCTGCGCGTATTTTCCGATGCACAGGACAAGATGAACCTTGCACTGGACGAAGTCAGCGGTTCGGTCCTGGCCGTATCACAGTTCACACTCTATGCCGACACCAGAAAAGGCAACCGCCCCAGCTTTATCGACGCCGCCGACCCGGCAACGGCAGAAACCCTGTACAACGTGTATGTCGACGCACTACGCCGTTCACTTGGCGAGCAACGCGTGGCTACAGGCGTCTTCCGCGCCACCATGCAGGTTGAACTCGTCAACGACGGCCCTGTGACCATCGAACTCACCACGGACGAAAAACCGGCGTCCGGGAAAGGCAAGTAGCCTCGCTGTATCAAGCGGCGAAGGGACTCGCCGCTCCACCTTACAGACCCAGGGTGGAAAGCGCCGTCCCTGCGCGTTTGTGCCAGAAACGGCAAAAAGGGTTCATCTGTCCACCATTGCGGAAGACAGGCACCAGTAACCCCTCACTGAAACGGGGGCGTGTCGGCGGTAGAGCCGGTTTTACACCGGCTGCAGCCGACGTAAAGTCGGCTTTACCTGCATGACTGAGGCCTTACAGACCGCCATCCTTTTTCCTTTGTTTGGCCGCCGCTGTTCATATAAATTATTGGAATTGTACCCATGAGCACCAAGGACAAAATGGTTTTCGATTTCTGGTACGCCGTCAACAACACGGAGGTCGTGTTGATGCCGTCGCGCCACCTGGAGACTTTCGGCACGACCGTCCTGAACTACCATCTTGTGTCCGAACTGATGGATACAACGACACAGGTTCGTGTCCGTGAGGGCCGAATGCTTGCCAGCCAGCCCAGGATAGTGACTCCGGCAGCCTATTCGGAGACAATGCTGGAAGGGTTCGGCGAAGAGGCAGCCAAGTACGTGGAATGGCTCAAGCAGCACGAACAGGAAATCAAGATCCTGCAGTACGGCTACATGTTGCGGCAGGAGTCTTTCAGCGAACACATAGTCAGCGATACCATGCCCACTGTCGTTGAACGCGTCCAGAAAGAGGTCAAGGAGCGCAACGATCCCCTCGCCGCGGTGGTTATCGGGGTCGACAAGCCCTGGGACGTGTGCCTGATCAAGCTGTTCTGGGAGGTGATACAGCATTCTGCAAAGGCGAACATCCAGCAGATGGCGGAGAGGCACCTCTTCGATCCTGACGGGGGCGCCCGGGCAAGGGCCAAGGTCGAAGTGGAAGTGCTTTTCCGTGCGGCGGCCAAGGACCCGGCGCTGATCAACGTGCTGGGCCAGAAGCTGCAGCAGAGCAAATTGTTTTCAGAATACGAAGACAGGTTCTTCTCGCTTCTGAAAGCCAGGAAACCCTAGTCGACGTGAATGCATGGGCGGGATATGAAAGCGACCATAACTGAGAAGATAATCGCACGGGCATCGAGCCGCAAGAGTGTGGCCCCGGGCGACAACGTGTGGGTGAACGTTGACATCCTGTTGACGCATGATATCTGCGGACCGGGAACAATCGGCGTATTCGAACGGGAATTCGGAAAGAAGGCACGCGTCTGGAATCCCCGTAAAGTCGTCATCATTCCCGATCACTACATTTTCACAAGGGATGAGAAGGCCCACCGCAATGTGGATATTCTCCGTACGTTCGCAAGGGCGCAGAAGATCCCCAATTACTACGATGTCGGCACACCGCGCTATCGCGGGGTCTGCCACGTCGCCTTGCCTGAAGAAGGGCATGTCCGGCCGGGAGAAGTCATCTTCGGCACCGATTCGCATACCTGCACGCACGGCGCCCTCGGTGCGTTCGCAACCGGCATCGGCAATACCGACGCAGGGTTCATCCTCGGCACCGGCAAACTGCTGATCAAGGTTCCCGAGACAAGCCGGTTCGTGCTGAACGGCCGTCTGCCGCCATATGTGACCGGAAAGGACATCATACTGCGAATCATCGGCGATATCGGTGTCGATGGCGCCACATACCAGGCGATGGAATTCTGCGGCGAGGCCATCGGGGCCCTGGATATCGAGGAACGGATGACAATATGCAACATGGCCATCGAGGCCGGAGGCAAGACGGGCATAGTCGAGCCGGACAAGAAGACCCTCGCGTACGTGCGGGCCAGGACGAATAAACCTTTTGAACCGGTAGAAAGCGATCCCGGCGCCAGGGTTGCGTCCACGCGCAGCTATGACGTACGGAAGTTTGAACCGTGTGTAGCATGTCCCCACCTGCCCTCAAACTATGCAACTGCACGATCGAAGAAGGATGTGCGGATCGACCGCGTTTACATAGGCTCGTGCACAGGCGGCAAACTGGGCGATTTCCGGATGGCGGCCCGCATCCTGAAGGGACACACCGTCAAGGTTCCGACATTCATCGTCCCAGCCACGACACACGTGGCCGAGGGACTGATCACGGAAAGCATCAACGGCAAGGCGTTGCTGGAGATATTCGCCGAAGCGGGTTGCGAGGACATCGCCCCGCCGTCCTGCGCGGCATGCCTGGGCGGACCCGAGGACACCATAGGTCGCACCCACGGGAACGAGGTCGTTGTGAGTACGACGAATCGCAATTTCATGGGTCGTATGGGGTCCAAAACGGCCCCGATCTACCTGGCATCAGCGCTTACGGCAGCAGCGTCAGCCATAACCGGGCACATAACAGACCCGAGAGAATTCATGTGAGAGGAAAGCGCCACGTGAAAAATACAGGCAACCGCATCGAGGGAAAGGTATTCGTGCTGGGCGACAATATCGACACCGACCTGATTATCCCCGCAAAATACCTCAATCTCGTCCCTACGATTCCGGCAGAATATCGCAAGCTCGGGTCCTACGCGATGGCAGGACTCCCCGACTCACACAAGCGCCTTGTTGCGCCGGGCAGCGTGAAATCCGAGTACCGCATAATCGTTGCCGGCCGGAACTTCGGCTGCGGTTCGTCCCGGGAACACGCCCCTATTGCGCTTGGCGCCGCCGGGATCGGGGCGGTCATCGCCCAGTCATACGCGCGGATCTTCTTCCGCAATGCGGTGGCCACCGGTGAGCTGTTCCCCGTTGAGTCCGCGCAGCGCCTGGTAGATGTTTTCAAGACAGGTGACGCCGCTGTAGTGGATTTGGATACACTTACCATCACCGCTTCGGCCACCGGCAAGGTATACAAGCTGAGGGACCTCGGAGACGTGAAGCCGGTGATCGAGGCCGGGGGCCTTTTCGGCTATGCAAGGGCCACAGGAATGATAGGCAAATCGCGGCGGAAGCGCACTGCAAAGCACGGAAAGAACTGCAACGCATGAGCGAAGCTTCCCAGGATACGGCCTCGCCGGCTCCGGAACAACCTTCCGCAACGCCGACGCCAACACCAGTCCCGCCGGTCCCTGCCAATGGCGGGGCGACAAGGGTGGTAGCCGTGGCCAACCAGAAGGGCGGCGTCGGGAAGACAACCACTGCCATCAGCCTCGCGGCCTGTCTCGCGGAGCGCAGCCATTCCGTCCTCGTCATCGACCTCGACCCGCAATCCAATGCCACAAGCGGGCTGGGAGTCGAGCGACGTGCCGGCGCCAGTTTGTACCCGGTGCTGCTCGGTAACGCCTCTGCAAGCGCACAGGTCCAGAAGAGCCCTGTCAAGGGCGTCGACCTGATTGCATCCGAACTGGATCTCGCCGGCGCCGAAGTCGACATTGCACGCATGGACGGCTATCTGCACTGTTTCAGCCGGGCCCTCGCCGACCTCCTGAAGTCTGTCCGGTACGATTTCATCATCATTGACTGCCCCCCTTCCCTCGGCATCCTTACCATGAATGCGCTCACCGCCTCCCATTCCGTTCTGATACCTATGCAATGCGAGTACTACGCCCTCGAAGGGCTGAGCGTGATGACTTCCCTCATAAAGAAACTCCGCCAGACCGGCGCGAATCCCAACCTTGAGATAGAGGGGATACTGATGACCATGTTTGATATCAGGACGCGCCTGTCGTCGGACGTGGTTGAGGAAGTGAAGCAGCACTTCCCGGACCTGGTGTACAAGACTGTCATTCCGCGCAACGTACGGATAAGCGAGGCCCCGAGTTTCGGACTGCCCGTGATCCAGCATGATTCCGCCTCCGTAGGCGCTTCTGCATACAGGTCTTTTACCAGGGAATTCGTACGACGGTCTGAAGCGCGGCGGAACGCAACAGCAACTGCTTCGCCCGCACAGTGACCTTACCTGGAGGCAATCAACATATGCAGACAAGACCCTACATACTGGCCGAGAACACCTGGAAGACCGTGAAGAACACACCGTATGATGTTGCGGTCCTGCCATGGGGTGCGACCGAAGCGCATGGCCTGCATCTCCCATACGGAACGGACAACATCCAGTGTGATCACATAGCCGCTGAAGCTGCGCGAGTCGCATGGGAACGCGGCACCCGCCCGGTGGTACTGCCAACGGTTCCCTTTGGTGTGAATACCGGCCAGCTCGACATCAAGCTGGACATCAACATGAACCCGTCGACCCAGGCCGCCATCCTTCATGACATCATTGATGTCCTGTCACGCCAGAATATCGGTAAGCTGGTGATCCTCAACGGCCATGGCGGCAATGATTTCAAGCAGATGCTGCGCGAACTGCAGCCCAAATTCCCAAAGGTGTTCCTGTGCACGGTCAACTGGTGGCAGGTTGTCCCGGAGAAACCGATCTTCGGGCAGGCCACGGATCATTCCGGGCGGATGGAGACAAGCAGCATGCTGGCCATCGCTCCGGAAGTCGTACGAATGCAGGATGCCGGGGAAGGCAGGCAGCACCAGTTTACCGTCCGCGCGCTGCGCGAGCGATGGGCGTGGGCCCAGCGCGAATGGAGCAAGGCATCAGACGACACGGGTATGGGCAGTCCCGGGCCGGCAGACCCCAAAACCGGCCGGAAGTACCTGGACATGCTGACCAAGGAAATCGGTGATTTCCTCTACGAGTTGGCCAGTACCCCTGTCGAGAAGCTCTACTCGCGGGATTGACCTGTCTTTGCCTGCTGGCGCCCGACCAACCTGAGCTGTTCAAGTTGTCCGCGGAGCTCAATCTTCCGCAACGCGTCCATCCGGTCAACCAGGAGCCTGCCGGCGAGGTGATCCAGCTCATGTTGGATTGCGCGGCCGAGAAGTCCCCTTGCCCTTATGACGTGCGTTTCGCCGTCAAGATCACCAAACTGGACGGTGACTATCTCCGCCCTTTCTATCGGTACGAACATCTCAGGAAAACTAAGGCAGCCCTCTTCACACACCTCCTCGCCCTCCGACTCCTTGATCCTGGGATTGATCATGACGATCGGCATTTTGGCTGGCGGTTCCGACTCCTGCGGGCGTGGTTGACCGGACGATAGGGTTGTCGGCACATCGATCACGCAGATTGCCTCGGTCCTGCCTATCTGTTGAGCGGCAAGTCCTACACCGTTGCTGACGCGCAGGGTTTCCAGCATATCGCCGGCAAGCTTCCTGATTCCGGAATCCACCCCGGCAATGCGCCTGCTCTTTTCGCGAAGAACTGGGTGTCCGTACGTGACTATGTCATATTTCAAACCCGCTCTCCTCCACCCACCTGGCCAGGTGCTTCTTCACCATCTTCAGCATCTCCCTGTCGGAGATGGCACTGGTTCGGCCGCGGCCATATTGCCGCATAATCCAGCCATGGATCTTCCGAATACCCGGATCTGTCTTTGTGAGTTCTGCGCCGCGTCCAATCTTGGTCCTGATCCACAGAAGGATCCCTGCCATCCCGCTCTTGTCGGTAAGCGCGATCGAGACGGGCCGGTTCAACAGGCGGTTGGTATCGAAGACATTGTATATCTCCTCGTTCTTCAGAAGGCCGTCCGCATGGATACCGGCCCGTGTCATGTTGAAGTCAGTACCCACCAGTGGCTGGTTGCCCGGGATCCGGAAATGAAGGTTCTTCTCGAAGTAGCGGGCGATCTCCGTGACAACAGTAGTATCGAGGCCTTCGATATGCCCTCTCAACTGCAGGTAGCTCATCACAAGCCCCTCCAGGGGCGGGTTACCGGTCCGCTCTCCGATACCAAGCAGAGTGCCATTCGCCGCGCAACACCCGTAGAGCCATGCTGTTACGGCGTTTGCCGAAACAAGATTTAGATCGTTGTGGCCGTGCCATTCAATCCACTCGCTGGGCACGCCGGCATAGTACTGAAGGCCATATATGAGGCCCGGTACGGACCGCGGCATTGCAACTCCAGGATAAGGTACCCCTAGCCCGAGGGTGTCGCAGAGACGAATCTTGATCATGCGGTTCCCTGCCTCGCGGGAGAGCTTCATCAGCTCGTATGCAAACGGCACTACGAAGCCGTAGAAGTCAGCGCGGGTGACATCCTCGAAATGGCATCTCGGCGTGATACCGGCCTCGATTGTATTCCGCACTATCTCTATGTACTCGTGTATTGCCCTACGCCGGGTCATACCCAGCTTGAGGAAGATATGGTAGTCGGACACCGATGTCAGGATTCCCGTTTCCTTTAGCCCCAGCTCCTTCACAAGGGCCAGGTCCTTCTTGTGTGCCCGGATCCAGCCTGTTACCTCCGGGTACCTGTGACCGAGGGCCATCACCCTCTCAATGGCAAGCTGGTCCTTGCGGGTATAGACAAAGAACTCCGCCTGCCGGATCACCCCGGTGTCACCACCGAGCCTGTGGAGAAGGCCGAAGAGGTCGACTATGTTTTTGACTGAATACGGCGGCATTGACTGCTGCCCGTCCCGGAAGGTGGTGTCGGTGATCCATATCTCGCGCGGCATCCGCATGGGCACAAGGCGGTGATTGAACCCGATCCGGGGCACCTCGTCATAGGGAAAGATCTCGCGATACAGGTTGGGTTCCTTGGGATCCTCAAGCTGGACCACGTACGAATCCGTATGGAAAGTGTTGAACCCTGGGTTGAACTCCAACATGGTACCTCCGTTATCCTTTAAGCCTGTAAATAGATATCGTACACTATCCCCCTTCCGAGCGCAACGCCCTCCCTGCAGGTCAGCGCTGCCACGTCCTTTGCGCTTGCCGGCATCGCAGGCGCCGGCTATCATCATGAAACAATGATTTACAAGTTGGTGATCATTCCCACATATGATGAAAGCACCAACGTCGGCCCCATATCCAAGGCCATTTTTGACGTCATTCCCGAAACCGATATCCTGTTCATCGATGACAACTCCCCGGACGGAACAGGCCGCATCCTGGACGACCTCTCCGGCAAGGATCCCCGCATCCATGTGCTGCACAACACGGGCAAGAGTGGCCTGGGGCGCGCGTATATCCAGGGGTTCAAGTGGGCAATAGCCAGGGACTACCAGTTCATTTTCGAGATGGACGCCGACTTCTCTCACGACCCGCACGAACTGCCCAACTTCCTGAAGGCGGCCGAGACGGCCGACCTCGTACTGGGCTCCAGGTATGTGAACGGCATACGCATCACAAACTGGCCGCTCCGTCGCCTCATGCTGAGCAAGACGGCCGCCACGTACGTCCGCCTCATCACCGGCATGCCCGTTACCGATCCCACCGGCGGGTTCAAGTGCTACCGCAGGAACGTCCTGAAGGCAATCGACCTTGATTCCATCATGTCCAACGGGTACTCGTTCCAGGTTGAAATGACCCATACCGCGTGGATCAAGGGTTTCCGTATCGCGGAAATACCGATTCTTTTTGAGGACCGCCGGTCGGGCTATTCGAAGATGAACACCGACATCTTCCGCGAGGCCTTGTGGATCGTGTGGAAACTGGCTTTCCGGCACGGTTTCGTCAGGCGCCCGCAGGAGCATCCCGAGTCGGTCTCTCCCGGCCATTCCGCGTCCGGGAACTCAGGGGGAAAGGCCTCGTGACAGAACCATCTGCCGCATCGTCAATCCGCCATGCTTCGCTCAGGGATTGGCTGACAGCCCTGCGCCCCAATCAATGGACCAAGAACCTCGTTGTGCTGGCGGCATTCGTATTTGCCTACTGGGACAAGTCCCAGGATGCCAACTTGACTCCTTCAGACCTGGGTCTTGTTCTTCCAGCCTTCCTGGTGTTCTGCATTGTCGCCAGCGGCCTATACCTGCTCAATGATGTTCGCGACATCGAAGCGGACCGGGTGCACCCGGTGAAGCGGCTTCGCCCCATCGCTTCCGGCATCGTGCCCGTCCCCCACGCCCTGGCCATAGCGGGAGTACTCCTTGGCATTGGAGCAGTTGGCGCATGCATCCTCTCCGCTCGTTTTGCCCTGGTCATAGCATGGTATGCCGGCATCCAGTTCCTCTACACCCTCTGGCTGAAGAAGATCGCCCTTGTCGACATCCTGGTGATTGCTGCCGGGTTCGTATTGCGCGCCATCGCCGGGGCAGTGGTCCTTGACGTCTTCATCTCCCCGTGGCTGCTCCTGTGCACATTCCTCCTCGCCCTGTTTCTCGGACTCTGCAAGCGACGCCACGAGAAGATCCTCCTGCAGGACCTCGGCGTCGAACACCGCGTGGCCCTGGTCCAGTACGACACCCAGCTGCTTGACCAGCTCATAGCCATCTGCAGCGCCACAACTATCGTCTGTTACGCTATTTACACGTTGTGGCCCGAGACTGAGCAGAAGTTTGGAACCAGGGCGCTTGGCTTTACCATTCCACTGGTCATGTTCGGCATCTTCCGCTACCTGGATCTCGTCTATCGCCACAACAAGGGGGGGCGTCCCGAGCAGATCCTCCTCACAGACGTTCCTCTGATTCTGGACCTCGTTCTATATGCAGCTGCGACCTTCCTTATCCTGGCGTTCAGGCCATAGGGCACCCTTGGTTTTGCAGAGGGTTCATTTCCCTCAAATACACTGGACAAACATCTGCCAGAAGATAGGCTATTTTTTCTGGCCAACGGGATCACGATGAAGTTCATCCTTACAATCGACAAGGAACGCTGCAAGGGGTGCGGACTCTGTGTGAAAGTCTGCGAGCATTCGGTTCTGAAACTGACCGAACTGATGAACCGCAAGGGCTACCGCTATCCCCAGGTTTCCACAACGGCCAGCTGCAGAGGATGTCGCCAGTGTGCAGAGATATGCCCTGATGCCGCCATCGAGCTTGAAGGCGAGGAGGAGAAATAGGTGTCTGCACGCGTTCTGATGACCGGAAATGATGCCATCGGCGAGGGGGCAATACGCGCCGGGTGTGACGGATACTACGGTTACCCGATTACCCCGCAGAACGAGCTCACCGCCTACATGGCCCGCCACATGCCCGAGAACGGCAGGGTATTCGTCCAGGCCGAGAGTGAGTTGGCAGCCATCAACATGGTTTTTGGAACAGCGGCGGCCGGCAAGCGCGCCATGACGAGTTCTTCCTCTCCCGGCATAAGTCTCAAGCAGGAAGGAATCTCATATCTCGCCGGATGCCAGCTCCCGGCGGTCATCGTAAACGTCCAGCGAGCAGGCCCGGGGCTTGGAGACATTACCCCCTCTCAGGCAGACTACTTCCAGGCCACGAAGGGCGGCGGGCACGGCGACTACCACCAGATTGTCCTTGCACCTGCATCAGTGCAGGAAATGCACGACCTCACCATCCGCGCATTCGTGCTGGCAGACCGTTACAGGACTCCAGTGATGATATTGACAGACGGACGCCTTGGACAGATGATGGAACCTCTTGAGCTGAGCGACAAGCCTGCCCCCCGCGTCCCCCAGAAGAAGTGGGCCCTTGACGGCGCAAAGGGGCGCAAGCCGAACATCATCCGTTCCCTGTACCTGGTGCCAGGCCAGCTCGAGGCCATCAACCATGCTCTCCAGGACAAATACAGGCAGATCGAACAGAAGGAAGTGGACTACGAGGAACGCCTCACGGATGACTGCGAAGTACTGCTCGTCGCATACGGGACCTGCGCAAGACTTTGTACAGGCGCTTTGAAAGAAGCACGGGCTGCGGGCCGCCGCGTCGGGTTGCTGCGTCCCATCACACTCTGGCCCTACCCCTATGCACGCCTGCGTGAACTGTCCACGCGAGTAAGACAGGTGCTGGTTGTTGAAATGAGCAGCGGCCAGATGCTTGAGGATGTGCGGTTGGCCGTCGATGGCACCACCAGGGTGGATTTCGTGGGCAGGATGGGAGGCGGCGTTCCTACCCAGAGCGAGGTGCTTCGTCACCTCTGCAGGCGAACCAACGGCCGTTGCCGCGACCAGAGGAAATTACACAACAGGGGCAGGAAATGACCCGGCGGATCTCCATATACAGGCGCCCGGAGGCGCTGCAGGACACACAGACACACTACTGTCCCGGCTGTGGCCATGGTCTCGTTCACAAGGTTATTGCCGAAGTCGTGGACAAGCTCGGCATCCGCGAACGCACGATCGGCATAGCACCGGTGGGGTGTGCCGTGCTGGCGTATTTCTACTGGAATTTCGATGTTTCAGAATCGGCCCATGGCAGGGTCCCCGCCGTGGCCACCGGCATAAAACGCGTTCTGCCCGACAGGGTCGTGTTCGGGTACCAGGGCGATGGCGACCTTGCGGCAATCGGGATGGGTGAAACCATTCATGCCGCGAACAGGGGCGAGGCCATCACAACGATCTTCATCAACAATGCCGTCTATGGCATGACCGGTGGCCAGATGGCCCCAACAACGCTCGTGGGACAGAAGACTTCCACAACGCCGCAGGGCCGTAACCTGGACACCGAAGGTCCACCCATCAGGATGTGCGAGCTTCTCAACACGCTCGAAAAGCCACACTACATCGAGCGCGTCGCCTTCACCGGGATCGCCGGGGTCAGGCGAATACGCAAGGCCATCGAAAACGCGTTCCTTGCACAGATTGAGCATAATGCCTATTCCTTCGTGGAAGTTCTCTCGCCCTGCCCCATCTACCAGCGCCGCTCGCCGGCCGATGCGCTCAAATTTGTGGAAGAACAGATGGCGGTCTATTTCCCCGTCCGTGTGTTCCGCCAGGATGGCAAGGTGGTAAATGCTTGAACGAATCCTGATCGCAGGCACCGGTGGCCAAGGCATCGTGCTTGTCGGCAAGCTGCTGGCAACGATTGCCGTCCGCAGCGTACGGCATGTTACTTTCTTCCCCGCGTACGGCGCAGAAGTCCGCGGCGGCACATCAAGCTGCGAGGTGGTCCTGTCTTCAGAAGAGATATCATCTCCTGTGTCAGAGGTCTTTGATTCAATGGTCCTGATGAACCAGGACAGCGCTTCGCGGTTTCTCCCCAAGGCCGACCAGAAGGGCCTCGTACTGCTCAACGCCTCCATGTGTCGCCGTCCTGCCGGGCTTGCACCTGTCATGGTTCCGGCATCTGAACAGGCCGTCAAACTCGGCGACATTCGCGTGGCCAATTTTATCATGCTCGGCGCTCTCCTGGCCTCAAAACCGCTCGTCCCGTCACATCGAGTCGAGGATGGCCTCCGCCAGTTTTTCTCAGAACGCAGTTCCGACGTTGTTGACATGAACATCCGTGCATTTCGGCACGGGCTTGGTCTTGTGAGTCATGGGTCTTCCAGAAGACAGACCGCGTAAAGAAGCACCTGCACTGCCGTCCGCTGCAATGCTGCTGTCCACGCTCGTGTTGCCGGGGCTGGGGCAGTTTCTACAACGGCGCTGGCTTGCCGGTGTGTTCTACATGGCATCAACAGGCTGGACCGCCAGCCTGCTGGTAGTCCGCCTTGTCCAGTGCATGGGCCGGGGCATCCGCGCCGCCGTAATGAATTCTGAGCCGGGAAACGCCATGCTGGGGAGCCTGTGTGGCCCGGCCGTAACGGTGCCTCTTTTTGCATGGATCTTCTTCTACGTTCTCAACATCTGTGATGTCCAATATGCAGAGATGCGAAAACGAAGAAAAAAGGCCGAAGAGCGTTTTGCCAGGCAACTGGGCCTGACGCCCGTGATACTTTGCATGCTGTTGCTGACAAGCCCGGATCTCAAGGCATTGTCAATCCACGAGGCGGTACAACGCCACGACGCCCTCGCGGTCAGCCAGATCCTTGAAAATGACCGTCTGCAGGTCAATACCATGGCCGGAAACGGGGTGACTCCTCTTCACGTTGCCGCAGCACTGGATGACCCAATCGTGGCCGGAATACTGATAGC
>Ga0172375_10004561_pt1 | contig 20382 bp, 21 predicted proteins | sample LakKiv1m_FD_114537 | JGI IMG/M metagenome (GOLD analysis project Ga0172375, IMG submission 114537) | Freshwater microbial communities from Kabuno Bay, South-Kivu, Congo - kab_092012_11.1m | ecosystem: Environmental > Aquatic > Freshwater > Lake | place: Democratic Republic of the Congo...
AGTACTTCCCACCAAACAAGAGATGACTAAGGCCATTTCTGACAACAATATCAAGCTGTTTGAAGTACTTCCCACCAAACAAGAGATGACTAAGGCCATTTCTGACAACAATATCAAGCTGTTCAAAAATCTTGTTACAAAGGATGAAATGAAAAACTATCCCACAAAAGACGAACTCCACGAAAAAATAAACAAGCTTCAGGTAACCATAGATAAAACATATGGTCTTGTTAAAAAAATTTCAGAGGAACAGACTGTTATCAGCCACAAAGTGACCAATCACGAAACACGAATCACCAAAATCGAAAAGGTCTTCCTATCAAACTGACGTACTCGTCATCCCCGCAGAGGCGGGGATCCATCAAATACTCATTGTCATTCCGTCTTCGTCATTGCGATCCGCCTTTGGCGGAGTGGCAATCCAGAAAAATTGTTATTCTCTCTACACATCCGCTAAATTCTCGTATAGAGCCACAATTGTCATCGGTCCTACCCCTCCTGGAACTGGTGTAATTAGCGATGCTTTGGCTATCGCCTCATCAGAAAAATCTGGCTTTGGATACCCCAGATCAATTCCCACAAACTTATCAGCCACCATTTCGGCTGTAATTAGATTGCTTGCCCCGGTCGATCCAATAATTACATCAAAATCTTTTAATCTATTCATATCATCCCCAATGTCAAATCCAGTCACATGGAGACTCAAATCCCTAAGCCTGGCTGCCAAACGCACTCCAACAGAGCCCTTAGCTCCGACCAAAGCGATTTCATCATCCTCACTTATCTTAAAAATTTCTACCACCCTCTCAACTGCGCGAACAACAGCAGGCACAAATCTACTTTTGGGATTAAGCCCATCAACGTCTTTCTCCACATGGATCATCCCCAAAATCTTCTCCAACTCTTCTTTATTTGCCCCCATCACTGGCAGTTGCACCATAATTCCATCAACAGTTTCATCTCGATTCGCCGCCTCGATCATTACTTTCAAATCCTCGACATCTTTAGCAAAAATTACACCCACCAATACCCCAAGCCTCTCCCCCATCTCTCTTTTGAGCTTCACATACATACTTTCATCAGTACGCCCGTCGCACTGGAAAATAATCAAACTTTTCCCCAAAACTCGCTCACTTTCTTCTAGAAACATAGCCATTCTCTCTGCCTCTTTTTTACCATCAAATTTTACAGTTGTCATTCCTCCATTTTATTACATATTCACTCTGACAAAGGACCCATAACAATTGACTTTTGCCACAATAGGTGATATTATTCCCCAGATAGTTTTTGAAATACATTGAAATTCAACCAGGTTCAGAAAAAGCACAAGGAGAGCTTATGAACAGATGGGTAGCATTTGTTTTACTGATTGCCATTGCATTTGCTGGATGGCAGTTATTCAATTCATCAGCAGTGATAGAAGGCATGGCTTCTGCAAACTCACAGGTACTATTTACCTATGGAAAGATAGATATCACTGTCGCGTGGCTATTTTGGGCCATTATTTTCGTAGTGGGATGGCTTACACTAGTAACCTTAGGTTATGCAATCGATCCAATTCTCGGATATATGATTTTTAGGATTGGATTAGAAATAATAGTATTTGCCATTTCTCTCGGAACCAGCTCCAAAAGCGACTCAAAAAGTGGTTCTGGCAGCGGTCGATCTGGCCGTGGCGGATAATTCAGCATTTTTCTTCCCCCAGCTTCAAATTCTTTTCTCAAGGAGCCCCAAATGAAACGTTTTTTGAACTTAAGTCTGTTAGTAGTTCTTGTATTGTCTGCCTTACTGGCTCTGCCAGGCAATTCTGCCCAAGCAGCCCCGGCAACGCAAGACAGCCCCTGGTGCGGTAGTGCCCAAATGTCACCGCCAAACTACGGCTTCGACACTCATGGATACGCAACCACCCAGACCTACTGGACAGTTGATCAGAACAATTTGGTCAGCGAACAGGCAAAGAAAGACGCCGATGTTGTTCTGACCAAGCTTGACAAAGATCAACTGGCCCAAACCGCCATCTTGGTTCTCCCTGAGAATCAGGTCAGCGACCCCGTGAATTGCGCAGTCTTTTTTCTGCGCTTCATGAAGCTTGGTTTGGTGTCAGGCCCACATGCCGATAACGGCTTTGTGTGGCTCGTCATCAAACACCCAGCTTCGACCGAGGTTCGGTACGGCGTTGGTCTTGGCTTGAACGCCTTGACTGCTCCCGGGCTTGGTGATCTCAAGCGTGTCGGTGTAGACGCATATGCTTCTTCAGGTTCTGTGGACACATCAGTCCTCGAGCTCGTCAAGCAGTATGACGCTTACGTCCGACAGCAATACCCAGTTGGCCAGGCTCCTGCAGCCGCTGCAGCACCTGTTAAACAGACTGAGACACAGGGATTACAGCTTACAGCTCTACAATGTCTCTGCTTCCTGGGAATTATACTTCTGGTCTTACTGTTCCTCGCGACTGTAGGTGGATCAGGAGGTGGTGGGGGCGGATACTCCAATGGTGGCTATTCATCATCTGATACCTCACACTCGTCGTCATCCCACAGTTCATCGTCTAGCTCGTCTTCTTCCTCACACAGTGGATCAGGAAGTGGCCAGTCAAACCGTGGTGGATAATACTTATTAATCCAAAAACCTCTCTGAACGAGAGGTTTTTTTATGGAACACATCAATCCCATAGTCTTGACAAATTGGTGTATCCGCGGTAATATACACAAGCTTAAAAAAGCTGAACCTGAAAATCATATCCAGTTCAATTCACAAGGAGTGCGTCATGAAACTGTTTCAAAAAATGATCGGTCTAGTTTTGGTTGCAACGTTCATCTTTTCTTCCATCGGCTGCTCTGCCGCAGCCAACGTCGCAAAGCAGGGTATCAAAGAGCGCGACGAACTTGTCGCCCTCGCCCAGGGTGTTCAAAGCGCCGCAAGCAATTTTGCCCTGGTAACAGACACCCAATACGCAAAAATCCAGATCACGACCCAGCAAACCGCTTCGTACTATGAAGCGGTAGCCCAAAGCGGTGAGGTTTGGACGGGCAACTTCCGTTCTCAGCAAGCCGCTTTTGAAAAACTGCAGGCAGAAGCCAAAGCTGCCAATGTTGGTGGTGATCCTACCAAACCCAATCTTGACCAAATGGTCAAGGACGGCACCCTGCCGTCGGACACTGGGAAAGCCTTTAGCCTCTTCGTCAATTCCGTTGTCCAGGCACCCCCTCCCGTTCCGAATGAAAAGGTTACATTGGCACAGATGGACACCGCCAATGAAGCGATGAACACCATCCAGTTGGCTGGTACCGACTGGAACAATGCGGTCCGCGCCTACAATACCAAACGATCGTCCGTGACCGGCGAAGTTGTTGCCGCGGCCTCGGATATTATTGGCTTTCCACTTCCTGCCAACTTCCCATATTACCAGGGGGCATCAGCCGGACAGCCGATAAAAAACCCGTTGGCTCAGCCCACCGTCGCTCCTTAGGAAAAATTTCCACGCACCTGCGTGATGATCCCGCCCTCACATAGAGGACGGGATTTTTTATGCCTAAATTACATCCTATAACTTGACTTATGAACCTAAATGTGCTAATGTACTCCAGATTTTCACATTCCCCGTTCATTAAAAAGGAGCAAAAAAAATGCCACCACGCAAAATTTCTAGCGTTCCTAATGGCCAAATCGAAATTGAAGAAACGCTAGTGACCTGCTCAACTTGCGGCTCCAAAATTTCGAGTACAGAAACAAATTGCCCGAACTGCGGCAATGTCCGCAAATTGGACTACACTCCAGACGAAGTTACCCCTACGGGTAACATTCTAAAAGGAGAAATGCACGACCGTATCAAAGCTGGGGGAGATAAATGTCAAGCATGTGGGTCAATCAACTGGAACTACGACAAAGCACGTAATGGTTTTGTCTGCACCCAGTGTGGCTACGGCACAGGTGAAAGAACAGACTACGTACTAGGAGGAGGGTGGGAAGAAACACAACCTAAATACTCTCCCCCAAATATTTACGAAGATCCGAATACATTTCAAGATATTTCAGACATACCTTGGAAAAAGATTGGTATTGTCGGAGGCGGAATCGTAGTCTTTCTGCTACTTGCTTGGTTGATTATCAGCCTCTTCAGCACTCACGAGGTATCTGGTCGTGTGACATTCGTCGAATGGCAACGAATCAACCATCAAGAAGTCTACGTTATTCAAAACGGCGAAGGCTTCGGTCTTCCTAGTCAGGCTACCCAAATTGGAGAACCGGAGTACAAGTACACAGGTCGTGATCGAGAAAATATTATTGCAACTGAACAACCTCTGTACTATATAACCTCCACTCCGAACCCCATTTCAACGACGTTCGACACAAACCATGTCGATTCGACGCCGGAGGTCACTGGTTATAGCTATAGTCTAATTGACATAGAAACACCGGGAGCAATCACAACAAAAGAAGAACGTTGTACTGGAATTCCAACAATGATGCCAGGCGCGTCTGAATCCTTTGAGATGTGTGACAACACATACCAAGAAGACTCTACTTGGGGCAAAGGGAACTCGCCTGCAACTCCCGAATATGCTCCCGTAGTCCAGGTGGCACAAACATCACAACCAACAATTGTCTATGCCGACACGGTAGACGTTGCAGTGACCTCACTGCCAACCAATGTCTATGGCACCCCGACCCCGGTGTACGACTATTATTATGTCTACACATACTGGGACTGGGTCATGGTTGGTGAACCGATGGTTTTATCTGGATCTGACAACAATCCCATCTGGCCTCAAGGCCAGGTAGACGAATTCCACCGTGTTGTAAACGACTCAGAGTATTACCGAGCTGTAATCGTGTACGACAACGGTCAAGAAAAAGTTTACGAAGGATCTGACCCCAATATTGTTTACAAATATGCTTTGGGAGAAGAAGTAACAGGTTACTTCAGCGGCCTATTCAACATCTTCAAAGGTGACAATCAGTAGTACAATTCCCTCTCAGATTTTTGAGAGGGTTTTTTGGCAAAAAAGTCTCAAAAGACTTATAGCCAAATGATATAATACTCATCAGATTCAAAAAATCCACACATTCAAAGAGGTCAAAATGAAACTTAACGTCTCGCTGATAATAATGTTTTTCGCTGTCACCGGACTGGTGTCTGGATTGGTATTTGCCAATGCAGTAATCGCCAGCCCTGAGATTTGCGGACTGGTCCCAACACTGATCAGTCCAGAAACCTGCGTTGCCGTTCAAAACGGCAAAGTCGGCACACTGATCTATGTGGCCAGCACTGCTGGCGGGCTTTTTTCAGGCGCAGTCCTAGGCGGAGCCCTTTCCATCTTCTATATCGCCGCCTCAAATATCATGGGGGTAAATCAAAGAATGGACGATATGCGCTCCCGTTTCAATAATCATCGCAGAACTTTCCGCTAAACCACACCCGCCACCAGCGGGTTTTTTATGACCTTTACTTAATCATTCCCCCATCTCTCAAAGCCATCAACGCGTCCCTTAGAACCAGTTCCTTACTTTGTGATGCGTCAATCACTCTCCAAATATCAGGATATAGGTGCGCCAGTTCCAGATATGCATCTCGTACTCGAGAATGAAAAGACAACTCCTTCATGTCATATCGATCGATATCTGTGCAACCCGATTTTCGCATCAAAGCCAGCTCTGGCATCAAGTCAAAATGGAGTACCAAGTCTGGCATCACTCCTCCAGTTACCAGCTTGCTTACCGATAGAATCACCGCCTTATCTACCTTCTCTGAACCCTGATATGCATAACTAGCGAACCAATATCGGTCCAGAAACACTCCCTGACCCTCCTTAATACCTGTCAAAATCGGCACAATCTCGTTATTGACCAAATTTGCCCTAGACGAGCTATAGGCCATAAAAGCGGCCATTGGGTCGATCTCCAGCTCTGAGTGTTGTTGAACTGCATCACGCACCAAGTCCCCGAACGGTGTCCCACCAGGCTCACGAAAGAACCTCCAATTTTCAAGCATGGGCACAATCCCTTGGATTGCTGTTGTCTTCCCCGCACCAGATCCGCCTTCAGCCACCACAAATGGCTTTCTCTCCGTCATTGGATTTTCCCCTGCAATCTAAGCTCTTCCAATATCGCCGAAGGTAACTGCGCTTTCGGGTCTCTTACATAAGCCCGATATTCCGCCAACACATCCTCAACAGTTTGTGGACGTATTGTGTTTGTGTCCACCTCGACAAATTGTTTATCTTCTATCACCCCCTCAGAACCCCCTACATAAAATTTGTGAAATTTGGAATCGAATCTTTTTTCAATCATAGTTTCAAATTAAACGAAATCAATCACTCTGTCTACCCCCAAAAACCAAAAGCTTCAAATTCAAATCACAAAATAGTATACTTGGCACAATTCGCACTTTCCCAAGGAGGTAACCCTGATATGACTCGGACCCCCGCTTGAGCAACAAGAAAGGATTTCACCTTACCGACGGCGAACGTCAGGCTCTCTTGTCGATGGCACCACAACCCGGACAGATACTCAAGCTTAATCGCGGACATCCACATGTCAGCGAACTTTTCCCCTTCTTACACACCGATGTTCTCGTCGTTGTCTATGTACGTGACGAAGAATTTCAATACGTTTGCAAAGAACATATCGCTGTCGATCTCTAGCCCCTTCACCGGGGCTTTTTTGTGCCAACAAACAATATTGGTAGATTTCGTCAGTTTCTTTGGGTTTAATCTGTAGTAAAAAAATTGCGCAAACCCCAAAAGCTGGTTTTTAAGTAATCTTAAAATTTTGGGGTGCAAACTATGGATGGCTTTCGCGCTGGCGAAAGAGCATCCGGTTTTTACGAAAGATAAACACAGAACGAAACTAGAAATCTACATAATTTTTTATTTCACCCACACGCTCCCCACCATCAACAAAACCGATAGCGCCATAAATGCAAATGTCATCCAAGCAATCACCTTGTACTTCTTCTGCGTCTTAAATCCATCCACAATACGGATATCATCCGCCATGCGAATAATAATAAAAATCAAAGGCACCGCAATCACTCCATTTACTATCGCAGCATAATACAAAGCCTGAATTGTATTAATCCCAATTAAGTTCATAAGAGCACCTATGATTGTAGCCAAAGCGATGACAGTATAAAAACCCTTGGCTTGTGTAAACTTCTTAGACAAACCTTCCTTGATTCCCAGGGCATCAGCCACAGCATAAGCGAGTGACCCAGCCAGTACTGGTATAGACTGCAGACCAATCCCAATCATCCCAAAAGCGAAAAGTAGATAAGCGAAGTGGCCGGCCAATGGCTTTAGAGCTAGTGCCGCCTGCTGTGGCGTTTCGATATCAAACACCCCATTCCGATGCAGTGTCCCAGCAGCCGTCAAAAGTATAAAGAAAGTCATCAAGTTGGAAAACAACATTCCAACTTTTGTATCCATCCGCATTATGCTCACTTCTCGCATTTTCGTTACCGGTTTCTCGTCAAAATCTTTGATAAATTTCTCAGAAATTCTCTCTTCTACCTCTTCCGAAGCCTGCCAAAAAAATAAATATGGAGAAATTGTTGTCCCCAAAAATCCGACCAAAGTCATTAGATACCCCATATCAAAATCGATATGAGGAATTAAAGTTGCCAGAAATATCTCACGCCAGTCTTGTTGCACCATAAATGCCGTAATCACATAAACACACAAAGAGAGCCCCAACCATTTCAGCACCCCTGAATATTTTTTGTACGAAACAGTAATCTCCAACCAAACAATTACAACAGATGTCAGTACCAGCCAAAAGTAAAATGGCAATCCAAAGATCATCTGCAAAGATGATGCCATAATTCCCAAATCGGCTCCAATATTTATGATGTTTGCAACAGCCAAAAGCGACACAGCAAACCACATTAGTTTTTTAGAATAGAATTTTTTGATCACACTAGTCAGCCCCTCTCCTGTAATTAATCCTATTCTCCCGCACATCTCTTGTATCGAAATCATCGCAGGTAAAAGAAACAGCGCCATCCACACCATTTTGTAACCATATTTTGCTCCAGCAATAGAATAAGTTCCTACGCCACTCGGATCATCGTCTGCCGCTCCAGTGATGAACCCAGGACCAACCTTCTTTAATAAATCTTTAATTTTCTTGCCAAATTTCCCCATAGATTCATCATACACAGCCTCGAGGCCAATTTCACCAACAGTTTGACACCACCACCTAAGTCTGCTAACCTATAGCCTGGAATATTCACCCGCACATTCACTCAACACCAGGAGACACGCATGCAAAAATACGCAAAGAGACAAACAATTACTGACGAATCAAAATTCAGCTTTCCTATCAGAAAAGGGCAGGAAATTACCTTTTTAAACCCGGAAGGCATCGACATCGGCGGCTTCACCGTTGATGGGAAAAGTCCATCCCTGGTACAAAATGGTGATATCGTTTTGGCTGACGTCCCAGGTGACGGCCACGTGTTCTATATCAATACAAATCACAATGGCACCTACCAATTACAACTAATGAATCTTGGTGATTACGACAAAAGCTTCTTGGTTACTTCTGGCCAAGAATCAGTTACATTAAGTTCAGCACACGAGGTCATTTGGCCATCGGATCCATTGTCCATTACATGGGACACAGACGCACGCAAGGACCTCGATGTGCGAGTCATCATCAACATCGTTCCCTTGGCGGAAGAGCACGGCATCTTCATGTTTTACTCCGTCACTCCCTTGGCGGAGGCCCTCGAAGCCGACCGTCTTGCCAACCGGAACTGGATCCAAAGGCTCATCTACAGTAAAAAGTAGACCCAAGACCCCACCCGGGGTCTTTTTTTGTGTAATCACAATTCACCCTTGGCGAATCACACAGCAACAAAACCTCCAGAGAATCCCCCCGTTACCAATTTCCTTGACATATGGCATTAATATTGATAAACTATGGGCTGTAATAAGTCAAAACATAGCTACAAATCGCACATTCATATCTTTCCAAGGAGAAACAAATGACTGAGAAAGTTTATATCCCTGATGGCACGACCGAAAAATTCTACCTTCCCAAAAACACCCCCCGCATTTACGTCAACAACGACGGAACCGATATTGGCGGTTTCTTCATTTTTGGCAAGTCACCCGTTGGTGACTCGGCAGGCGGGATCGTCATGAGCGATGTGCCCTTCGAAGAGCACAATCTGTTCATTGATGTGAATCATAAGGGCGGGTACGGCTTGGAGGTAAACAATAAAGGCAGGGGCGAGAACAAACAGTTCTTCGTCACCCAAAATGGCAAAACCTACAAACTCGGGATTTATGATCAAGCATTGGTGCTGACATCAGACCCCATCGAAGTTGTTTGGGACACCGCTGCCCGTAAAAACATCGATGTCCGCGTAACCATCAAAATTACCCCAATGGCAGAAGAACACGCCATCCTGATCGAATACGAGGCCATGCCTCTCGCTGACGCTCTCGGGCACGATGCAGAAATTGCGGCAAATATCGCCGAACAGCTGAAACTCGCTGAAAAGGCGAAAGCAGCTATCGCTGAATCTGAGCGCCTCGCTGCCCTCCCAACATGGAAAAAGCTCTTTGGCTTGAAAAAATAATGTTCTCAAGACCCCACTCGGGGTCTTTTTTTATTTCAATAATTCGACATTGTCATTCCCGACCTGAAATCGGTCAAGGGTCCTCAGTACTCCGTGGAGAATCTACACAGTTTGCTCCAAATTCGGCATTTATTTTTATAGATTTCCGCTTTCGCGGGAATGACATTCAATATGTTGTATATTTTCTTAATGCCAAAAGAATTCTACCCATCAACTATCATCACAAGAAACGAAACGACCTGCGAGGAGTCTCCTCGCAGGCAAACAGAGACAAAAGTAACCCTATTACTTCGTTCGCAGTCCCCCATCGATATCGAAAATTTATCAAAACAAGAATTACAAAAACTCGACTCTGCCGCTGTCATCGCAGCCCAAGCTGCTCGTACTTGTTATTCCGCCAAACTTCAAACTCCTTTGGACTACATCAATAAATCAGACAAATACCGCGACAAATCGAATGAAATAGCTGCATCTACCATCGAATCTGGCCACCTCACCACTCGCCAGCACGTCCATTACACTTTCGCCCTCGAAGGAATCTCTCGCCACGCAGTCTATTTTCTTCACGGACACCCGCATCACAATTCCGAGATGATGTCTCAACGTTACGTCAATCTCGCCGAAACTCAAATCTCAATTCCTGATATGGGTAGTGACAAATTAAATGCACTGGCAAGAAACTCTGCCGACAATCTCGTTGCAGGTTACAACCAGCTTTACGATATTCTAACTCCCACCACCAAAAAATTTCTCTTAGAACGTTTTCCCGGCCGCAATACTCCCAAATGGGAAGATCAAATAAATAATGAAGCGGGGAAAAAATCTCAAGAAATTGCGCGATACCTCCTCCCCCTTGGCACACCGTCAAACCTCTATCACACTATCTCCGAACTAACACTTCTACGCCTCTATCATCAGTCCAGAACCATGCCGGCTCAACCAGAACTCAAAAATATTATCGACAGTATGGTTGCCGTAGTTGCAAAGGTCGATCCATCCATTCTTTCCGAAATATCTAAACCACTTCCCAAGTCGCAAGAATTTAATAACTTTGATTTCGGTAGTTTCACTGCCGAATTTGATGAATTAATAAACAACACTTCGCTAAAAATTGATAAGGGCAGTTCCGAATTACCAAATCACCTCGCTCGTGCAGTTCGCCTCACTTTGGGGATAAGTTCCCAGGAGTTACCCGACGCTGACGCTCTCGATCTGCTCCTAAATCCAGCCAAAAATTCCCTGCTCACTTCCACTTTGGGTGATGTAGTACTCGATCGTCTTGGACAATGTCTCAATCAAATCCAATTATCTGCCTTAGTTACCATGAGCCATGTCGCCAACGAACAATTTCATCGACATAGAGGATTCAATCACACAGAACAAACAATTCTTCCGATTCCAAATTTAGAAAAAGATATTATTATTCCCGTCATTCTTGAGTCAGACCAAAAAGCTCTTGACCTCTATCTCTCCATTCACGCAAAACACATAGACACTCTCAACCAAATGATGTCGGAAGGCGCAACTCTCGATGATCTTCAGTATTTACTCACCAACGCCACTCGCGTGCGAAAAAGTATTTCAGGTCCCTTGGGCGCCTATTTTCACTTCATCAAATCTCGAACGTGTCTCACTGCTCAAGAAGAAATCTACAGCATAGCGATAGCAATGGCACAGCAACTTTCGGAAAATCACCCAGAACTAGCGAAATATTTCCAAAAACCTGCCCCCTGTGGTGTCAGAAATGCGGGTGGCATAAAACCAAATTGCCCCGAAGGTAAAAGATTTTGCGGAGTCAGGGTTTGGGATTTAACCATCGACAATTATCCCAAGCGTACAATTTAACCAAAAAAATACCCCACCAAAAAGGTAGGGTAAACTAATCAACGACGCACCAGTCGATACCAAACTTATCAGTTTTGTGGTACCCAGGCGGGCAGTTCTCGCCGCCGATCTCAGGTTTGTCAGGAACACTTAGAATCTCTGGAGTTGGGGTTACCTTCAAGTGTTCTGGTAGTTCATAATTGCAGGCGGACAACAAAACAGTGAGCAAAGCCAAAATCAAAAACACAAATACAGTCTTCATTAATTCTCCTCGAGATTAAAATTGGCGGGCCAACTGGCCCGCCCCAAATTACATCGTCCGATCGTTCTCGATATTGCCGAGATTTAATCTGTTTGGTCCCATATTTTCCTCGTCAAGTTCACCGGTAAACAGAATCCGGCGCATTGAATTCACTTCCAACATTTCAGATGTCCAATTTCCTAGGAAGAAAGTGACAAAATAGATGCTTCCGGTAGCAACATAGTGCTTAATTTTGTCCATGGCTTCAACGCGCAATGACCAAGGGGTAGTGTCAAGCTGAAAAAGGCCAGTCTCTGGGGATTCATAAACGAATCCGTACAGAGTTTGTTTCGGATTGAATTTCGGATGCTTCATTCCGAATGCAGAGACAAAAGCGTTTCCTTCTTCAGAATTATCAAACCGAACAATCGCGGCAAATCCACACTGTTCGCATTCACCTACGCGCCTCCGATCAGAATCTCGCACCACGATAATCAGGTTGCGGCAAGCAAGTTCAGATGAATAGCCGGTCGGCAAAATCACGTTCAAAGTTTCTTCGCTTAATTCCTTATCAATCGGATACTTAATTTGCATTTTTCCTCCACAGAAAAATTTTCAACGAACAGGCTCAAACTTTCAATAGCAATTCTAGCATATCACTATGGGTTAATCAACTCCACCAGGTATAAAAATACCCCAGCCAAAGCCAGGGTAAGTGCAAATAGCCTAATCCGCATCCATGATACATCCACCGGGAATCTGAAACAAACTCTCTTCGCCTGAAAATGACAACGTCCACGGGCCATTATCAACGCCCAAACGACCATCTTTATAAATTCGCCGGAAAGATTTGGTTGTGAGCTCATTTATACCCCAGTCCTCGGCAAAATATGAAGCCAGATAAGCCTCCTGTGCCAATTCGAAGGCGGTTACAGATTTCAGGGCTTCACCACTAGTCTTGTATTGAGATGTGCCAGTAAATGCCCAAGATTGGTGCCAAGCAAAAAACACACCCCACAAGAGTTCCTTGGTGGCTGTTTTCTGGTATTTTGCAAGCAACTGCCGGCGGAACGTATCACCTGTCACCGTGTGCAGCACAAACCGAAACTTCACTTTGCCATCCTCGATCTTCATATCCCCCACCCTGGTGTTCGCATCTCGAGGCCCAACTGCCACGAACAATTCCCGTCCGGTTGTATCCGGATGATTCATGCCCATCCAATACCCCAAGGGCAAAATCCCGAGAAGTGAAATCCCTTCGGGCAAAGCAGAAATTTCCATTTCAAAATCCCAATCCATATTTTCATCTCCTCACATCAAATTTTGAAAGAACGTATTACCCTATAATTTTACCATACCGATAATACTTACTCTTCCATCTCACTTCCAGCCTCGGCAGGAATCACTTCATCTTTTACCAAGGGTTTCTTCCAACTGGCCCAATTACAATTTGGATAATCTTCACAACCATAAAAATCTTTGCCTTTACTGGTCTTTTTCAGTACTACTCGCTTTCCACACTTCTCACACGCCACTCCGCCGACGTACTCGACATAAGGTGCCTTGTATTTACAATCAGGATATCGTCCACAACTCAAAAACTTTCCAAACTTTCCATCACGAATTACAATCTCACCTTCTTTACACTCAGGGCACTTCACACCAGTCCCGATTGTTGGCACTCCGACCCTTGCACTATCTTTGTCCACAGTCGTGAGTCTCTCCACAAAACTTCCCCAAAACTTCGATAACATATCCATCCATTTCACTTTCCCGTCCGCAATTCTATCCAAATCTAGTTCCATCTTGGCTGTAAACTCATAATCCATTTCTTGAGGGAAATTTGCCATCAAAAAGTCCACTACCGCACTGCCAATTCCGGTAGCGAAGAATCTTCGATCTTTTTGCTCTACATAACGACGGTCCGAAATTGTGGAGATAATCGCCGCATAAGTAGATGGACGACCAATTCCTCTTTTTTCTAGTTCTTTGATTAGTGAAGCGTCATTGAATCTTGCTGGAGGTTGAGTAAACTTTTGTTCAGGTTTTACTTCTTTCTTCACCAGTTTCTCATCTACTTTCATCTCTGGAAGAGCTTGGAGTTCGTCTTTATCTTTCGCAAACAATTTTTTCCATCCATCAAATTTCACCACGATTCCATTTGCAGATAGTTCACACTCATCCACTTTTACAGTCACTTTTGTATCATAAAAAAGTGCGTCAGCCATTTGACAAGCTATAGTCCTGCGCCAAATAAGTGAATACAATTTCTGAGTGTCGGTCGCACCGTCTTGACTCACATAATTATCGGGTGTCACCTCTACATGCGTAGGTCGGACCGCCTCATGAGCTTCTTGTGCAACCACCTTCCCTGCTGTCTTGTACATCCTAGGAGCACTCGGCAAATAATTTGGTCCATAAGTAGCCCCAATAAATTGTCTGACTGCATCGATTGCTACAGGAGCCAAATTAAAAGAATCAGTACGATGATATGTAATATCTCCCTGTTCATAAAGTCTTTGCGCGACTTGCATTGTCCTTTTAGCAGACCAGCCCAAGACATTAGCCGCCGCCTGTTGTAATGTTGAAGTCTTAAATGGTTGATGTGGTTGTGCTTTTCTCTCGGATTTTTTAATGTCAGTCACGATGTACTCTCCAGCATTTAGTACCGCTACAATTTCTTTAGCCAGATCCCCATTACCGATCTCCGCTTTCTTAGCTTTATACTTTGCCAGCTCTATCCAGAACGACTCCGATTTTGCAGTTTCGACCAATACTTTTATTTGCCAATATTCTACGGGGATAAATTTTTCAATTTCTCTTTCGCGTTCCACAATTAATCGGACCGCCACACTTTGCACACGACCAGCAGATAATCCGCGACGAACTTTCTTCCACAAAATTGGTGACAATTTGTAACCCACAATACGATCCAAAAATCGCCTCGCCTGTTGCGAGTTCACCATATTCATATCAATTTCTCTGGGGTGCTCCATCGCTTCCATGATGGCTTCCTTAGTAATTGAGTTATAAGCTACGCGTTTGAAAACAGGCCCCTTTTTCTTTTTGCTCGACTCTTGTAAGAGATTTTGGACATGCCAGGCAATAGCCTCTCCTTCGCGGTCAGGATCAGCCGCCAAAATAATTTCATCTGCTTTAGCAGCAACGGTTCGCAGTTTCCTTACTTGGTCATCTTTCTTGTCCATGATTTCAAAAGATGGTACAAACTCAAACTCACCCTTTTTCTTATCAACGATTTCAATTCCGAATTTACTCTTTGGTAAATCTCGGACATGACCCATACTAGCCAAGATCTCATAATCGCCTCCCAAATATTTTGAGAGACTTTTTGTTTTTGTTGGTGATTCTACGATTACAAGTTTCACGGTGTATTAAGTCATAGTGATTGTCATTCCGGGCTTGACCCGGAATCTATATAAATAATCCAATCTGGAATTTATCTTTATAGATTCCCGATCTGGTCGGGAATGACGTTGATAACCTTTCTAAAATATACATTACTTTAGGGGCCAAAACACAAAGGAGGAATATACCACACACTACAGGACAATGCCACAACAGCCTCGTTAACAATTAAGGTCCACCTTTTTAGGGGTGGACCAGAACAAAAGTATAAAGACTTGTCGGAAAGACAAAGACATCATCCCGACAAACGAACAGGAAAAAGTATACATGACGACAATCGCCACATGCCCTCTTTCCTTTTGCATCTCACCTCGATTATTTACCGGTAAATACCAATAAAATGAGGTGAAACGCGGAATATCTTGAGGGTCATCAAACCCCCAGATAATTGCTTCAAAAATGATATTTAGCCGTACTGACGGAATAGATCGCCAGCGCCAGTACGGCTAACTAAATAAAGGTCCTTCGGCAGATGCCGACGTTTCCGGCCTTTGGCCGCGGTCCCAGGGTCGAAGCAATGGGGTCGCACGAGCTCGGAAAGCTTGGCGCAGGTTTGCCGAAGGACGGCGGCTTGACGCTTAATCTCTCGCTGACGAGTAGATCAGCGCCAAGCGAGGCTTGGCTAGCTAGGTGCTAGCCAAGTCTCGTACTATCAAAAATCGCGTGATAATCAACAATGAATGTCATTGTTGTCCGCCCTCCTAAGACGGATGTTTAATTCTCCCATCCTCCCCTTATTCCTTGGAATCCGTACTCTACTTCAGATATATTCCTCCACCCTACTTGATTTCTCCATGTATCTCACTGCCACCAAATTCTTTTTGCAGGGTGGCAACCCATATTTAGCAGTAACCCCCCAGGTCTACCCACCTGCGTTCCTTTATATCATGATCCCCTTCGCCCTCCTGCCCATAACAATCGCTCAGGTGCTTTGGACTTCTCTATCTATACTCTCTCTTTTTTTCTCAATCCGCCTCCTTCTCCCCAAGTTCAATCTCAGAGGGCAGATTTTCTTCGCTCTCCTCGCACTCCAACTATTTCCAATCAAATACGCCCTGGCGCAAGGTCAAATCAATTTCTTTGTACTACTCGGCTTTCTCTTGTTCTACCACTTCACCTCATCCAAGATAAATCTCAAAGCAGCATTCTCCCTAGCCACAATCATCATCATGAAACTTAACCCCATCATCCTGTTCATATATCTAGGCATCCAGAAAAAGTTTCGCGCAATCTATTACACCCTAGCCACCCTAATAATTCTAAATATATCAATCGACCTTTTTACTACCCACGATCTTACTTTCTCATTTGCGCAAATCACTTTGTTTCGTTCGGTCCATCTTCCCCTCGAATACTACAACCAATCCCTGCCAGCTCTCCTCGGTCGCCTCAACCTCTCCACACCAACTACTTTTATCAGTCTCACTATTCTTTCCCTCACAACGATCGCGTCATTCCGACCATATCGTCATCTCGACCAAGCGCAGCGCGTGGAGAGATCCCAATCCAACCGTCCACATTCATATTCCTTCCCCCTCTTCCTCACAACGATTCTCCTTCTCTCCCCCATCACTTGGCAACATTATTTATTTTGGACTCTACCGGCATTTACTTATTTAGTCACCCAAACCAAAAAACCCAATATATATCTTATTACCCTTTCTTTTTCACTGATCAATCTTAATCTAAAAAACCCACAACCCTTCGAAAATTTTCAGCTAATTTATTCTCACGCCACCCTTGGATTAATACTTTTGTATATCCTTCTAATACGTTCTACTTCAAAATCAGCGGTAAAACATCCTTCACAATAGGAGACGCGACAGCGCTCCCCTGTCCACCTTCTTCCACCAAAACAGTAATTACGAGCCAATCTTTGACATCATTGCCTTGAGGCACCACCACACTGACCCAAGCATTCGGCAAAGTATCTTTCCCGCCTTTTTGTGCAGTGCCCGTCTTGCATAGTATCTTGCCACCAAACTCAAACAAAGGATAAGCAGTACCTCCTTCACGACAGGCATCCTTCATCCCCTCCATAATAATTCCAATATTTTTTGTAGAAATTTTTAAGTCTGTACACTTTCCATTTCCTACCAACCTCGGCTCACACATCATATTCCCGACAACCCCCGCAGTCATCCGATTTATCTGCAACGGAGTGGCCATCAAATCCCCTTGGCCGATAGACATATGATAAGTATTTCCGAGGAACCACTTCTCCCCCAAAGTTTTTTCTCGCCAGTAAGGAGTTGGCACAAAACCATTTGATTCGCCTGGTAAATCAATATTGGTATAGTCCCCCAATCCAAACTTTTTCGTCCAAGCAATGAGAGAATCCGCACCCAACATTTCTCCAATTTTATAAAAGAAAATATCATTACTGCGTGATATGGCTTTGATAACATCTACGAGTCCTTCCACACGACCATACTCGTCCAAAAACCAATTTCCAAATCTATATTCTCCGACTTTGATTTCTCCCGTATCTTCTATCTCTGTTTCTTTTGTGATTTTCCCCTCCTCAAGTGCCGCCAATGCAGGAACCAATTTGTAAACAGATCCAGGTGCAAAATCTCCTGTCAAAGGTCTTACGAACAACGGCTTGTTCTCTGTATCTTTCAGTAGGTCACTAACATCTTTGTAATCCCCACCGAAGTCACTGCGCTTACCACCAGGTACAAACAAATTCGGATCATAAGATGGATTGCTGACAAAAGCGAGCACTTCACCACTTACTTTTGCAATCACCATCGCTCCACTTTTACCGCTCACGTTCAACGCATTTTTCAAAGCTATAAAAGCCGTTTTTTGTAATTCAAAATCGATATTTGTGTTTATATTTTCTCCAGGAATCGAATCAGTCCGACGAATCTCCGTTGTTTGCTTACCGTTAGCGGTTTCTTTGACCACCACTTCACCAGGAAGCCCTCTGAGATCTTTTTCGTATTCTTTTTCCAAACCAGCTTTTCCCAAAAGTCCCTCGCTATTACAATTATTTGCACACTCACTCATTTCTTTTTCTGAAGGACGCCCCAAGTAACCTACAATTCCCGCTACAGTTTCACCACCAGGGTAAAATCTTACCGTCTTGCCATTATTCTCAATATTTAGCGCCAGCGGTTTCCCATTTCGATCGTTTATTATTCCCCGAATTGGCTGCAATTTCGTCTTGCCTGTAATATTGCTATTTGCCAACCCGTCAAAATAGTCACCCATCATCACAGTCAAGAAAAAAGATCTCGAAAACAAAATGGCAAACGCTAAAACCAAACCAACTTTAGCCAAAAAATAAGTATTCTCTGTTTTCATCTTAATAATTTATCCTGATCGATTCTCCTCGCTCAAACCATCGCATACCCATTAGTCCACAAACAGCAAGGGCAACAATTTCCCAAATACTTGTTCCAAAACCAAAAACCAAATCAAAAACAATATTTGCAATTACTGCAACCACGAGTATCAAAAGTCCCAATTCTCGCCGAGAACTAACAAGGAGCGACATCACTCCAATTACCACTAGCAAAAATACACTTGGAAGTCCCACCGGAATTCCTCGAAACACCGACACAAAAATTCCCACAATAAAAGCAAGCCAATAAACTCCGGAAAAGTCCAAAAGTAGCAACAAGAATGGCCAATATAAACCCCAACTCAAAACACCTTCACCCAAAATTACTGCGAGAAGCACAGCCAGTATTGATTTTATGGTATTCTTTGATTGAAGATGTTTAAACATTTGTGAGAAACACTTTTACTATCACAGTATAACCGAAACAATGACCAGCACAAAAATTAATTTAATGCTTTTGCCTCTGCTGCTAGCCATTGTTTTGTCCACAGCCAGCAGGCTTCCAATCGGATCAAATATCAATTCCATCATCTACGTCTTAACAGCACCAATCCACAGTCCAATTTCTGCTATCAAACTAACTACCGAGAACAAAATCAATTACCTCAAGAATCTCCCCAAAGTCGAAAAACAAAATCGAGAACTCAAAGTTCAAACCGCTCATTACATTACCGAAAACGAATTTTTGAAACAAAAAATTACCGACCAAAAAACGCTAGAAACGCTAAAGGCAAATTACAAAGAAATTCTTCCAGTACGACTTTCTGGAGCCACGGGGAAATTCACAGTATCCTCCTCCCAATTTTCCGAGAAAGTCAAAACAGGACAACCATTAATATCTGGCAACGTCTTACTCGGTTTCGTTTCAGAAATAAAAGGCTCCACCTACTCCATCACTCCACTAGACAGTGACAAAATCACCGAATTTGCAGTCAGGACTTCTTCAGGTCAAAAAGGAATCTTCAAATCCCAAAACCAACTACCACAAATAGCAGATATCCCCAGCCAAAGTCCGATCTATCTCGGTGACTTCATTATTGGCGAACCTTCTGAATTTCTTCCTGGCAATCTTTTGATAGGCAAAACAACGCGCATTATCTCTACCAGCCAGGAACCACTCCAAAAAGCCGAAATCACGCTCTACGACACCCTCGATAACGCTCCTGACAACCTCGCTATCATCCTCCAACCCTAACCCAGGCACAAACAATATCCCATAACTTGACATCTAGCCTCATTTGTGATACAATACCGACAATTGGAGAGACGTTGAAACCTACCCTCTACATGGTCACTTTGGGTAGGCGGAGTCAATAGTGAAACCGACTTCTTATTTTATAAGGGTCGGTTTTTTGTTGCCGACGCTCTCTAAAAATCTTTTTCCAAAGCGTCTACCCTCTGGTAGACCCACCGGTTTTTCCCAAGCTAGCCCTGATAAAGGAGCTCCAAGTGAAAAATTTCACGAAATTAATCTTCATAATCGTAATATCCAGCCTCATGCTGGCCGCCTGTGGCTCTGAGCCCACTCCACTTGTGGACTGGCCGATGGTCTGCGGTATCAATGGTGGCAAATGCTACGAAGTGGTTTACCAGCTGGGCGGAGGATCAAATATTCAAGGCTCAATGCCCAACCCAGCGGTAAATTACGAACTGGTAGAAGTGAAAACACTGTCAGAGGCAGAAACCATGGCAAACATCTCATCGTTTGGGATTAGTCCCAACGAGCAGGTGTACGTTCTTATTCTGCCTAGCATTTGGGCAAATGAAAATGGTCAGGATATCTCCTCGGCAGCTGTCGCAGCCATGCCAGCGAATCCGAAGGTGTGTGCAGCTCTCTGCATGCACTTGATTCAAAGAGTGGTTGGCGACGGCCTTACCTGGACCGCGGTCACAGCAATGATTAACGCGGTTTCCGAAGGTACCGTCGTCCCGACCGTCATGAAGACGAAC
>Ga0172375_10004562_pt1 | contig 20374 bp, 18 predicted proteins | sample LakKiv1m_FD_114537 | JGI IMG/M metagenome (GOLD analysis project Ga0172375, IMG submission 114537) | Freshwater microbial communities from Kabuno Bay, South-Kivu, Congo - kab_092012_11.1m | ecosystem: Environmental > Aquatic > Freshwater > Lake | place: Democratic Republic of the Congo...
AGACACGATGAAAAAATCTTCAGCGGAGGCCTATCATCTTGGCCCGCAGGGTATTGCAACTCCTAAATCCTAAATTCCAACTCCTCCTTCGGGGGCGCATTCAACAAAGTTGAATCGCACCCCAGGCGCTTGGTCCCAAAGGCGCACCCCAGTACCTCTAGCCGAAGTTCTCGGGGTGACTGCGTAAGCCGAGTGATGTACACTTAAAACTACTTTTACCCATGGGCCGAAATAAACAAAAAATCGAGGGCGCGACTCCCGCAGGCACGGACGCCATTCTCGAGAGCATTTCCGACGGCGTGTTCACCGTCGACGCGCAGTGGCGCGTCACGTCGTTCAATCGCGCGGCGGAACGGATCACCGGCGTGCCGCGCAAGGAGGCGCTCGGACGCCGTTGCGCGGAAGTGTTCCGCTCCAGCCTGTGCGGCGCGGAGTGCGCCCTTCAGAAAACGCTGAAAACGGGCAAGCCCGTCATCGGACGTTCGGCGTACATCGTCGACGCCGACGGCGAACGGATACCGATCAGCATCTCGACGGCCGTGCTGCGCGATGCGGACGGGAACGTCATCGGCGGCGCGGAGGTGTTCCGCGACCTGTCGGAGCTCGACGCGCTGCGGCAGGAGCTGGAGGGACGGTTCCGAGTCGGCGAACTGACCAGCCGCAGTCCCGTGATGCAGCGCGTGTTCGAAGTGTTGCCCGCCATCGCGGCAAGTCCCAGCACCGTGCTGATCCAAGGCGAGACGGGAACGGGCAAAGAGCTGGTGGCCCGCACGATCCACGCGTTGAGCCCGCGCAAGGACGGCCCCTTCGTGGCGGTCAACTGCGGCGCGCTGCCGGACACGCTGCTGGAATCCGAACTGTTCGGATACAAGGCCGGCGCGTTCACGGGCGCGAGCAAGGACAAGCCGGGCCGTTTCGCGCTGGCCAAGGGCGGCACGCTGTTCTTGGACGAGATCGGCGAGGTCAGCCAGGCGCTGCAGGTGCGCTTGCTGCGCGTATTGCAGGAGCGCGTGTACGAGCCGCTCGGCGCCACGCGTTCCGAGCGAGCCGACGTGCGCGTGATCGCCGCGACGAACCGCGATCTGCTAGCTCGCTGCCGAGAGGGCGCGTTCCGCGAGGACCTCTACTATCGCATCAACGTAGTGCGCGTGGAGTTGCCGCCGCTGCGCCGCCGCAAAGAAGACCTCCCGCTGCTCGCCGATCAGTTCGTCGCGCGGTTCAACCGGCTGCAGGGAAAGGCGGTGTCGGGGCTCGACCCCGAAGCGCTCTCGCTGCTGATGGCATACGACTGGCCGGGCAACGTGCGCGAACTGGAGAACGTCATCGAGCGCGCATTCATCCTGTGCAGCGCGGGGCGCATCGGTCTCCCCCATCTGCCGGAGACGCTGACCGGCGCAGCGGCGGGTACGGCGCTTGCGGCCGGGGGAGGGCTGCGCGACGCACGGGCGGCGCTCGACGCGCAAACCATCCGCGCGGCATTGGACCACGCCGACGGCAACCGTTTGCTCGCGGCCCGCGAGCTGGGCGTCCATAAAACCACGCTTTTCCGAAAGATGCGCGCGCTCGGCATCGAACCGCCTCCCCGCGACGGCCGCTCCTCCGCCGAAGGACGCCACTGATTGCCCGAACCTCCTCCGACGAGCGCGATTCAACCTAAAAAGAGCAGTTTAACTACGAAACACGATGAAAATTTTTCCGCAACGTTGTCTTTTTCCGCAGGGTGTTGCAACTCCTAACTCCTCATTCCTAACTCCTAACTTTAAGCCCGGCTGACGCCCGCCGCGCTGAACGTGCTCATCTGATTGTAGATTTTGACGGCCGCCTCGATGACCGGCATCGCCAAGGCGGCGCCCGTGCCCTCGCCCAAGCGCATCTCCAGTTCGAGGATCGGCCGCGTCCCCATGGCCGTCATGACCGCGCGGTGCCCTTGTTCCTGCGAAAGATGGCTGAAGAACAAGTAATCGCGGACCGCCGGACACAGCCGCGCGGCCGCCAGCGCACCGGCGGTCGAAATGAAACCGTCCACCACGACCGTCATGCGGCGAGCGGCCGCGCCGAGAGCGAGCCCGCAAATGCCCGCGATCTCGAAACCGCCCAGCGCGGCCAGCGTGCCCAGCGGATCGGTCAGCCGCGACCGGTTGACCTCAAGCGCCTGTTCGATCACGCGGACTTTGTTGCGCAGGGCGCGGTCGTCGATGCCCGTGCCGCGGCCGGTGACGGACTCGACGGAGCACCCGAGGAAAGCGGCGAACAGCGCGGTCGCCGGCGTGGTGTTGGCGATGCCCATCTCGCCGGTCCCCACCATCCGCACACCCCGTCCGTGCGCGTCGGCCGCCAACTCGATGCCCGTCTCGACAGCGCGGCGGGTTTCCTCCGGCGTCATGGCGGGGCCCTTGGCGATGTTCCGCGTGCCGTTCCGAATCTTCCGCCGGCACAGGCCTGGCGCGTCGTCGAGCGGATCGTCCACGCCGACATCCACGACCGTCAGCTCTGCGTCGGCGTGGCGCGCGAGCACGCTGACCGCCGCGCCGCCCGCGAGCATGTTCCGCACCATCTGGGGCGTAACGCTTTTGGGAAAGGCCGAAACGCCCTCTTCCGCCACGCCGTGATCGCCCGCGAAACAGAAAATCGCCTTCCGCCCGAGTTCCGGGCGGGGCGTCCCGGTCGCGAGGCAATAACGCAAGGCCAATTCCTCAAGGCGCCCCAGACTCTTCGGCGGCTTGGTCAGATCGTCGAGATGCGCCCGAACGGCCGGTTCGAGCGTGCGGTCGACCGGCAAAATCGACGCCAGCGTTTCTTCAAGCAACGTCATCGAACGTCTCACCTCATCAGCAGCAGCGTGCCGTTATCTCGGATCAGCCAGACGGCGCTATCAGAAGCCAAGTCCACCACCGTGCAGGTGCGCGTACCGTTGCCGGAAATCGTCCACGCCGGCGTGCCGGTTTTCGTACCGTAGGTGAACAGTCTGGCATTGTCGTCCGGCAACGACAGCAGAGTGAGCGAAAGCGAAGTCGGGAACGACAGCGTCCCCGAAACGTTGAACAGCGCGAACCCGGCTGTACCCGTCACGTCGCTTCGTTCAAAGGTCACGCCTTCGCCCGCCGTCAGATCTTTGACCGGTTGCGTCGCCGCCGTCTGTTCCAGCTTGGTGTCCGCCGCCAGAATCAACGACGCGCCGGGCACGGGGTCCGGCACGCGGCCCGCGACCACTTCGGGAACGGCGTCGGGGTCCGCAGGACCAGTCCCCAACCAGCGGATGCGCAAATAATCCATGACCGCCTTTTTCTCCTCGCGCGTCAACTCGCAGTTGAACACTAAAAATTCGCCTACCGCCCCTTTCCAAAAGGCTCGGGAGGCATATCCCGTCGTGATGCGTGCTCCCAATTGCGCAAACTCCAAGCTGCGGTTTTCACAGGCTTTGGTGAACCCGTACAGCGCGTTCGTTTCACAACCGTACCCGTCGGCCCACTCCGCCGAAAGCAGGAAGGATTTCGGGGCCTCCTCCAAAGAAACCAGATAGGGAAGCGTGGGATCGCCCGTTAAGGTGATCAGTTGCGAAATTCCGCCGCCGCCGCAAACATAATCTCGCCACGTTCCGTCCGCGCTCTCGTAGAGCAACCGCTGACGCACTTGATCCTCGGCGCCGGTCAACAGCGCAAGCGAGGGGGCAAAGACAAAGGCACCCGACCAAGCCCCCAACGCGGAAGAACGGACCAGAACCGTAAAAACCGTCATCGCCTGATTGGATTCGCTGTCCGTATTGCGGAACGTTTGCAGTTTCAGCGCCTGTGCGCCCTGAAACTCGAAGGCGGTCCGCAACGGCGTGTACGTCGTCCCGAGCGTCGGCCCCGTCGTGTTCGGAACCCACGTGCCGCCGCGCCGGCCCTTGTTTTGGGCGACCGTTACGCGACCCGAGTCGTTGGTCGTCAGCGAGTCCGCATCGCTGGGGTCGACCCAGATTTCCGCTTTGCGGTGAATGACGGACTCCGCGAAATGCAGCGTCCCCTCGTCGAGCGTGAGCGTGTTGGTCGCGGCGGAACCCACGGAAGACACGGCCAGCGTTCCGGCGCCGTCCTTCTTGAGCTTTGCGACAGGCGGGAGCGCCAGCCCGGCCGTGCTGTCGGCATCGACCGTGACTGCCAGCACGCCCCGATCAGCTTCCTCTTCCGCGCCGAACCATTTCGTCATCAAATAGTTCTGGACGCCCGAGACTTCGGTCGGCGTCAGCGACCGGAAGAAAACGATCACCTCGCCGAAAATGCCGGAGAACGCATTCTGGTTGCCGCCGTACGACCCGGAATAGAACTCTCCACTTGCGTTCGTATGTGAATTTTCAAGATACCAAGCGCGGATGCCGGCCTTGTTGTCGCCGTTCGTCGCGGTCAGCGACGAGAAGGAATAAGGGCCGCCCCACTGATCTTTGGCCGTCCGTTTCATCACCGTGAAGACGGTGATTTGCGGAACCGTGTTCGTAAAACCGGTCAGCCGATAGGCGGAGCCGCTGCCCAAGCTCAGCCCCGGACGGCCCGCGCCGAACGCATCGGCTTGCACGGCGGCATACGTGCCGCCCACCGTTCGCGTGAAGGCCCCGCCGACGGTTCCGTAATTGCGCAGGGGATTCACGGTCGTCCCGAGCTGCGCCGCGTAGGCCATCGCGTCCACGTGGATCGCCGCATCCTGCAAGACAGCCGGCCACTGCGAAACGGTCCCGTAGGTCTTGAGCACGGCACCGTCAGCCAAAACGATCTTCGCGTTTTCGCCGACGATCAATTGCGCGCTTCCGAAATCCGCGTATTTTTCCAACACGACCGTGCCGTCCTGAATGATCGCCGTCCCGGACCCACGTGTTCGTCAGCCAATAGTTGTCGGCCAGCGACCAAACCCCATCCGGCATCGTATAGACGATGCAATCGTTCGTGAAGACAACCGCATCCGTCGTCGAAGGCGGATTGCCGGCGAAACAGCTTGCCGTCAAAACAAAACCCAGCAAAAAAAACAGAACGCTTTTTTTCATCGCGGCCCCCATCAGATGCAAAACCCAATGCGCTTTATTGTATGATCTGCGATCGGTCTGACATGGCGACGAACGTCGGGCAAGGAGAAACTGGAAACGGGGGCGACTCAACTCTGTTGAAATCGCCCCGACAGGGTTTGGCGCGAAGGCCTTTTTCGTTAAAAGCCTGTTTTTTACGGCGGTTCCGCTTTTCAATTCCTAATTCCCATACTCCTGATTCCTAACTTTCCTTGGGCTTGCGGGGCGCGGGGGGATGCGATACGCTGTTTTCAGCATGCAGTCTGCGTTCCATACTGTTCGAACCTCCGACATCGAAAGCAAGCCGCGTCGGCAGACGCTGGCGGATTGCAGGGGCGCGCGGGAGCAATTCCCGTTCCGGCTGGGAACCACGTCGTACATCGTGCCCGACGACATCCTGCCGAACGTCCGCGCGCTCGCGGAGACGGTCGCCGACATCGAACTCGTGGTCTTCGAGTCCGACGAAATCTCGAACCTCCCCTCCCCCGCCGCAGCCGAGGAACTCCGCGCGCTCGCGGACGCGCACCGCCTGACCTATACGCTCCACCTGCCGATGGACGCCTATCTGGGCAGCGCCGATGAAACGGTGCGGCGCGCCGGCGTCGGCAAGTGCCTGCGCGTCATCGACCGACTGCGGCCGACCCAGCCCTTCGCCAACGTGATCCACTTCCACCACGAGAGTTTCCCCGGCGAATTCCCCACAGGCGACCTGCCCCGCTGGAAGTCGGCGCTGGATGCCTCGCTCCGCGAACTGCTGGACGCGGGCGTTCCGCCCCGCAGCCTCTGCGTCGAGACGCTCACATATCCCTTCGCCTGGATCGAGGATTTGGTTTCCGCGCACGGGCTGTCGGTCTGTCTGGACGTGGGGCACCTGATGCTGACGGACCGCGACGTGGCGGGCCACCTCGACCGCTATTGGCCGCGCACGCGGATCGTGCATCTGCACGGCATCCGGGAGGGCCGCGACCACCGCGACATCGCCGCCGTCGACGAACGGATCCTCGCCCCCCTGATGGAGCGACTGTGCGCGGACGGCGAGCCGCGCGTGCTGACCCTCGAAGTGTTCAACGAACCGGACCTCGTCAAATCCCTTGAGCGGCTGGAGGCGTACGCGCGATGAATCGCATCACACTGGTGACCGGAGGCGCACGCAGCGGCAAGAGCCGCTACGCCGTGGAAACGGCGATGGCCTTTCCCCGCAGACTCTTCGTGGCGACGGCCGAGCCGTTCGACGACGAGATGCGCGAGCGGATCGCCAAGCACCGCGCCGAACGCGGAGACGCCTTCCGCACCGTCGAGGAACCCGAACACCTCGCATCGGTGCTTCGCGCCGTGCCGCCCGACGTCGATGTCGTTCTGATCGACTGCCTGACGGTGTGGCTCGGCAACCTCATGCACCGGCACGGGGCCGACCGGGCCGGGTATCCGCCGGTCGACGCCTTTCTGGACGCGCTTGCGGCACCGCCGCCGTGCGCCCTCGTGTTGGTCACGAACGAGGTCGGCATGGGCATCGTGCCGGAACACCCGATGGGGCGGCGCTTCCGGGACCTCGCGGGCGGCGTGAACGCGCGCGTGGCGGCAATCGCCGACCGCGTCGTGTTCATGGTCAGCGGCATCCCGATGGTGGTCAAAGACAAATCATGAAAAGAACAAACAGGCTGCGCGGCTGGACGACGGCGATGCGGACGCTCACGGTTCTGCCCGTTCCGGGACGGGACGCGGAGAAACTGTGCGACGCCCTGCCGTGGTTCCCGGTCGCGGGCTTTCTGCTCGGCGCGCTTCTGTACACGGCGGGGCGCGGCGCCTTGGCGCTGATGCCGTCGTTCTGGCCGCAGGCGGCGGGCCTGCTCGTCGTGGCCGGGTCCGCCTGGCTCACGCGCGGCCTGCATCTGGACGGGCTGGCCGACTGCGCGGACGGCTTCGGAGGGGCGCACGACAAAACCAAGATTCTGGCGATCATGAAAGACCCGCGCGTGGGCGCGTTCGGCGTCGTCGCGCTCGTCATCGCGCTTCTGGGCCAGTGGGTCTGCGTGACGCGCCTGGCGGAGGCCGGGCGACCGGATTCGTCGACGTCGGAACCAAGCCCGACTTGTCCGACGCCCGACGGGTTTTCGCGGGCGACGCCGGGCTGAAGGCACTGGATGACGCCGCGCTCTCGGTCCGGCTCACCGGGCTGACGCCGGACACGGCGTATTATTACCGCATCGGAACCGTCCTGATCGATTTCCAAGGCGCGTACAAACTGGAACGGTGACGTCTGCAACTGGCTGGACCAAATGCCGAAGATGATCCAGAGCCTTCTCAATCCGGGAAAAAGCGGATTCGCGGCAAGCCGGCCGTTTCTTTACACGCCCGGCAACCACGACTACCGAGGCCTCTTGGCCCGCGAGCTGCCGCGGCTCCTGATGACGCGCGAACCGACCGAGCGGGACAGCCGATACTGGACACTGGGGCGCAACTACGCGGTCCGACAAGGCGACATCGCGCTGATCGGGCTGGACACCGGCGAGGACAAACCGGACTGGCGCCAAGAATGGGGCGGGCTCGCGCAGTTCGAGCCCTACCGCAAGCTTCAGGCCCGCTGGCTCGCCGACGCGCTGGAGCGCCCGGAAATCAAGGCCGCACCCTTCGCCGTCGCCTTCTGCCACATCCCGCTGTTCGACGACTCGCCGAAAGCGAACCCGGGCGACAGCGCCGAAGGCTTCGCCTCTTGGCAGCGCCCGTGCCACGACCTCTGGGCGCCGCTGTTTGAAAAACACAGCGTGCAGCTCGCCGTCTGCGCGCACACGCACAAATACCGCTTCGACGCGCCGAAGGACGGCCGCACGTGGGCACAACTCGTCGCGGGATCAGGCTGCGACACAAAACCGGGACGCGAGCTGACGGTGATCGAAGGCAAGGTCGTCAACCGCACGCTTACGCTGACGGTCCACGATTTGATCTCCAAGTCCGTCCTCGGCGAATTTGCGTTTCAACCGCAAAAGCGCGGTTGAGCCCTGCGCGCTATCCCTGCGCGGCCAGCGGTTTCTCCCGTCCTTCGAGCACGTCAAGCAGATGGCCGAGAATGCGGCGCGGATAGGCCTGCGGCTTGGAGAAGCCCTCGTCCTGCTTGACCTTGTTGGCGAACTCGCGGATCGACGGCAGCAGCGGCTTGGCCGCCTCGCCCATCCGGTCCAGCGCGTTGCACGCCTGCAGCGAACACCACGGCGAGTCGAGGTCCAGCATCGCTTTTTCGAGCACCGGCAACGCCGTCTCCACGTGCCCTTGGTGCGCGAGCGCCTCAGCCGCCGCCACCCGCACGTAGCCGGACGGATCGACGCACAGTTTCTCCAGCGTCGGCGCGGCCGCAGCCGCGCGCGGACCAAGAATGCCCAGCCCAATCGCCGCCCACCAGCGCACGGGCATCGACGCGTCGTTGGCCGCCTTCGTCAGCGCCTCCATGTTCTCGGGCTTCTGTTCCGAGGCCAGCAACGCCATCGCCAGCACGCGCTCGACCGGCCACGCGCCAGCTTGGCGCGACGCCTCGTAGCCTTCGCACTCGCAGCCTTCCGGCACGAGTCCGTTGTCGCGGTTCTCGGCCATCTGCGCCGTCAGCGCACGCAGCAGTTCGGCGCGCGTCGCCGCGCACGTCGGCTTATCCGCGAGGTTGACCACGCAGTCGGAGTCGGCGCGCAGGTCGTACAGTTCCTCCGTCGGCTTGCGCCCCCAGAACATCGCCGTGGCGGGCGTCAGCTTGCCCTCTTCGGCCAACTTGGCCCACGCCCGATAGCCGCGCGCCCGAAACATGTAGCTCAGCGGTTCGACGTACGGGATGTCGGGCCGGAAGTGGCGTACGTAGAGCCAGCGGCCGTCGGTCGCCGAGCGCGACATGTCGTAGCGCTCGTCCATGCGGTCGCGCGTGCAGAACGCGTAGCGCCGCGGCGTAACGTCCGACGCGCCCGCGAAGGGCACGCCCTGCATGTAGGCCGGACGCTTCAAGCCCGCGAGCGCCAGCACCGTCGCCGCGAAGTCCACGAAATGCACGGGCGACGCCACGCGCGAACCGGGCGCGGCCGGAGCGAGGTGCCGCCATTTCGGCGGGAAGTAGACGATGAGCGGCACGTGGGTGCCGGTGTCCTCGAGGAAGCGCTTGCTGCGCGTCGTGATGCCGCCGTTGTCGCCGTAGTAGAAGACGATCGTGTTCTCGGCGAGGCCGTCGGCCTCCAGCGCCTTCAGTTTCTCGCCGCACTGGCGGTCCATCTCGGCGATGCAGTCGTACTGGCGCGCGAGATCCGCGCGAATTTCCGGCGTGTCCGGCTGGCAAGGCGCCACGCGCACGTTCGCCGGGTCGGTCGGGGCGAAGCCGAACGTCTTGTTCTCGAGAAAGAGACAACTCTCGTGGCAGACCTCGTGGTTGAAGACGCTGAAGAACGGCGTGTCCGGCGTCGGCCGACCGCGCCAGTGCCCCTTTTTGCTGCACACGTTCCACGCTTCGCGAACGTTGATCGGCGAATTGTAGTCCGTCTTGGCGTTGTTCGTCGTATAGTAGCCGACCTGCCGCAGGTAGGCCGGAAAGCCCTTCAGCCACGCGGGGATCTTGCCCTGCGCGCGCATGTGCTGGGCGGGTCCGCAGGTCGTGGGATACATTCCCGTGATCAGCGAGAAGCGCGACGGCGCGCAGACCGGCATCGCGTAGCAGGCGTCGAACACGAGGCCCTTCTTGGCCAGCGCATCGAGGTTCGGCGTGCGCGCCACGGAATCGCCGTAGCAACCCATGCGCGGACCGTTGTCCTCGCTGACCAGCCACAGGATGTTCGGCCGTTCGTTCGGCTCCGGCTCCGACCAGCCTGCAAACGGCAGCGCAGTTGCAGCCGTGACGCACCGGCTCAGAAATCTCCGACGAGAAACAAGGTTCATCCGCGACTCCTTTTTTTCTCTAAACGGCCATGCGTGCGTCTTTATTGCGCCGCCGAACTTCTTTTTCTCGCGGCCCGGCCCTACTCGTGGCGCAGGGCGGCGAGCGGGTCGAGCTGGGCCGCCTTCCACGCCGGGTGCGTGCCGAAGGTGATGCCCGTCGCCACCGCCACCGCGAGCGCGACGATCAGCGACTCGGGCGTGACCACGACCTTGATGCCCGCGTCGCCGCCCAACCTCGAGAACCACTCCGCACCCGCCGACGTGGCGACACCCAGTCCCACGCCCAGCGCACCGCCGATCGACGTCAGGAGCACCGACTCGGCCAGAAACTGCGCGAGAATGTCGCGCTTGCGCGCGCCCAACGCCCGCCGCACGCCGATCTCGCGCGTGCGCTCGAAAATGTTCGCCAGCATGATGTTCATGATGCCGATGCCGCCCACCAACAGGGAGATCGCCGCGATCGAGGTCATCACGATCGTGAAGATGCGGCGCGTCTTGCGCGCGCTCTGCAACAATTCGTACGGCACCTGCACCTCGTAGTCCGCCTGCGTATGGACGGACTTGAGATAGGCGCGCAACCGGCCCGCCGTGGACGGAATTGCGTCGATCTGCTTGGCTGCGAGATAGACGAAGTCGTACTCCACCTGCTCGGCCACTCCGCGTCCCACCCTAAACGAGACGCCGCCCCAGAGAGAGCGCGCCGTCGCCAGCGGCATGACGACAAGGTTGTTGAGGTCGAACTGCCCCGCGAGGCGCCCGCCGCCCGGACTTTCCATCAGGCCCACCACGCGGAATGCGACATTGCCGACCGCAACGCTCTGCCCGATCGGGTCCAAGTGGCCGAACAACCGACGCGCGGCCTTCACGCCCACCACGCAGACCGGATCGAGCACACCGCCGTCGGTCTCGGCGATGAAACGGCTCCTGCGGTCGACCAGACGACAGCGCGTGACCTCCAGAAACTCAGGCACCGTTGCCACCGCCTCGATGTCGGTCGTCTTGTCGCCCACGTAGAGGTCGCGCTTGGTGTCGAGCACCGGCACGACGAGACGCACGTTTTCGAAAACGGCGCAGATGTGGTCGAAGTCCGCCTGCGTGATTCCATAGCGCTGCGTGAACGAACGCGAGGACTGCTGTACGCTGCTCTCGGCCGGTTTGATCGAGCGCAGAATCACATTGTCCACGCCTTGCGATTCGATCTGCCGCAGCGCTTCGCGCCGTCCCCCTTCGCCGATTGCCTGCATGGCCACCACCGCCGCAATTCCGAGCACGATGCCGAGCGTCGCCAGCAGCGACCGCACCAAGTGCCGCGTCAGGCTTGCGTAGACCGTGGCCGTCATTTCACGCAGTCTCATCCCTCGACCACCTTTCCGTCGTGGAGGGTGACCGCCTGCGTGGCGTAGCGGCGGTAGGCCGGATTGTGCGTCACCATGATGATCGTCTTGCCCGCACGGTGCAGCGCTTGAAAGATGTCGAGAACCTCTTGCCCCGTTTTTTCGTCCAGATTGCCAGTCGGCTCGTCGGCGAGGATCACGGGAGGATCGTTGGCCAATGCCCGCGCAATGGCGACGCGCTGACACTGCCCGCCGGAGAGCTGCGTCGGCCGTGAGCCGTGTCGCCCATGCAGGCCGAACTGGTCGAGCAGTTCGCGCGCGCGGCTGCGCATTCGGGCGTGCGGCACGCCGGCGTACTGCATCGGCACGCAGACGTTCTCAAGAATCGTCAGATGCGAAAGCAGGTTGAACGATTGGAACACCATGCCGATCATGCTGCAGCGCACGGCGGAAGTCGCGTCGTCGCCCAACCGAGAGATCTCGCGCCCCTCCAACCGGTAGGCTCCGGACGTCGGACGCATCAACAGGCCGAAGAGATTGAGGAGCGTCGATTTGCCCGATCCGCTCGGACCCATGACCGTCAGGAACGAACCGCGCTGCACCGCTAGATCGGTCGGCCGCAGGGCATGGATCTGCACACCGCCCGCCTCGTAGGTCTTGGCGAGCCCCTCGAGCGCGATCAGGGGCGCGTCTCCGGCATGTGTGTCATTCGGATCCATCGATGCTACATTCGGATCAATGCGAAAGAGGCTTGAAAAGCCCTGGCAGGAAAACTTCACGAACCGGCGCTTACGGGACAAGTAGTTTCCCGAGCTACAAACGAACCCGAAACGGTCAGATTACAGGATCGCCATTCCCATAATCCAATCCCGTCCATCTTATCAAAAAAATACGCCGTTCGCCGCAGTACAGGCCGATCAGAACGCCATCAGGCGGCGGACAGCCGCGGCGATGTCTTTGACGCGCTGGTCGCCGGCCTCGCGTTCGATCGCCACCGCGCCGTCGTAGCCGACTTCGCGCAGGACGTTCAGGAAGGCGAAGGCGTTGACCTGTCCCTCGCCCCACACCACCTCGCTGCCCCACGTGCCGGGCACCGCCGTGCGGATCGCGTCCTTGATGTGGAGATGGCGGATCCACGGTGCCAAGCGCCGCACCGCCGAGAGCGGTTCGTCCTTGTTGTAAAGAATCAGGTTGGCCGGGTCGAAGTTGAGCAGCACGTTGGGGTGGTTGAGCGTCTCGACGAAGCGCTGCAGGTCTTCCGCCGTCTCTTGTCCCGTCTCCATCAGCAGCGCCACACCCGCCTCTCCCGCACGGTCGCCGAGATAGCGCACGCGGTCGTAGAACTTCTTCGCGTAGGCGTGATCGGAGTGATCGAGGAAGCCCACGTGCATCATGATGTACTTCGAACCAAGCTCGGCCGTGATCGTGGCCGCCTTGGCGAAGGCCTCGCCGCTCGCAGGCCAGTGTGCGTCGGGCGCGATGCCGCCCGTCACCTTGATGGTGTCGAGCGTGGTGTAGTCCTCGTAATCGAAGTTCATCATGCCTGCGGAGACCGTCCACCCCTGGCGTTTCACCGCTTCGAGGTATGCGTCGCCGTCCGGCCCCAGCGCCGGCGCGATGGCGAGATTGATGTGCTCCAGCCCGAGCGCCGTCATAACCGAGCCGATCTCGTCGATTCCCTTGCGAAACGACCAACTGCACACGCTGATCGGCCACTTGCCGCACTTCTGCATAACGCCTCCCTAATCGATCTTTAAAGTTTCACCGTCTTGCCGGTTTTGGCCGACTTCTTCTCCGCGTCCACGATCCGCACCGAGTCGCGCGACATCTCGGGCGTGGTCACGCAGGCCACCTGCTTGCCGCAGAGCACGTCCATGAACCACTGGATCTCGTAGAGGTAGCCGTCGCCCTCCGCCAGCTTGGGCTCGAACGCCTCGCCCTTGAGCGGATAGACGCACAGCGGCTTCGCGCGCTTGGCGTCGAGAATCACCACCGCCTTCTCGAAGGTGACGATGTAGCTGGCCTCGAAGCCCATCGTGGGCGTCATGCACCAACTACCCTCCGCCGTGACGGCCGGTCCGCCCACGTCGTAGAGCGTCGAGATGTAGAGCATGGCCCCGTCCTTGGCGTAGGCCGCCGAGCTCGTCACGGCCCTGGGCACGCCGAACAGAAACTGCACGATGTCGGTGTCGTGAATGTGCAGGTCGAGAGCCACGCCGCCGCTCCTGCTCTCGTCCAAAAACCAGCTCTTGCCCTTGCCCCATCCGGGCGGAGCGCTGAAGCGCCGGAACGACGCGGCCAAAACCTTGCCGTACTTGCCGCCCTCCACCAACTTCTTCAGATAGACATAGCTGGGCCAGAAGCGCAGACACTGGGCGATCATCAGCTTGGCACCGTTGGGTGCCTGTTTCTCGGCCTTGAGCATCGCGGCGCAGTCCGCAGCGTTGAGCGCCATCGGCTTCTCGCACAGCACGCTCACGCCGGCCTTCAGCGCCTTCACCGTCAGCGGCACGTGCAGCGTCGTCGGGAGCGTCAGCGAGATCGCGTCCGGCTTGGCCTCCGCCAGCATCTTGTCGAAGTCGTCGTAGATCACCGCGTCGCCGTAGTCGGTCGAAGCGTCCGCGCCGACGACGTTGCCGCCCTGCACCGGTGCCTGAAACTGCGAGACGTCCTTGTCGCAGAGCGCCACGACCTTGGCACCCTTGGTCTTCTTCCAATTACCATAGTGCATACGCCCCATGAACCCGAACCCAACGACCGCGATGCGCTTCAAAACCTTCTGCTGTTTGGCCATAAGCTTCTCTCCCTGTGCTGGAATCGATTTCCTAAAACTATGTTGTTAGCTTCCTATATCCCTCCGGCGTTGTCAACGCGGAATGTCATTGGCGCCACGGGTCCATTGGTTAGGCAGGACGCGAGGATTCCGCATTCACGATAAAAAAATGGTGCAAAACAAGCGCGCACACACACCCGCGCGCAAAAGACGGCTGCCTCTTGTGCCGCAGCTCGCTCTTGCACGTCCGATTGCGCGCTTGATTCGCACCGTTTCTCGCAACGTGGGCGGGGAACGCACCCGTCAAGCCGGCTGGGCCTGCGGGGCGGCCTCCGCAGAGGCGACAGGAGCGGCAGGAGCGGGCGTCGCTGGGCGGCATCGCAGAAATCGCGGCTCGAGGGGCGGTGAACGAGATGGCGCAGCGCGCCGGTCGCGCGGTCACAAGCGACGGCGAGATCGCCGGCGACGAGACCGACGTGCGGGGGCGTGTCGAAGACGCCGAGTCCGGCGGTCGCCGGAAGGTTGAGGGGCGTGCGTCGGCACGCCCGGTAGGCACGGACGAGCAGATCCCCCTTCGCAAAAGCTACGGAGGACAAGCGGCTCGTCCGCGTGCCGGAGCGGACATCCGCTTCCTACGTATCCGAGGGAATTGGCATCAGGAAACGTTAACAAAAACCGCATGAGCCAAAAAATCGACCTTGCACCTCCTTACGTCTTCCGCTTCTCACTCCGCGCGAGGCGCGTTCCATGCGCTCGCGGACACGCGCAAGCCGGATGTCTCGACACCGGCTTTGGGCTGAACGCGCACGACCACCATTTTCGTCTCGCCGGGTTCGAGCCAGAAGTAGGCGTCGTCGGCCACGGCGCGGTCAGCGCCGTCGACCGCCACGCAGGTCTTGACCGCCGGTAGCGCACCCGCGTTGCGGATTTCCGCCGTCACGCGCACGGTTCCGTCGTCCGCGCGTTCGGCACCCCGCACACGGCACGTCAGTGCCGTAGGCGTCTTTTCGACCTGTTGCCGCAGCCACGGCCCTTTGTCCACGAGCAGCCCCTGTCGGTTCTGCGCGCGAGCATCTGGATCAGACGGTCGGGTTGGAATTCCACCCAATGGTGCATGATCTCGGGATAATCGGCCGCCATCGCCTTCTTGTCCATTTTCAACAGCGTGGGGCCGATCACCGCCTCCGCCTCGCGCGGGCTGAGCAGCTCGCGGTAGGTCTGCGGCGTGGGCATCGCGTGCGTGCCCCACTCGCTGATGAACGGCCCGCGCAGCAATTCGGAGCGCCACGCGAACGAGGCGTCCCACTGCGGGTAGCCGTGGATGTCGCCTTCGTCCGGCGAAGCCGCCATGAAGGGCCGCGTGCCGTCCAACACGCGCGTCGCACGCGCACAAATGCCGACCAAGTCCGAATTGCTGCGGTCGTCGGGATTGAACTCGTTGCCGCCGCACCAGAAGACGAGCGACGGATGGTTGCGCAGACGGAAGACCTGCCAGGCGGTCATCGCCTCCCACGTTTTGCGGCTGACCTTCTCCGCGCGCCAGCCGCACGTCAGCGGGAATTCCTGCCACACCATGACGCCCAGCCGGTCGCACTGTTCGTAGAACCAGTCGGGCTCTACGATACCGCCGCCCCAGACGCGCAGCATCTGCACGCCCGCGTCCCGCATCATCCCCAACTCCCACGCGTACTGCGCGGGCGACACATCGGCCAGCGCGTCGATCGGCATCCAGTTCGACCCTTTGACGAACATCGACTTGCCGTTGACGCGGAAGATCCATTCTTTCGCTTCATAGCTGGTGCGCTGCATGGAGCCGGCACAACGCTCGACCGTCCGGATGCCGAACGGGACGGTCAGTTTGTCGAGCGTCTTGCCGTCGCGCACAAGGCGGAGTTCCGCCTCGTACAGCGGCTGCCCGCCGAGCCCGACCGGCCACCAGAGCCGCGGTTGCGGCACCGTCACCTCGAGATCGGCCAGAACCATGCCGTTCAGCGGCTTCACCGCCGCGCGGCCTTCGCACGCAGGCGCGTCGAATCCGCGCCCGCGCACGGCGACCTGCACCTCGCACGGCGCCTCGTCCGTCCGAAGCGTGCAGACCTCGACCGTCACGCCGACCTTCGCCGAGCCTTCCGCAAGCGACAGCGTCCGTACGAACGGCCGCTCCAGGCACGGCCAGTCGTTCGCCACCAGCCGGACCGGCTGCCAGATGCCGACGGTGTTGAAGTCCGCCGCGCCCACCTGCCAACCGGACCAGAGTTCGGACTTCACGAGCGAAGCCCACGGCGCGCCTCCTTTCCGACCGACCTTGTAGCCCGCGCAGTCCACGCGCACGACCAACTCGTTGGGCGTTTCGCAGCGCAATCCCCCGACGTTGATTTTCACCGCGCCGAACGTCCCGTCGCTGTGGCCGAGGTAACGACCGTTCAGCCAGTAATGGCCGTAGTAGTCCACGCCTTCGAAAATCAAACGGAGATTCTCGCCCCGGAACGACTTGTCGAGCGAGAAACGCTTGCGGAAGTACCACGCCTTGTCCTCGACCCACCGCAGATCCTTGATGTTCAGCTTCGCGTAGGGGTTCGGAGCCTTGCCCGCGCGCACCAGCGCCCAGTGGACGTCCGTCGGCACGGTCGTCTCGAACCAATCGAGCGCGGCCAAGTCGGGCAGGAGCGTGTTCGTCTGAGCGGCATCGCCACCGGCAAAGTGCGGCACAACGACCAATGGATCGAGCAGTTGGGCTATCCGCGTCTCGAGATCAAGCCCGGGTCGTTTCCAGAACGCGCGAAGGCGTTCCCCTCCGCATGAGCGGGACCCATGCGGACATCACCGAGCGGAAACAGGCCGAACTGAACCAGCGCAAATTGGACAGCCAACGTCATCGGCAGCAAAAATTGGAGGGGCTGGTCAAACTGGCAGGCGGCATCGCCCACGCTTTCAACAACTTGTTGCAGGCCCTGACCGGCACACTCGATTTCGTTCACAACGGGCTGCCTTCCGACGTTTCCGTGCAAACCGACATCGTGCATATGCAGGATCTCTGCAAACGGATGGCGGGACTCTCCCGACAGATGCAGGTCTGTTCGGGCGGCCTCGTCGTCGTGCCGCGCATTCTGGATATCAACCGATTGGCCGAGAAGGCCCTGCACGAGCTACGGCCGTCTCTCCGGAGTGGCGTCACGCTTTCCTATCATCTGACGCCCGGCATCCCCCCTTTCGCAGGCGACGAGCATCTTTTGCTTCAGGCGCTCCACAATCTGTTCAGGAACGCCTCCGACGCTCTGGAAGGCCGATCAGGCTCGATCAAGATTCGCACCGACAAGGCCCGATTCGACGCGTCCGACCTTTCCCTCGCCGTGTTTTACAGCGGCCCTCACGACGGCGATTTCGTCATGCTGGAAATGAGCGACACCGGCTGCGGAATCGACGCAGCGGCCAAGCAGCGCTTGTTCGACCCGTTCTTCACGACCAAACCGACCGGCCGCGGTCTCGGACTGGCCGAAGTGATGGGCATCATGCGAGCGCACCAAGGCGCCATTTTCGTCGACAGCGCGGCCGGACAGGGAACCACCATCCGGCTCGCATGGCCATGCCAGTTGGCACAACCAGCCGGCCCGCTCCGTCCGCCCACACGGAACCCGCTGCGCCATCCAAACAGCTCCCCGCCGCCCCCACGTCCGCCCACGGCCACACCATCCTCGTCGTGGACGACGAGCCCAGCGTTCTGGCCATCACCAGCAGATTGCTCGGCGTAGCCGGCCACCGCGTGTTGAAAGCCGCCGACGGACGGGAAGGCGTGGACGTTTTTCAGAACGCGGCGGCCGAGATCGACTTGGTTCTGCTGGACCTGACCATGCCCAAACTCGACGGCGTCCAAGCCTTCCGCGAAATCCGGCAGATTCGCGCCGACGTGCCGATCATCATCGCCAGCGGCTACAGCGAGCACGATACCCTGCGGCGTTTCGGCGATGACCGTCCTTCCGCATTCCTTCAAAAGCCTTACATGAGCGACGTGCTACTTCGCCACATCAGCGAACTGGTCAAGAAGGACGCCCCCTGACCCGCTTCGACAAAATGCGGTCAGGATCAGACACGACAACCGGCGGCATCGGCCAACCACGCGCGCGCGGCCGAGCAACAACGGTCAACGCCCGGATCATCGCTCAGCGTCTTGAGATAGGCTTCCCGAAACTCGAGGGCGCGTCGTTCGCATGCCAACCGGCAGGAGGTAGGAAAGTGCAGACCGCCGTTCAGCCACCCCACCTGAATCAAAACAAAGTCCGACAGCGTTTTGATCCACGTGTAGCTCACGGGACGTCCCGCGCTGATCGAAGCAACGACTTCCGGCGATGGCGCGCCTTTGACCCGAAGGCCCCAAGCGATCTCTGGATTCCGCGCCAGCGAACCGTCCGTGACGGCAGTCTCCATTACGCGGAAAATGTCCAGTTTGTCGGCGTCTCGCACGAGATGCGCCAACAACGCGGAGGCTTCGTCCAGCGAATCCGGAACAATCTTTTTGTTGTGCAGCGCCACGGCCCGCAAGATGCGCTGCCGCTCGTCGGCGGCCAGCCCATTCAGCCAACCGGAGGATTCGACCACCTCGACGCTGCGCATCGCATGATCGAACGACTTCGCGTCTTCGAACGTTCCGAAATCGCGCAGTTGCGAATAGCGCCCCGTGTCGTGCAAGAGCGCACAGGCCTCGCCCGCCACGCGTCTTTCCGTCGGCCACTTTTCGCCCGCCATGATTTGCCGGGCGTTCTCGACCACGTAGCGCGTGTGGTCCAATTTCAATTGCAGCATCTGCGACAACGTGCCGTCCGCCGCGCGAAACGCGTCGACGTACCGGTCATAGCGGCCCGTCAACGCCGTCAAAAAATCCTGTGTCATTGCGCTCCGAAAACCATGGACAAGACGATCGGCGACCCGCCGACGCGGGCGACTCGCCTACAGATCGATGATCGAAATCGTCTGCTCATCGTCCGCCGTGTGCGGCCCGTAAGACAGGTCGATATTCGAGACATACACTTTGTTGCCGAGCCGGATGCACTCGGACGGCGAGTCCAGCTCGCCGTTCAGTCCGTCGCCGGGCGGGTTCTTCGCGACCACCGTCGCCTGGCCGGTCTTCTCGCAGACGCGGATCACCGCGTTCCCGATGAAGTCCGCAAACCAGATGCTCCCTTCGCCGTCGTCTTGCATGCCGTCGATGCTCTCGGCGCAGGGCACCTTCGCGAACAGCTTGCTCTCCTTGACGGCGCCCGCCGCGTCGAAACTCACCTTCCAGATCTCCTGGTCGCCGAAATTCGCGACGCACAGATTGCCCTCGCCGTCGAAGCAGAGACCGTTCGCACCGACTTGGTACGCGCCGCGCGTCTTCAATCTGAAAATCACGTGCGGATCGTTCGGCGTGCCGTCCACCCGGACCGGCGCGTCGGCCTTCAGCTCCGACAGCGTGAAACGATACGTACCGCTGTTCATCGGATCGCCCGGACCGAAGGTGGTCTCGTTCACATAGACGGAATCGCCCCGAGCCGCCAAGCCGTTCGCCGCGTGAAGTCCGACGGCCACCGTCTCCGCGCGCGCAGCTTTGCCGTTCTCAAAGACCACGCGCAGCAGACGCGACTTGCCGAGGCCCTTGCCCGCATGGTTCTGGTTGTCCGACACGTAGAGGTTGCCGTCGGAGGCAAAACCGATGCCCAGCGAACTGCAGATGCCCGTTTCGGGATTGGGCGGCAGGTCGATAACCTTCTCAATCTTGTCGTCCGCGGTGATCTTTCCGATGCAACTCGTCTTGCCGCTCGCGAAATTGTTGAGCGAAATCCAGATTTGGCCGTCTTTGATCGTCATGCCGTCGGGGTTGGTGTACCGGCCGGTCAGGTCGATGCCCAGTCGCGGCGTCTTCAGCCCGGCGGCTCCGCAGCAACACGTCCCCGCTTTCGCTTTGGCACCACCGGCCTGCGCGGTCTGCGGCTCTGCGGGGCCTTTGCCGCAACCGCTCCATCCGACCGCCGCCGCTATCGCCACCGCGCACATCGTCCGTATGTTCATCGTCGCCTTCCTTTTTCCGTTTTGTCCGGCCGCAGGATCGCCACACGGCCGGGCCGGTTCAAACAAAGAAACTCTTCAGCGCCTCGACGGCTCTGAGATACTTTTCGTAGCGCCCGGCATAAACCTCGCCGCGGGACGCGTCCGGCTCGTGGCGACGCGCGACGCGCGTCATGGCCGCCACCGCCGCCTCGTAAGAGGGGTGGACGCCACAGGCGACCGCCGCCGCGATCGCGGCGCCGAGCGCCCCGAGCTCCGATCCGTCCGGCACTTCGACCGGCACCTGAAAAACGTCCGCGA
>Ga0172375_10004564_pt1 | contig 20364 bp, 17 predicted proteins | sample LakKiv1m_FD_114537 | JGI IMG/M metagenome (GOLD analysis project Ga0172375, IMG submission 114537) | Freshwater microbial communities from Kabuno Bay, South-Kivu, Congo - kab_092012_11.1m | ecosystem: Environmental > Aquatic > Freshwater > Lake | place: Democratic Republic of the Congo...
AGATTAGCCAAATATGTAAAATAGACGGGGATTATTTCTGGTTTCCGGCTTCGGCTGGGGGTCCGGTTGGTTGCGAAGCTCTATTTTGCAGGCTGTTAGGAAAAGTTCTTCGTAAGCTGCGTCTTACGCGCCAACAAACCAAGGGAGATGGCGGGCAGCGCCCGCCCTACGTTCTTCGGCCCGTTAAGCGGCAGGGTTGCGGCGGCGGCCCAGCCCCAGCCGTACCGCCGCCGGGCCGACCAGGGCTTGCCGTTGGCCTCAGGCCGCCCGGAAGCTCCGGGCGTCGATGCCGTATTGCTTGATCTTGTAGCCCAGGATGCGGAGGCTGGTGTCCAGGAGCTGGGCGGCCTGACTCTGGTTGCCCCGGGTCTGGCGCAGGGCCTCGTGGATGAGCTCCCGCTCCAGGTGTTCCACCTGGGCGGCCAGGCCCCGGCGGTCGTCCCCCGGCTCCTGGGGCTGCAGGGTGGGGGGCAGGTGGACGCTGAGGATGGTGTCTTCGTCGCACACCAGCACCGCCCGTTCAATGATATTTTCCAGTTCCCGCACGTTACCGGGCCAGGGGTACTGCATCAGGAGGTCCAGGGCCGGGGCCGACAGGCGCTTCACCGGCTTGGCGTGCTCCTCGGCGCACTTGGTCAAAAAGTGCTCCGCCAGGGCCGGGATGTCCGCCATGCGCTCCCGTAAGGGGGGCAGGTAGATGGGAAAGACGTTGAGGCGGTAATAGAGGTCTTCCCGGAAGGCGCCGCTGGAGACCGCCTGCTCCAGGTCCCGATGGGTGGCGGCCAGCAGGCGGATATCGGCCTTGAGGGTGGCCGTTCCCCCCAGCCGGGTGAATTCCCGCTCCTGGATCACCCGCAAGAGTTTGAGCTGGACGTTAAGGCTCAGGTCGCCGATCTCATCCAGAAAGATGGTGCCGCCGCCGGCCAGTTCGAAGCGGCCTTGCTTGCGTTGCAAGGCCCCGGTGAAGGCCCCCCGTTCGTGCCCGAACAGCTCGCTTTCCACCAGGGTCTCCGGCAGGGCCGCCAGATTCACCTTAATGAAGGGCTTGTCGGCCCGCATACTGTTGTAGTGCAGGGCCGACGCCACCATCTCCTTGCCGGTGCCGGATTCCCCCCGGATGAGGATGGTGGCGTTGCTCTTGGCCACCCGTTCGATCATCTCGAACACTTCCCGCATGCGGCCGGAAGTGCCGATGATATTGCCCACCTGGTAGCGTTCCTGCAACTGGCCCTTGAGTTTGAGGTTTTCGTTCTGGAGGCGTTCCTTCTCCCGGTCGATGAGCAGCAGGTTGTTCACCGTCTGGGCGATGATGGAGGCGATGATGGTGAGCAGCCTCAGGTCCCGGTCCAGGTCCAGGTCCCGGTGGAGCTTGTCCACCGACAGGGCCCCGATGGTTTGGTGGTTGATCTTGATGGGCACGCACAGAAAGGAAAGTTCATCCTTTTCCCGGGGGCCCCGGGACCGGGTGCGGTTTAAAAACAGGGGTTCCTGGCTCACCCGGGGGACGATGGCCGGTTCCCCGCTTTCCACCACCCGGCCGGTGATGCCTTCCCCCAGCTTGTAGCGCCCCCGGCGCCGGGCCTCGGCGGTGAGACCGTGGGCCACCTCGATCTGCAACTCCGCGGTCTCCGGATTGAGGATGGTGATAGTCCCCCGGCGCATGCCCATGGACTGGGCCAGGACCTGGAGCACTCGTTGCAGGCTCCGGGGCAGGGGCCCCAGGGTGCCCAGGGTTTCGGTAATCTCGTAGAGCAGATTCAGGTCATTCATCGTTTTCTCGCAGGCGGCCGATTAGGCGGTGAGCAGTTCAGCTGGTCACTCAGTCGCCTTCAAAAATAATGAAGAGCAAGGCGGGCGGGCCACCGGGCCCCGGCCAACCGTTTGCGGGGGGGCGTCCCTGAGGCGGTTGCACCTTGCGCATATGTACCATTTTCGTATATTGATTAACAAAATGCCAATGATTTTTTACGAAAATGTGAGTTATAGCCATTGCCCAAAGAGGCTCGTGCAAAAGTCAGTAAAAACCACGTCTGTCGTTTAGAGCGCCGCGAAGAATCTTGTATTTTTAGATGGTTGAGACCCTTGCTTCGGTTCGCTCAGGGTGACAAAAAAATCCATTTTGCAAGAGCCTCAAAAGTTTTTTCCGATATGACCAGGCGCACGGCATCCAAATCCCCCCCACCCCCCCTTTGCCAAAGGGGGGGACGTATTGAAATCAGCTTGAAAGTCCCCCTTTGCCAAGGGGGGATTTAGGGGGATTTGAAAAGGGGCACCCAGAAGAAATTGTTGGCAAATGGTATATCCTAAGACCCCGGCTCGGGCCGGGCAACGCGGCCCGGCCAGCGGCCTTTCTCCTTGACACTATCCCGTTTTTCAGGTAGTTTTAAGCAGTTGTAACTCAGGGGATTCCATAACTTATCCGGCGGCGGCGCCGGGGGGTTGCCGGTCGCTGAGGTAGTTATGAGGCGAAGCGGGTGAAAGAAGGGTTTTTTTACCAGGCCGGCCACCGAACCATGGCCTTCATCGATTACATGGGGGAGCTGTCCCTCTTTTTTCTGGACGCCTGCCGGAGCCTGACTAACCCCCCCTGGTTCATCCGGGAGGTAATCGCCCAGATGTACCACCTGGGGGTAAGGTCCTTCTCCCTGGTGGCGGTGGCCTCTTTTGCGGTGGGCCTGGTTTTGGCCATGCAGGGGGTTCAGGTGCTGAAATTGTTCGGGGCCTCCAATTACATCGCCACCAGCGTGGCCTTTACCTTTGTCCGGGGTCTGGGCCCCCTGCTGGCGGGCATCATGTTGGCCTCCCGGGGCGGGGCGGGGATGGGGGCCGAACTGGGCTCCATGCGAGTTACCAACCAGATCGACGCCCTGACGGTCTCTGCGGTCAACCCCGTGAAATTCCTGGTGGTTACCCGGATCGTCGCCTGCATGCTCATTACCCCTTTGTTGGCGGTGGCCAGTGACCTCATCGGCATCATCGGGGGTATGATCATCGGGGTGACCCAGGTGGGCATGACCCCCACCTACTATTATACCCTGACCATCAAGTATCTGACCCTCAGGGATGTGCTGCCGGGCATCGGCAAGACCGCCATCTTTGGGCTGATCATCGGCACGGTATCCTGTTTCCACGGTTATAATACTGAACACGGAACCTTTGGGGTGGGCCAAGCCACCAAGACCTCGGTGGTGGCCTCGATCTTACTGATCCTGGTGTCCGATGTTTTCCTTACCAAGCTCACTCTCCTCATCTGGTCTTGAGGCGGCGGCGGCCCCCGGCCGGGCCCCGGCTTCGCACACTCCCCTGATCTCCTTTCGGGGGGTTTACAAGGCCTTTGGGGGGAAAATTGTGCTCCGGGGCGTGGATCTGGAGGTCTTCCCGGGGGAGACTTTGGTGACCCTGGGCCGCAGCGGCTCCGGCAAGACCGTGTTGACCAGCATGCTGGTGGGGCTCAATATCCCGGATAAAGGCAGCATTCAGGTGGAAGGGACCGAGATCACCGAATTTTCCACCGACGCCGACTGGCGGGCCCTGCGCCTGAGAACCGGTTACCTCTTTCAGGGTTCGGCCCTCTATGATTCCATGACCATCGGGGAAAACGTGGCCTTTCCCATGGTCCAGCACACCCATTGGAACCAGGCGGAAATCGGGCGCCGGGTGGCGGAGAAACTCAACCAGGTGGGGCTGGCCGGGGTAGAGCCCCTGGAGCCCACCGAATTGTCCGGCGGGATGCAGCGCCGGGCCGCCCTGGCCCGCAGCCTGGCCCTGGACCCCCAGATCATCATCTATGATGAGCCTACTTCCGGACTGGACCCCATCACCGGGGACGAGATCGGCCGCCTCATCCGCCGCCTGCAACAGGTCTTGAAGGTCACCGCCATCGTGGTCACCCACGATCTGCGCCTCACCGAAATGGTGGCCGACCGGCTGGCCCTCCTCCATGAGGGCCAATGGGCCTTTCTGGGGACCTATGCCGAATTTCTCCAATCCTCCCACCCGGAGGTCCTGCGCTTTCTCCGCCGGGAGCCCCAGGGGGAAACGCCCGCATGATTGCCCGCAAATACGAAACCATCGTCGGTATTTTTGTGGTGGCCTCCCTGGCGGCCCTCCTGGTCATGGTGGTGATCGTGGCCCGGCAGGAAGGGCTGTTCCAGGAGTACGTGGAGTATCGGGCCATCTTTAAGAACATCAGCGGCCTCAAGCCCGGCTCCGAGGTCCATCTGGCCGGGGTCACGGTGGGCAACGTCCTCAACACCTCCATTGATGCCGACGGCAACATCGTGGTGACCTTCCAGGTGTTTAAAAAATACAGCGACCGGATACGCCGGGACTCGCGCAGCACTATCGGCTTCATGGGCCTGTTGGGCGAAAAGAGCCTGGACCTGACCCCCGGGTCCGTCAAGGAGCCGCCCATCCCGGCGGAAGGCCTGGTGGTCTCGGTGGAGCCTCTGGATATCACCCAGCTCCTGTCCCGGGCGGCCCCCAGCCTGGATGATGTGCAGAAGGTCCTCACCAACCTGGTGTCCATCACCGAGGGCATGGTAACGGAGGGCAGCGATTTCAATAAAATTTTCTCCGAAGTAAAGGAGATCGTTTCCAAAATCAACGCCGGCAAGGGCAGCCTGGGAAAACTGGTGAATGACCCGTCCCTCTTCCGGGACACCGCCGACGCCATGGCCCAGGTGCGGCAATTTCTCGGCGACCTGGAAAAGAGCAAGGGGCTGTTGGGCGCCCTGGTGAATGACCCGGCTCTCAAGGAACAGGCCGTCAAGACCCTGAAGGAACTGGAAGGCACGTTCGCCAATCTGAACAAGACTACCGCGCAACTGAGGGAAACCGCGGCCCGCCTGCCGGACATGGCCAAAAAGCTGGACTGGTTCCTGACCAACCTGAACCGGGCCGGGAAGGGCCTGCCGGGGTTGGTAACCCAGGGGGAGTCAGCCTTCAGCGACGTTGACCTCACCACCAAGGCCATCCAGCGCTCCTGGCTCCTGCGGCGTTACATCCCCCAACCCCAGGAACACACCATCCGGATGGATGCGGAACCGGGAAAGGATGAGCCGTGAGGTGCAGGCAGGTTTGGCTGTGGGTGGCGGTAGTGGCGCTGGGCTGCGGCGGCCCCGTCAGGACCGGGGTGGACCTGAAACAGGAGGCCATCTCCCTCAATGAGGCGGGATACCACTATTACCGCCAGAGCCACTTTAACCTGGCCCAGGAGAAATTCGAGCAGGCCCTGGTTTACAACCGCCTGATCGACCGCCGGTCCGGGATCGCCCTCAACCTCAACAACCTGGGGGCCATCGCCCGGGTCCAGGGGGACCTGGACCAGGCGGTGAGCCATTTTCAGGAAGCCCTGGCCGTCAACCGGGAACTAGGGGATGCTGTTGCGCTCTGCGAAACTCTGAACAACCTGGGTCTGACTTATCAGTCCCAGGGCCGTTTGCAGGAGGCCGAGGCGGCCTACCGGGAGGCCCTGGCGCAGGCCCGGCTCCTTCCTCCTGGGCCGCTGCTGGCCTTGACCCTGACCCACTTAGGGGACGCGGCCCGGGCCCGGCGGGAATACCCCGCCGCCCTGGACTCCTATCACCAGGCCCAGGGGGCCGCTCCCGGGGGCAAAGACCGGCGGGGCCGAGCCCTGCTCCTGGAGCGCCTGGGGCGCACCTTCCTGGACCTGAAGGACTATGACCGGGCCGGGGGCTATCTGAAGGAGGCGCTGGCAGAATTCCGCCGCCTCCAGGACACCGACGGCATCGTTGCGGCCCTGAAGGGCCTGACCCTCCTGGCCCTGGCCCGGGGCGATCAGGCGGAGGCCCGTTTCCACGGCAACCTGCTCCTGGGGATTTACCAGGCCCGGGGCCAGGACAAGGAAGCCGGGGAACTGGAGGGGCTGTTGCAACGCGGCGGCGGGAGATGACGGACCGCGCCCATTTTACTTCCCCTTTCCATGTCCTGGCGGAGGGCGCGTCTTACGCGCCAAAATCGGCGGCCACAGGCCGCCCTGGAAGAACTTTTCCTAACAGCCAAAGCAACCCATCGCTGACTCAATAAAGCTCAGACATATTCAGGAGGTAAAATGTTCGGATCGCGCATGAAACTGTTCAAACTCCTCGGGTTCGAGGTTCGGATTGACGCGAGTTGGATTGTCATCGCCGTGCTGGTGACCTGGTCCCTGGCGGCGGGCCTCTTTCCCTATCTGTATCCGGGCCTTACCCGGCAGACCTACTGGTATATGGGGATAGTGGGGGCCCTGGGGCTGTTTGCCTCCATCATCGCCCATGAGTTTTGCCACTCCCTGGTGGCCCGGCAATACGGCATGGCCATGAAGGGGATCAGCCTGTTCATCTTCGGGGGGGTGGCGGAGATGGAGGATGAGCCCCCCACCGCCAAGGCCGAATTCATGATGGCCATTGTGGGTCCCCTGTCCAGCCTGGCCATCGGCGCGGTGTTCTACCTGATTTACCGCTGGGGGGTGACGGCGGGTTGGGACGCCCCGGTGAACGGAGTTATTTATTATATTTCTTACATCAATATTATCCTGGCGGTCTTTAACCTCCTGCCGGCTTTCCCCCTGGACGGCGGGCGGGTGCTGCGCTCGGTCCTCTGGGGGGCCTGGGACAACCTGCGCCGGGCCACCCGGGTGTCCTCCACCATCGGTTCGGCGTTCGGCATCGGCCTCATCTTCCTGGGCATCCTGCAGTTCATGAGCGGCAACTTTATCGGCGGGGTGTGGATGTTCCTCATCGGCCTGTTCCTGAGGAGCGCGGCGCAGATGTCGTATCAGCAGCTCCTGGTGCGCAAGTCCCTGGAGGGGGAGCCGGTGCGCCGCTTTATGACCACGAAGCCGGTGACCGCGCCGGCTTCCCTGACCGTGGCCCAACTGGTGCAAGACTATATCTATAAGTATCACCACAAGATGTTCCCGGTGATGGACGGGGACAGGCTTCTGGGCTGCATCACCACCCGGCAGGTGAAGGAGATTCCCCAGGAGGCCTGGACCAGCCAGACCATCCGGGAAGCGGCCGTCCCCTGCTCGGCGGACAACACCCTCTCACCCGCCACCGACGCGGTCAAGGCCCTGGCCCTGATGAACCAGACGGGGTTCAGCCGGATGCTGGTGGTGGAGAATGGCCGCCTGGTGGGCATCGTCACCTTAAAAGACCTGCTGGATTTCTTCTCCCTCAAGGTGGAACTGGAAGCGCAGGGTTGAGGGCGGCGCCCTCACGGGGGTTTCAAGGCAGTGATAATGGTGCGCGGTGCGCACCCTACATCGTCTTTTTGATGAGGTTCGGCAGCACGGGTTTGAGAGATAGTTGTTAGAATTTCCAAATCAGGTTCGTAGCCACAAACTGAAGGTGGTTGGTGGGGTAATCCCCGATCAGACGACCCGCCAGAGGTCCCCGGCGGGTATTGATGGGGGCATTGCCCAGGTCTACAAATTCATAGGCCAAGCCCCAGGTGACATTCCGGTTCCAGTCATACTGAATCCCCATTGCATAGCGCAACTGGCGGTCCACCGCCAGGGCGGGGATGCGATCTGCATCTCCCACCGCGGAACTGTCGTAAGCGAATCCCAAAGACAGCAGCCAGGGCGTGGCCAGGCGGTATTGGGCCCCAATGGCGGCGTGCCAGGTGTCCTTGAGATTGGCATCAGCGGTCAGGCTGGTGGGGTTTTCAGACGCGATGCTCACATTGATTTTTCCGAACTGCTCCCAGTTCTGCCAGCCGAGGTTGGCCATGAGGGCAAACTTCCTGGTGATTTGCTGGTAGGCGCTCACCATGACCTGCTGCGGGATGGTATAGGTCAGATCGACCTGGCTTCCCAGGAGTCCTCTGGCCCGCAAAATGGCGCTGAGCACCGGTCCCAGTCCGTCCGTGCTCACCACGTCGTCGAACTTCAGAAAGAAACCTTATCGACTCATTCCATACCGGCTCGGCATCAAGTTTTTTCAAGGCCCAGACCCACAGGGGTTCGGCTTTGCAAGCCGATTACTTGGGGGTTGCATGATAACACACATTCGTTGGAGCCTCTTGCAAAATTCATCAGAATTAACGGTTGATATGAGCCAACGGCTTGGTATTGGGAGTTCTGGATCCATGAAACCGCGCTTTCATGTCCTGTTTGGGGGAGATCGGACGGATTTTAGAGCTGTCAGGACACACTTCTCCCTGGATCTTGCCAAGCTACGGTCAGCCTCGAGTAGTTCAGCTTATCAGCTTAAGCAGCTGGTCGGCAAACAGGGCGATGACGCCGAACATCAGGTGGAGCCCGACCTTCTTGGCGCCCCGCACCATGACCTTGTCACCCCCAAACTCTTCCTTCAGGCGGCTGTTAAACCGCTCCACCACCGTCCTTTCCTTGCACCTGGCCGCCTCATGGGGCGCCAGCGGCATAACCTCTCTCCCCCGGCCATTCTTGTCGATGATGGGGACGTGCCCCAGGCTGCGGCTGACCTCGTAAATGGGTTGCGCATCATAAGCCGCATCCCCCAAATCATACAGATAATCCACCCGGGCGCTGGTCAATTTCATCAAGGGGATGGCCACCTGGCTGTCGTGCACGGAGGCCCCGGTCAACCCCACACTGATAGGCAGGCCCCAGTCATTGACGTCGGCGTGCAGCTTGTAACCTATCCAGGTTTCCTTATAACCCTTGGAGTTCTTTTTGGTTCCTACATCGCAACACACCGGCAACTCCGCCAGGGCCTCCGCCGCCGATTGCCGGCCTTGACGCTCCAGACGGGTTTCCGGTTGGGGTTCTCGCACCTCCCCCCGACGGGGACGGCCTCTTTTTCGGGACGGCGGTTTGGGGGGCTTCGGCTTCGCCGTGGGTTTCTCCCGGCCCTTGATGGCAGTAGCGTCCCGGCTGATATGCCCTACCAAGACTGGCTTGACCCACTGCCCCACCAAGACCGTATGGACCTGGTCCCCCAGCCCCATTTCGGCAAATTCCGCAAAGGCCCGAGAAAAGGTGGCCTCGGAGGGGATATCGCTACGCCTCACAAAACCGCAGATGCGCCGGAAAACCGGCGAAGCCCGCAAGGCCTCGATAGTGGCGCGGGTGTGGGGGCGGTTGTACACCGCCTTGCCCACAAAGGCCCGCCCCAGGGCTTGGCGCTCCCACGGCTTCCGCCCAAATCTCGGTGCGGGCCGACTGACAAACTTCTCGATTTGGACCGCTTCCAAGATGTTGACTAATTGCCGCTCTTTCTCGGTTAAGCGACGCTCCCCACATTCTTCCAGGCAGGGGATTAGATTCCGTTGCAAAGTTCCGATTAGCCATGATACTGATTCTCTAAGCTTCATCGGCTCCCCCAAGACTGTGGTGTTTCTGTTTAAACTATTTCTGTTTAAACTCACCTTAGCGCAGGAGCGCCGATGAGGCTTAAATTTTCAAAAAATCAACTCGAAAAGAGACTTTTGCAAGAGGCTTTTTTTTAAGTCATTTTCCCTTTTCAGGATGAAGAAAATCCTTTTTACTCCCCATTATTGAGACTACAGTATTATTCCTCCGATAATTTCCAGGTTTTCCTTATGAGGAAACCGGGAGTTTCCCCTATTCATCCCAAGCCGAAAAAGGGTTAACTAGAAGGCGCATGGCAAGATAAGCCGAAGCCATCTTGCCGGAACCATCTTATTGAGCCGTTCAGAGTTGGTTCTCATCATGCTGAACCGGCCCTTGGGCCACCGGGAGAGGAAAATGCTTGGAAATCAGCCGCCCAAATATTTGTTAGAAAGATTGGCGAGTGTTGACAATAAGTTGGAGCAATTGCTGACGTTAAAATTGTTGATTGAGAAGAAGGGGCCGGCGAAAATCCCGCCTAAACCGTCGGCGGCCTATTCCCCAGCAGTTGGGGCCGAGCCCTTTGCAGATGCCGTGTCCTCTTCTGCGCGCCGCGCCGGCTCGGCCCCGGCCAATCCCGGGAGGGGAGGGACAGCCATCTCTCCCCTGGAAGCGGACACTATCCTGCAGAAAGTGCAAAAAATCAATATTGACGCCGAGTTACTGGAGAGGGTCATAAAACTTGAGAAGCAGAACCGCAAAATAACTATTCTCGGTTCCATGTTCATGACCTTAGTGATTTTGATAATTGCGGCTTTTGCGGTTTTAATGGTTCAAGGGAGGGTCTTCCCGCGGGGGGTCGTTCTGAACGCCTGGCCCAAGGCTGAACCCTTCCACCTTTCCTCGGGGGAGGAAGTTCCCCTGAAGAATTCCCCCCAGAAGGCCGAGTCTCTTGGCAGGGCTCACGACGACCAGGGGAGCGGCGCGGTCGGCCAGGTGAGCGCTCCCGAGGCGGGCGAAGCGGCGGCGTCGACTTCTGACCCGGACCCCGCCAAGGCCGCCGCTCCGGTTACCTATGTGGGTTCCCTCACTTCAAACAAGTACCACTATCCCGACTGCAAATGGGCCGCCCAGATCAAACCCCATAAGCTCCGCACCTTCTCTTCGGTGGCGGAAGCCCGGGCCAAGGGCTATATTCCCTGCCCCGGGTGTCGGCCGCCCCGTTCCGAGGGGGAGGAACTATCAGTTCAAGAGTGAAATTCTACCGGGGGGTGACGCCTGACCCCGATATTTATGGGAACAATCAGGCCTTCTTTAAATCCGTCAGGCGCACCAACGATTCGGTAATCTGCTTAAGATACTGTTTATCTTGTGTTTTTGTTGACGTTTTCTCGATAAACAAAACCAGCAGCCCCATAATGATAACCGCGGTAACCCCTCCCAGGAGAAAACTGAAGCCACAAGCAACCACATCCATGGTTTTCCTCCATGTATGGCAATCCTTTGGCGAGTGCTGACAGTTTAATTACCGGAACCGCCGGGGACCATTAGGGAAACCCTAATATTATTACGGGAAATCCCCAAAATTTTTGCGGGTAAATCCCTCCTGGAGTCTCCCCTCCCGCCCCCTGGATTCAGCCGGATAGGGCGGCCCTGAGAGGAAAATCAGGTTTTTTGAAGCCCATAATCCATGATTTCCCTATTGAATTTATCCGGTATCTCCGGTTTAGTGGGATTGTGGCGAAATTAATGAACCCCAAGGTATGCTCCGCCCGAGGCGCGGCCATTCCGGTCCAGGAACCGGTAGAGCGGCCGGCCAAAGAATATCGTCTGAAAGTTACATCAAAAATTTTTTTCCCGATCCTCGCTATCTTCCTGCTCACCCTCTTGAATATTATCTTTTTGTCTCTTTTTGAAATAACCATCCAGTTCTTATACGACGCGTACCATATCTGGACCAATCCCCTCATAGGGTTAATTATGTTAGGGTTAGGGGTTTCAATCATGTCCTATGGTATGATTAATAGGATATCCAACAATTACAGCATCATCCAGGAAAAAAATAACATTGAAAGAGAACTCAAACAAGCTTTGCTCGATCTCAAAAAAGCTAACAAGGAGATGCGGCTTGAAATTGCGGACCGGAAGAAAATTGAGGCGGCCCTGATTGAAAGCGAGAAGCAGATCAGGACGATAATTCAAAAAGCGCCTACCGGCATAGCGTTATTGGATAAAGAAGGATGGGTATTGGAATGTAATCCGGCCCTGCAGGACATGCTGGGTTACGATCACAACGAATTGAGCGGGGTGCAGTTCGTCCAGGCTATTCACCCTCATGATGCGCCGAACTACAAAAATAAATTTAAAGAATTGATTGATGGCAACAGTGATATTTACCGCATCGACAGCCGCTACATCCACCGGGAATTTCGGGAGGTCTGGGGTTCCCTGTCCGCCTCCGTGGTCAGAGATGGGGCCGGACAGCCCCAATTTGTCATTGCCATGGTGGAAGACATCACCACCAAACAACAGGCGGAAGAAAGAATTGTCAATTATCAGAGACAACTGCAATCCTTGACCTCGGAATTGTCTCTGATTGAAGAGCGGGAGCGGCGCCGCCTGGCCGCCAATCTCCATGACCACGTCGGCCAGGTGTTGACTTTGGTGGGCAATAAATTAGATGAACTTCATGAAATTGCCCCCTCCAACCCTGGTGAAGCTCTCATCCAGGAAATCAGGAAACTGGTGGGGCAAACCATCAAGTGCATCCGTTCGTTGATTTTTGAACTCAGCCCTCCCATTCTCTATGATCTGGGCCTGGAGGAGGCGATTGAATGGCTGGCGGACCATTTTTCCCAGGAGCACGGCCTGACAATTCAGGTGGACAAAGACGAGCAGCCCAAGCCGCTGAAGACCGAAGGGAATGTGATTTTATTTCAGGCCGTGAGAGAGTTGTTGTTTAACATCGTCAAGCACGCCAAAGCGACGGCTGTGAAGATTTATATTCAGCGGGCTTGTAATGACCTGCGGATTATTGTGGAAGACAATGGCATAGGTTTCGAAAATAATTTAATTGATCACCAACAACATAAAATCAAGGGGTTCGGATTATTCAGCATTCATGAACGCCTGGAATATTACGGCGGAAGTATGATAATTAAATCAGAAAAATCACAAGGAACCAAAATAACTTTGTTAATGCCGATGCTCTCTTCCAAGAAAGAAGAATGGTATAATATCTTAAAACCAACCGATACCTTCTCCTCAAACGGTCAAATCGCCAAAATGTAAGATCTTTCGAATGAGGAGGCGAAGCCTTTTCATTATTCGAGGCCCCAGGTCTTTTGCCAGTATTGATATTCATAGGGCCACTCTTTTCGGCGATACTGCATCAGCCGGCGCATGCGCTCTTTGAAGGCGGCCATCTTTTCCTGAATTTCAGGAAAGGTCTCTTGACTCCGCCAGGCCTGAACCAGCCGCTTGCCAAGACCGAGGGCCCTGCTGCTAATGTCCTCGGGGAAACCCTCGCCGAGGATCAGACCCATGGTGGCCCAAACGGAGCCAACCGATTGAATCCCGGTAATCATCAGGAAATGGTTCAGGTAGTCGGCAATGGCCTCCTCGTCGCCGCCGCCGGAGGTCACCACGGAGGCCCCGTACTTGCCGTGAAAGCCCAAGCAATGGACCATGGAACTGCAACGGTCCATAAAGGCTTTCATCTGGGCGCTGACGCTGAAGATATAATTGGGGCTCCCCAGGACCAGTCCATCGGCCTCCAGCACCTTCTGCTGAATCTCGGGGAAGGCGTCCTTCCGGGCGCAGCGTCCCTTTTTATGACAGTAATCACATCCAAGGCAGGGGAGCACGGTCGTCCCCGGGAGATAGATGACCTCTGGCCGGGCTCCTTCCCGTTCCGCCCCTGTAAGGACGATCCGGGTCAACCTTGCCGTGTTACCTCCGGCTCCCTGTGGGCTTCCCACCAGGCCAATGATCTTCATCGCCTTCTCCCTTCTGGGTGATCACCGATAAAAACCTCTCCCTTTTAGACGAAGAGAGGTTAGCCGGTTATGGCTAACCTCTTGAAATTATTGGCGCGCCCGAGAGGATTCGAACCTCCGACACACGGATTCGTAGTCCGTTGCTCTATCCAGCTGAGCTACGGGCGCGTGCCCGGATGCTTCCCGGAAAATTTTTGGCGGACAATTCATTTATACCTCGTGACCGGGGAAAGGTCAACTGGTTGCCGCCGGGTCTGGTATGGAGGCCGCGGCCCGCCCCGGCCGGCCCCAATCTGGGTAAACCCCTTCCGAAGAAACACCGGCAATAAAAACATATCTTTTATTATAATATTTCAAAATAATAGATAATAAAGTCAGGCTGATCGTAACTTGCAACCCTTGTGGCAGATGGTTATAATGGGAGAAAACTTGGAAGGCTGACTTTTCTTTGCCGGCCAGTCAGCCCATGCCGACACCCCATGGAAAAAATCCCCGATCCCAAAGAGCTGGAAAAAGAACTGAGTGAGTACCTCACCAAGAAATACGGCAGCCGGATTAAGGTGCTGGCGCCCCATTGGGTGGCCAAACCGGAGGCGGAGGATCACAGCCGGGGGAAAGGAGCCAGGGTCAGCCGGATTAAGTTCGACCTGAAACCGGAAGAGTTGGAGGCCTATCTCCACGAGTATGTGATCAAGCAGGGCCTGGCCAAGAGCATCCTGGCCACCAAGGTTTGCACCCATTTCAACCGGATCCGCCATTCCCAGGAATTGGGGAGGGACCCGGAACCCGGAGTGGGTTCCATTAAGAACAACATCATTCTCATCGGCCCCACCGGGGTGGGCAAGACCTACCTGGTCAAACTCATCGCCAAAAAGATCGGGGTGCCCTTCATCAAGGGCGACGCCACCAAGTTCAGTGAAACCGGCTATGTGGGCGGGGATGTGGAGGACCTGGTGCGGGACCTGGTGTACGCCGCCGGCGACGACCTGGAACTGGCGCAGTACGGCATCATCTATATCGATGAAATCGATAAAATCGCCTCCGCCGGACACGTCTGGGGAGGGCCGGACGTGTCCCGCACCGGGGTCCAGCGGGCCTTGCTGAAGCCCATGGAAGAAACCGAGGTGGACCTGAAGGTGGCCCACGACCCGGTTTCCCAGATTCAGGCCATCGAACACTATCGCCGCACCGGCAAAAAGGATAAACGCACCCTGAACACCCGCCACATCCTGTTCATCGTCAGCGGCGCCTTCAACGGCCTGGATAAGCTGGTCAAGGAGCGTCTCAGCAAACAGGAGATCGGCTTCCGGGGCCGGATGACCTCCCGAAAGCTGGACCGCGCCTTCCTCAAGCAGGTGAACGCCGAAGACCTGATCAAGTACGGCTTCGAATCGGAATTTGTGGGCCGCCTGCCGGTGATCGCGGTGTTGGAGGAACTCTCGGCCACCGACCTCTATGATATCCTGCAAAACCCCAACAATCCCATCATCACCAGCAAAAAACGGGACTTCCGGGCGTACGGCATCGACATCGCCTTTGAAGACGCAGCCCTGAAAATGTTGGCGGAGCAGGCCGCGCTGGAGAAGACCGGGGCGAGGGGATTGGTGAGCGTGATTGAGCGGGCCCTCATCCAGTTTGAAAAGCGGCTGCCCTCCACCCAGGTCAGGAAATTGGCGGTCACGCCGGAACTGGTGGAGAATTCCCAGGCGGAACTGGAGCGCCTGCTGGCCGCCCCCGAAGATCCTGATCTCCAGACCAGATTCCACCAGGCGGCCGACAAGGAACGGGAGATTTTGAAAGAGGCCATCTGGCGCCGGGAAACGGAGCTGCTGACCCGGTATCACCTGCCCCTCACCCAGGCCAGGGTGGAATTACTGGTGGATCAGTACCATTACTGGGACTGCGACTTGAAGACCGCGTTTGAAGATCTGGCCCAGCTCCACGACCAGTTAAGCCTGTTTGAGGAAAAGTTCCTGGAAAAACATGGGATTCAACTGCACTTCGACCCGAACGCCGCGGATGAAATCCTCCGGCAGGCCGTGAACCGGGACCTCTCCGCCCTGGCCATCTGCCAGGAGATGGCCCAGGATCTGGAATACGCCCTGAAACTGGTGCGGGACCGGACCTCCCAGGACCAGTTCATCCTGACCCGGGAGGCCCTGGCTGACCTGGACGCCTATCTCAACCGGGTCATTCGGGAATACTACCAGACCACCCTGTTCCGGGAGTAGGGCGTCTCATGATCGGGGTGTCCAAGCTTTATTGCGGCGCAGTGGAACCCGGGGATGTGCTGCGCTACCGCGACCGGCGGGCCCGGGACCTGCCGTCCCACCTTCTCCAGTTCTCCGCGGATAAAAAGCCGGTGGTGGTCTGGAATGTCACCAAGCAGTGCAACCTCAAGTGCCTGCACTGTTACGCCCGGGCCACCGCGGGCCCGGCCCCGGATGAACTGGGCCATTTGGAAGCCCTGGCCCTGCTCCGGGATCTAAAGGATTTCGGGGCGCCGGTGGTGTTGTTTTCCGGGGGGGAGCCCCTGATGCGGCCGGACCTGCCGGAACTGGTGGAATGGACCGTGGCCCACGGCATGCGGGCGGTGATCTCCACCAACGGCACCCTCATCGACCGGCCGACGGCCCGGCGGTTGCGGGACCTGGGCCTGTCTTACGTGGGCATCAGCCTGGACGGCACCGCCGCCACCCACGACCGCTTCCGGGGCCAGCCCGGGGCCTTTGCGGCGGCCATGGCCGGGGTGGGCCACTGCCGGGAGGCGGGCCTCAAGGTGGGGCTGCGCTTCACGGTGAGCCGCCTCAACTATCGGGAAGTGCCGGCCATCTTCGACCTGGTGGAAGAGCACGAGATTCCCCGCATCTGCTTCTACCACCTGGTCTATGCCGGCCGGGGCGCCAAGCTGGTGGAAGAGGCCCTGTCCCATGAACAGACCCGGGAACTGGTGGACCTGATCTTAGCCCGCACCCGGCGCCTCTTCGACGCCGGCCGGACCGTGGAAGTGCTCACGGTGGACAACCATGCGGACGGCCCCTATATCTATCTCAAGCTGCTCCAGGAAGACCCCCAAAGGGCTGCGGAAGTCCTAAAGCTCCTCCAGATGAACGAAGGCAACAATACGGGCCGGGGCATCGGCTGCGTCAGTTGGGACGGCCAAGTCCACCCCGACCAGTTCTGGCGTCACTACTCCTTCGGCAACGTCCGGGAGCGGCCTTTCAGTCAAATCTGGACCGACCTGTCCGACCCCCTGATGGCCCGCCTGAAGGACAAGAAGCGCTACGTCACCGGGCGCTGCGCCCGGTGCACGTGGCTGGCCGTCTGCGGCGGGAATTTCCGGGTGCGGGCCGAAGCCCTCACCGGGGACCTCTGGGCTTCGGACCCGGCCTGCTACCTCACCGACGAGGAGATCAGACGAGGAGATCAGCTGAGATAACGTCATTTACAATCGCTAGGATCAGGATGACAAAATAGCGGTTTCCAGAGGTCTCAAATTGATATCAATGCTTTCCAGCAAGAATCTTTCGATCAAGGTTAGGCGGTGCAATGACCAGGGTTTAAGCTAACAACCGTCAAGCCGGGATCAGATTAAACCTGGAATCAAGGACGGCCCAAATTTACAATTCGCAGGGGTTCGAGGTTTAGATATGATAACCATTTAGACCTCAATTCATGAAGCGGATGGCCCAAGCTTTAAGAGTAAGTAATTTAGATGAATCTCATCGTGTGGTGGCTCCCAGATCTCCGGCTTTTGATCTCGCCGCCGGAGGTTCTGGGTCCCGAGTAAAGCCGAAGCCCCGTCCATCGCGAACTTCCAATTGCCATCTCGCCCCAAACCGGATCGCGTTGTCTAGGTACAGGATCGTGTCAGGCCGGAAAAAGTAAAGTTGAACTTTGGACATTTTCTTTGCAACTTCCGTGCTGATGGACAGAGGCTCAGAAAAGAACTCGCTTACAAACGGGTGACGTTTCAGATAGGTGGAAATCGCCCGAGCTTTGGCTTGTGCCGTGGTCACGGATTCGATGCGCCCCTCCATCTGTAATCCTTTGATCTCTCTCCATTCTCGGTAGTCTCCATGTATAGTGGCCGCGGCCTGAGGATTCTGAGAAAAGATCGTTGCATGACGGGAAGTGGGCGAGGAGAAGAAAATCAAATCCAGTCCTTGCCGAGCATAATATACAGCCGCGGCCCAAGGCTGGTCGTCGAGGCTGCAGGCCAGCGTCATGGCCGCGTAAGAGTCCATATAACGCGTAACAATGCCTTCCAGCTCTGCCAGCGTCATCCTCCGCCCCAGCGATCGAAGAGCTGATTTGGAATCCCTAGCTGATCCAGCACCTTGGCCACGGTCTGATCTACTATATCCTTTATGGTAACCGGGCGATGATAAAATGAGGGGACCGGCGGCAGAATTATGCCGCCCATTTCTGTAACGGCTGTCATGGCCCTCAGATGTCCCAGATGAAGAGGGGTCTCACGAGGGACAAGGACCAGCTTCCTCCGCTCTTTTAGCGTAACATCCGCCGCCCTCACCAGAAGGTTCTCGCTGAGAGACAGAGCGATCATCGAGAGGCTCTTCATTGAGCACGGAGCAACAATCATTCCCTCCGTGCGAAAAGACCCACTTGAGAGTGACGCCGCAAGATCATCGGGGGAATATGACCGATGCGCTAATCCCCGCACTTCGTCAGGAGTCATGGATGTTTCGAGTTGCATGGTGGTGCACGCAGCGTGACTGAGAATCAAGTGCGTCTGAATGTCATAGGTTTGTTTGAGCACTTCGAGAAGCCGGACACCGTAAATGATCCCGCTAGCGCCGCTAATGGCGACAACGATCCTTTTCATCGGACCCCCTTAGCCATCTTGAGGGGAAAGCTCAACCACCGTAAGCCCTGGCCCCCCCGACAAGGATTACCCTGATGGAGATTTGGGAATCCAGTCTGAACCGACATGATCCCGGATTATTTCTTCTCATGTACAAACCATGTGTCTGCGAATGTATACGGATAATCGGGGCGCCGGTCAGCTATCCTGCCAAGCTTGTTCCTAATGTTCCCGAACGCTTTGTATATAAGCGGATTGGGCTGTCCATGGAAATACGTGACTATGTCTCTCCATGTCCTCGGGGACTGTCTGATATAATCGCTCATTTTTTCTGTCAGTTCTTTTTCGGTCATGATCCTGAGATCGGCCCTGGGCTCGCCGAGCGGCTCCATTATTTTGCATGGTTCGAACGAGAACTCATCGTATACGCCTATTAAGGGAACCGTGCAGTCAAAGCCGATTTTCGTGAGGTTTACCGGAGGATGGTCGACTCCTGCAATCGGATCGAGCGGCAGTACGTTGAGGTCCGGAATTATCAAGGTTCCCTTTCCGGGATGATATCTCCAGGCAAGCGCCCATTTGACTCGATTGTCGTCAAAAATGTCTATGTCCTCATCAAACACATAGGCGACTTTCGGGAACCACTGCCTTGAGGAAGACAGCATGATTGCCAGCGCCTGCTTGGAGTCGCCTGCGGCCTTGACCTTGAGCCGGGCGTAAAGGATGTTCATGCAGCTTCCGGGATGCATGAATATATCCAGCACATCCAGTCCGGCGTTTTTCATTGCCTTCATTATCTCCGCTTCCATCGCGATGTTCATTACCTGCATGTCGGAATAGCCCGGCAGCATTCCTCCGATTGTCGCGTGCTGAAACACGCAGTTCTTGCGGTGGGTTATGCAGTCGATGACAAGGCGACAGTTGTGGGGCAGCCCTCCTCCGTAAGTTCCGGTTGCTTCTCCGTAAGGGCCCTCGTCATATATCCAGCCCTCTGAAGTCATGATCCTTCCTTCAAGCACTATTTCGGCATTGGCGGGAACTGTCAGATCATTGGTTTCACATTTGACAACTTTTGCAGGTTCTCCGTAGAAACCGCCCAGAATGTCCCAGTCATCTACTCCGGGGAATGAGTACATGCTGGCGATCTTATCTAAAGTCGGTCCGCCAATTACAATGGCCACCGGCATGTCCTTGGCCTGTTTGAGATTTTGGAGGGCTATGATCCTGGAGTTGTGGGAGTCATTGCGCATGTCCACGTTTGTTTCGTTTCTGCTGCGGTACATGAGCCTATAGATGCCCCAGTTTATAAGACCGCTTTCCGGATGCCTGGATACTACATTGGTGTCCTGTATATATGCGTTTCCGTCATATTCATGATGAAGGAAAAGAGGGAAGATAGTAAGGTCTACGTCATCGCCTTTAAGAATCACGTCTTTACATGGCGCGGTGTTGACGGTGACCGGTTTGATTCTTTTTGAAATGATGTCAACCAGTCTAAATGGAATCTCTCTTTTCTCGCACCCGAGCGCCGCCGCATACTGTTCCCTCGTCGAATATGCGCCTGCCAGAAAAGAAAAATCATAATCCTTGATTTTTTCAATAAGCAGGGCTTTGTCCTTGCATCCTTCCATTAAAGACGGTATTTCATCACTCCTTACCGGGCCTGGAACTCTTTTCACCTGAGCAATCTTTTCGAGACTTTTTAAGAAATCAGGCATTGACTGCTGTGGCATAGGAGCCTCCTTATATTAGCCGATATTATGTAGCGGCCTTGACCGCCGCAGTTGAAAAATGATTTTGTACATCGGTCCAGGGAAGATATCCTTAATCCGAGATTATGCCGCAAACCTTGTCCAATCGAGGTTTAGAACCGGTCTGGTGACCGCTCTTTCAGGGTAACCTCGGAAAGCTCCCTCTTTTTGTAGCCATGTTGTCGCGTGGACGGCATAATAACGCAAAATTTTATGAATTTGTCAATCAATCTACTGAATATAGGAAATTTTTCAAGGAATATTGGCATATCTCCCCCTTATAACCTGGATGCCTCAAAGCTATGTAGTTCAGGGACCCCAGGCCAGCGCCGCTCGGTAATGGTGAGCCAGGGGGAAGGCCAAAGCCACTAAGAATTCCATTTGGTTGTGGATATGATCTGAATAGCAAAATTGATTTTCTGTGGGGGGTATTTCCAAGGTTCTCTTTGGTTCGATGATATTAGACCTTAACGGAGAGGTTGACTGGTCAAATCTTGACCATTACCCCTA
>Ga0172375_10004565_pt1 | contig 20361 bp, 20 predicted proteins | sample LakKiv1m_FD_114537 | JGI IMG/M metagenome (GOLD analysis project Ga0172375, IMG submission 114537) | Freshwater microbial communities from Kabuno Bay, South-Kivu, Congo - kab_092012_11.1m | ecosystem: Environmental > Aquatic > Freshwater > Lake | place: Democratic Republic of the Congo...
ATATCCTGTAAAAAAGCATTATTTGTCGCTATCTCTAGCACATAGTGGGTCAACTGTCAAGCGTAAAGTTACAATTTTATCTTGCCATTAATGGGGACAGAATTTATGAGACACGGTACTAGGTTTGTCCAGGCGACCGGGTCTGGCTTTGACAAAATCGCCATCGCCGCCGGTCCGGTGAGGCACGAAAACAAAAAGGAGTAAAAACATGAGAAAGAAGCTGATGGAAATGAACCCAGTAGACGACTTCGTCACGAGGAACACCCCGGGCCTCAAGATCTGGGATGAGCAATGGGGCGGCATGCAGTGCGCCTATCACATCTTTGCCCCGGGTACTGACTTCACAGACATTCTGAAGGGAAAGGGACTGGAGCACGACCTGTGCGGGGTTGAACACTGGGCTTACGTTTTGAAGGGCTCGGTGGAGGTCATTTACCTTGACGGGACCGTTGAGATTTGCCGCGCTGGGGAAGTGTGCTACTGGCCGGCTCCGCACAACTTCAAGTCGAAGGAAGGGGCCGAGATCATCCAGTTCAGCACCGCTGGAGGGTTGGCTGCGCAAGGCAAGAGAGTCCAAGAGTTTGTCGCGAAACAGATGAAGAAGTAATTGTTGATGCACCCCAAACATCAGGGCGCAATGCTCCCACGCCCCGATTCCCAGAAAGGAGAATACACAATGAAACTGAAAACAGGTCCTACTCGCAGAGTCCATGCCAACAACACCCGCGGCGCCGCGTTCTGCGGACTCGGCGCCTTTGTCGGCATCGGCAAAACTCAGCGGGCTCACGTCTATACGGCGGCAACCCTCCCGGTCGGTCCGGACGACTACAAGAAGATCGATCCGGAGAAGCTGGCCCGTGAACTCGAAGTGGACAAGTGCGCCGTCAACAGCGGCCGCTTCTGGATGATGGACGAAGTTGATTACGCCGGCGGAGACTCCGTGGACTTTCACGGCATCGAAATGAACTGGGCCGGAGACATGACCGGGGCCGAAATGATGACCCAGTTCCAGAGCGCTTACGTGCCCTCATTGATCCAACGCCACACCATCTGGATCTTTTACGCGGGCAAACCTTTGCATCTGTTGCGCGAGCCGGGCGGCGCGGTCTGGGTCCTGCAGGAATACACCAAGGCGGTCGATTTGAGTTTGAGCCCCGACAACCTCGACCAAGTGGGCAGCAAGCTGAAAAACCTGCCGAAAGGCTGGAAGTTCGAGACCAAGGTACTCGACAAGAACCTTTCGCTGGATACTGGTCGTGCGGGCGGGTGGGCGGCCATCATTCGCGACGAGCTTCACTGCACCTACCAGGGCTGCGGTTACGGCGCGGATACCAGTGCCAATTACGTGCCGTAAGCCTCAGGAATTCTGGGGACATCTGCAACCATGTTCCGTGAGAGGGTCATAACTTATGAGGAACCCTGATAGGGGAAAAAGGAACTGGAAGAAGATTCTATTCGAGGAGATAGTCGAGTACTGGATAAATGTCGCCTATCTTGCCGTGGTGTTCGCCGCTTTCACGTGGCATCGAAGATTTCTTCTGGCTGCCTATGATATCTCATACACGAATTACTGGGTGGCGGTGATCGAAGCGCTGATCCTTGCAAAAGTCATCATGATCGGGGCTGTGTTACGCCTCGGTCGCGGCCTTGAACACAAACCCTTGATCTATCCCACCCTTTACAAGACGGTCGTCTTCACGCTCTTTGTCGCTGTGTTCACCCTCATGGAGCATGCGATCAAAGGCCTGTTAACGGGGAAGGGGTTCACGGGAGGTTTGGCTGAGTACTTTGCGAATGGGCCCCATGAATTCTTCGCCGGGTGTCTGATCATTTTCGTGGCCTTTATCCCCTTCTTCGCTGTCAAGGAGTTGGGGCGGGTGTTAGGACAGGACAAAATAACGAATCTTTTCTTCCGAAGAAGAGGCGACCAGTGAATCGAGTATGTATGGTTGGGAGTGCGAAGCAGGATAACCGCACAAAAGAGGACTAATGCATGAGTGCGCCACGTAAGGTTCAATGGCCTACGGTCTTTTCAGGTTTGCGAGGATCCACGTGGGCGAATGTTCCCCGCGAGATCTCAGCCGGCATTACCCTGGCGGCCTTGATCATCCCCCTTAATATAGGATATGCGCAGGTGGCCGGATTGGAGCCTGTGTTCGGCCTCTATGCGGGCATCATTCCATTGGCCGTATTTGCCGTCTTTACCAGCTCCCGGCATCTCGTGGGAAGCCCGGATGCCGCCACTGCCGCGATCCTGGGGGCGATACTTATGGGCCTTGCTCCCATGGGAGACCCGCTGCGCGTGGAATATGCCCTGGCCCTGGCTTTAATGTGCGGCCTGCTGTTCTTTGTGTTCTGGTTTTTTCGACTGGCGTTTCTCGCCAATTTTCTGTCTCGAGCGGTGTTAACCGGCTTCATCACCGGCCTGGGAGTCGAGGTTTTCACCAGCCAGGTTGGAAGGATCCTTGGGGCTTCTCATGGAGGCGGCTCCGGGTTGGGGGCGGTCGCCCAGCAACTGCATGATTCCATTTCCACTTCGGTTAATACTACGGGTTTTTTTGTGGAACTTATCGCCCTGTTCGAGTCCCTCCCTCATGCGAATCTTTACTCGGTGGCGATCGGTCTCGGCGCCTTCGTTATAGTTCGCTTCATGAAAGGATATGCCCCAAAAGCACCGGCGGCGTTGATTGCGCTGATCCTGATGACGGTTATCGTAGCCGTGTTGGGCCTGGATCAAAAAGGCGTCGACGTGTTGGGTACACTGCCGCCGGGGCTGCCCTCCCTGACGCTGCCCACCTTGCCTTTGGCCGATTATTTACGCCTGCTGCCCGGCGCCATGGCGGTGGTCGCCATCACCCTGTGCGAGGGCTTGCTGCTGGTTCGCAGTTACAGCCGCAAACACAACACCAAGGCGGACGGCAACCAGGTGTTGTTTGCCTATGGCATGGCCAGTGTGGCCAGCGGGTTCACCGGTTCGCTTGTCATGGGTAACAGCGCTTCGCGCACTGCGACAATGGACAACGCCGGGTCCCGCACCCAGCTCTCCAGCCTGGCGGCTGCGGCGACGGTCGCGCTGGTTATGGTTTTCTTTACAAAGGAGTTGGCTTACCTGCCCTCGGCGGCCCTGGCCGCGGTTGTGGCCAACGCCGTGTTGAATCTGATTGAGGTCAGGGAGCTTCGAGAATTGTGGCAGATGCGCCGGTCTGAATTCTGGGTGGCTGCCGTCTGTCTGCTCAGTGTCCTGGTGTTTGGGCCTTTACAGGCGGTTATCATTGCCTTTCTGTTTGCCACGATCGATCTGCTCCGGCGGGCGTCCCGGCCTGGCACTTGGGTTCTAAACGAAGCACCGGACGGCAGTCATTTTGTCCCTGAGGAAACGGACCATGCCCCTGACACTTCCGGTATCATCATTTACCGCTTTGGCGCACCACTCTATTTCGCGAATGCTGCTCTTTTCGAGGAAGAGGTAGAGAAACTGGTCATGCAGGCCACTACGCCCGTGAAATGGTTTGTCCTGGATGCGGAAGCGATGGTGGATATTGACACCACTGGTGAGGAAGTCCTTCATCAGGTTCTGACGTGGCTGGCCGACCGCGGCGTGACCGTTGCCATGAGCCGTGCCAATCAGCCGACCTCTGCATTGTTGTCGCATTATCATCTATTGCAATTGATCGGGAAAAACCGACTGTACCCGACCAACCGCCATGCTATAGAGGCATTTCGCAGAGAGATGGCAGCAGGCGGCGCAGGAAACTATGGCCGAGTGAAACAGGACGCTTGAGTCAACTACCACCGATCTCGTCGGTGACTTTTCAGAGGTAATGGTCAATATAAGTGAAAAAGTATTCAAATTCTGTTTTAGACGGCGGTCGTGTTTTTTTGGGCAGGGATGGTGACCAACGAGTGAAGTTGGCCTCAGGGGCAGACCAATAATCAAAAACAGGAGATTGCGCTATGAAAGCGATTACGGTTGAACCGGGAAAGGCCGATACAACCCGCTACGAGGATATTCCCGAGCCGGATGTGCGTGACGGATCCATCGTGGTCGAGGCGGTCGCGTCCGCGGTCTGTGGAACAGACGTCGAGATCACCGAAGGCAAATACGGCTGGGCGCCACCCGGAAGGACTCGCCTGGTACTGGGGCACGAATCCCTGGGACGGGTCATTGATCCTGGTCCAAGGAGTTCTTTCAAAAAGGGGGACCTGGTGACTGGGATCGTCCGCCGTCCTGACCCGGTTCCCTGCCCCAATTGTGCGGTGGGTGAGTGGGATATGTGCCGCAACGGCCGGTACACCGAACGAGGGATCAAAGAAATCGACGGATTTATGTCCGAAAGGTGGCGGATCGAACCCGAATACGCCATCCAGGTAGCCCCCTCTCTGGGAATCCTCGGTGTGCTTCTCGAACCGACGACGGTGATCATAAAAGCCTTGGAACAGGTCCAGGCCGTGGGACAACGGGCCTACTGGGAACCGAGGACCGTCCTGGTGACCGGCGCTGGGCCGATCGGTCTCTTGGCGGCCGGCGTAACGAGCCTGGGAGGATACGAGGTCCATGTCCTCGACCGAGTGGAGAGCGGACTGAAGCCGGACCTCGTGCGCGCCCTGGGCGCGGAGTATCATTCCGGGAAGGTTTTGGATCTCGAATTCGAGCCGGACGTCATCGTCGAGTGCACAGGGGTTGGATCAGTCATCGCAGAATCGGTTCAGAGGCTCGGAGCGGGGGGGATCCTCTGCCTCACGGGGGTCGGGGCTGGCGGTATCGGTAATTGGCCCTTAGGCGACGTCGCCGCGGCGGCAGTCCTGAAAAACAACGTGGTGGTCGGCAGTGTGAATGCCAACAAGCGCCACTGGTACAAGGCGAGCAAAAGATTGGCTTCCCTGGACCGGACATGGTTGAGCCGCCTGATCACCCGCTATGAAAAACCGGAGAATTTCAAGGCGGCCCTGAAGCGACAACCGGACGACATCAAAGTGGTCATCCAGTTTTCAGAGATTTAATGAAGGATGCCATCAGTATGATTTTTCGGCCTTTTCCATACCGCGGCCAAGCTTCCCCAGGCCACGGCGATCAGGCTCGGGTAGCCGGGAGGAAGCAGGGTCGTAGAAGAAAGACCGTTCATGAGTCTCCCGATCGCGGTCGCGCCGTTTGGTTTTCACGAATTGCTAGGAGGACAAAGATGGGCACTGACAATCTTATTACCCCGGAAGGCTTGGCGGCACGACTGAAGATGGCTGCTGAAGCGATGCGAAAGAAGCCCGGCGTCATGAAGTCCACCGCGGGCTACATGGAACTGCTCAACAAGTACGTGGGGCGGATCATCACGGCCAAGGAACATGGCAAATTCGTCGTCACCCACGGCACCCAGCAGCCCCTCGAAATCTACGAGGCGATGGACATCGTGGGGGTGTTCAACGAATTCTGGGGCGTCATATCGGACGTCGTGATGGTGGAATCCGTCCCTGAGGCCTTAAGTATCTCCGCCTCCACCGGCACGCCGAACGAGGTCTGTTCCTTCTTCCGCAACATGGACGGCCTGATGCACGTCGGCAAGTGGCCGCACACGGACATGTTTGTCTACGCCACCTCCTCGTGCGACAACGTCAAGGCGTTCCACACGCTGGGTCGGCGATACGGCATCCCCGACTTCGGCCTGGAGCGGCCCTACTATCCGTTCACGCCGCGGGCGATGGAGCACTGGCGGAACGAGCATAAGCGCCTGATCGCCTTCCTGGAAGAGAAGACCGGAAAGAAGCTGGATTACGACCGCCTGAAGGAGACGGTGCGCCTGTCCTACCGCCTCACCGAGGTCGCCCTCGAGATCGACGATCTCGTGGCTCATGTCCCGACGCCGATGTCCGCCGAATGCTTCGGCGGCGTCTTGCTGGCACTTCGACTGATGTGCGGCACCCAGGAGGCCGTGGACTTCCTGGAATCGCTGAAGGCGGAGCTCGAGGAACGCATCGCCAACGGTGTCGCCGCCGTAAACCTGGAGCGTTTCCGGGTGATTTGGAGCAGTTTCACGCCGTTCTGGGACACCGGCCTCATGGGCTTCATGCAGCAGAAGTACGGAGCGGTCTCGGTGACCGAGGTGCTGCAGCTCTGGCGCGGGCAGGCGAACTGGATTCTCGACCCCGATGATCCCCTCGGCAACCTCGCCTACCGGACCCAACTCGCGCCCGGCAACTGCCAATACTCGCCCTCCATTGACTGGGCCGGGCAGGTCGTCGAGCAGGCCCGCAAGTTCAAGGCGGACGGGGCGATCTTCAATAACAACTGGGGCTGCAAGCAGGCCGCGGGCCTGAGTTCGATAGTCCGCGACGAACTGCTGCGTCACTGCAACGTGCCGACGCTGACACTCAACGTGGACGTGATCGACGCCACCTTCACCAGCCGGGCCGAGGTTGAAGCCCAGATGGACGGCTTCTTCGAGATGATCGAGAGCAGCAAAGCCTATAAAGAAAGGAGGAATCTGAAGTGAATACACCATTCAATGCATTGAATGAGATGATTCGGCTGGCCTCTCCGTTCCCGGAGAGCGTGGCCGTCAAGGACTGGAAGGCTTCGGGCGGGAAGGTGATCGGCTGGGTCAACCCCTACGTGCCCGAGGAGATCATTTACGCGGCCGGGATGCTGCCCTTCCAGGTCAGTGGCAACAACGAACCGGTCCAGATGCAGGGGGCCGAGGCCTACATTTTGTCCAACACCTGCTCCTACATTCGCACGTGCTGGCAGTTGCAGCTCGACGGTCAGTACGGTTTCCTCGACGGCCTGGTCTCCTCCAGCATGTGCGACCAGGACAAGCGGCTGTACAGCGTGTGGGAGTACTACAAGAAGCTGCCCTACATGGACATCCTCTACGCGCCGCGCAAGCGCGACGAGGCGGCAGTCCAGTTGTACCTGGCTGACATCGAGGACTTCAGGGACCGGCTCTCGCTGTACGGCATGAGGCGGATCCCGCAGCCGGACCTCGCGGACGCGATCCGGGTCTACAACCGCGGACGCGAACTCATGAGCCGGCTCTACGAACTGCGCAAACGCGATCGCCCTCCGGTGACCGGGGCCGAGGCCCTGGAAGTGAGCAAGGCTGCCGCGCGCCTGCCGCGCGACCGGTTCAACGAGTTGATGGAGCAATTGCTCGACGAGATCAAGCGCACCGGGCGCGAGATCAAGAAGTCCAGGCGTGTGATGGTCATCGGCAACGACCTCCACAACGCCACCCAGATCGAGGCGCTCGAGTCGCTGGACGCGGTGGTAGTCGTTGACGAGATGAATTGCGGCATCCGCTACGCTTGGGGGCAGGTCGAGACGCAGATGCCACCCATGGAGGCGCTGGCCCGCTACTACATCCTGGGCCGTCCGGTGGACATGCACACCTGGAACTCCGACGGGCGGCTCGAGTTCATCGGCGAGATGACCCAGCAGTACAAAGTCGATGGGATCGTGTCCGAGATCGTGCGTTTCTGCACCTATAACGGTTGGGACAAGTTCGATCTCAAGAAGCAGATGGATAAGCGCGGCATCCCCATCCTGGAGATCGACCTGGAGTATGGCCACCCGGCGGGAGCTCAGGTTGAGATCCGCGCCGAGGCTTTTATGGAGATGCTGGAAAGCCGGGCGAGTTAGAACGGCAGGAGGCCGGACTAAGCTTTAAGAACGTCACCATTACCGCCGGTCAAGGAATGTGCAGCAAAAGCATATTCAAGTAACAGCGATCAGAAAGAAGGAGAATAGAAATGGAAGCCGAATCAAAGCCAAGGGTAGCCACCACGGTACCGCTGAATTGGAAAGAGGTGTGGTTCACCAATTGCCCCATGGTGTCAGCCAACAACGTGGACCAGGAGCTCGGGTGGTGCCGCGAGGAATTCAAGAAGATCGGCGTAGAGTATGCCTATTTTCGTCACGCGCCCGAGAACAACTGGTACCCGCACTACATCCACAATCTCGACAACCTTATCCGCTTCGGCGGTCTGTATCCGCCGATCCACGTTCATGCTGACATTCGTCGCACTGTGCTGCTGGGCGCGACGTGGGTGCATGAGGGCGGCTGCATGGCCGTACGTGCCGACGACAAAATCTTTCAGATGAAAGATCTGAAAGGCAAGAAAGTCGGTATCTCGAAGAGCCTGAACACCATCAAGAACGACTGGTGGCGAATCCAGGAACACATGGGCATCGAGAACATGCTGCTGTTGAACGGCATGACCATGAAGGACATCGATCTCGTGGAATTCCCCTACGCGGATGACTGGTACGTCAAGCCCGAGATGCTTGTCCCGCCGATGAACAATCCATCGGAGTTGTGGATGCGGCGTGATCACAAACATGATCTGGCCTTCCGACCGCTGGAGACAGCGTTGCTGAGCGGCAAGGTGGACGCGATCTACACCCAGAGCAAAGTGTTCCAACATTTGCAGGAGGCGACAGGCAGGGTCGCGATGATCGAGGACCTCTCCAGGCGCCCGGACTGGAGGATCCAGGTCGCCAACACCCCGGCCGTAATCACCTGCACCAAGGAGATGGCCGACGAGCACCCCGAACTGGTCGTCACCTACATGAAGGCCATGGTCAAGGTCGGGCGCTGGGCTAACGAGCACAAGCGAGCCGCTGCAGTGCTCCTCAACCGGCAGACCTTTTATCGGGATGCCGAGGATACCTACCAGGGCATCAAGGACGTCGATATGGTGCCGAGCCTGAGCGCGCAGAACATGCAATGCATCAAGATCGGCAAGGATTTCATGTTCAGCCATGGCTACATCAAGAACGACTTTGATGTGGACAGGTGGGCGGCATCGGAATTCCTTGAGAAGGCAGCGACGGAAGTGCTCAAGGAGGAGTGGGAAAGACGGAGCTGGAGCAAGCTTCCTGCGGGCGGAAAGCTCAATGCGAGCGGCACGCGGCTCGGATAAAAAAGGAGAATAAATTATGGCTGTCATCGGAATCGACTTGGGATCGCAGTCCACCAAGGTCGTGATCCTGGAAGGCGACGCAATCGTCGGTGGTGCCTCGCTTTCGACCGGGGAATCGGCGGAGACCGAGGCCCGGATGGCGGTGCAGGAGGCTCTGCGGCAGACGGGCCTCAAGCGCGAGGATCTGAAGGCCGCGGTGGCAACCGGCACCCTCAACGTGCCCGTTACCGCAGCCGTGAAGCAACGCTCGGCGGCGAGTTGTATCGCCACCGGAGCCTACTTCCGCTTTCCTCAGGCGCGGACGGTCCTGTATGTCGGCTGCGACAGCTCGATGGCCATCCGGATGTCGGAAGATGGCCAGGTCGAGGACTCGGTGAAGAACGAGCGCTGCGCGGTGTCATCGGGTGCGCTGCTGGACATCGTGAGCCGCATGCTGGAAATCCCGGTGGAGGAGTTGGGCCCGATATCGCTGCAGGCCACCGCGCCGGAGAGAGTGTCCAGCCGGTGCGTGGTCTTTGCGGAAGGCGAGATCCTGTCCTTCATCCACAAGGACCCGCCGGTCCCCGTTCCCGATGTGCTCGCGGGCGTGAACCAGTGCATCGCCGACGGCCTGTGGGGAATGGTTCAGAAGGTGGGCGTGCCGTCCGAGCTGCTGCTGTGCGGCGGGTTGGCCAGGAATGTGGGCGTCGTCAAGGCCATCGAAGCCCACCTGGGCAAGCCGGCGCTGGTGCCGCCGCAGCCGCAGTATGTGCGGGCACTCGGCGCGGCCCTGTTCGCCCGCCAGCTCCAGCAGGAAGGAGGTACGCCATGCTGACAATGGGAATCGACATCGGTTCGCGCAGTTCCAAGTGCGTCATCCTCCACGATGGGAAGTTGCTGACCTACGGCAGCATCGAGACCGGCCCCAATATCGTCAAGACAGCCCATACGGTGGTGGAGGCAGCCGTACACCGCCGCACCGGATTATGGGGCGAGTACCGGATGCCGTTGCCCGACGTGAAAATCGACCATCTGAAGATCGAGGACATGGCCTGCATTGTCTCCACAGGCTACGGACGCGCCGTTGTGCCCTTTGCACATCGCAGCGTCACCGAAATCAGTTGCCACTGCCGCGGCGCGCAGTGGTTCGTACCCGGGGTCTCCACGGTCCTCGATGTCGGCGGGCAGGACAGCAAGGGTATCCGGGTCGGTGCGAAGGGCGAGATCGCCGACTTCGTGATGAACGACAAGTGCGCCGGCGGCACCGGCCGCTTCATGGAGATCGTCGCGGAAGTGCTGCAGGTTCCCCTGTCCGAGATCGGTTCTCAGTCCCTGAAGAGCACGAAAGTCCTGCCGCTCAGCACGACCTGCGCGGCTTTCGGCCGGGGGGCGGCGGTTGCGCTGATGAAGGAAGGGGAGCGCAAGGAGGATATTCTGGCCGGGCTGCACGAGGCGATTGCCACGCGGGTCACGGCGCTGGTCAGGAAGGTCGGCATCGCGGACAAGTTTGTAATCACCGGGGGCATCGGCAGGAATGTCGGGCTGGTGAGCAAGATCGAACAAAGGATAGACGGGTTGAGGGTCACCCTGCCCCAGGAACCGATGATCGTTGGGGCCGTGGGGGCAGCCCTGTTCGCCTTGGACCGGGCCAGGATGAAAAGTCCGCTATCACCGCCGGTCCGGTGATGCGTGAAAAGGGGGATTATGAGGAGGTTAGGGGGGGCAGACATCGTGCTTCGAGTTGCGGAGGAGATGGAATCACCCAATTTATTTAAGCTTGAAGATAACCAATATAACAAAAACTACCATAGAAGGGAGAAAGAACATGGGCAACAGTAAAAATCGATCCAAATGGCTGGTGAGTGCAGTGCTTTTCATGTTGACTATTGTTATTATCATTTCAATGGTCACAGCGCTGCCCAGGACGTTGAACGCGCGTGATCCCGGGATCAACCAACCCGGCGCAGCGGGCAATGCGGGGCGTGATCCTGGAATCAACCAACCCGGTCCGGCGGGCGACGTCGGGCGGGATCCCGGGATCAACCAACCCGGCGCAGCAGGAGATGTGGGACGTGATCCTGGAATCAATCAACCCGGTCCGGCGGGCGACGTCGGGCGGGATCCAGGGATCAACCAACCTGGCGCAGCGGGCAATGTGGGACGTGATCCTGGAATCAACCAGCCCGGCGCGGCGGGAAATAGGAGGCGTATCGGCCGCTAATGACGTGACTAGCCTGAACAAGGTCGGAAGTTCCCAGAATGTCAGATTAAACCGATTGAAGAAGGAGGTAAAGATGAACCCAATGAACACATGGAAAAGACGAATCGCCGCGGCCGGGTTCGCCCTCGGGGTGTTGACCCTGTGGGTGACCGTTTCTACGGGCGCCGAGGCCCAGGCGCCAGCGGTGGATCCGGCCGCTGTCCAGATATTGAAACGGATGACCGATTTTCTGGACGGATTGCAGCAGTTCAGCGTGAATACGCAGAACATCCTCGAGGAGCTTCACCTTTCGGGGCACCGGGTTGATTATGACCTCTCGGCGATTGTGACTGTGAAGCGGCCGAATAAGCTGCGCGCCAAGCGCGCAGGCGGATTGATGGACCAGCGCTTCTTCTATGACGGCAAGACGCTGACCCTGTACAATCCATCCGAGAAGGTCTATGCGACCGAAACAGCGCCCGACACGATCGAGAGGATGATCGACTTCGCGCGCGAAACGGTCGGAATCTTGCTCCCGGCAGCCGATCTCCTTTACCGCGATGCCTTTCCGCTGCTGATGCAGGATGTGACCCTGGCGGCGTTGGTCGGCAAGACGGTCATAGGCGGGGTCAAGTGCGATCATCTACTCTTCAGCCGCCCGGAGGTCGATTTCCAGATCTGGGTTTCCGAAGGGAAACAGCCATGGCCGCGCAAGTATGTCGTCACAGAAACGGTAACCCCCTCACGGTTGAGCATCACCACGGTTCTGAGCGATTGGAACATTACCCCTGCCGTGGATGATGCCCAATTCAAATTCGTGCGGCCCAAGGGGGCACAGGCGATCCCTTTCATGCGACCCGAAACAACCGGCGGGTCCAACCGCTAAAACCAACAGGAGGGAAATCATGAAACCGATAGGCAAGATTGTGGGAACAGTCATTATTTTTTTCTTGATGATTATCGCTGACCTACCGAATCTATCCGAGAAATGGGTGCCCGAAGCGCAGGCGTTCCGCGGGCGAGGGGCAGCATTCGTCGTCGGGGCAGCGGTCGGCTCGTCAGCATCATCATCATCGGCCGAAGCCTCCGCCGCAGCGTCCCAACAACAGGCGGCAACGGCTCAACAACAGGCGGCAACGGCCCAGCAGCAGGCGGCAACGGCTCAACAACAGGCGGCAACAGCCCAGCAACAAGCGGCCTCCGGGAACCCATTGCCGCTCGGGACCGTCGTTTCCGCCCTTCCCGCAGGATGCGTTGCCACACCGTCGGGCGGGGTAACTTACTATTACTGCGGCGGAAACTTCTACCAGCCCATGTATCAGGGAAGCACCCTGGTATATGTAACGACGAAACCGAAATGAAAGCGTCGCGAACCTAATGAGCAATGGATCTGGATCCACCGGGCCGTCTTCCCCCTCCTCAAACAGTCGGGCCCGGATAACGCATTGGGGTTGGGGGACATGCTGCAAATCAGGTTCATCCAGGCAGAGGAGGGCGGTACTCTGCGATGCAGGAGGCGGCTCGACAAAGTCAAGAACTAAAAGGAGGCTTATTGTATGCAAACACTGAAGAGAACAATGCACCGCGCAAAACTCATTTTGATCGCCTCAGCGCTTTGGTTGGGCGTGCTCGGCGCTGTTCCGGCCTTTTCCGGTGGACTTCTTCTTTACGAGGTCGGAACAGCCGATGTGGGACTGGCTTCGGCAGGCTGGGGGGCGCGTGCGCAGGACGCCTCGACCATTTTGACGAACCCGGCCGGCATGACGCGCCTGGAGGGCTCGCAGGTCCTGCTCGGGGCGCAGGCCCTCTATGGCGACTATGGGTTTTCGATTGACTCCGGGACTTCGTCGGATCTGGGCGGAGGGGACGGGGGCAATCCGATCGGCTGGTTCCCGGGCGGCAGTGCGTTCCTAAGTTACAGCGCTTCGCAGGACCTCAAGTTCGGCTTCGGCCTGGCAGGGAACTTCGGTCTGTCCCTGGATTACGACGACAACTGGGTGGGCCGCTACTACGTACAGGAGGCCACACTTTTGGGTTTAAGCCTCCTGCCCTCGGTCGCCTACCGACTGAATGACAAATTATCGTTGGGTGGCAGTGTGAACATCATGTATGGCATATTCAAGGATAAGTTAGCTGTCAACAACGTGGCGCCCTCCTATGGGGATGGTCAGCTCAAGTTCGATGACACTACCGTGGGCTGGGGTGTGAACCTCGGCCTTCTCTATGAGTTCAGCCCAGGCACCCGATTGAGTCTCACCTATAATTCCCAGGTCAACCTGGACTTTAAGGCCCCTGCCGAGTTTTCCAACCTTGCGCCGGGCATTCAAGAACTGCTGCGCAGCCGGGGCCTGCTGAACGCTAACGTGGACCTGGGCGTAAAGGTCCCGCAGCAGGTGATGGTGAGCACCTTCCACCAATTGAACTCTCAATGGGCCCTGCTTGGCAGCTTGGGCTGGCAGCAGTGGTCCAAGTTCGGCAAGGTTGACGTGGGCGTGAATTCCAACAATCCCACCAGCCTCACAACAGACCTGAACTATGACGACACATGGCATGGGGCGCTGGGAGCGCAGTACCAGATGAACGATGCGTGGCTGCTCAATCTTGGCGTGGGCTATGACTCCAAATTCCAGTCTGGCTCAACGGTCTCCCCGCTGCTCCCTGCCAATGATGCCTGGCGTTTCGGCGCAGGGTTCCAGAACCACGTCAGCAAGACTTTCAACTGGGGGGTTGCTGCGGAGTACGCTTATGCAGGCACCCTGGATGTGAATAAGCAAAGTTCCGTGCCTGTTGCGCTCGGCGGCAGCGGCAATCTCGCTGGTTCATTCAAAGACGCAGGCATACTCTTCCTCGCCGTCAATTTCAACTGGGTGTTCTGATCGGCGGCGGCCAGCCTTGTCAATGGCACGATGTGCATGTGAGCTCTGCGGGAATGTCAAACTGAAAAGGGGAAATACGCCTGGACGCCTATAGGAAAGACGCGCTTGGTGCTCGGTCATGAATCCCTTGGCCGGGTCATTTTTTCGGAAATCTAATGGAGGATGCGAATGGTTGATTTATCCCGTCGGCGACAAGCCTTCTGCCCAGTATGGAATGAGATGACCGTCTCTGCAGCATGGACCATACCAAATAGGGCAACAGGGAAGTGGAACGTTTTTGCAGCGACACCGGGAAAAGTGAAGTACCTAAGGAGAACATGGATTGGCGTCCTTATTGAAAAACCTTGATGGTCTTGCTCGACCCCTCCTGCGACCGTATCGGGACGGGATCGAACGGGCAGTTGCGGTGCCGGCCGCAATCGTGCTCTTGTTCTTGGTCGGGCAGGCACATGCCGGCGAGGTCGAACCGAGAGCCTATGTCAATACGCCGGTGGGGATCAATTTCCTGCTGGCTGGCTATATGTATTCGGATGGCGGTTTGTCAACCGCAGAATCGGTGCCTATCGAGGACGCCCAACTCAAGATGCATACCGGCCTCCTGGCTTATGTGCGGTCGCTGGACTTGTGGGATAAATCAGGGAAGTTCGATGTGATACTGCCTTATTCCCAGCTTTCAGGAAGCGCAATGTTTGAGGGGCAGTTGAGAGAACGTAGTGTTTCCGGGTTAAACGACCCGCGCTTCCGCGTCTCGGTCAATTTCTATGGTGCGCCTGCGCTGTCAGTGCAAGAATTTACCAACTACCATCAGGATTTAATCATCGGGGCAAGCCTTCAGATATCTGTTCCTCTTGGGCAGTATGATCACGAGAAGCTTGTAAATCTTGGCAATAACCGCTGGTTCGTCAAGCCTGACATCGGTATCTCCAAGGCATGGGGGGCCGTTACGTTAGAGCTTTCCACGGGTCTGACTTTCTTCAGCAATAATAATGACTTCTTGAGTGGCAAGACGCTTGAGCAGGATCTCGTCTCCTCCACGCAGATACACGCCACCTATGACTTTGGAAATGGCTTTTGGGCGGCCTTGAGCGCGACCGGCGATTTTGGGGGGCGCAATACAATAGACGGCGTGCGGAGTGATGACATACAGAACAATTGGCGAGCGGGAGCCACCCTTGCATTGCCCGTGAACCGGAACAACTCGATCAAGCTCTTTGCCAGCAGCAGTGTATACACCAGTGTGGGGAGCGATTTCGTCCTGGTTGGGATGCTCTGGCAGTACCGATGGGGAAGTGGGCTGTAACGTCCGCTGAAAGTCCCGAAAGGTCATCCTGCAGGGACTCCATGTCGTCTATGACCACTGCAGTTAGAACGGCTACCGGGGGACGGGCTGGCTCAACAACGGCAAACCCGGCAAACAAGCCGGGGAATAGCCACAGCTTAAAGATCGGGGAGGGGGAAGCCATGAAGACTCTTAGTCAGTTATGCAATATCCTGAAACAGTCCTGCGCGGCGCTGTTCCTTGCGGCAGCGTTTGCGCGTGCAGATCGTTTGCTTGTTTGCTGTCTTGCAGCTTTGGCAATCGCGGGCTGCGCCAGCCGGCCGATCAACGAGCCGATCGGCCAGGTCGACCCCAGGAGTGGTTACCGCCCCCATCTCCTGCTACCGAAGCGCCAGAACAACGACCTGAACACGCTCTTTGTCCTTTCCTTTTCGGGTGGTGGCACCCGGGCGGCAGCCTTCTCGTACGGCGTGCTGGAGGAGCTTCGCCGCACCGAGATCGTGGTCGACGGTCAGCGCCGCCGGTTGATCGACGAGGTCGACCTGATCACCGGCGTCTCGGGAGGAAGCTTTACGGCCCTCTCTTACGCCCTCTATGGAGAGCGGCTGTTCTCAGAGTACGAGGAACGATTCCTCAAGCGCGATGTTGAGGGCGCGCTGCTCGCCCGCTGCCTGAATCCGTTCAACTGGTGGAAGTTTATCGGCGGCAGCGCCGGGCGCTCGGAAATGGCCGCAGAATACTACGACGAGATCCTGTTCGAGGGTGCCACGTTCGGCGACCTGCTCGACAAGCCAGGTCCGGTAGCGCTCGCGACCGGGACCGACCTCTCGACCGGGTCGCGGCTTGTTTTTTTCCAGAACGACTTTGACCTGATCTGTACGGACCTGAACAAGGTTCGCCTGTCGCGCGCGGCATCCACCTCCTCCGCGGTCCCGGTGGCGCTGTCTCCCGTGACCTTCAACAACTACGGGGGCACCTGCGGGTATCAGTATCCGGCCTGGGTGAGGGATGTGGCCAACCCTGAAACCCGCGCGCGCCCGTCCGGCCGCGCGGTCCAACGTTACCGCGAGATGCAGGACTTCCAGAACAGCAAGGATCGTCCGTACATCCACCTCGTTGACGGTGGGGTCTCGGACAACATCGGAGTGCGCGGGGTGCTGGAGGCGCTCGAGGAACTGGGGGCGAGCTCATCATTCCGAGAAGAGGTCGGATTCAACTTCAAGAGAATCGTGCTGCTGGTTGTGAACGCGCGCTCTTCGCCCCGCACCGACTGGGACCGCAGTGAGTCACCCCCCGGATTCGTTGGGCAGTTGCTCCAGTCCGCAGGCGTTCCGATCGACCGGTACTCGTTCGAGACCGTCGAGACCATGAAGGATCGGGCGCAAATCTACGAGTGGCGGCGCGAGCTGCTGGTTTCACGGGCGCGCCTGGCGGGCGAGACCGAGGCGGAGGCGGAGGCACAGGCGGACGAGAGGCTGCCGAAACTTTCCTTGAAGGTGCTTGACATCAGCTTCGACGAGATTTCCGACCCTAAGGAGCGAGCCTTATTCATGAACCTGCCCACGAGTTTCGTGCTCCCGGCTGAGGATGTGGACCGGCTGCGCGAGGCGGCCGGCCGGCTGCTGCGCGAGTCGGCGGAGTATGAGTCAATCGTACGCGATATGGGCGGAAAGCCTGCGAGGTGAGTTATGGGTTCAGAGCCCAGGTTCGCAACTCTGTGGTGGCGCGAAAGGACTCGACAGTGTTCAAAACGAGGAGGAGGCCTGAAGGAGCATTCAGCAAAGAGCAAATCCCATCACGACCCTTATTCTAATCGTGTCAGCGCTCTGTTTGAGCTTGCCCCCCGGTCAGGCCTTTGCTGGCGGAATCCTGCTTTACGAGGTCGGAACAGCCGATGTGGGACTGGCTTCGGCAGGTTGGGGAGCGCGTGCGCAGGACGCCTCGACCATTTTGACTAACCCGGCCGGCATGACGCGCCTGGAGGGCTCGCAGGTCCTGCTCGGGGCGCAGGCGCTCTATGGCGACTATGGGTTTTCGATGGGGTCCGGCACGTCGTCGGATCTGGGCGGGGAGGGGACGGGGGCAATCCGATCGGCTGGTTCCCGGGCGGCAGTGCGTTCCTAAGTTACAGCGCTTCGTCCGATCTCAAGCTCGGGTTCGCCATGACGGGAAGTCTAGGCCTGGCCGGGCAGTACGACGAAGAATGGGGCGGCCGGGGCGATCTCGCCGGCTCGTTCCCGGATGCAGGAATTTTCTGCATCGCCTACAGGGTCAACCGGGTCTTCTGATCGGGGGAGCGAGCTTCTTCGAGGGGACTATTTGCTTTCGATGTTCACCGGAGTGTTAAGCTCAAAAGTGGAGTGAGGGATATGAACCAGACCGTTTCATCTTCTTTGACCGACACCATCCTCCGGATCGTTATCCTTTTCCTGCTCATAGCCTGGTGCATCGGGATCATCCTCCCCCCTTTGCCGCCATGCTCGATTCGTACTCATCCATCGCCATCGAACGCTACAACATGGAGACCGTGGCGCTCCTGATGGAGAGCTTCCCCCGGTGGGCCGAGGAGATTCAAAGAGGCCGGTGCGGCTCACAACCCATCTCTGCAGAACCGGGTTCTTGTGGAGATATCCAATTTTACCTCGTTCAAGTGAAGTTCGACGCCCTGGACGACGAGGCCGAACGCAGCGTCTTGAAACGGCTTCCCACCTCATTCGTGCTCAAACCCGAGGAGGTGGACCATCTGCGGGATGCCGCCCGACGCATCCTCGGAAACTCCAAAGAATTTAAACGGTTGATCCATGACCTCCGTTAGGGCTGGCCCAAATAATCATTCTCCGGCGCGTCCTCAGCAAATCATGGTGTTTTCCATGTTCGCCCGCCATCGGGGCGGTCTTTCACGGTCTGAAACTCCCCATTGGACCAAGGTCCAATATCTTTTTTGCTTGGATGCCCTTAAAATTTACACCAGCTCTTTACGCCTGCGCCCTTACCGGGGCGACATCGATTGGGGCTATTGACCGGTGGTGTAGGGGGAAGCTTCACTATGACTCCAGGGTTCGTTTCAAACTGGGATGGCGGTATGAGCGAAATGAAATGGACTATGTCAGGCTGGCTGGTGATCGGTCCTTGCGTTTTTGTTTTCGGAATCGATACCTGTCGGCAGGGTCCCTCGGTGGCTTGCGGTCCAGGCAGAGTACATGACCGGTATTAGACCAAGGTCCAATATCTTTTCTGTTTCAAAGTGCCTAAAGTGTTTTCGGAAGTGGCTTGAGAGCCTAACGGTTAGAGATTTTTTTAGCAGCCACTCCATTATCAGATTACGGACCAAGACATCATTCCAAAAGAGGAGAAATTGGGCATGAAAGCGGATTACTTGCTGAAAAACGAGGCCAAGAGTCTGGAGGTGAATTTTTTTCAAAAAGAGAACGAACAGTTGCTCCGCAAGCTTCAGCAGAAGGCCAAAGTCGAGGAACAACGAAAGGCCCTCAGCGCTGTTGTGAAAGCCAACCCGGCCGTTATCGACCATCTCTTGGAACTGGGAGTGGGGCCTGAGACGATTCTGGCTATTCAGCTCGTTCCCCTGGCTGCTGTTGCCTGGGCGGATGGCCGCCTGGAGGAAAAGGAACGAAAAATCATCCTTAAACATGCTTCCGAGCGTGGCATTGAAAAGGGCAGCGCCAACTACACCATGCTGGAGGTCTGGCTCAAGGAGAAACCGACCCAGCAGTTGATGGAGGCCTGGAAAGCGTATGCGAGAGGCCTATGGGAGCAGCTTACGGAGTCGGAGAAGTTCCTGATGCGCGAGAGCTTGACAGGAAAGGCGCGGCAGATCGCCCAGGCGGCCGGGGGCTTTATGGGGGTCTCATCCATCTCCCCGAAGGAGAGCGCCCTCCTGGAAGAACTGGAGAGTGTCCTCAGTTAGTCTGTATGTTCCGGACATTTGCTCTACCAATGGTTCCCACGTGGCGTAGGGCTCACTAAGAGCCGGGGCACGGCAACGGGTCCTGAAGAGTCTTCAGCGGTATCAATCCCCTCAAGCGGAGACGCCTGCCGATCAACAGGATCGACTCGATTCCATGAAAGGGTCAGCAGCGGTCAATCGGGTTGAGGCTCACCGTTCACTGGGTCGCCTCTATAAGGTCTACTGGAGAAAAGAGCTGCCAATCTCACCCCCGAGGAGATCCGCGATAGAAGGAGGGTGCGGAGAAAATATCGGGGCGATTCATTAACTGATTTGTGGAGGACCAAACACCATGGCCAATGCCATTCTGGTGATCAACGCAGGCTCGTCAAGTGTCAAGTTCTCTCTGTATCTGGAGGGCGACCAAGAATTAGTCCCAAGCATCAGGGGCCAGATCGAAGGGCTCTACACAGCGGCGCGTTTTATCTCCAAAACGCCCGAAGGCATGGTGAAAGCCGATAAAACCTGGCCCGATGGCGAAGAACTCGGGCATGATGGGGCTCTCGATTACCTTATCGGCCACCTGAGGTCGGAACTTGGGGACGACCGGTTGATCGGCATCGGACACCGGGTGGTGCATGGCGGATCGGCTTACACGCAACCGGTGCTCGTGGATGCAGAGGTGCTCAAGGTACTTGAAACGTTCATTCCATTGGCCCCTCTTCATCAGCCCCACAATCTCGTTCCGATTCGCCGCGCGATGGAACGTGCCCCTGAGCTGCGCCAGGTGGCCTGCTTCGACACCTCTTTTCACCGCAGCCAGCCCGAAGTGGCCCAGATGTACGCTCTCCCAGCCGAACTGCGGGAGGCGGGGGTCATGAGATACGGGTTCCACGGGTTATCGTATGAGTACATCGCTTCGAGCTTGCCCCACATCGCTCCGGGTGCGGCGAAAGGGAAATGCGTGGTGCTCCACCTTGGGAACGGGGCGAGCATGTGCGCCATGGAGCGGAGCCGCAGTCTTGCCAGCACCATGGGATTCACGGCAGTCGAAGGGCTCCCCATGGGCACCCGTTGTGGATCGATGGATCCCGGCGTCATCCTGTATCTTATGGACCAGAGGGGAATGAGCGCTCGCGCGATTGAACGCCTTATTTACAAGGAGTCGGGGCTCCTCGGCGTATCCGGCATTTCCAGTGATATGCGCACCCTG
>Ga0172375_10004566_pt1 | contig 20359 bp, 10 predicted proteins | sample LakKiv1m_FD_114537 | JGI IMG/M metagenome (GOLD analysis project Ga0172375, IMG submission 114537) | Freshwater microbial communities from Kabuno Bay, South-Kivu, Congo - kab_092012_11.1m | ecosystem: Environmental > Aquatic > Freshwater > Lake | place: Democratic Republic of the Congo...
GCCAACTCGAAGACACATTCCAAACCTACGGCATGGACTTGAATCACTGGGCAGTCAGGCAATCCAAATCTGTTGTCCAGAAATCCGCGTTGCAAACCGCCAGCGCGCAGGAACTTCCGTTTGCGGATGGTTCATTCAACGTGGTGATTATCAAACACATTGTGGAGCACCTGCCCGACCCCGAAAAATCCATCAAAGAGATTGGGCGCGTGACCGAGCCGGGCGGAATCCTGATCCTTGCGACGCCGAATCTTGACTCCCTGCTCAAACCCTGGAAGGGCGAAAAGTGGATTGGATATCAGGACCCGACGCACATCTCGCTCAAACGTCCTGCCGAATGGTTAAGTTTCATCCGAAACGCGGGCTTCAATCCGCTGAGAATATTTTCAGATGGTTTTTGGGATGTACCCTATATCCCGCTTGTCCCAGGTCAAATCCAAAAACTCTTTTTTGGGTCTCTTGGCGGCCTGCAGGCAATGACAGGCTTTGTTTTTTTGCCGATGAGATGGGGGGAAAGTATCCTTGTAATTGCGCGCAAGCAATAATCAGATCCATGGCAGCGAGGGCATCTTATGAAAGAAGAACCGACAGTTCTCGATTACGTCAAATCCCTTTTCAAGGATAAAAACACGCCTGGCAAATTTGCACAGGCCCTCTTTAAACCCGGCGATTCCACGCCGCTGGACGCAACACGCGCGGCGGAGAATTTATCCGGCGAAGTGGAGGTCCCCGCGCCTGGACCGGAACTGCCGCCCGTCCAGCCTGAAAAAGTTCGGGTGAGATTCCCCTGGGAAGCCCTTCTTTCGCTTGCTGTGGCGTTGTTTGCCCAGCGGATGTTCGAACCGCCGAACCAAAATGCGCCGTTCGGAATCGCCCTGTACGTCTTTGCAATGCTTTTGGCCGGGCTGGCAATCCTGCGCGGCGGATTGACTCCCACACCCCTGCCCGCCTCAGAATCAAGGGCGGACCCGCTGACCATTCGAGGTCTCATCTTCGTCCTTTCACTCATCATGGGCGGATTGACCTTCTACTACATGATGGACAACACTTTTAATGCCTCGAACCTGGCCATCTGGGCGATCACCGTCCTTCTGCATCTTCGAGCCTTCTGGTTGAGCGAGCCGCGGAAACAGAAACAGGGCTCCGCCATCCGGCGCATGGCCGACTTCTTCACGCGCAGGGAGTGGACCATTCGAATCACCCGCTGGGGCTTGCTTGTGATTGCCGTTTCCGGGCTGGTACTCTTCTTCCGGACATACCGCTTGTACGATGTTCCGCTCGAAATGACAAGCGACCATGCCGAGAAATTGATGGATGTGTATGACATTTTGCAGGGCCAGTACTCCATCTTCTTCCCGCGCAACACCGGCCGCGAGCCGATGTACATCTATCTCTCCGCCCTCATCGCGGACCGATTCACCGGGATCTCATTTCTCACGCTCAAGATCGCGGCCGTGATCGGCGGATTGCTGACCCTGCCGTACATTTATTTGATCGGCAGGGAATTGGGCGGCAAACGGATCGGCATGCTGGCCGTCATCTTTGCCGGTTTCGCCTACTGGCCCAGCGTCATCGAGCGCTTTGGATTGCGAATTTCCTTCTATCCGTTGTTTGCAGCCGTCACCCTGTATTATCTTTTGCGCGGACTTCGCCGGCAAAGCCGCAACGATTTCATCCTGGCCGGGGTTGGGCTGGGATTGGGGTTAAACGGTTACACCCCGTTCCGCATCATGCCGTTCATCGTGGTGGCGATCGTCGTCATCTACCTCCTGCACGTCCGCGACAAACAAACCGTCAAGCAGACATTGATCTGGCTGGTATTGCTGGCGCTGACCTCGTGGATCTTCTTTATTCCATTGGCGCGTGTCGGCCTGGAAATGCCCGATGCCTTCGGTTTCCGCGCCCTTTCGCGCTTAAGTTCGGTGGAACGACCCCTGCCCGGCCCGGCCTGGCAGATTTTCCTGTCCAACTTATGGGTTGCCGCAAGGGAAATGAACTGGTACGACGGCAATATCTGGGTTCATTCCATCCCCGGCCGCCCCGCGTTGGATGTGGTCTCCGGCGCGTTGTACCTGCTGGGAAGTTTGATCCTGGTCGTCCGCTACATTCGTTCGCGTCACTGGGCGGACATCGTGCTTTTGCTGTCCGTTCCCATGTTGCAGATGCCCTCGATCCTCTCGCTGGCCTTCCCGGATGAGAATCCCTCGTTGAACCGCACGGGCGGCGCGATCGTCCCGGTCTTTCTCATCGTCGCGATTGCGCTGGACAGCCTGCTAAACGGCATGGGCAGCCGGGATGAATCCGCCGAACGCCCGGCAGCAAATGCGGATTCCAATCCACAAATTCGGGCTGGCCGTCCCGTGCTGGCCGCCCTTGTGACCGTCGGCCTGCTGTATTTTTCCTTCACACAAAACTACGACCTGGTCTTCAATCAATATAACCACCAGTATCTTTGGGGCGCGTGGAATTCATCCGAGATGGGATCCGTGATGAGGGAATTCATCGAAAGCGGTGCGCCTGCCGACAATGCCTGGATCGTACCATTCCCATTCTGGGTGGATACGCGCCTCGCGCCGATGTGGGCGGGAGTCCCCGGGCGCGACATGGCAATTGCACCCGAAAACCTCGCATCCACCGCCGCCACCCCCGGCGCAAAGTTGTTCATGTTTGCCCTTAACGACACCGCCACGATGAACACATTGGAGGAACTATACCCGCAGGGTAAATTGACGCGCTTCAAGTCCACCATCGAGCCGCATGACTTTTTTGTATTCAGGGTCCCTGCAACTCCATAACCTCCAGCCATGTTGCGCAGAAAGAAATCAAGTGAGGAGCGCGGATCCCCCTTCTTCACGCTCCCGCTGGACAAGTTTCTCGGTTTTCCCTGGCGCTTAATCGCGGCTCTTGCACTGGCGCTGGCCGCTCAAACATTGCTCGAACCTGCGCCTCATGGATGGTTCGCACTCCCGCTTTATCTCGCGGCGATTGGGCTTGCAACCTGGTCTTTCGCAAACGGCGAATGGACGTTAGCCTCGCGCGCAGACGAACCCGCAGGCATTCCCTCACATAAAGTCCGCCTCCTGCCGCTGCTCGGTTCTTTGATCCTGCTGGGCGCGGCATTTTATTTTTTTGGCGGCAACCGCTTCACCCCGATCAATCTATCGCTATGGCTGGCTGGGATGACGCTCCTGGTGTTTTCCGTTTGGACGAAACGCCCCGCCCCACGCGCGGACTTGAAGTGGATTCCGTTATTCATTGCAGTTCTCGTCCTTTCAGCTTTTTTCCGTTTCCACCGCCTGGGCGAAGTCCCCGCCGAACCGTTCAGCGACCACGCCGAAAAAATCCTGGACGTGTACGACATCACGCAGGGGGAAACGCGCATCTTCTTCCCGCGCAACACCGGCCGCGAAGGGCTTCAAATGTATTGGACCGTCCTCACAGCCTGGGTGTTCCGCACAGGATTGTCGTTTCAAAGTTTGAAAATCGGCACGGTCCTGCTTGGATTGTTCAGCCTGCCGTTCATCTATTTGCTTGGAAATGAAATCGGCAATCGCCGCGTGGGCCTGCTGGCGATGACGCTGGCGGGCATGTCTTATTGGCTGAACCTCATCAGCCGCATCGGGCTGCGCTTCCCACTTTATCCGCTGTTTGCATCGGCGACTCTCTTTTATCTTTTGCGCGGCCTGCGGACAGGTTCACGCAATGACTTCATCCTGTGCGGCCTCCTCCTGGGGCTTGGCCTGCATGGATACAGCCCCTTTCGCATCATGCCGTTTGTGATTCTGGCCGCCTTTCTCATTTATGTGCTGCACGAACAAGCAAAAGAAGCCTGGCAAAAATCCATCGGCTGGCTGGCGCTGGTCTCATTGACTTCGCTGGCTGTGTTCCTGCCCCTCCTGCGTTACGCGCTGGACAACCCGGAACTTTTTTCATTCCGCGCCTTCTCACGCGTGGGCAACGTGGAGACATCCATTCAAGGTTCCGCGCTTCAGATTTTCCTGGACAACCTGTTGCGCGGGCTTTTGATGTTCAACCTGGACAACGGCGGGATCTGGGTCAATTCAGTGACGCATCGCCCCGCGCTGGATGTGGTCACGGGGGCGTTGTTTGTGCTGGGCATCGTCTTGTTGACCGCGCGTTATGCGCGCGAAAACCACTGGCGCGACCTGATCCTGCTGGTTTCGATTCCCATTTTGCTCATGCCGTCGGTCCTGTCGCTGGCGTTTCCCGAGGAAAACCCGGCCCTCAACCGCGCAGGCGGCGCGGCTGTCGTCGCGGCCCTCGTCAGCGGGCTGGCGCTCGAGGGCGCGGCGGCAGGCTTGAGGCGTCGCCCTGAGCGGCCAGTCGAAGGGTCGGGAAGGATGCGGTGGCTCCTCATCGGGATTCTTTTGGCTGCGTCCGCGTATCAAAACCATGACCTGGTCTTTCGCCAGTTCGATTTGAATTTCCAAAAAGGCGCGTGGAATACCTCCGAGATGGGCGAGGTTATCGGCGAATTCCGCGCATCCTACGGGCAGGCGGACACGGTCTGGATCGTGCCGTTTCCGCAATGGGTGGACACGCGCCTGCCCGCCATGTGGATCGGAATCCCGAACCGCGATTTTGCCATCCGCCGCGAAGATTTGGCTTCTACATTACAATTGCCCGCGCCAAAGTTGTTTATCGCGAAGGCAAACGTTTCGCATCCCGAATATAACGACTCGGCGGCCATGCTCGAACTGGAACGCCTGTACCCGCAGGGCGAGGTGAAATTGCACAGCAACGGCCTGCCCTGGCAGAACTTTTGGATATTCCTTGTGCCTGAAACGCCCTGAAAATCCACCACCGATGAGACTTTTCGGATATGGTTTATGTTTGCAAGGTAGGCTACAATTTGCAGGTTTCCGAGGCCCTGGACAATAGATAATATGCGAGAAAAACATTTCTGGGTTTACGACTTACTCCTGATTGCCGTATTGCTGGTCGCGGCTTATTTGCGTTTGACGGGCGTGGACTGGGGCGGGAATATGCACCAGCACCCGGACGAGTTGTTCCTGAGCGGGGTTTTGGGTAACATGCAGGCCCACATCTGCGAAGACCCGCTCGTGCCTGTCACATCCTGCCCGCCCGAAAAAACGCGTTGGCTGAACATCCTTGAATATTTCGACACGGACACTTCCACGATAAATCCCTACAATCGCGGACAGTCCTTCTTTGTGTATGGAACCCTGCCGCTGTTCATCGTGCGGTATGCGGCGGAATTGACGGGGCAAATCGATGCCGGTGCGCTGAAATTGCTTGGCAGGCAATTCTCAGCGCTTGCAGACCTGTTCACGATATTATTGCTGTACTTCATCGTCTTGCGCGTCCATGGCCGCCGCGTGGGGTTGCTGGCTTCGCTCTTCTCCGCGCTGGCAGTCATGCAGATCCAGCAGTCCCATTTCTTCACGACAGACCTGTTCACGAACCTGTTCATGTTTTTGGCGATCTGGTTTGCGGTGGAAATCGTCCAATATCAAAAACCGACCAATGCTCATCCTGTCGAACCGCAAAACGAAATACGCAAAACACAACTTGCAATTCACATCCTTCGCCATCCTCTTTTCCTTCTCTCCCTCGGCTTTGGATTTGCGCTCGGCATGGCAATGGCATCCAAGATCAACGCGGCCGCGCTGGCAATTCTGCTGCCGGGCGCGTTCATCATTCGATATTCGACCGTGGACAAGGGATGGCAGGCCGTGGATGAAACCGCCGCCGATAATCCCCCAAAACTGGTCACTGATTACTGGTCGCTGGTTGTCGTCTTCATCATCGCGGGAGCGGTTGCCACCGTCATTTCATTCCGCATCTTCCAGCCGTATGCATTCGACGGTCTCGGCCTCAACCCGCAGTGGATATCGAACATCCAGGAACAACGCGTCCAGGCCTCGGGCGATGCCGACCTGCCGTGGAATCTGCAATGGGCGCGCCGCTCCCACCTGTATTCGTTCACCAACCTGACCGTCTGGGGATTGGGATTGCCGCTGGGCATCCTGGCATGGGCCGGCTTCCTGCTGATGGGCTGGCGCATCTTGAAAGGCGAATGGAGATATCTCCTGCTCTGGGGTTGGACGGCATTCTACTTCCTCTGGCAATCCTTGCAATTCAACCCCACCATGCGCTACCAATTGCCGGTCTATCCGCTTCTGGCAATGATGGCCGCGTGGGCTGTTTTTGAGTTGGCAGGCTGGAAAGTTGGAACGTCCAGCCGTGTAAACCTTCCAACTGTCTTTGCAGGCGTTCTTGGAATTACTGTTGTCGCGTTAACCACCGTTTGGGCTTTTGCCTTTCAAAGCATTTATCTTCGTCCTGAAACGCGCATGACGGCCTCGCGCTGGATGTACCAGAATATTCCGGGCGCCATCAACGTGCAGATCGAAACAGAGGATGGAAGCCTGTACAGCCAGCCCATTCCCTTCCCAACGGGCGGCTACGTCCAGTCCGGCACCCCGTATCTTTCAAATTTCACTGCTTATCGCGGCGGACAGGTTACCGGCGTCCTGCTCGGCCATGCAACGGACCCGACCGCGCCTTCCGCGACCGTGAACCTGTCCATTTCATCGTCAGCGAACCCGGAAGTGATCCTTGCCCAGGCATCCGCGACTGTCGACTCGACAGCGACCAAAGATATACGAGGCGCCTCGGTTCTTCTGACTTTCGACAAGCCTGTTCCCGTGGACACGGGCATCCTCTACACCTTGAAATTCGAAACAAGCGGTCAGTCCCTGATGTTAAGCGGCGCGTCCATTGCCAATGAGACCGACTACGACTGGGGTCTCCCATTCCGCGTGGATAATTATGACGGTTTCGGCGGCATCTATCGCGGCGACCTGATCCTGCAAGTCTACTGGGACGACAACCTCGATAAATTCACGCGTTTGACAGATTCGCTTAACCAGGCGGATTACATCATCATCCCCACCAACCACCAGTATGGACAGATCACGCGCCTGCCGGAGCGTTTCCCGTTGACCACGCTGTATTATCGCGAACTCCTCGGCTGCCCGGCGGATAAGGACATCATCTGGTGTTACCGCGTGGCGGAGCCCGGCCAATTCGAAGGGACGCTTGGGTTTGAACTGGTGCAGGTCTTCGAGAGTTATCCGACGCTTGGCCCGCTGGTCATCAATGACCAGCCTGCAGAGGAAGCGTTTACATTCTACGATCACCCGAAAGTGCTCATCTTCAAGAAAAGCGCGGATTACAACCCGGCCATGGTCAGCGCCATCCTGGGCGCGGTTGACCTGACGAACGTTGTCCATCTCACGCCGAGGCAGGCCAATAGTTACAAGGATTTGATGCTCCCCGCGGACCGTCTCGCGGGCCAGCGCGCCGGTGGGACGTGGTCCGAGTTGTTCGATTACGATTGGCTTCAGAATAAATATCCCGCCCTTGGGGTTGTCATCTGGTATTTGTTTATCTTCGCGCTTGGGCTGGTCGTCTATCCGATCACGCGGCTGGCATTGCCGGGTATACGTCAATTCAGTTATCCGCTCAGCCGCGTGATGGGACTGGCGTTACTGGCCTGGCTCTCATGGATGGGCGGCTCGCTCGGGATTCCGTACACGCGCGTCTCCATCGGGGCCGCGTTGGCCTTGATAACGGTGGCAGGCCTAAGTCTGGGATGGATGCGGAGAGATGAACTCAAAGCGGAGTGGAATTCCAACCGCAGGTTTTATCTCATCGTCGAGATTCTCTTCGTCTCGTTTTTCATCATGGACTTGCTCATCCGACTGGGCAACCCGGACCTCTGGCATCCGTCCAAGGGCGGCGAGCGGCCGATGGACTTCTCATATTTCAACGCGGTGCTGAAGAGCACGAGTTTCCCGCCATATGACCCGTGGTTCGCGGGCGGGTACATCAATTATTACTATTACGGTTTTGTGCTGGTCGGCACGCCGGTGAAATTGCTCGGCATCGTGCCTTCGATTGCATACAACTTTATTCTGCCCACGCTGTTCGCGCTGGTGGCGGCGGGGGCGTTCACGATTGGATGGAATTTGGTCGAAAGTCAAAGGCACGCCCTGGGCGCTGTCGAAGGGTCGCAAGTCGAAAACCGACCTTCGACCTTTGACCTTAGACTGATATCAGGACTCGCCGCTCCCATCCTGCTTATCCTGCTCGGCAACCTCGGAACGGTGCAGATGCTCTTCCAGGCCTTCCAACGCATGGCCGCGCCGGGCGGAACCATCACGGACGCGAATGTGGTCCAGCGCTGGATTTGGGCATTGAAGGGACTCACCCTGTCGTTCTCCGGCACGCCGCTTCCGATCGGCCGCGGCGAATGGTATTGGAATCCGAGCCGCGTCATCCCGCCGGGGCCGGGGAATGAGATCACCGAATTCCCGCTCTTCACCTTCCTGTACAGCGACCTGCACGCGCACATGATCGTCCTGCCGCTGGCGTTATTCGTCGTCGCGTGGACGGTTTCATTTGTCAAGGCGCGCGCGAAGTTAAGCCGCGCCGAGTGGCTGGTCTCATTCTTCGCGGGCGGACTCATGCTCGGCGCGCTCTACCCGACCAACCTCTCCGACATTTACACCTATCTGCTGCTGGCATTGATCGCGCTCGTCTATGTTTTCTGGGTGCGCGCAGACGTGACCGCGCTGCGCCGGCTGGCGTCCCTGCCGGACGCGGTCAAACGCCTCCTCATGATGGCCGTGAGTGTTGCCGCGCTGACGGGCATCTCCTTCGCGCTCTACCAGCCTTATCGCACATGGTACAGCCAGGCCTACGGCGCAGTGGATCCATGGACGGGGCCGCATACGCCGTTCTGGTCCTACTTCACGCATTGGGGCCTGTTCCTCTTCATCATCGCGGCGTGGATGGCCTGGGAGACGCGCGAGTGGATGGCAAACACACCGGCCTCCGCGCTCTCGAAACTGCGTCCCTGCGCCATATGGATCGAGGGCGGGCTGGCGGCCATCCTGATCGCGCTGGTCTATTTCGCGGTCAAAGACGTGCCGATTGGCTGGCTGGCCCTGCCCATGGCGGCCTGGGCCGGAATCCTGCTCCTGCGGCACGACATGCCGGACGAGAAGCGCATGGTGTTATTCTGGATCGGCACCGCCCTGGTCGTAACCATCGTGGTCGAATTGGTGACGGTGCGCGGCGACATTGGCCGCATGAACACGGTCTTCAAGTTTTATCTCCAGGCCTGGCTGTTATTCTCGCTCAGCGCGGCCGCGGCAATTGGCTGGTTGTTTAATGCCTTCCCGCAATGGTCCGGGACGTGGCGCAACACATTCCAGATTGGACTATCCACACTTTTGGTGGGAGCCTTCCTGTTTACCATCACAGCCAGCACCGACAAGATCAACGACCGCATGAACCCGCAGGCCCCTCATACGCTCGACAGCATGACCTACATGAACCACACCCAGCATTGGGACGGCAACACCATGGATTTGAGCGAGGATTACCGCTCCATCCGCTGGATGCAGGATTACGTTCAGGGATCGCCGGTCATTGTGGAAGCCAACTGTACCGAATATCGCTGGTGCACACGCTTCACCATTTACACCGGCCTGCCCGGCGTGGCCGGCTGGAACTGGCACCAGCGCCAGCAGCGCGCCCTCATCCCGCCGAACCTGATCACCGACCGAGTCGATGAGATCGGCATTTTCTATTCCTCGCCCGATATCGAACTGGCGCGCGCCTTCCTGAAAAAATACCACGTCGAATATATCGTCGTCGGCCAGTTGGAGCGGAACGTCTACCCAATCGTGGACGGGATGGACGGCCTTGCCAAATTCGAGCAATACAACGGCCAATACTGGCGTTCGACCTACCGTGATTTGCACACGGTAATCTACGAAGTGCTTCCGTAACCGTATCGAGGCCAAAAGGAGCAACCTTGATATTCCACATTACTACACGCATGGAATGGGACAAGGCAAAGGAATGCGGCGAATACCGGGCACCGAGCCTGGAGCGAGAAGGCTTCATCCATTGTTCGACCGAAAAGCAGGTCGTTCACGTGGCGAACGCTTTTTATCGCGGTCAAAAGGATTTGGTGTTGCTGGCGGTTGACGAGACGCGACTCGAACCCGAGGTCAAATGGGAACCGCCTGCGGAACCTGTCGCCCCGGGCCATTCCCCGGCTGACCAGTTTCCTCACATCTACGGCGCGATCAACGTCGAGGCAGTCGCATCCGTGCTGGACCTCGAGCCTGATCCCGTCACAGAGACATTCAACTTCCCCCCGCCATGACCACATCCCCCGCCCCCCGCATTCACATCCGCCCGGCCCAGGCCGCTGACGCGTCACTCGCCGCAAAAGTCATCCACATGTCCATGGGCAAACTGGCCGATCATCTATTCGACCAGGACGCACAAGCCATCGAAACCATGATCGCCATGTTATTCGCCCGGGACGCCGGGCGGTTTGGCTCCGGGATCAGCGTGGTTGCCGAGGCCGCGTCCCAGCCTGTTGGAATGTTGTTCGCCTGCCCGGGCGGCGCGCTGGACAAAATCAACCTGGCAACCTTGAAACATTTCGTCCCCGTGCTGGGCATCAAACATGCGCTAAAATTCATTTGGCGCGGGATCACGCTGCCCGGCGGCAGGGAAGCGGAGAAGGACGAATACTATTTGAGCAACCTGGGCATCGTGGAATCGGCGCAGGGCCGCGGCTTCGGTTCATCCCTGCTCGAGTATGCGGAACAAACGGGTCGTACGAACGGTTTCAAAAAATGCTCCCTGATCGTCGGCCTGCACAACGAGCGCGCATTTCGGCTTTACCAAAGGACAGGCTATCAAGTTGTGGAAACCGCGCATCATCAAAACGAAAACCTTGAATATCATCGCATGGTCAAACGCCTCAACTGACAACCGATTACTGGAAACCTGATGACCGCCTTCATCTCCTGGTATCTCATCCTCACCCTGCTCGGCTGGCTGACCTTTCCGCTGGCCTATCGCCTGTTTCCCGCTTTCGCAGACCGGGGTTTCAGCCTGGCCCGCGTTGTGGGCCTGTTGTTTTGGGGCTATATCTTCTGGCTTTTTGCATCGCTTGGCATCGCCCAAAACGACGCCGGGGGCATCCTGCTGGCCTTGTCCCTGCTCATCGGCCTGAGTATTTGGGCTTTCATTTCGAATCGACAATCGCTGGTCGACTGGCTTAAATCGAATGTCCGCATGGTCCTTGCCACGGAAATCCTCTTCCTCGTTGCATTCGGTTTTCTTGCATTTACCCGCGCCGCCAACCCCGAGTTGACCAATGCCGAGAAACCCATGGAACTGGCCTTCATCAGCGCCATCCTGCGTTCCCCGTCCTTTCCACCGCACGACCCGTGGCTTTCGGGATATGCCATATCCTATTATTACTTCGGCTACGTGATGACCGCCATGCTGGCGCGCCTGACGTCCATGCCCGGCACCGTAGCGCACAACCTGATGACTTCGCTCATCTTTGCCTTGAGCGCAACCGGCTCATACGGCATTCTCCATAACCTGCTTGCGCGCTTCCCGCTCCACGGCTCACGCCCCGCGCCCCGCGCCCCGCGTCCCGCGTTCCCCCCCCTCCTCGCCCCGCTCTTCCTCCTGCTCGTCTCCAACCTCGAGGGTTTCCTCGAAGTCATCAACCGCCGCGGGTTATTTCTCCCATCCTCCCCATCTGCGACATTCAATTTCTGGAAGTGGCTGAACATCGAGGAACTCACCCCGACGCCGCTCACGCCCGGTTCATGGATACCGGATCGTTATCTCTGGTGGTGGCGCGCCTCACGCGTCATTGGCGACCTTGATTTGAAGGGAGTCTACAGCGACCTGTCCCCGATTGACGAATTCCCCTTCTTCTCCTTCCTCCACGCGGACCTGCATCCGCACGTGCTCGCCCTGCCGTTTGGTCTGCTGGCTATTTCAGTCGCCTTGCATCTCTTCCTCGGCGGCTGGCGCGGCGTCATCGACATGTTCGGGATGCGCCTGCACATCCATCCCGTCGGATTCTTCCTTTCGGCCCTCGTCCTCGGCGGATTGGCCTTCCTCAACACCTGGGATATTCTCATCGCCGCCGCGCTGATTGTCTTTGCCTACGTCCTTGCCCGCGCAAATGAAGACGGCTGGCGTTGGGAGCGTCTCGAAGATTTATTCATGCTGGGACTGCCGCTTGGGCTGGCCGCGGTCGTCCTTTACCTGCCGTTTTACATCGGCTTTTCATCGCAGGCAGGCGGCATCCTGCCCAACCTCGTCAATCCCACGCGCGGCGCGCACCTGTGGGTGATGTTCGCGCCCTTGTTCATCCCCTTATATGCCTGGCTGGTTTATCTCTGGCGCGTGGAAAAATTCCCCGCAAACTGGAAGCGCGGCCTGGGACTGGGACTGGGCTTTGCCCTGTTCCTCTGGCTTTTTGCCCTGTTGCTCGGCTGGCTCGCGTCCCTGACCGAGCCGGGCTTCATCAACCAATACCTGGCCAACCAGGGCATCGCAAATGTTCCCGATTTCATCATCCAAACGACAAAGCGCCGCCTGGAATACATCGGAGGCCTGCTCTCGCTTCTGGCAATCCTGATCCCCGCCATTGCGTTTTTATTCAATAACCGCCGGAACACTCCCGGCCTCGACGATGCCGAACCATCGATCGTAAGTCGCCGCCAGTCGTCGATCCAATTCGTTCTTTTGCTCACCTTCCTCGGCGTGATACTCATCCTCGCGCCGGAATTCGTCTACCTGCGCGACCAGTTCGGCACGCGTCTCAACACGGTCTTCAAATTCTATTACCAGGCATGGATGTTATGGTCCATCGCGGTGGCTTTCGGCGTGGCAATCCTGTTGAACAACCTGCGCGGGGCATGGAACGCGGTCTTCCGCGCCGTGCTTTTCGTCGTGCTTGTCACAAGCCTGACGTATCCCGTTTTCAGCCTGATGTACAAGACGAACAACTTCGATCCGCCCCTTGGCTACACCCTCGATGCCTTCGACAACCTCCAACAGACAAACCCGGACGATGCCGCCGCGGTGAAATGGTTAAGGACCGCCCCGTACGGTGTGGTCGCGGAAGCCGCAAAGGCCTACATTAGTTACCAATATTATGCGCGCTTCTCCACCTACAGCGGCCTGCCTGCCGTCATCGGCTGGACGGGACATGAGTCCCAGTGGCGCGGCGGGTACGAAGTGCAGGGCACCCGCGTGGACGACATGCAAATCCTTTACGAAACGGGCGATTGGGAACAGGCGCGCATCATCACGGACCAGTACGATATTCGCTACATCTGCGTGGGCGGCCTGGAGTACAGCACCTACCGCGTGAGCGAGGAAAAATTCAAACAGCACCTGAAAGTTGTGTTCCAGCAGGGCAGTACGGTCATCTACGAAGTGCCGTAACTGCATACTGATATATGATTGCCGTGATTATTTTGCAGCGCCACCGGATCGAATCTTGTTTACAAAAAAGCGCTTCGCGGCTTTCGCCCTCCCACTGACATAACGAACCGATTACAATTGCCATATGAATCCCCGTCACTTCAAATATGAGACCTGGCTGTACGGGCTGGCCTTTCTCCTGGCCCTCGGCCTGCGCCTGATTCAACTGGACACCCTGCCCCTCACGGACGGCGAAGCCGGGCCGGCGCTGCAGTCCCTTCACATCGCGCAGGGACTCAAGCCCGCCATCAGTCCCCATCCCTTTTATATCCTTTTCACCGCGACGATCTTCTTCCTTTTCGGCGGTGCGACGGACGCGCTGGCGCGCCTGCTCCCGGCCCTCGTGGGGAGCGCGCTGGTCTTTGCCCCGCTTCTCTTTCAGGGACGAATCAAACCCCGCCAGGGAGTGATCCTGGCCTTCTTCCTCGCCCTCGACCCCGGCCTGGTCACGCTCTCGCGCGAAACCGCGAGCAGTATCTTCGCCATTGTTTTCACCCTCTTTGCGTGGGGCTTTTGGAACAACAACCGCCTGCGTTTGGCCGGAGCGTTTGCCGCGCTCGCGCTCCTGGGCGGGCCCTCCATCTGGGCTGGCTTGCTCGGCCTGGGCATTGCCTGGGCGATCCGGCAGGCCATGGAACCCCGTCCCAGCGGGGAAGAGGAAGCGCCCGCCGAGGGGGAACAACCGGCCCCGACCACCCAGCCCCCCAACTACAAGACCGCCCTCATCGCCTTTGTCGCCACCTTCCTGCTGGCAGGCTCCCTGCTTTTTATCGCGCCCAACGGACTGAGCGCCGCGCTGTCCTCCCTGCCTGCGTACCTGCGCGGATGGGGAACTTCGTCCGGGATTACCTCCGGCAGGCTGGTATTTTCCCTGCTCGTCTACCAGCCCCTGACGCTGATCCTGGCAATCCTGGCAGTCCTGCGCGGCTGGCTGAACGGAAGCCGCCGCGTCATCCGCCTGACCCTGTGGCTGATGGTCTCGCTCCTGCTGGCCGTTTTCTACCCGTTGCACCAAGTCAACGACCTGGCCTGGTTTCTGATCCCGCTGTGTTCCCTGGCCGCCCTGGAATTAATTCGTCATATCGATGTTTTTCCCGACGAACGCAGTGAAGTGCTCGGCGTCGTCGTGCTGACCGGGTTCATCCTTGTCTTTACCTGGCTCAACCTGACCGCCCTGACGCGTGTCGTCGCTCCCTCCTCGGAGTTCAGTTTGAGGATCTGGCTTTTGGTCGGTTCGCTCCTGTTGTTGACTCTCAGCCTTATCCTTGTCGGGTTTGGCTGGTCGGCGCGCATAGCGCGTCTTGGCGCAGTTTGGGGGATGACCCTTTCACTGGGTATCCTCAGCCTGGGCGGCGCGCTTGGCTCGGCCGGTCTGCGCGGCGCGGCCTTCCCCGAACTATGGCCCTCCCAGCCGCGCCCGGCCCAGGCCGATCTCCTGTCCGCCACCATCAACAACCTTTCGGAACTGGATACCGGCAGCGGCACAGCCGCGCCCGTCACGATCGTCGGCCTGGATTCTCCCACCCTCGATTGGACCTTGCGAAATCACTCGGTCGAAAGGGTGGAGGCGCTCGACCCAACGGCGTCGCCAGCCTTTGTGATTACACAGTTCGAAGTGGATCCAAGTCTTGCCGCCGCATATCGCGGACAGGATTTCACCTGGCGTCAGACGCCCGCATGGGAGACCGCCCTGTTCACCGACTGGATCCGCTGGATCACCCTGCGTGAGATGCCGCAGAACGGCGAGACCATCATCCTGTGGGCGCGCGACAATTTGTTCTTGGATTCAAATTCGAGTCAACCCGCCCCCTGATTTGCCTCCGTTATCGAAAAAGAATCCCACTTTGAACTGCCCGCGGTTTGACTGCGGGCACATCCTTGAAAACATGACAAAACAAACCTCCGCTTCCATCATCGCCATAGACGGTCCCGCCGCTTCGGGCAAATCCACGCTTGGGCGCATACTTGCCGAAAAACTCGGCTACCTGTTCTTCGATACGGGTGTGATGTACCGCGCCATCACCTGGCTGGCGCTCGATCGCAGGATGAATTTGACCGATGAATCTGCAATCACGAAACTTGCCGAAGAGGCGCAGATCGATGTCCGCCCGCCTTCAAAAGACGACGGCCGCGCGCTCGACATTTTGTGCGAAGGCCGCGACATCACCTGGGATACGCGCGCCGCGGAAGTGGATGCAAACGTTTCGATTGTCTCCGCGTATGCCGGTGTGCGGCGCGCCCTCTCGGCGCACCAACGCCGCATCGGCCTGCGCGGCAGGGTTGTCATGGTCGGCCGGGATATAGGGACTGTCGTTTTACCGGAAGCAGGCCTCAAGGTCTATCTGGATGCGTCTGCCGAAGAGCGCGCCAAACGCCGATATAACGAGGTCACCCAACGCGGCGAAAAGGCGGATTACGAGGAAATCCTCCAAAAAGTAATCGAACGCGACCGCATCGATTCCACGCGCGCGGTTGCACCCTTGCGCCCCGCCGATGACGCGGTCATCCTGGACTCGGACAAATTGAACATAGAGGAAGTGTTCGCGCGCGTGATGGAAATGTGCAAATGACCGAATACCGCGTCCCGCTTCACACCCGCTTTCACCGCGCCTGGTTGAAGCCGTTATTCAGGGGAATATTCAAGGTTCTGGGGCGCGTCAGGATATCCGGGGTGGAAAATATTCCCTGCGGGAAAGCCTATATTGTTGCGATCAATCACATCTCGATTTTCGACCCGCCGCTTGCAGTGTCATTCTGGCCTGAGACGACCGAAGTGATCGGGGCGGCGGATGTCTTTGAAAAAAAGGGACAGGGCCCCCTTCTCAAAATGTACGGCGTCATCCCCGTGCATCGCGGTGATTATGACCGCGCCCTGTTCGATACGATTTTCGCGATCCTGAATTCCGGGCGTCCCATGTTGATGGCCCCCGAAGGCGGGCGGTCACACGAGATCGCCATGCGCCGCGCCAGGCCGGGGATTGGTTATATCGTCAAGCGCGCGCAGGTTCCCGTGGTTCCGGTCGGCCTGGTGGGCACCACCGACGATTTCTGGCAGCGCGCCAAGCGCGGCGAAAAGCCGCTGCTTGAAATCCGTATCGGCAGGCCGATCCACTTCCCGCCGGTGAATGAAAAAGGCGCAGATCGCCGCGAAGCGCGGCAGAAAAATTCCGATTTGGTCATGCGTCACATCGCGGGGCTGCTGCCAGGGGAATATCACGGCGTGTACGCGGGGCAGGCGATCCATTCCTGAAACATGATCCCTCCTCCCAAACCTGTAACACGTCTCTGGCGGCCTGAGTTGGTGCGCCTGCCCAGGTTGACGCTGGCCCGGCGCAGTTTCCGCTTGTTTGCACGAGGGCTGCTGAAATTTGTGGCGCGGCTGTTGCTGCGCGTGAAGGTGGAAGGAATGGAGAATTTCCCGGAAGGCGGGCCCGCCCTCGTGGTCATCAATCATTTGGGCGACGCGGATACGGCTGTGCTGGTTTCGTCCCTGCCCCGCCCGCCGGACGCGCTCGGCAAAATCGAACTTTACGACTTCCCCATTCTTGGAAAACTGATGGATTTTTACGGCGTGATCTGGCTCCACCGCGGCCAACCGGATAAACGCGCCCTGCGCGCCGCCCTGGAGGGATTCGCCGAAGGCCGCATCATCGTCATTGCCCCGGAAGGGCGATACACCCTGACCGGCGCGCTCGAAGAGGGAAGCGGCGGCGCGGCTTTCCTGGCATACAAGGCGGGTGTGCCGATCCTGCCCATCGTCTTCACCGGCACGGAAAATGCAAATGTGTATGGACACCTGCGAAGGTTGCGGCGGGCACGGGTTACGCTCAAGGTGGGGAAATCGTTCAGGCTGGCCGGGCGGGAAAAGGGTCCGGAAAAGATACGGGAGGGGACGCGTCAGGTCATGGAGGCGCTTGCAAATCTCCTGCCGGGGGCGTATCGCGGTCAATATCGTCCCTAAACTTGCGTTCTTGTAAGGATTCGGGGAATCCATCCGAGTTTATTTGGGGCTATAATTCATACAGCCGTCATGGAAATTCAATTATTGCTTCTCCCCGGTATCCCCTTCCTTGCCCTGCCTACAGCGGTGGGCTGGGTGGTTTGGCTATTGCTGGCCGGGGCGCTGGTTTATGCCTTGTATCACTGGCGTTCCTATCAGTTCTTATGGAAGAAGCGCGAGTGGGGATTTTTCGCTGTTTTACTGGTTTTTGTCGTAATCCTGAATTTAATCCCGTATTTCAAACTTTCATCCGCCTCCGCCCGGCCGTTGCCGGGCATCCCCACCGGCACGCCGGGGTCTGCCCTTTTGCCTTTTTCCGCCATTCCGTGGCTGATTGGAGGCGGCCTGCTGGGGCCGCTCGGCGGGGCGATTCTCGGTGGAATTGCCGGTTTACTGCGCGGCGTGTGGGATACGTATTCGCTTTTTTCGCTGGTTGAATTTGCCCTGATGGGTGCGTGGTTCTCGGTCAACACGCGCCAGCGGTTTCGCACCCCCGCCTACCGATTCCTGCGCCAGCCGCTGGTAAGCGCGATCCTGCTCATTCCATTCCATATCCTGTTCTTTGTGCTTGCGGCGCTTTTCACCCAATGGAGCGGGGATGTGCCCACCCCATCCACGGCGCGGCTCGATTTTGCATTGAGCAATGCCGGGATCGTTGTACTTGTCTTTGGCGCGGAAACACTGGTTGCCGGCCTGGTGGGCCAAGTGCTCTTCGCGGCATTTCCCAGCCTGTGGGGCGGCAAACAACCCCTGCAACCTTCGCCCGGGGAACGAAGCCTTGAGATCCGTTTTCTGCTTGCCACAGGCACTTTTATCTCTTTATTGCTTCTCACCCTGCTGGTCGGGGATTGGATAGTGGCCGGGCGCGCAGCCCGTGACATGCTGGAGGATCGTCTTTCCAGCGCGGCAGAATCGGCCGCACAAAGTGTGCCGTTCTTCCTGGAAACCGGGCAAAACCTCGCGGTTCAACTTGCCTCCGAGCCGCGCCTGCCCGAAGCCACGGATAACGAACTCACGTCGCTGATCGGCCAGCGAATGCAGGCTGTGCCCTATTTCGATCAATTCTTTGTGCTTTCCGCCGCGACCCAAAGCCTGCTGGCCGGATATCCTGAATCTGCGCTTGTCAATTTTTCCTTGTATCCCGATGAAAAGTCCGGCATGATGCTGGCTTCCAACGGGGTGCTGACACAGATCTATTCCATCCCGCCCGTTACGCCAGGCGACGCGGGGCGCGTTTCGTTCCTCGTCGGCATTGTGGATAAAGCCGGGCAGGTCCGGCGTGTGCTGATTGGCCGCACAACGCTCTCGACCAATCCGCTGACCATGCCGCTGATCAAGAGCATCGACAATATGAAGGCGCTCGAGGGCACGGGTTTCCTGCTCGATGAAAATGGGCGCATCGTCTATCAATCTGAATCGGACCAGCCCCTTGCCAGTTACAGCGTGCAGCCGGGCGTGGAACCTCGCTTCTACGACGATACGGCCGCAGACGGAACCCGCCAGTTGGTTTATTACCAGCCGGTCATTTGGCGTCCATGGGCGGTCGTGTTGACCGTCCCCGCGCAACAGGCGCAACAACTGGCGTTGAACATCGCCATGCCGCTCTCGGTGATGATCATTCTGCTGGCATTTATCGCGCTGGTTTTATTGCGCGTGGGGCTACGCGTGGTGACCGCCTCCCTGCAAAACCTGGCCACGGAAGCCAATCGCATCGCGCAGGGCAATCTCGATCATCCGCTTCAAATGGAGGGAGTGGACGAAGTCGGCCAGTTGCGGCGCGCCTTCGAGCAAATGCGCTCCAGCCTGCAGGGCCGCCTGGAGGAAATCAACCGCCTGTTGCAGGTAAGCCAGGGCGTTGCGTCCAGCCTGGAAATGCAGGACTCGGTGAAGCCTGTGTTGGAGGCCATCCTTTCCACCGGTGCGAATTCGGTAAGCGTGGTGCTTTCGCCTGCGATCCTGCCGGAAACGCCGGTGGAACTGCCGTCGCGTTTTTCGCTGGGACCCGCCCATGACGCCTACGCCCATTTCGATGATCAGATCCTGGCGCTGGCGCAGAAACAGGAGCAGGTGGTTCTGCCCAACCTTGGACGTTCGCGCGAGATCATCCTTGACCCGGCCCTGCCCCAGCCGCTCGCCCTGCTGGCCGTTGCCCTGCGTCACGAAAACCGATATTACGGGGTTGTGTGGGCCGGTTTCGAACAGCCGCGCAAATTCTCCGATTCGGATGTCCGCTTTGTGACCACTCTTGCAGGCCAGGCAGCCCTGGCGGTTGCGAACGCGCATCTCTACCTGAATGTGGAGGCCTCCCGCCGCCAGTTGGAGGCGATCCTCAACTCCACGCCTGATCCCGTTTTGGTGACAGATCCCCGCAACCGGCTCCTGCTCGCCAACCGCGCCGCGGCGCGCGCCCTGAACATGGGTGACGAAAAGAGCAGCGGCATGCCCACGGAAAAGGTGGTCAAACTGAAACCCCTGCTTTCCCTGTTACAAAGCACGGCGGGCGGAAACCAGTCCGCGGAAATCATCCTGCCGGATAAACGCACGTACCTGGCAACGGCATCCAGCGTCATGGTGGAGGGGAATTCGGTGGGACGCGTGTGCATCATGCGCGATGTAACCCATTTCAAGGAACTCGATAACATGAAATCCGAGTTCGTGGCGACCGTGAGTCATGACCTGCGCTCGCCGCTGACGTTGATGCGCGGGTACGCGACCATGCTTGAAATGGTCGGTGAGTTGAACGAGCAGCAGCAGGGTTACGTGAAAAAGATCATTTCGGGCGTGGAAAACATGTCCCGTTTGGTGAACAATCTCCTCGATCTGGGCCGCATCGAAATCGGTGTCGGGCTTCAGGTTGAGAATGTGCCGGTGCTGGATATATTGGAAAGGGTCACAGGCGCATTGCAATTGCAGGCCAGCCAGAAGAATATCGCCTTGAATGTCGAACTGCCGAAGGATATGCCGCACGCCGTGGAGGCA
>Ga0172375_10004567_pt1 | contig 20356 bp, 15 predicted proteins | sample LakKiv1m_FD_114537 | JGI IMG/M metagenome (GOLD analysis project Ga0172375, IMG submission 114537) | Freshwater microbial communities from Kabuno Bay, South-Kivu, Congo - kab_092012_11.1m | ecosystem: Environmental > Aquatic > Freshwater > Lake | place: Democratic Republic of the Congo...
TAACTTGACGCGGCTGCATACCGGAATGCTATAATATATATAACAGATTTGAAGTAACCTTGATATCTGATCAAAAGCTTTAAGGTCTTCAGGGGGAAGGCGCTATTTATCAAGATATCGGTCAAAACGGTCAGGTTAGGGTCCAAAGGAGTTTATAAAATGCTTATCCGTCCGTTAGAAGAGATTTCTTTCTCACCGGAAGAAAAGTCCCTGGTTTTAAGGCATAAAACAGCCTTTGGGTCCGGTCAGGTTCGCGCGTCCCGTGACTCAAGCTAACCGGATAACGGTCCTTCGGATCCTTTTTATCCCCCTGTTCATATACTTCCTGTTGTCTACGGCGCTTCCTTACGGCAGCCTGATAGCGGCGGGTCTGTTCATCGCACTGTCGCTTACAGACGCGCTTGACGGGTTTGTTGCGAGAAAGTATGGCCAGGAAACGGAACTCGGAAAGCTCCTTGACCCTCTTGCCGACAAGCTTCTGGTCTACGGAGCGTTCCTCGGCTTTATCCAGACGGGAAAGCTGTGGTCATGGGTGGTGTTGATCTTTTTGGTAAGGGACTTTGCGGTGATGGGTCTCAGGGTCTGGGCCGCAAAAAAAGGGACCATTATCGGAGCGGAAAAGCTCGCCAAATGGAAAACGGCGCTCCAGATGGCCGCCATCGTCCTCCTGATCCTTGACTGGCCTCTGCAGTATATGCTGTTCCTTATCTCGCTCGTCCTGGCCGTGATGTCCGGACTGGATTACTTCAGGCAGACCGGCCTGAGCGAGGCCTGATATGGACGAAACTAAGGACAGGCTGGAGGATTTTTTTTCAAAGATGATGTCGGCGATCGGAAAGACGACCGACCAGGAGATTGCGGACGCTTTAAAGAAGGAAAAGCTGACGATAGCGGTCGCTGAGTCTCTTACCGGCGGCCTGATCTGCGAAAGGCTGTCCGCCGCCGCGGGGGCTTCGGAATATTTTATAGGAGGTATCGTCTGCTACACGAACAGGGTAAAGGTGATGGACCTTGCGGTGCCTCCGTCCCTGATAGCAAAAGAGGGGCCGGTCAGCAGGGAGGTCGCAACTGCACTGGCTGAAAATATCAGGAAGAAGTACAGGACGCACATCGGCCTCTCGGCAACGGGGGTCGCAGGACCCGCGACTGTCAGCCCGCCAAAGCCGATCGGGCTCACCTATGTGGCGCTTTCCTCCGAAAAAGGAAGCTCCTGCAAAGAGTTGAACCTGAGCGGGACCAGGGCCGAGATCAGGCAGAAGGCGGCGCAGGGTGCTTTGGGGCTGTTGTGGCTGCACCTGAGCGGCCAGGATATCGGGTAGAGGTTTATATCCCTCACCCACCCTATCGGGTCCCCCCTCTCCCTGGGGGAGAGGGTCGGGGTGAGGGGGTTGAGTGAATAATTTAAGAAAGGAGTAACTAGTTATGGCTCAAGATGAAAAAGGAAAAGCGCTGGGGCTCGCAATATCACAGATCGAGAAGAACTATGGGAAAGGGTCGATCATGAAGATGGGGGATTCTACAAGGTTCACGGTAGAATCCATCCCGACCGGGATAATCTCCCTTGACTCGGCACTCGGGGTCGGCGGGTTCCCGAGAGGAAGGATAATAGAGATCTACGGTCCGGAAGCGGGAGGAAAGACGACCGTGTCGCTCCAGGCCATCGGGGCGGCGCAAAAAAAGGGAGGGATCGCGGCATTCATAGATGCCGAGCACGCCCTTGACCCGATCTATGCCAAAAAGCTCGGGGTCGACATCGATAATCTTCTGATCTCCCAGCCGGATTACGGGGAGCAGGCGCTTGAGATCTGCGAGACGCTGGTCAGGAGCGGTGCGGTCGATATCATAGTGATCGATTCCGTTGCGGCACTGGTCCCCAAGGCTGAGATAGAGGGCGATATGGGGGACGCGCAGATGGGCCTTCAGGCGCGTCTTATGTCCCAGGCGCTGAGAAAGCTCACCGCGGTGATCAGTAAATCCAAGACCGTTGTGATATTCATCAATCAGCTGAGAGAAAAGATCGGCGTCATGTTCGGCAACCCTGAGACGACGACAGGTGGAAGGGCCCTTAAGTTCTATTCTTCAGTCAGGCTCGACGTAAGGCCTATCGAAAAAATAAAGGACGCTGACAGGATCATCGGGACAAGGGTAAGGGTTAAGGTGGTGAAGAACAAGGTCGCGCCGCCGTTCAAGGAAGCATCGTTCGTGCTGACCCACGGAGAGGGCATCAGCAGGGAGGGTGACCTTTTGGACCTGGCAACCAACTTCGGGATCACGCAGAAGAACGGCGCCTGGTTCATGTTCGGGGAAGAAAAGCTGGGCCAGGGATGGGACAATTCAAAGCAGTTCCTCAAGGAGCACAAAGAGGTGTTCTCCAAGGTCGAGGTCGCAGTAAGGAAGATAATCGCCTCCCAGCACCCGGGAGCGAAACAGCCGGTAAAAGAACTTGCCAAAGAAGAAGCCAAAAAGAGGAAATATAACTGAAAAAGGACGCCGTTGCCCGGTCATTTTTGATCACGGCGCAGGGAGGTAATTATAATGAGTTTTATGGCGTTGATATATTTAGTGATAGCGGCGGTAGTGTTGTTCGGATTGGGCATAGCGTACCTGGTCCTGAGGCGCCAGATGGCCGAGCAGAAGGTCCGCATCGCGGAGGAAAGCGCAAGAAAGATCCTCGAGGATGCCAAAAGGGAGGCAGAAACAAAAAGGAAGGAAGCCCTTATAGAAGCAAAGGACGAGGCTCTGCGGATGAGGGCGGAGTTCGAAAAAGAGAGCAAGGAAAGAAAATCCGAGCTTCTCTCGTTCGAAAAAAGACTGATGCAGAAAGAGGAGCACCTTGACCAGAAAGAGCAGCAGATAGAAAAGAACGAGGGCATCCTCAAGGCCAGGGCCGAGGAGGCCGCCAAGATCCGCGAAGAGCTTCAGAACGCCCTGAGCAGGCATGTCCAGGAGCTCGAGCGCGTGGCAGGGCTCTCCAAGGACGAGGGCAAAAAGATCCTCCTCCAGAACCTTGAAAAAGATATCGAAAAAGAAGCCTCTCTCATGATAAAGAACAAAGAGGAACAGGTAAAGAAGGATTCCGACAGAAAAGCAAGGGAGATCCTGACAACGGCCATTCAGAGGTGCGCGGTCGACAGCGTGGTCGAGACAACAGTTACCGTGGCAGAGCTTCCGAGCGACGACCTGAAAGGCAGGATCATCGGAAAAGAAGGCAGGAACATCAGGGCTTTTGAGCAGGCGACCGGCGTGGACCTGATAGTCGATGACACCCCCGGTGCCGTCATTCTTTCAAGCTTTGATCCCTTAAGAAGGGAGACCGCAAAGCTCACTCTGGAAAAACTTATCGTCGACGGCAGGATCCATCCTGCCCGCGTCGAAGAGATGTATGAAAAGGCAAAACAGGAATTGAAAGTGGCCATGTGGGAATACGGGGAGCGCGCCGCGCTTGAATGCGATGTCCACAACCTTCCTCCGGTTCTTATACAGCTGCTGGGCAGGCTCCGGTTCAGGACAAGCTACGGACAGAACGTCCTCACCCACTCGATAGAGATGGCAAAGCTTTCCGGAATGATAGCGGCTGAGCTTGGAGTTAACATCCGCCTTGCCAAAAGAGCGGCGCTTCTTCATGACATCGGCAAGGCCATAGACCAGGAAATGGAAGGCACCCACCCCAAACTTGGGGCAATGTTCGCTCAGAAAGCCGGTGAGTCCACGGAGATAGTGCACGCGATCATGGCGCACCACAACGACGAAGAACCCAGGACGATTGAGGCAGTGATCGTGCAGGTCGCGGATACTATCTCGGCCGGGCGGCCGGGCGCGCGCCGCGACACACTTGAAGCGTATATCAAGAGACTGGAAAAACTGGAATCCACCGCCAACTCTTTTGAAGGGGTCGAAAAGACGTATGCCATCCAGGCAGGAAGAGAGGTCCGCGTTGTGGTAAAGCCGGACAAAGTGGACGATACGACCTCTGCCAAGCTTGCCTATGACATCGCAAGAAAAATAGAGCAGGAGCTTGAATATCCCGGCGAGATCAAGGTAACGGTGATCAGGGAAACCAGGACAACGGAAGTCGCAAAATAGAAAGGTGCGTAAGGGCGGGTTTCAAACCCGCCCCAACGGTATAATATGACCAAAATACTCTTTATCGGCGATATCGTCGGGAAACCGGGAAGAGAAACGGTAAAAAAGCTTCTGCCGTCTCTGAAGGAGGAGTTTACTCCGGACCTGATAATGGCCAACGGAGAGAACGCCGCCGGCGGCATGGGCATCAATGCAAAAAAATACCAGGAACTGATAGGTTCCGGCATTGAAATAGTGACACTGGGCAACCATGTCTGGCACAATAAGGATTTCATCAATGAGATAGCCTCGTGCCAGAACATCGTCAGGCCCGCAAATTATCCTCCCGGGACTCCCGGGCCTGAGATCGTTGTGCATAAGAACGTAGGAGTGATAAATCTCCTCGGGCGGGTTTTCATGAAAGAGCTTGACTGCCCCTTCCGCGCGGTCGACAGGATCATTTCAGAGCTTAAAGATAAAGTGAAGATCATCATCGTCGATATGCACGGCGAAGCGACATCAGAAAAACAGGCGCTTTCCTGGTACCTTGACGGAAGGGTCAGCGCCGTCATCGGGACCCATACCCATGTTCAGACGGCCGACGAAAGGATACTGCCGAACGGGACGGCATATATAACGGATGCAGGGATGGTGGGGCCTTATAACTCGGTCATCGGCGTTGACGCCTCGGCAATAATAGAGCGTTTTGTCACGCAGATGCCAAAAAGGTTCGAGGTAGCCAAAGAAGGCCCGAACGTTTTTAATGCCGTGTTGATAGATGTTGATGAGGACACCGGAAAAGCAAAAAGCATTAAAAGGATATTTAAGGTCGTTGAATAAGCTATTTTAAGGCCGCTATTCTTTCTTGAAGAACCGTTTTTTTGTTCTGATATTCCTTCAGTTTTTCCTTCTCCAGCTCAACCAGTTCGGGTTTTGCGTGTGAAACAAAGTCATTGTTCTCCAGCTTTTTGCCGGCCCTGTCTATAAGAACGCTCATCTCGACAAGTGTTTTCTGAAGCCTCTCCCGCTCCTTTTCAAAATCAATCAGTCCTTCAAGGTGCACATATATCTCTACATTTGACGTCACTGCCGAGGCGCTCTGCGCTGGCTTTTCTTTTATCTTTTCATGAACGCGGACCTCGCCCGCTTTTGTGATGGCGGTTATGTAAGGGAGAGCCTCCTCGATCACCGCTTTCTGATCCCCCGCTGATACAGAGACCTTTATTTCTTTGCCCGGGGTAACGTTCATCTCAGCCCTGATATTCCTTATTGCGCGGATCACCTCTATCATCAGGCCTACCTTTTCTTCCGTTATTTCATCGATAAAAGATTTATCGCTTTTTGGCCAATCAGCGAGCATTATCGTCTTTCCTCCGCCGATTATTGAATATATTTCTTCTGTCTCAAAAGGCATGAAAGGATGCAGCAGTCTCGTCGTCGTTTCAAGAACATATCTTAATACTTTTAATGTACTGTCTTTGTTTTGAATTTCAATATTAGTATTTTGAATTTGTTTAGGATTTAGAGTTTGGGATTTAGGATTTGACCAGTATATATTCTTCTTAGACAGTTCAACATACCAATCACAATATTCACTCCATATAAACTCATAAAGGCGTCTGGCCGCTTCTCCGAATTCAAACTCTTCAAGAAGCCTTGTTATCTGGTCTATGGTCCTGTTCAGTCTGGAAAGGATCCACTTGTCGGCAATGGATAGTTCACTCGCGTCGATCCTTGCATCAGGAACATCGCCCTGCATCAGCACAAATCTCGAAACGTTCCATATTTTGTTGGCGAAGTTCCTGGCTTCCGTTATCTTTTCTTCCGACAGCTTGAGGTCCTGGCCTCCGGACATCACAAGAGAGGTCAGCGCGAACCTAAGCGCGTCGGCCCCCACTTTGTCGATGACCGTCAGCGGATCAATGACGTTCCCGGTGGACTTGCTCATCTTTTTTCCGGATGAATCCCTGATCAGACCGTGGATGAAAACCTTTTTAAAAGGCTCTTTGCCCATGAGCTTGAGCCCCATCATTATCATTTTTGAGACCCAGAAAGTTATGATGTCATATCCGGTGATAAGAACGGAAGTGGGGTAATATTTATCAAGGTCCTGCGTCTTTTCAGGCCAGCCCAGCGTTGAAAAAGGCCAGAGAGATGACGAAAACCAGGTGTCAAGGACATCTTCATCCTGACAGAGTTTTGTGTTGCCGCATGCCGGACAACTTTCAGGGGTTGTTTCGGAAACTATCATTTCTCCGCAGGAGCAATACCATACGGGGATCCTGTGTCCCCACCAGATCTGCCTTGAGATGCACCAGTCCTTAAGATTTGTCATCCAGTCAATATATACCTTTGACCAGCGCTCGGGAACAAAGACTATTTGTTTGTCTTCTACCGCTTTTATCGCTTTTTCGGCAAGCGGAGCAACTTTTACGAACCACTGGTCGGACAGATACGGCTCAATTACGGTTTTGCATCTGTAGCATTTTCCTGTTGCGTTCTCATAACCCTCTGTCTTTTCAAGAAATCCTTTTTCCTCAAGGTCTTTAAGAAGTTCTTCCCTTACTTTGTATCTGTCAAGCCCCTGCAGCCTCTTTATTTCTTTTTTCTCGTCCTCAGAGAACTCTTCAAGCGTGATCTTCGCGTCGGGCATCAAAATATTTACTTTTGGAAGGTTATGCCTTGCCCCCAACTCAAAATCATTCGGATCATGCGCAGGAGTTACCTTCACGGCTCCTGTCCCGAATGCCGGATCAACGAACCCGTCCGCAACAACAGGGATGGTCCGGTTAACTAAAGGAAGGATTAAGTTTTTCCCTATCAAATGCTTATATCTTTCATCCTCCGGATTCACCGCGACAGCAGTATCTCCCAGCATCGTCTCCGGCCTCGTCGTCGCTACAATTATAAATTCTTGTTTTATGTTTTGTATTTGAGATTTCGAAATTGTTTCGGATTTCGAATTTCGAATTTCGAATTTTTCCAAAGGATATTTAATGAACCACAGCGCCCCCTTCTTCGTCTCATGCTCGACCTCGATATCGGATATCGCGGTCCCGCACCGCGGGCACCAGTTGACCATCCTTTTGCCTCTGTAAATAAGCCCTTCTTTATATAAAGAAACAAAAGCCTTCCTGACGGCCTTTGAAAGGCCTTCGTCCATTGTGAAACGCTCTCTTGACCAGTCAGGGGACGCCCCGAGCTTTCTAAGCTGCCCGGTGATCGTTGAGCCGTAGAGCTCCTTCCATCTCCAGACTTTTTTAATGAACTCTTCGCGCCCGAGGTCCTCTTTTTTCTTTTTTTCTTTTGCAAGGTCTTTTTCCACGACGTTCTGTGTAGCGATGCCCGCGTGGTCCGTTCCCGGGACCCAGAGAGCCTTGAAGCCTCTCATCCTTTTGAAGCGGACCAGGATATCCTGGAGGGTATTATCGAGTGCGTGCCCCATGTGTAGGAACCCTGTGATGTTGGGCGGAGGGATGACCATCGCAAAGCTGCCGAGGTCCGGGTCCTGATGCTCTTTGGCGGGACCGTCCGGCGAAAAATAGCCGCTTTCCTCCCAGATCCTGTACCACTTATCTTCGGCGTCCTTCTGGGAATATACTTTGGAAAGTTCTATCATAGAAAATTTTCGATGAGCCGCCTGCTGTCCCAGTTCTCGAGCTTCAAATATTCCTTCATCCCGGAAAATGAGGCGTCCTTGGGTATCAGCCCTATGATCTCGCTTCCCGAAACCGAGATGCCTTTTTTTGCCGCCTCAGCCTTTACCGCGTCAAACACCTGCTTTATCGAGGAAGATTTGTAGTTCACGATATTGACCGCCACCTGCACGATGTCCCTGCTTTCAAGAGGAACGCCTATCGCCCTTACCCCGCGCAGCCCGCCGTTCTTTTCCCGGATCTTTTCAGCGATGTCCTTTGCGACCTGTTGGTCCCTCGTCAAAAGATTTACATTGAACGCTATCAGAATGTCCCTTGCCCCGACGGCAACTGCACCTGCCGATGGATGGAGGCGAGACGGCCCGAAATCCGGCTTTCCCTCAGGTGTGCAGATGCGCTCGGCAACCCCTTCAAGCCCGCCTTTGCGGACCGCGGAAAGTTCTTTTCTTTCGGGCAGGCGGGCGATATTGCCGTAAATATAAACGGGGATGCCGAGCTCGTCCGCTATCTTTTTGGAGATCTCGTTCCTCAGCTTCACACAGTCATTGAACGTCGCTTTCCTGATCGGGATGAACGGTATGACATCAACGGCCCCCATGCAGGGATGAACGCCTTTGTGGTCGTTGAAGTTTATTGTCTGAACGGCCTTTTTCACTCCCTGGAAAATCCCGTCGCGGAGTATGTCGCCTTCACCGAACACGGTCACCACCAGCCTGCCGTGGTCGGTATCGTATGAAAAGTCCGCGACCCTTATGTCCGGGCCCACGGACCTTATTGAATCGACGATCGGCTGGACGGCGCCGCTGTTGTGTCCGATCGAAAAATTAGGGACGGATTCGATTATTTTTTCCATTGCCGTAAAGTTATGCGAACAGGATCCCCTGGTCGGGCCCGGGTTTTTCTTCTGTCTGCTCTTCTTTCCTTATCTCGGTAAAATATTTGTCGAGGTCCTCGCCTTCAAGAGTCTCTCTTTCGCGCAGTTCTTTTGCTATCGACGAGAGCTTTTCCCTGTTCTTGATGAGAAGCTTTTTCGCTTTTTCATGGCACTGCTCGATTATCGAGTTGATCTCCTTGTCGATAGAGTCCGCGGTCGTATCGCTGTAATCCTTCTGGTCCCCGAGATCGCGGCCCAGAAACACCTGTCTGTTGGGTTTGCCGAACGTCCTGGGGCCCAGAGAGCTCATCCCGTACTCGCAGACCATTCTTCTGACCAGTTCAGTTGCCCGCTCAAGATCGTTGTGCGCGCCCGAGGTCAGCTCCTGGAACACCAGCTCTTCCGACACCCGGCCGCCGAGCATCACTATCACCTGTTCGAGCACCTCTTCTTTTGTAACAAGGTATTTATCCTCCAGAGGCAGCTGAAGGGTGTACCCGAGGGCAAACCCTCTCGGAAGAATGGATATCTTATGGACCGGGTCCGCATGAGGGAGCACCTTTGCGAGCAGAGCATGGCCCACCTCGTGATGCGCCACGATATCCTTTTCTCTGTCGCTTATAACCTTGCTTTTTTTGGCGGGACCTGCAAGGATCCTGTCGATGGCCTCTTCGGCCTCAGACATAGTCACCTGTTTTTTGTTGCGCCTTGCCGCCAGTATCGCAGCCTCGTTCAACAGGTTCTCAAGGTCCGCTCCGGTGAAGCCCGATGTCCTTCTGGCAAGGACCTCAAGGTCGACACTTTTGTCCATCCTTTTCCCTCTGGCATGGACCTCGAGTATACCTTTTCTTCCTTTTATGTCAGGCTTGTCAAGCACCACCTGGCGGTCAAATCTCCCTGGCCGCAGCAGTGCGGGATCAAGGATATCGGGCCTGTTGGTCGCCGCGATCACTATCACATTTGTCTTAGGATCGAACCCGTCCATCTCGACAAGGAGCTGGTTCAGCGTCTGCTCCCTTTCATCATGGCCCCCTCCGAGCCCTGCCCCTCTGTGGCGGCCAACCGCGTCTATCTCATCCATGAAGATTATGCAGGGAGAGTGTTTTTTTGCCTGGTTGAAAAGGTCCCTTACCCGGGACGCTCCCACGCCGACGAACATCTCGACAAAATCCGAACCCGAGAGCGAAAAGAACGGAACACCGGCCTCTCCGGCGATGGCTCTGGCAAGAAGCGTTTTGCCTGTTCCTGGAGGACCCATCAAAAGGACCCCTTTCGGGATCTTTGCCCCTATGTCCATGAATTTTTGAGGGGTTTTAAGGAACTCGACTATTTCTTTCAGCTCTTCTTTTGCTTCGTCTATTCCCGCCACGTCAGCGAACGTCACCTTTATATTGGTTTCAAGCGGTTTTGCCCTGGCCTTTCCGAAGGAAAGCGCCGTTGAGTTGGCCGACTGCGCTTGACGTATCAAAAGCCACCACAATGCCGCAAAGAAAAGAAGGGGAAGTATTATCTGTATCACAAGGTTCAAAAACCAGCCTGACTCGGCCGGCTGCTCCACTTTGATGTCGATCTTTTTGCTGCGCAGGGTCTGAACGAGATTGGGATAGTTCAAGGCCCGCGTTTTGAAGGATTTTCCGTCGCTCGTTTTTCCTGAAATGAGATCCCCTGCGATGGTGATGTCCTTCACCTGCCCGGCATCGACCTTGTTCAGGAACTGCGAAAAGGAGATCTCCGCCTGTTTTGCAACTGATCCGAAAAAAGGCGAAAGCAGACCAATTGCGATCAAGGCTATGAAGCTGTAAATAAGAAGGTTTTTCCAGGTGTCTTTCATTTTGCGTTTATGTCTCAATTATACTATAACCCCGTTTTCTTTGCCTGCCTCCAGAACCGCTCCATTTCAGGAAGGCTCATCTCATCAAGCTTGACCTTGTTCTTTCTTGCCTGATCTTCTATATAACCGAACCTTTTTGAGAATTTCTTGACCGCTTCATGGAGAGCCTCTTCGGCATTTATCCCGGCCTTTCTTGCCGCGTTCACCACCGCAAATAATAGATCCCCCATCTCTTCCGATAATTTATTCTTCTTTTTCGGATTTCGAATTTCGGATTTTGGATTTTTGTCCAATATCTCCTTTATCTCCCCCATCTCTTCCTCTACCTTGTCCCATGCTCCGGCTATATTGTCCCAGTCAAAGCCGGCCCTGGCAGCCTTTTTTTGCGTTTTTTCCGCTCTGTAAAGAGCGGGCATGGCATGGGGAATGCTGTCCAGGATCGATCTGTACTCGGCCTCGTCCCTTTTGATCTCCTCCCAGTTGCGCCATACATCTTCCACCCCTGAAACCCGTTTCTTTGCAAATACGTGGGGGTGCCTGCGCACCATCTTTTCGCTTATCGATTTTATGACGTCCCTGATCGAGAACGCCTTTCTTTCTTTTGCTATCTGGCTGTGCAGGACAACCTGCAGCAAAAGGTCCCCCAGTTCATCACAAAGTTTTTTGTCGTCTTTTTTATCGATCGCCTGAAGCATTTCATAGGCTTCTTCGATTACATAAGGTTTGAGCGTCCCGTGGTTCTGCTTTTTGTCCCACGGACAACCTTTTTTACCCCGCAGTTTATCAATAATATTTATTAATTTATTAAATTCTTTCATGCAGTTTTCCGGCTTACAGCTTAAAGCTTAGAGCTTTCAGTTATTTTTATTATACATCACATGCAAGTCGGAGTTTTGATGCCCCGATATATATAATGGAGTATTTAACATGGCTTTTGTCGATCCCGTGATACAAAATCTATGCGGCCCCGGTTTTATGGCGCCTGCAGCCGGCACTTCAAGCCGGTCAAAGCCCATGGGAATAAGCTCGGCAGAGGACGCCTTGAATATACTGAATCTGGTCAACATCGACGGCGAAGTGTTTGATCCCCTGTCCCTTCAAAAAGACGCTCCGTCCCTGATCAAGATCGCCTCCGGAATAGTCAAGGCAAGGAAAGCCGGCGCAGGGATCAATTTTGAGAACGGGCGTATAATGCTCTCAAGGGAGCTTTTTGACTCGATCGTCAGGGCGGCGGAGAGCTACACCTCTGATCAGTACGGAGGAGGAAGACAAAAGATCAACTGGGTCTAAAATTGCTGTAAAGCTTCCCTTACCCTTATTAAAACCTCTTTTTCGGAAAGTCCCAAAATATTGATGCTGCGCTTGCCTTCCGCGCTTATGAACAATATCTCGTTCTTTTTCTGGACGATCTTCTTTATCCCCGGCTTCCGGGCAAGGATCCTCAGTTTTACAAGCTCGAGAAGATTTATCATCTGCACGGGCAGCCTGCCGAACCTGTCCGTTATCTCGGCTTCAAGGGCAAGTACGTCCTCTTCTGACTCGATCAGGTCGGCTCTCTTGTAAATATAGATCCTTTCCGCCTCGTCCCCGATAAAGCTCTCCGGGACCAGCGCGCTGACCCTGATGTCGATCTGCGTTCTTTGTCTGCGCAGGATCTTTTCCCCCTTCAGGTGCGCTGCCGCCTCTTTGAGCATGTCGCAGTAAAGATCAAAGCCCACCGCCAGCATGTGCCCGTGCTGCTGAGCTCCCAGAACATTTCCCGCGCCTCTGATCTCAAGGTCCCTCATCGCAATTTTGTAGCCGGAGCCGAGAGCGGTAAAAGACTTTATCGCTGACAGCCTTTCAAGCGCTTTGCCGGATATGGGCCCGCCTTCCCTGTAGAGGAGATAGGCGTGAGCTTTCACGTTGGACCGGCCGACCCTTCCCCGCAGCTGATAAAGGGTGGAAAGGCCGAACCTGTCGGGATTCTCTATTATTATTGTATTGACGTTGGGAATATCGAGCCCTGATTCAATTATCGTGGTTGAAAGAAGGACATCGTACCTGCCGTCGATAAAATCGGTCATAACAGACTCGAGCTCAGCGGTCTTCATCCGGCCGTGCGCAACGGCGATCGAACAGGACGGCACGATCTTTTTGAGCTTTTCCGCGGCCGCAAAGATCTTTTCAACGCTGTTAAACACATAGAAAACCTGTCCTCCCCGCTCTTTTTCGGCCTCCACCGCCTGCCTCACAGTGCTCTCTTTCCACGGCATGACAAAGGTCTCCACTTTGGACCTTCCGGGCGGAGCGGTCTCTATCACGCTGATATCCCAGATGCCGGAAAGCGCCATATAGAGTGTCCTTGGGATCGGTGTTGCCGAAAGGCTCAGAACGTCCACCGTTCTCTTGATCTGCTTTAGTTTTTCCTTATGAGATACCCCGAACCTCTGCTCCTCGTCGATCACCAGAAGGCCTAGGTCTTTGAACAGGATATCTTTCTGCAAAAGTCTGTGTGTCCCGATTATCACGTCCACCGCCCCTGTTTCTATCCTTTTCAAGGTCTCTTTCTGCTCTTCTTTTGTCCTGAACCTTGACAGGACCTCTACCGAAAAAGGGAAAGGCGCGAACCGGCTTTTAAAGAGCTGGTAATGCTGTCTTGAGAGAAGCGTTGTCGGGCACAGCAGGGCCACCTGCTTTCCGGATGAGGCCGCCTTAAAGGCCGCCCTAAGAGCGACTTCCGTTTTTCCGTATCCGACATCGGCGCACAGCAGCCGGTCCATAGGCTTTGATGATTCCATGTCCGCCTTAACCGCCCTGACCGCTTCGGCCTGGTCCGGGGTCTCTTCATATGGAAAAGCGCCTTCGATCTCCGCCTGCCAGGCCCCGTCCTTCGGATAAGCGAAACCCTGTCCGCCCGTCCTTGAAGAGTAGATGTCAAGAAGTTCTTTTGTCATCTCTCTGACCGACTTTTGCGCCCTGCTCTTTGTAAGCCCCCATTCGCCGGATGACAGGCTGTTGAGTTTGGGTACATATTCCGCGGGAACATTATATTTTGAGATGAGGTCGATCCTGTTTGCCGGAAGGTACAGGCTGTCGTCCCCGGCGTATTTTATGAAAAGATAGTCCGAAGATACGCCGTCCACCGTCTGTACTGCCATGCCTTTATAGAGGCCTATCCCATAATGCCGGTGTACCACCGCATCCCCTTCTTTCAGGTCGAGCAGCAGGTTTTTTGCGGCCCGCTTCTCTTTGTATACTTTGAACCTTCTTCTGGGGATGTGCTCCCCAAAGATCTCCCTGTCCGAGAACAGCAGTATCTTCTGGTTCGGAAGATGAAAGCCCTGAGGCAGTTCTCCGTGCACGATTTCAAGGCCGTCCTTTAATATGCCGGCGTCTAAAAAGAGCTCTTTGAGGCGCGCGTCCTGTTTGCTGACTATGAACACCTTTTCGCTTCCGCTCTTTATATCGTCGATAAAAGGCTCTATCATCGCGCTGTATTCCGGCGCGAGGCGGCATTCAAAGTTGACGGCTTTGCCGGTCCTGGCAAGAGTGTTCATCTCTATCACGCGGCGGCCCTGCAGTTCTTTCATGTCGGCATTTGCGCTCCCACCCTCTTCAAGTATTATCAAAGAACCCTCGGGCAGGCTTTTTATGAGCTCGGTTTCCTGTTTTTCTCTGACAGGGAAGATTTTAGCCGAAGGGACTTCTTTCCTTGATCTCTGTGTCTCAAGGTCGAACTCCCTTAAAGAGGCGACCGTATCGTTCAGAAATTCGATCCTAAGCCCGGTTGCTTCTTTTAAAAAAACATCGATTATTCCGCCTCTTACCGAGAACTCCCCCTCATCCTCTACCATGAAGGTGCGCTCAAACCCGCTGCCCTCAAGACGACTTGAAAGGTCCGGGGTCCCTGCCTTTGAGCCCTGCGAGATCTCGATCAGATCGGCTTTAAGGCGGCGGCAGCCGTATGTTTTTTTGAACAGAGCTTCCCTGGACGTGATCAGCATCGTTTGTTTTTCGGAAAAGAACGCTTCAAGCGAATAAACGTTTCCCTGCCCTCCGTCGGTCTCAAAAAGCCTGACGCTGGCCCCTTCTTTGTCCAGAAAGAAACCGATCTCATCAAAGACCTGGCCGGCAGAGTCGGCGTTTTTGGCGGCGAACACGACCTTTCCTTTGGACCTTGAAAAAAATGCGGCAAGAAAAGCGGCTTTTGCGGTGGCAAAAAGTCCCGAGACCTCCCCTGCTTCTGTGACATCCGGAATGCTGATGCTGCGCGAAAACTGCTCTGTAAGGCGGGAAAGATACATCAGTTTTTTGACGGAGCGGTCCTGTTGTATTTGTTCATGGCAAAAGACGTCCCGTGCCTGACAATATCTTCAGCGGCCGACGAGGCGTCTTCAACGGCCGATTTTAAGGCCGAAGAAAATTTTTTGTTGAGCTTTGAAAGGACGTATTTTGCCCCCGTTTCCTTTGATCCGGGTTTCCCTATGCCTATCCTTATCCTCACAAAATCCCTTCCGCCCAGCGAATCGATGACCGACTGGAGCCCGTAATGCCCCGCGCTTCCCCCGCCTTTTTTTACTTTGAGCGTCCCTATTTCAAGATCGAATTCATCATGGACCACTATTATATCGTCCATGTCCAGTCCGTACTCCTCCATTATCCTTTTCACGGCCTCCCCGCTCCTGTTCATGAAGGTCATGGGCATCATGAGAACAGAGTCTTTTTCTCCGATATTCACCTTTGCGATCCTGGCCTTCAGGCTTGAGTTCCTTTTGAGTTCCGTTTTTAGGCGCTTTGCGAGGTCTTCAACAACATCGAAGCCCACATTATGGTAAGTTCCTTTGTACTCTTCTCCCGGATTGCCGAGCCCGACGATCAGATGCATGATAATACCTTTTGCTGTTCAGTGGTTAAATTATAGCACCGGGAGGTTTAAGATTCACGGCCGGGACAGTTCAGTTGCCGGGGTATGCGGAAACGTTCTTGGCTTCTGCCACTGCCGCTTTGCCGAATCCTTTGTTCCAGTCAAGCATATAGGCGATTCTTTCCTGGCCGTAATCCGTTTTTGCCAGTATCTCGACCGCCTCAGCCCTTGTCAGCCCTTTCTTGGGCTCAAGCCTGTTGGACTGGATGTAATCAAGGAGCCCTTTCTGCTTTGCCGCTTCTACAGAACCCGAGGCCCAGTGTTTTTTTGCGATGTCATCATACGGCCTTTCGGAGGCGCTTCCCTCTCCGATCCCGTCAAACCTTGAAGCTACCGATACGCCCTCGACCCTGTTTATGGTCTTGTTGGGCTTGAAGGTCTTGTCGGGGTAGCCCACAACCAGGCCCATATCGTTTGCCGCGTCAATATACCTTGCCGCCCAGTAGGATTTGGGAAGGTCCGGAAAGATCCTGCTTTCCATGGTCTCTTTGACATCTTTGCCGCTGGTGCGGACCAAAAGCGTTGCCAGTTCCGCGCGGCTGAGTATCCTGTTCGGCTGGAAAGTGCCGTCCGGATAACCGTCTACAAGCCCGGCCGTCGCCGAATATTCTATCGGTTCCGCGGCCCAGTAATCCTCCGCCACATCGTTGAAAGTGGCGACCCTCAAAACCCTGATCTTTTTGGTCTCGAGAAGGGTCCCGTTCCTGTCATAGGCCTCTACAACTATCAGCCTCTTCCCGATCTTTTCTAGAGGGGTCTTGACCCTGAAATTCTTCTGGCCGTCGATCATGTCGAACGGCACCGGGACCCCGTTCACCTCCAAAAGGTCCACTGCCGGCAGGACTATTCCGCTCACTCTTACATAATCCCTTCTTGTAACAAGCTTGTCTTTCGGCTTGATTATGGAAATGTATTCCCGCTTCTTCTGCTGACCCGGGTCCTCTCCCACAAAGGAGACCGAGAAATAGTGGGTCGCGTTCTCCTGAATGCCGCTGTACGGATGATAGGCATAATCGAACTCTATGCCGTTCAGCCTGAGACCGACGCCGTAGGTCATATTTGTGCCCTCTGTTATGCCCGCTGTTCCGGGGACAGGATCTCTGTCGATCCCGGCCCTTACCGCAAGGATATCCATAGGCCAGAACTCGGCCCCGAGATGGACAGCGGCAGGCCTGCCGGTTTGAAGGTACATATCCGCGTCAGCCGCAACGTTCAGCTTAACGGATGAATTGAGAAGGGCTTTGTCCTGGGGTCCGAGGACGTTGACCTTGGCGCCCAGCTTGGTAACCGACGGAATGCTTTCTTCTATCCCGCTCTTAAATGCTATGGAGCCTCCCATGCCCGCGGGAAGGATGTTCTGCTGGTCCAGACCCAGGGACAGCCACGGATTTGGCGTGTACAATATGCCGAGGTCAAGGTCTATTCCGTGCCCGCTGGCCGAGGACGCGTCATCGGTTCCGCTGCCGTTCTGGTCAAAATATTTCAGATTGGCGCCGACATATATGTTCCTGCCGAGCGGCGTGACCGTCTCCAGAGGCAGGCCGTACGCAACAGAGAGAACGCTGTTCGAATAACCTCCCATCGCCGACGGAGACGCATAATGTGTCGAAGAGACAGCGTTCCTGCCCAGGACCCAGATATCATCGACCCTGGAACCTATATAGCCGATGCCGAGCGACCCCACCTCAAGAGGATATGTCCCTGCCAGCACAGCATAATTCACATCGCCCATAAGGCTGCTTGCCATGCTGGTCAGCTTCATGGTCTTCATCCTGCCAAGACCGCCCGGGTTCATAAAGATGGACTCGGCGTCCTCGGCCACCGCAACGTAGGCTTTACCCATGCCGAGCGACCTTGCGCCGACGCCTATGGCCGACGGGTCAATAGCCGTATAAGTCGCGGCAAGCGAAGCGGCCTGCACCAGGCTTAATGCCACCGCAGCCGCCAGTATATTAGATATTAATTTATTCATTTCTTTATCACCCAGATCTTGGTCCTGCCTATCAGCTTTCCTTCGCCGACTATCCTGGCCATATAGACGCCGTTGCTTGCGATATCGCCGTAATCATCCCTGCCGTCCCAGGTGAACTCGTTGTAGCCGGCAGTTGCGCCGTAAGCCCTTTTCAGGATTATTTTGCCTGTCGTGTCGAACAGGTAGATCGTGACGGTTGCGTCCTTGCTGATATTGAACCCGAGCTTTGTGGTCTCGGCCAGCGGGTTGAACGGATTGGGATAATTGAACGCGCTGCCTTCTATGTACAGAGAGCCGTCGGAGACCTTGAGCGTTCTGGTGAACGTGGCGGAGTTCCCTCCGGGTGTATCTTTTACTGTTATCTTCAGCGCAATGTCGCCCGCCGGGAGCGCGTCCGTTATGACCAGTGTCATAAGCCCGTTGGACGGAGCAAAGCTGACCGACGGCGTTGTAGCCGGCGTGTATGCAGATCCGACCTCGACCGTTATCGACGAAGCGTCGACGCTTACGTTATCTGTTATTGTCGCCTTGATGGTCGGCGTGCTGCGTATTATGTCGCGGTCAAATACGGTCTTGTCATCAACGGTCACATCCGATATCACCGGAGGAGTCGTGTCAGGGGCCGTCAGTATCTCTAAGGCCTTTCCAATATCCCTGCCGGCCACGCCCGTCTCGATCCCGTCTCCGTTGTAGGCTGACACGCCGTACCAGTACTTTGTGTTCGGAACAAGGCCTTTATCTTCGTATTCCGCCTTACCGATCGGCTCCGTGATCCTTGTCCAGTCTTTGGGTGTCCCCTTATCGTCTTTGGCCCTGTAAACACTGTATTTGCTCGATCCGCCTTCTCCCGGCTCCCATGCCAGTTTGATGGACGTGACGGTGGAAGCAGTCTTACGCACGTTCACCGGAATATTGGCAAGCGTATATCTTGTAACGGATTCCGTTGAGGCCGACGGGCCGTCTTCGTTGAAGGCAGATGCGTTCCTTGTGTAAGGCTTGTTCGGTTCAAGGCCGGTTTCCACGACTTCCGTTGATCCGGCAGCCGCCGTTGTTTTTACAACTTCGGCTCCGTCGTTCACATAGAAGCCGGATTCGTTAGTTGAATTATCGGTCCATGACCACTTTATTTCGGTCGTCCCCGCGGCGGTACCCGCAAAAGATGCCGGCGCCGCAGGAGGATAAAGCTTGGTCGCTATCAGGTAGTCGACATAATGCGGGATCAGGTTAGTCCGCTTTCCGGTATAGATAAGCTGATAAGCGCTGATATTCTTGTTGAAAATGCCGTCCCCGCCCTTGGGTTCCCCGTTCTCCGTGTTCAGAATAAGAGACTTGTACGGTATCTTGATCAGCTGCCATTCGGTATTCCCAAGGCTGATCAGAGGTGAAGACCAGATCTCATGTATTATGTCATTTCTATCTCCGTAAGCCGGTATTGTTGTTGCCTCAATAATATCGAGCCTGACCGTGTTGCCCGATCCGTCGCCTTTTATCCAGAATGCGACGGCGTCCGTGTTCGAAAGGTCATAGTCTCTTACAAGATTTCCCTTCATCAGGCCGCCCCAGCTGCTGCCGCCGGCGAACGAATATTTTATCCTTCTGGATTGCGAACCGTGCTTAATTCCATCGGGTACCGTGCTGTATTGGGATATGACCCCGAGTCCGTAGTGGTTATATTCGGTGACCTCCGGACCTTCGTAATCATCGATAACGACGCTTGTGACCACGGGTGCATCTTCAGAAATAACCGTGAACTCGTCGTTTGCTGAGCTTGCGGAAGTTTCATTGGTCGTGGAAACAGATATGTGATATACGTCAGGTTCCAGTCCGGCTTGAATTACCGCATTAATAGTATTATTGTCAACAATAATGTAACTTTGAACGTCAAATGTCCCAATATTTACAGCGACGGCATTTGAAAAGTTTGTTCCCGAGATCGTGACATCTGTGGTGGATGAATTTATCCCGCTCGTGGGTGAAATTGATGTGATCTGCGGGGCAGTGCCGCTTCCGCCTCCGTCTATCGGCCCGGTGCCGATCCCTCCCCAGGCATCCGCGATAGAAGCCGTTGCGCCCAATATAAGAAAAAACAGCGCAAGGGCCAACCCCGCTCCAAATCTGTTATTACTTTTTAACAGCCACTTGAACATCTTTTTCTTCCCGGCCTATTTAATCTCAAAATATTTCTGCTCTACCAGCGGCTCTTGTTCTTCGTAACCAAAGATGGCGATAAGACTGTACCGCCCCTTTGGAAGATCGATCTTTTCCGTGCCTTCCATGCTGTATTTTTCGCCCGGATATGTCTTGAATGAACTGGTCTTAAGAGCCTTGATCACGCGGCCCTCTGAATTTACCAGAAGATATTCTGGGTTGACCTTCATGAAAATATTTCCGGCATTCTTGAGGGTCGATCTTATGCTCAAGGCCTCCGTTGAAATGCTGACGTCAAGTTTTTCCGAGGATAGTTTTTTCTCGGCCGTATCCATTACCGTGATCTCGATCGGCTCTTCGATGTTCATCCTGATATTAAGGGTAATATCATCGGGCCCTTTGACCTTGCCGGAATAATAGGAATAGACCAGCCCGGTCCAGTACCCGCCCCTGGCGTCCTTTGGCACAATTGCTGTGAATCGCAGGTCTTTAATGCTTTTTGCCGGAATAACAAACTCGCTTTCCGCAAGCTTGATCCACTTTGAACAGGCATGTTTAACGGGTTTTCCGTCCTTATCCAGCATATCCGCAAAATCGGTCTTCACGGTGACAGGGGCGCCCGAAACGTTCTCTAAAATTATCCCTCCGCTGAACTCCTGTCCCTGTTTAAGGAATAATTGTACAGAAGGCTGTCTCAGCATTAAAGCGGCGTCCGCCGCGCACGAAAAAAATAAAAAGGCAGCCGCTGCCGCAAAACATATGATCTTCGGGAAATAATTCTTCATTATTTTCCTTTCTTACGGACTCAACGGAGGGAGCTTGAGGCCCCCTCCGTTGTTGAACTATTACAGGGTCGTCCTTTGATATATGTTGATATCGCAAGACTTTGAACCTGCGCCCAATCCGA
>Ga0172375_10004569_pt1 | contig 20349 bp, 16 predicted proteins | sample LakKiv1m_FD_114537 | JGI IMG/M metagenome (GOLD analysis project Ga0172375, IMG submission 114537) | Freshwater microbial communities from Kabuno Bay, South-Kivu, Congo - kab_092012_11.1m | ecosystem: Environmental > Aquatic > Freshwater > Lake | place: Democratic Republic of the Congo...
AGAGAGGATTTCAATACAGAATCCGAGGCGGCGAAAAGAGAAAAAGAAATTAAAGGCTGGAGTCGTAATAAAAAGTTGGATCTAATTAAATAATGCCTATTCTATCGTATTTTTTGATGCTCCGCCTAGTGGACAACATTCGAAACGCTTGTTTGTACCAACCAACTACATTTTATCCGACTGTTACCGCCTAATAACTAAGTATCAGAAGAATATTGAATTCTATTCAATGTTTGCACCAATAGTCCTCAGTTTAGTTTCAAAATCTTCATAACCACGGTTTATTAAGTTTATATTGTTAATTTGAGAGGTACCTTCAGCAACTAGAGCGGCGGCGGCATAGGTAAAACCAGCTCTAAGGTCCGGAACAGTTATTTCAGCCGCCTTTAGTTTTTGCGGTCCGACAATAACAGCACTATGGAGGTGATTTTTTTGTCCAAACCTACATTGGACACTTCCTAAACATTCTCTGAATAATTGGATTTGACCCCCCATTTGATTTATAGCTTTGGTATAGCCGAATCGATCTTCGTAAACTGTTTCATGTACAACAGATACACCATTGGCTTGAGTTAAAGCTAAAACAAATGGTTGTTGCCAATCAGTTTGGAAACCTGGATGAACATCAGTTTCTAGAGCGACAGGGTTCAATACATCTAATTGTCTTCTAAACTCGATTCCATCATCTTTGACGGTAAACTCACCACCGACTTGTCTGTATTTATTCAAAAAAGTAATCATGTCTTGTTGCCTGGCATTTTTCACCTTTATTTCTCCACGAGTAGCTAATGCCACACAAGCCCAAGAGGCGGCTTCGAGTCGATCTGGCATGGAGGTGTGTTCATAGCCTCTGAGTTTTTCAACACCTAGAACCTTAATGGTTCTGTCGGTATCGACAGAGATGATTGCCCCCATTTTTTGCAATAGACAGATTAAATCCATTATCTCTGGCTCAACGGCAGCGTTCTTTAACTCAGTTACACCCTCGGCTAAGACAGCACCCATTATTACTTGTTCTGTTGCACCAACGCTGGGATATTCAAGTCGCAATTTTGCACCGTGTAGTTTTTTTGATTTAAGAATAATATAGTTTTCCCGATCGATTATCTCTGCACCCATTTGTCTCAAAGCATCAGTGTGAAAGTTGACCGGTCTTTCTCCGATAGCACAGCCACCCAATCCTGGAATTATGGTTTCTCCAAATCTATGTAAGAGAGGACCACTAAATAAAATCGGTATCCGACTTTTACCTGCGAATTCCATCATTACTTCTGCAGATTGTTGAGTAATGTTTTCAGTAGATATCTGAAAGGAAGTACTGGTGGGCTGAGTAACACTTGCCCCATAAACCTCTAACATTTCTCCAACCAAATCGACATCTCTTATATGAGCAACATTTTTCAAATTACAAGTTTCAGTCGTAAGCAGAGACGCCACCATTTCTTTCGGAACACTGTTTTTTGCACCACGTAGCTCAATTTCACCAGAAAGTGATTTTCCACCCGTTATCTTGATGTGATCTTTAATTTCTCGATTCATATTTGTTTCTGTGCTTATTTAAGGGTAAATTATACAGTAAGTTGATAGATTTTAGTAGCATAATGGTACAATATGAGCTATTAAAGAATAATAATGATATGGCCAAAGAGACGATTCTAAAATTTGACCACGGGATTACTTATACTCATATTACTGATAAATTTGATGGACCAAATGATGTGTACGGACAGAAGATTTCCTATCCGTTAACTGCCAACTTGAACGTAACTCATGATTGTAACTTGGAATGTGATTATTGTATTCGACAGGGGGCAAGGCTACAATCTCCAACTTCAGAGAGGATGGTTACGTTTTTAGGGAACTTACCAGTAGGTAGGCCGTTTAGGCTAACAACAACTGGGGGTGAACCTTTCGTAAGGAAAGATATTTATGAGGTGATTGATTTTGCATCTCGACAACCATGGGCCATAGGTATTATTTCAAACGGGACAATACCTGTTAAATTTGAGAAAATTCCAGAAAACACCAGGTTTGAATTTAGTATCGATGCTATCGACCCGTCAACCTATCATGAACAAAGAGGTGGTAGTGAAAAACAGTATCAGCAGATAATTAAAAACATAAAAGAGGCAAAAAGTAAGGGTTTTATTGTAAGAACTAATGTTATGTTATCACGTAATAATATGGACCCGGCTTATATCAGACGATTAATTAACGGCTTTGCTGATATGAACATCGATCAGGTTAGGTTACAAAAATTTGTTATTCCAAGAGGGGCGCAAATTGATGATGATTTGTTAAAAAAATATGGGTTAACTGATGAAGAATACTCTTCGATAAGTGAGGTGGCCAGGAATGTTGGAAGAGAAAGAAATATTGGTGTATTAGTTCCACAACAAAACAAACAGTTAAGTTTGGGGTCAGTTAGAATTTACCCGGATGGATCTGTGGCAGTCCAATCTGAAGACAAACCAGATCAAGAGATAATCGGGAACATCGGAAGTGAAAGCTTAGAATCCTGTTGGTCTAGGGTAGGAGAAAATGTATCTGAAATGCATCTCCGATATTTAATTAAGCCAAAACGAATCATCTGAAGTTTGACTTAGAACTAGTTTCAAGGATTGCCCTACCTTTTGAGTCTCTTTGAGTAATACCTGGTGGTATCTGATATCCAGTGTTATAAGGACTAAAATAATTACCAATGTCATCGAATGAAGATAGTAAATATTCTCGAGTCATTCCTGTTAGATGTTCTGGATCATCACCGAAAGTATCGCAAAATGATGTAACTACAGGCTCTAATAGATAGTCGGAAAATTTGTGGTCAAAATATACACTTCTTAGAGTGTATGCATATCGAGCATCTTCAGGGTCAGAGGATTGGGTGTCAATTTTTCTAGCACAATCAATAGGTAAATTATTTCTTCTTCTAATTTCGGCATCGAGGTAAAACGAGTGTAAATCTCGAAAAGCAATTCTGGCAACGTCGCCGTTTTCATTTGGAATAATCAATAGATTTTGAGCATTATAATCTGAGATTATCCCTACTCTTGTTGATAAAAAAGCGTAACAGTCAATTACTGGCTTTAAGAAGTTTTCATAAACATAATTTCTTGCACTTTTAAGATTTTTCCCAGCCCTCAATTCGACCCATTGTTTAAGAATTGTCGGTTCCTCGGGAACTTTTCTATCGGTTGAAAATAAACTGAACCACGGGATTCTTGGTACGATAATATTTTCTTCTTGACCTCTGGTATGAAAATCTCTGACAACAAACCCAAACTCCTCTCCGGATAACTGAGCAACAACGCCTAATGACTCCGGGAAAAAATCAAAGTGACAATTATTTATCCCCATCCCCCCAAGACGATCTAGATCTTCAGAGAAATACACACTTTCAGTGACCTTATCTTTTCCCATTTTTCTTACTATTCTACCCAACATACCATCATAGTGTAATTTTATATAAAGCGGATTCTCTGGATCATCCCTGCAGATTGTTCTACCGCTCGATGTTGGAAACACTTGAAAACTTGCGTCTTCAGCTGATATTCCTAACATGTTTGCCATATCCGGGTGAAGGAAGAACTTAATATCAGAACGATCTTCACTTAGTCCAATTGCTGATTTGGCAGATAAACTTGGCCTATTTCCAACAACTTCACATTTTTCTCGGGGAACTCTTATATAGGGTAGCGGAAACCGATCAACTCCTTCTATTGGCGCATAGGGAGAGCTTACGGTTTTATGTTCACCACTTGGGGAGCCATTATTTACATACCTTTCCAAATATTGATATGATTGTAAAATACTAGTAGGTTGCCTACAGAGCACTTCGGTTAGTCTCATAGGTGTATATTATAACATATTCCTAAAGATACATGAAAACTACACACTTGATACATAATGATACGGTGTACTTTATGTCGCCTTCAATGGCTCCCCAGGAGAAGCACCAACCAACAATTGAGAAAAGTAAGGCAATGTTGAGTCGGCTAGGATTGAACATATATGAGCCTGAAATTAGGCAAAACTTTTATATGGGCGGGACGATAGAGGAAAGATTGAAACAATTTGATGATTTCTTGGCTGGTGACTATAAAATGGCTACACCGATCGTAGGTGGTAAAAGTTGTAACCAACTCTTGGAGAGGCTACCTTATGGGAAAATAATGGAATCTAAAAGAATATTTTTAGGTTTGAGTGATTTTACATCCATATTACTGGCAATATATTCCCAAACAGGCCTTATCACTTATCATTTTAGCGACCCAGCGGGTGGTATGGGCAATAGTCCAGAATGGAGCTCAAAACAAATCGAAATTTTGATGAAACCTGATGCTGAGTATAATGTTACTTTCTCAGAATCTTTATTTTCCTGTGTTAATCCGGGTTCTACTAAAGGGGTACTATTGGGCGGGAATCTATCTTCACTTTGTAGATTAGTCGGAACAAAGTACTGTCCAAGTTTTGAAGGTGCAGTTTTATTTATTGAGGCGTGTAACACTAGTGTTGGAGAGGTAGACGCCAACATTGGACAGCTTAAGCAAGCTGGTATCCTGGATAGGATAAATGGATTGATTTTAGGTTCATTTTTTCAGGCTGATAAGGAAATCGAAGAAATGAAATATTCCTTTGCACAAATTCTTGATAATTGGAATTTTGACAAAAAGATACCAACCTTAAAAACCACGATGTTCGGCCATTTTACTGACAACGTATTACTACCGGAAGGCCTAAATGTGGAGTTTAATTCTGTTGATGGCACAATAAAAGGTCTTGAACCACTTTTTAAGAATTAAGAATATTAGATGAAATCTGAAACAAGTTTTTTTATAATGTCAAATTCATTATAGTCGTGGGTGTCACCAGGAAGTTCTTCGACTTTAACCATCGTTGTTAGTTGGCTCAAAAACTCTGATAATTCTTTTGAAGATGCCAACGGATCGTTGGCGTGTTGGATTGTAATAGTTGGAATCGAGTAATCTTTGTACCAGGCATTGATGTCGAAGTTGCTTTTTCTGGCCCAGTTTAAGGGAATCCCTGCAAAGATGCATTTTTGTGGTGATATTAATTTTTCAAAAATTGCCTTGACTGTGACTAAACTACCTGCCGATTTGGCAAAAATTATATACCCATCCAGATTTTTAGCTGTTTGGGCAAGTTTTTCTTTTTCTTTATCCAAATCAATCATCCCTTCACCTGCCTTCCAATGGGCATAATTAATGATAGTTGTAGACTGAAATAATGGCTTTAGGCAACTCTCTACATCCTCAATCCATTTTTTATTGTTGATACTGTTACCACCAAGAAGTATTAGATTCATAAGAATATTATACCTAACGGCAAAATTTGCTTATTAGTTCATTTAGTTTATCTTTGGCGAGGTTGTAGTCTTTTGAAATATTTTGAATCTCTTCATCGAGGGAAATAGCATAGGCCGATTTTATTATAGTTTTTACCTCTCCCTTTATTTTAAGACTGCTACTCATTTTTGCCCTAGCATTATCGACGTTGATTGAGGCGTTCTTGATATCGATAATAGCTGAGGTTTTGCAAGTTTTAGTAGTATTTAGACTAGGGATAAAGATTCTTTGTTCCAAAGCAGTAGTACTAATCTCGACCCAACCTTTTAGCATGTTATAAAGCTCTCTTTCATATTTCTCTAATTGACCATTGTCACTAAGAATTGTAGAAATTAAATCTGGGCTATTTATTCCAAATTTTGATCTTAATATGCTTTCGGTGATGGTGGAAGGCGGTTTTGCGGAGATAGTCGGTTTTGGAATATATTTCTTAGTCGGTAGCGCCGTCGGGGTTGGGGTATCGATGATCGGAGAAGGTGTAATTGTAACTGTTGGAGCTGTAACCAGATTAACCACAACCGTTTCATTGGATTTATTAAACAATTTATTGATAACACCCTTCCACCAAAGTATTACCTGTTGCCAAAAGCCCACGGAGGCAGTGGGTTCGTCGTCTGGAATTATTGTCGGAGAAGATAATTGAGAGCCAACTTCAACATCACTTGCAGGCGTGGATGTAGGAATATCTGTTGGTGAATTTATTTTTCTTGTAATTGTTGGTGTGGAGGAAGGTTTGTTGGCTAAAGTAGGAATTAATGTGGGTGTCGCTGAGCGGACATATTCTTTTCTAGGTGAGGGTGTGGCAGTTACGCAACCTCCAACACACCAGGCGCCGTACTTAACTACCCTGAGCGTGGGAGTTGGTTCAGTAATTGGAATAGAAGTCGGAGTTAATGTTGGGGGAATTGGAGTATTGGTTGGAGTTAAAAGTATCTCTTGAGCATTAACAGGCAACGCCAGGGTTATTAAAGTGATGGTTAAAACTATTGTCCAATTTCTCATTAAGTCGATTATATTACTTTTCTGTGGAAATGGACGGTTAAACCGATCATTCCATCAAGAATGGTCTGAAGTATGTTCACGTTTGACTGTGATCTTTGATATAGCAACATTTTTTATATTTGCGGCCACTTCCACAATAGCACTTGTCATTTCTACCAACTTTTTTTGAGATTATTTGACCTTGAATCAAGAGATTTTTGCTTATTTCTTCCGTTTTTTGGTTATACTGCCACGGGGTACATGAATAGACGACAGAATCGATCACGTTATCACTATCTGCATAACTCCCCAACCCAAGCCACTCATCGGCTTTCGTCAGATATTTTCTTGCAACAGAATAAGTGAGAATACTCTTCCGGAGATCTCTGCTTTTATCAAATTCTGCAACATAGCTAATACCACCCCCGGTATCCATCGGCATCGAAAAATTGTGCGCCTTGTTGTCCTGTAGAGATTTTTTCTTAGTGGTCTCCATAACTTTAACAAGTTCGTCTGCGGTATCACTTGACAGAGAGTTAAGAAAAAACACCGCATCGGTTAGACCGGGATTATGAGATTGTTTAATTTGGTCAACTAATTTAGAAAAGTTTTTGTTTTTCCACTTCTGGTTTAGCTTGCTTATACTCACGTCTTCAGGAGTGCCATAAAGACGCCTCATCATGTCGTCATCGATAATCTGACCAAAGTCTTCAGCAATCGAAATGTGGGTTCTATCATCTCTCGGATCAATAAACAGCCTTTGTTCGAGGTGGTATCCCAAACAAGAGATCTCTGAAGGACTCATTATTTTTTCTGCCAAGAACACTCTCTGCTTAATATAGTAAGAAAAATCAAATGGGTCGGGCAGGTAAGTAGCCAACAAATCCAGATCAAAAATATTAACAGCTAAAGGAAATGGTTTGCTATCCTCTCGGTTAAGTAGGTTATGGATTTGTAACGTCAAGAACGGGTAATCATCAGTTGTAACTATCAAAATATAGACATCATTAAGAGTGTCTTCAGGTATAACAGGTCTACCGCCACTGTCGAGAATCTCGGCATCTTCTGATAATATGTGATCTCTCGATTTTATACCTTGATCGTAAGCCTGTTGAATGGCTTTTTGAAAATCTTCAATCAGATTAGTCAGGTTCCCTTGTTTAGACAACTGGGACATTTTTTTAGATTTCGCCTGCACGACTATCGCCTTGTTCCCAACTAGAGCAAGTATGTCTATTTCTGTAAAGTCTTTCCCTTTTTCGGTGACACCTTGCCCTTTCTTTCTTTGTACTTTTACATTTCGAAAAACTCTATCTTTTCCAAACACCTTTATCAAAACTTCTTCGGCACGCTTTTCTGTGTAGCTACCTCGATTTGTGAGAGACATGTCTTTGTAAGTTGGATCTCCCGTCATCCAGTAGAAAGGACTTTCGTCAATAGATTTTGAAAAATAGAAAGAAACCGGGAGGAGATATTTTCCCTCGATTTTAATTAGTGGTCTTATATTTAACTCGTTAGAATCTGATGGTGCACGGAAGCTATTATTTACGTCTCCTGGCTCAACTGAAAACTTTCCTAATACTAATTCTGCCGTTGGCACCCTCACTTCGATTTCTTTCGATTCTATCGTAAATATATCTAGAATTTGTTGAAAAAAATCTTCTGGTGACTTTGGTTTTTGGAGATTTTTTAGTTTCCTTTCAGAGTGTTCTTTGGCAATTTGAGAAGTTAAAACAGCATCTTTAATTGAGAAATGGCAGTGGTCATTAATCCACTTTGAGTCGTCTGAATATCTATTTGGTGCTGATTCCCAATATTGAAAATCGTATGCGCCAGTACCGCTATAAAATACCGGCTCAATTATTCCTTCCGGAGAATTGAAAGTGGGAGGTTTAGTGATATCTTCTCCGGCATCTTTTTGCTCCATTGTTGCTGTAATCATCGAATCAAAACCGGCCAAAGTGTAATGGTCGTGTAGTTCTCGCAGGAGTGCGTATGTTTTGTCAGTATACTCAGCAAGTTGCTCAGGGGTCGGGTATGTCTTAAGGTCGATTTTTTTCTTTATCAGTAACCCAAAGAGGTAGGTCACTTCTTGATACGAAATCTTATCCCACCAGTTGATGTCGTAATATTTATCTAAGGGTATAAATAAGTCGTTACAACTTATCAATAAAAGGGCATGCAAATAGCCGGGGGAGTAGACTAACTTCTCAATATCTCCAATTATTGTATTCAGGTCTCTCGGACGTTTTCGTTTTGAATCTTTTTGTTCCACAATAGCCTATTTTACGCTAGTTCCTACAGTTTGGTCTTTATACCTCAGACATTAAGTCTGATGTTTTTATTTTCAATGCCAGCGCTATTTTGTAGACGATGTAAATTGAAGGACAAGCCTCTCCCCTTTCCAGTCGACCAATATAGTTGCGGTGAACCCCGGCTTTGGCGGCGAGTTCTTCTTGTGACATATTTCCTCGCTCTTCTTTTACCTTATCTCCGAATTTTTTTAGCAAACCGTCTTTTGATAACATCCACCGATGTTATTGGTTTGAACACTTTCGGTCTACACACGTTTGTGTGCTATTATTAAATATAAAACCTATTGTTACAGGTTTAGAATGCAAACAATATATGTTTGGATTATTTGCTAAAAAGTGTCCCAAATGTGATTCAAAGAATTTGAAGGTAGTGAAACCAAGCGCCTGGAAACATCAGGCAGAATTGGTTTACCAGCTTTTAAGTGTTGGTGTTCGAAAACCGACACCGCCATTAAATGTCTGTCGGGATTGTGGTTTTAGCTGGGAAGATAGATAAGGACTATAATACTGACATGAGGTCTAAAATAGCGATAATTTTGTGTGTTCTGTCGATATTGGGAACGTTGACCTATGCCTACTATCGAACTAGTGTGATTCCGCCAGAAGAATTTTTGGCTCCAGGTAAAAATTGGCAGTCATCCAAAAAGGTTGAAGATTATTTTATCGAGAAACTTAGATTTACCCAAGTTGATTTGGACAGGCAAAAGCAAAGCCAAACAGTAGATTTTCGTCCCGGAAAGGGTTCGACACTAAAGGCTGTAATTAACAACCTTCACTACTATGGTTTTATCCGAAACGAGAAAGCTTTTCTTTATGCCTTGGAACATACCAAAGATTCCACCAACGGAAATCCTGGTGCATTAAGCATAGGCAAAGATGGATCAATAGATATTACTGCAAGCTATCGGATTTCGGAGAATATGACGGCATGGGAATTGGCAGATACCCTACTGAATAAGTCACACTATTTTGGGCCGGGTGATGAGTATGGATATATGTTTATGCCTTAACGGATTCGCAGGCGAATTTTTGGGTAAACCCTTCTGTGTTCATTGCGGTACAATAAGTCATGCCTATTTACCAGATCAAAGCCGATAAGTTTGAGTATATCGATGAGAAAAAAATTGATTTGGAAAAAGACATCCAACTCTTAACTGAAAAAAATTTGGAGTCCGTATTTAATCTTAAATTTGTAAGCGGGGCCTCTAACCGAGAATTTAGTGTCCGGATCGATGAGCAGGATTTTTATGTTGACACCCTTGCCTTTGATGAAGACCAGAAATCTTTTGTAATTATTGAATACAAAAAAGTTAAAAGTATCAGCGTTATCGACCAGGGGTTTGCCTATCTGTCGGCAATGTTAAGAAACAAAGCTGAATTTATCTTGGAAATCAATGAGAGGTTGGGTAAGAATTTTCATAAAGATGATGTCAAATGGGAGCAGTCTAGAGTAATTTTCGTTTCCCCGGAATTTACCAATTACCAAACAAACGCTGTCAATTTCAAAGACTTGCCGATCTCACTTTATACTGTGAAGTTATTTCAGAACAATTCAATTTCATACGAACAGGTAAAACCAAATAAGACTAGTGAATCGATAAACAGTTTAGTAAAAGACAAGGTTATTCAGCAGGTGTCAAAAGAGGTAAAGGTGTACGAGAGAGACGATCTGGTAAAAAGTGGTTGGACTCAAACGAATGAATTAATAAATATGTACGAGTCTGAATTAATGGTGGCGATACCGGAAACTAGAGTTAAATTTACCAAATTCTATATCGCCTACATGTCAAAGCATGGCCGAAATTATGCAGAAATTGTACCCCAACAGAGGGGTCTAAAAATTTATTTTAGGTTTCCCTATCGAACAGCAAAATCAAGTTTGGAAGTAAAGGATTGTAGTAAAGTTGGTCGTTTCGCTAATGGTATTAGCTATACTCAGATCTTCGACCAAAAAGAAATTCAGGAGGCAGTAAAATTGAGTCAAGATTCTTATAATTTTTTACACAAAGACATACATGGCACAAATAAACTTTAAGGGTAAAACCTTTGTTCAAAACCACCACTTGGCGGTTAAATTCCACCAATTAGTACCTGATAAAAATAAAAGTCAGACCGATAAATTAAGCCTTCATGACAATTTAATCGTCCATGGGGACAATCTTAAAGCGCTAAAGGCCTTGATGCCAACATACGCTGGAAAAGTAAAGTGCATCTACATTGACCCTCCATACAATACCGGAAATGAGGGCTGGGTGTATAGCGACAGTGTAAATTCTCCACTAATACAAGAGTGGATGAAGGAGGCAAAACCAGTTGATAAAGAAGATCTCACCCGCCACGACAAATGGTTGTGTATGATGATGCCTCGAATGAGACTGTTGAAAGAACTTTTGAGCGAAGATGGTGTAATTTTTGTCTCAATCGATGACAACGAACAGCATCGCCTTCGAATGTTAATGGATGAAATTTTTGGTGAGGATAATTTTGTGACCAATATTATCTGGCAAAAGAAATATAGCCCGCAAAATGATGCAAAATATTTCTCTGATATGCACGATTTCATCGTAGTTTATGCCAAACACAAAAACGTTGGTGATGAAAAAAATGGTTGGATTAGAAACTTGATTAGTAGAAATGAAACACAAAACGCCCGTTACAAAAATCCGGATAATGATCCAAGAGGACCTTGGAAACCAGCAGATGTATCTGTAAAAACTTATTCAAAAGACTACGACTACGCCATCACTACTCCTTCAGGAAGAATTGTAAGACCTCCACAAGGACGATGTTGGTCAACTTCTATTAGTAACTTTGAAAAATGGAGAAATGACAATAGGATTTGGTTTGGAAAAGACGGTGGAAATGTTCCTTCTGTTAAGATCTTTTTATCTGAAGTTCAAGATGGTGTGGTGCCAACAACGATTTGGTTAAGAGATGAAGTTGGTGATAATGAATATGCAAAGAAAGAAATCAAAGGGTTATTTGGTGATGTACAGCTTGCGTTTGAGACTCCTAAGCCAACAACATTAATTAAAAAAATATTGCAATTAGCATCCGGTAAAAATGATTTAATTTTGGACTCTTTTGCTGGATCGGGGACAACCGCACATGCGGTTCTGGACTTAAACAAAGAAGATGGTGGCAATAGAAAATTTATTCTGGTGGAGATGGAGGACTATGCACATACAATCACGGCTGAGAGGGTTAGAAGAGTAATTAAGAGTGGCACTCCGGGAACTTTTAGCTATTTTGAGCTAGGTGAACCAGTGGAATTGGAAAACATATTATCGGGCAAGAGTTTGCCAAGTTATACCGACTTGGCCAGGTATGTTTTTTACACCGCCACGGGTGAAGAGTTTGACGAATCTAAGATCAATGAAGGTATTAATTATATTGGCGAAAGTAAAGAGTACGAAGTTTTCTTATTCTACAAACCTGATTTGGAATACCTAAAAGCAACTGCATTAACGTTGGATCGGGCAGAAAAATTACAGGGGAAATCGGGGAAGAAGAAACTAGTTTTTGCCCCAACAAAATATATTGACCAAGATAATCTTGATCGGTTTAATATTGTTTTTGCTCAATTACCATTTGAGATCTACAAACTGGCAAAATAAGTATGGCAAAACAAAAATCACCTGAGAGTACAGATATATATGCCAGCCTCTTATCTTCACTGGCCGTTTTAGTCCAATTATTACTTTTTATAATTAATAGTCTTTCTTCAACTCTTAATGTGTCGAATTTTTTTGCGGCAAAGGAGTTTGTTCCGTTTTTAACTTTGGTTACGATTTTCTTGTCGCTATGTCTAATGGGGGTATATTCATTTTTTAAGAAAAATAAGATCTTCTATGTACAGAAAAAACCAAAAATAAAAGTACTGGAATGGATTAAAAATGTAATCTTTACTGACAGAGATCCTCAATCTTATCCCGAGATGGGACCCGCTACTGAAAAGAAATATCTAAAGGTTGGTGGTGTCACTTTGTTTGTTGCTGTCTTGCTTTTCATAATCTCAACATTGTCATATTCTTTTAAGGAGTATTGGTGGATATTTAGTTTTCAAAGTATTAAATATATTCAAACAGTGTCGTATGTTACGATGTGGGTTTTGTCTAGTTTTATACTCTTTGTCTGGATCTCAAACGAAATGGAATTAAAGACGAGATTCAAAGAGGAAGATTTTGTAAAAAATTTATTTGAGACATTAAGAGACCAGGGGTATATCACCACAAAGTTTGAATCAATTAAGCCACTGCCTAACAGTAATAGTATGAAGAAATATGTAAAAACAAAAATTAACAGTGACGAACTGCATTTTTTGGTTAATTACGATGGATCAAAAATAGAAGAAGAAATATCTGAGGAAGAGGCAAAGCAATTATTTATCACTCAAATAACACCCCAAAATGGAACTTAAAGATTATCAAAAACGGGCACTGGAGTCGGTCAAAAGCTACTTGCAGCTGGTGGCGAAGTGGGAAGAAAAAAATCAAGAAGTGATTAAGTTGGTCGGAAAAGACATGGCGGTGGATTCGCCTGCGAGAGCATGGGAAGAAGCAAAAATTCGGCACCCATACTCATCGAGAAGAAATGGAGTTGATAAAGACGTACCAAATTTTTGTCTGAAAATACCAACTGGGGGTGGCAAAACATTATTGGCTGTAAAAACTGTCGACATCATTAATTCGACTTATCTGAAAAAACAACATGGACTGGTGTTGTGGATTGTGCCAACATCACAAATTTATAACCAAACTTTACAGAGTCTAAGAGACCGGGAGCATCCATATAGGCAGTTTTTGGACCTATCTAGTGGCGGTAAAACGATGATATTAGAGCGGACGGATAAATTCTCACCCGGTGATATTGAAGAGAATTTAGTGGTCATGCTTTTGATGTTACCAGCGGCGAACAGACAAACAAAAGAGACTCTTAGAGTGTTTCGAGATAGTGGGGCTTTCACAGATTTTTTCCCACCGGAGGATGAAATTGAGAGACAAAAAGATCTCTTGGACTTGGTTCCAAATTTAGACACTTTTGGCACCGAAAATGAGTTTTGGCAAAGACAAATAAAAACCTCCTTGGGAAATGTATTGAGACTCATTTCCCCTATCGTTATTTTAGATGAAGGTCAAAAAGCCTACAGCTTATTGGCCCAACAAACAATTTATGGGTTTAATCCTTCGGTAATCGTTGAGCTGTCAGCAACACCACCAGCGGGATCAAATATTTTGGTTGATATCTCTGGAATCGAACTTAAAAGGGAAGAGATGATAAAGCTGGACCTCCATGTAGTGAATAAAGCCAGTCCGGATTGGAAAGAAACATTGTTGGCCGCCCACAACCAAAGAGGATTATTGGAGGAAAAGGCGAAAGAGTACCAACAAAATACTAATAATTACATCAGACCTATCTGTTTGATCCAAGCAGAAAGAACCGGAAAGGATCAAAGAGATGGAAAATTTATTCACTCTGAGGATGTCCGGGAATATCTTATAAAAGGACTGGAAATACCACCAGAACAAATTGCGGTCAAAACTAGTGACAAAGATGAGTTAAAAGAAATTGATGATATTGGCGGCTTGTTGTCGCCAGAATGCCCTATTCGATTTATTATCACCAAACAAGCCTTGCAAGAAGGTTGGGACTGTCCATTTGCCTATGTGTTGGCTACTTTGACCAATCCGTCTTCAAAAACTGCAATGACGCAATTGGTGGGAAGAATATTACGCCAGCCGTATGCCAGAAAAACTAAAGTTATCGAACTTGATGAGAGTTATGTCTATTGTTTCCAACAAAAGGGAGGGCAACTTTTAAGAGAGATCAAAAAGGGGTTTGAACAAGAAGGCTTGGGTGACTTGGTGGAGCAAGTGGTTATGTCACAAACCGAAAATGAGGTGGTTACCAAACCAAGAGAGGTGTCAATACGCCCAGAGTTTGAGAAAGCGGCGGAACGATTCATACTGCCAATTTTTGCCTTCAATCAAAATGGAAAGTGGAGACCGGTAAATTATGAGATTGATGTGTTGAGTAAACTTGATTGGCAGAAAGTGGACACGAAACCACTTGAAGATTTATCGCTATCAGAGACCGAACAAAAAGATATTGAACAAATCGCCACTATTGTTGAGGGGACTGACGAATCCTTTAGACAGATTGACGTACATAAGCTTAGAAAGGGTAACTTGAGCCTCGATCCGGTATTTTTGACCAGACAAATTAGTGACATAATCCCCAACCCGTGGATTGCCTACGACATTGGTGACAAAGTGTTGAAGATGATGTTAAAAAGACACGACAATAACCTAGTGATAAATAATTTTGTTTTTATTATTGAAGAGACTAGAAAGCTACTTCAAAAAGAGAGGGATCGATTGGCAAAAGAAGTCTTTGACAACTTAATTGCTGATGGGACGGTTAGACTGTTGGTGGTTGGAAAAGATCTTGGATTTAAGTTTAAGAAAAAATATCAAATTCAAACCAGCTCCCCAAATTTATTGAAACGAGACCACTCTCCGGCTCAAAAAACTCTTTTTGACTATGTCCCGGAGAACGATCTTAATGATACTGAAAAAGCGGTAGCGTGGTACCTCGAAGATCAAAGTGAGTTGTTCTTCTGGTATCGAAATCAAGCCAGGCAAGATTATTACATTCAAGGTTGGAAACAACAAAAAGTTTACCCGGATTTTATTTTTACTAAACCAAAGGATGACGAAGTTGGCCAGGTTTACGTGGTAGAAACAAAGGGGGTATTTCTAAAAAATGAAGATACTGCCTACAAACAAAATCTGTTCGAGTTGTGCAATGAAGAGGCTAAAAAAATAAATTTTGCTGAATTGGGGTTCGTACTCGATGGTGCCAAAATAAGATATAGTGTAATTTTTGACGACGAATGGGAGAACAAACTCAACCAAATCTTTAACGATAAAGGATAGATGAGTTTGATATAGGATAAAGTTTTCAGACTAAATTCCGTTTTCGGGGAAATGGGTACGGTACCGACGGCACAATCTAAAAATAGAATTTCAAACCAGGGGGTGGGTAGGTTAAAAACTATTGATAAAGTTTTTGGCTCCGGGAAAAGATTACATATACAGATTTAGCTTTGTAACAGAATGAGTACTACTAATTTGTTCGACAACAAAATCTAAATGTTAGTAAGTTTTTAGTAGTGATTTGTTGGCGATGTAGAATAAATTATGAAAATCACCTTACAAATAAAGGAATTAGACAGTAAGGTTAGAAAAATAAAAGAAAGTAATAGCTTGTTGGAATGCGTTCAAGGTATAGACGATTATTATCTTTTTGTAAAAAACGATCCAGTAGTAGGTCAATATCTAGCCTTACTAAAAGATGAGTATATTAGTTACGCCAAAGATATTCGATCTGAGTATATTAATGTTATTGAGGTGCTATCCTCAAAAACATTGGAATTGATTAGGATTAACACTGAAAACGATACCCGAATAACAAAGTCCGGGGGTGACAGACTTCGTGATAGTTTTATATTCAGAAAGTATAAACTTCTTGGGACTTACGCCATACCAGCAGACTACATTTTTGATATTCAGTTTACCTATAAACTTTATAAACGAATTTTGTTAAAAACTATCAAATCCTCTGGACTAAAAGAGAAAATAAAGAAATCTGTTATTAGTGAGAACTTTTATGAAAGTAAAATAAAGCTACTGAAAAGCGGTAAAGTTGATTCGACAGCGCTGATGATTCAACCAGTAATATCAAGAGCAATTGATTTTTACCATCTCAAACAAAGCGAATTTGTACAAAGACCATATATGGCATATCTGATGATAATCATCGGACAACTTGCTCTATACCGCAACGTTTTAGTAAAAGATGACATCTTATTTACTGGCCGTGGTGACGAACTATTGAGAGAGATTAGAAAATGTTTGACAGGTGGTAGACGGGAAATGGATAGGGTTTTCCGGATATGCAATGTATTTATCTCAAGTCTGGAAATAATCAACAGCTATTTGGTAGCAAAACTAAAGACACCTACTCCAATAGTTAATGCCCCCCAAGATGAATGTATCGAGAGAGGTGGTATTAAAGTGTGGCAAAAAGGCCAAAGACTACAATATAAATTTAATCCTGCTGTACCAATAAACTCTAAAGAAAGATGTATCGTTTTTCTTATATCGTTGATGAAGACTACGGAAGTAAGAGAACACCAAGAAATTGCGAAAATAGTAAACTTATACCTTGGGAGTGAATATGAAAATTATCAACCAGATGTTGGGAGCAGTATTAAATATATTAAAAGAGAATTAAAAGAAATACTGGTAAACAGGGCGGGGATGCTAAAAAAAGATTTTGATTCAAAGATAGATAATATACGTGGTGTTGGCTATATTTTTAGAGACTAACTCACTTTTTTGTCACTTTTCTCTTCACTTTACACATCACCCATAGGATAGGCATTTTCTAATATAATGTTGGTCAGTTCACAGCGAACTACCAGCATGGAAGACACACTTCATAATTACTACCAAGAACAGAAAAAGACACCGATACTGTCAGACAAGGCGGCGGCGAGTTTCCAAGAAATACTGAGAGTCGATTACGGTGTCGAGATATCCCTTGACGAAGCAAGGACTAAGGCGACTAGATTTTTAACTCTAATAAAACTTGTTTGCACTACCAATTCCCTTCCAAAAAAGGAGGTGGTGTCAATAAAGTAATGGTCCTGATCCCGTCCTGTCTTATTAATTAATTTTTCAATAAATAAAATGAACACAAAAGAACAAAACGAAAAAATCGAACAATCAAAGAATCAGGATATATATAATAATGATTTTTTGACTAAGAGTAGTGATATCAATATTGAGGAATTTAAGAACCTCGTTACCAAAGTTTTTCCACCACAAAAATGGGTAGTGGAGGGGCTTGTACCCAAAGGTGGTATCACCTGTCTGGCGGGTAAACCAAAATCCTATAAAAGCTACTTGGCTCTAAACATGGCCCTGCGGTTGGCAAAAGGTGAAAAATATCTAGGTCAATTTGAAGTGGAAAAGTCTAAGGTCCTATATATCAGCAAAGAAGACACCGATGATTTAATTCAAACCCGGATCCTCCAGATGACTGATGATCGTGATTTACCCATCAAGTTCTGTTTTGACGAAAGGGTGTTCCTTGATAAGCAAAAGTTGACTAAGGTTATCGTCGACAGAATTAAAGAGGAAGGGGTTGATGTGGTGATCTTTGATAGTTTCAGAAGAATGTTTCATGGCGATGAGAACAGTTCTCAAGTTGTCTCAGAGGTACATAATCAGATTAAAAAAATTCAGCGAATGTGTAGCGGGATAACTATGATTTTTATTCACCACTACGGTAAGGATGGTCAATTCGAAAGAGTCAACCAAGAAAAAATAAGAGGCTCAAGTGATATATTAGCCATGGTCGACTCACTGATTGCCATCGATAATCAGGAGGGAACTATTTATATTTCCCAGCCTGCGTTAAGGTCAAGAAAAGCTCAGAAGCCATTTTCCATTAAGGTTGGAGATAGTCAGGATTATGTTGTTTTTGATTTTCAAGGGTTCGACGAATCACCAAGAAATAAAGAGCAATATGCAAAAGAGCTGGTGTTGGCGTCGCTTAATGACTCCCCTGAAAAAAGTAGGCAAGAAATTATCAGCGAAGTTGTTAGTCCTAGTAACGGAGTCGGCGAAACAACGGTGGCAAACGCAATGAAGCGATTGGAGAAATCAGGTCATATTCTAAGAGTCCAAAAGGGGAAAAATGTTGTATATAAATTAGCCAATGGTTAGAGTTTAATCGGGTACAGGTTGACTTGACTTGTACCCGATTGTGTTCAATAATTATAATAGATATTTAATAAATTATATGGAAATTGACAAGAAATATTTTATTTACTGTCGTAAGTCGTCAGAACAAGAAGATCGTCAAGTGTTGTCACTGGATTCCCAAGAAAAAATACTTTTAGACTTAGCAAAAACTGATGGGTTAAAAGTGGTCGATATATTAAGAGAATCTGGTAGTGCACACGTAACAGACAGGAAGGTGTTTAGCGAAATGATTATTAGAATAATGAGAGGTGAGGCCAACGGCTTGATAGTTTGGGATGAGTCGAGGATAGCCAGAAATGCCGCCGACGGTGGAATGGTGGTAAATATGTTTGACATTAAGAAGCTTGAAGAAATAAGAAAACCAGGAAAAACATATCGGGGTACTCCTGATGATAAGTTCTTCCTAACCCTACTGTTTGGAATGTCGAAGAAAGAGTCAGATGACAAAGGGGTAAATGTGATTCGGGGGTTGGGGGCAAAGGCTGATAAAGGGTGGTTACCAAGCGGTGCCAAGCCAGGCTACATGAACGACAAATATGCCGAAAAAGGAAACAAAACAATTTTGAATGATCCGGACAGATTCCCGATAATTAGACGGTGTTGGGACTATTTATTGACCGGGGCTTATACCCCACCAAAAATTTTGGACCTATTAAATAACGAATGGGGCTATCGCTCCCCCATTAGGAAATCTATTGGCGGTAAGCCAATGGCAAGAAGTCAGATATATTTGATGTTCAAGGATACGTTTTACTACGGGATGTTTGAATATCCAGTCAAGAGCGGTCAATGGCACAAGGGTAGTCACGAGGCCATGATTACCGAAGACGAATTTAATCGTGCTCAATATTTACTGGGTTCTAAGAAAGGCTTAGTGAAGCCACAAATTAGGGAGTTTTCATATACGGGAATGATAGTGTGCGAAGAGTGTGCGTCAGCAGTAACAGCGGAGGAAAGGTTGTATGTGCGATGTACCAAATGTAGAACAAAATTTTCCTCAATGAATAGGGACCGGTGCCCTAAATGTGCTACCAAAATTGAAAATATGGAGGACTACAAAATATTGGCCTACACCTACTATCACTGCACGAAAAATAAGAAACATGAATGTAGTCAGAAATCGGTTGAGTTGATCGAGTTAGAAAAACAATTTGTGGCCATGGTTGAAAAGATTAAAATTTCGGAAAGATTTAAGGACTGGATAATTACCTACATCAACGAGATAAATGATAAGGAATCGGTTTCAAGAATGGCTGAATTTAGCAATCTAGATGGGGCGGTGAAACTAATCAATTCGAGATTAGATAATCTACTAAAGCTTAAAATATCACCCAAAAACGCCGACGGCTCAATGTTGTCCGATGAAGAATTTATGGCTCAAAAACAATCCTTACTAAAAGAGAAGCAAGTCCTGACTGATAAAAGAGGTAGTACTGACACTAGAATGGTTAATTGGATGGATAAAATAAATAAGGCTTTCAACTTTGCCACCACAGCCAGAGAAAAGTTTGCCACTGCCACAATAACCGAGAAAAAAGAGATGTTTAATCTACTTTGCTCGAAACTTTTTTTGAAAGATAAAAAACTCGAGTATTACCTTGATATTCCGTTCAACTATATCGAAGAGGCTAAAAAAGAAGAGATCACAATGGATGCCGTAATCGAAACAGATGATATTGCCAAAGTTTACGGTAATCTTGAGGCCTATTGGACTCAAAATCCTTCAGTGCTCCCCCGCGTCCTTCGTTGGACTCAGGACAGGTTCCCTCCCTTCATTACATTCAGGGCAGGCTCCCCTTCACTTTGTGAGATCAGTGTCTACTGAGGAAGAATCAAAAAACACGATAGAAT
>Ga0172375_10004571_pt1 | contig 20340 bp, 17 predicted proteins | sample LakKiv1m_FD_114537 | JGI IMG/M metagenome (GOLD analysis project Ga0172375, IMG submission 114537) | Freshwater microbial communities from Kabuno Bay, South-Kivu, Congo - kab_092012_11.1m | ecosystem: Environmental > Aquatic > Freshwater > Lake | place: Democratic Republic of the Congo...
ATCGCAGTTGTGCGACTAACGAAACATGCGTAACGGATCGCTGCGAAACCGACCCGGTAGACGGCGACGAAGAACAGGATGTTGACGAGGAGTCACCCTACTCCATCTGTCAGGATGACGACGACTGTCTGGCGGAAAATCATTATTGTCTGATTCAGGATCACATTCTGGAGATGGGCACCTGTCAGCCGTATTGCAACATTGAAGGCGTCGACTGTCCCGACGGCTACGAGTGTACTGACGGAAAATGCACCGCCATTGAAGGCTACTGCGAATATGACCACGACTGTGACAGCGTCACTCAATACTGTAAAAAACATCCCGGGGCCGAAAGCGGCACATGTCAAACCTATTGTTATTATCCGGGCCAGATGTGTCCTTCGCATACAGAATGCGATGAGAACCCGGACAGCACATCTTACGGTCTGTGCCTGTACGACTATACCTGCGACAATTGTTCAGTAGATAATGATTGCAGCATGGACAAGTGGTGTCACATAGTTCCCGGTCAGCTTGAAGGCTGCTGTGAGCCATACTGCCAGGACGACGAAGACTGTTACGGTGGTCTGGTATGTACGGATGAAGGAAAATGCGGCAAAGGCGTACCCAATTCCTGCGATGGCATACAATGCCAGCCTGGTTTTGTCTGCGACCCGATCTACGGTGCGTGCATTCTCAATTGCCCGCCGACCTGTGGAGAAGACGCCTACTGCCATGCCGAGTCGGCGCCCAACTGTGTTGACTATTGTGTTCCGCCGACTCTGGGAATCTGCGGATTCGGACTGCCGGCCTGTTGTCCACCACAGCATTGCAACGTACTTGAATGGGCTTACGGCATATATGGAATATGCGTATAATCGGCTATTGATATGACAGAGGAAAGCCCGCCTTATGGCGGGCTTTCTTTATTTTATGTTCGTATTGAAAATGATCTTATTCATTCGGGAAGGGATCGTTTTCGTCCGGTTCGGTGCGTTTTTTATCGTCTTTCTCTATGCGCTGACGCTCAAGCTCCATGATATCCTGCGGATCGACCAGATCCGGAAGATCGCCCATTGTTTCCGGGTCATCATCCTGCCCAAACGGCGGCATATCAGCCGCAGACTGTGGTTTTCCCTTGTCTTTAAGCGGCCTGACCGGAACGTCATCAACGGCTTTTTTGTCTCTTGATGAAACATCGCGGTAGCGCTTTTCCATCATCTGCTTGAAACGTGTATAGCGCCCTTCCTGTTTGGCTTTAATCTTTTCGCGCGCAGCAGCCATGCGAATCTGCACAACCATCGGATTGGGATATACCGACAAAGCTTTTTCGTATGACTGTATCGCCTTCTGCAACTGCTCAATTTCCATCAGACAGTTACCAATTTCAAAATCAGCCAGCCTGGCGTCTTCAGAAAGAGGATAATTCAAGGTTATTTTTCCGAAGGCGGCAATTGCTTCTTGATACTGCCCAAGAAGACTCAGCGCCTCGGCTTTCATGAAAGCTATTCTGGGAGCAAGTTCGTGACGCGGATAAGCATCCAGAAATTCGGCGGCTTCAACTTTGGCCTGTTGATACTCTCCGTCTTCGAGATATCCTTGTATAACCAGATTTTTCCAGCGACCCAGGTTGTCGGATTTCGGGAATCTCTTAGCCAGTTCCTGACATATGGCTATACCTTGAGATGGCTTGGCGAGGATGTCGAAATAAATGCTGAGCAGTTTCTCTCCGGCGGCCAATGTATATTCATCGGCCAGTTTACGCTGGAAAATGCCTTCGTAAATCTTGATGGCGCTGGGGTAATTCTGCATGTGGATTTCATAGATCTCGGCGGCTTTGATCTGGGCTTTCAGCTTGTCGCTTTCGCTCCCAATCATTTCACCATATTCAGAGGCGGCCTTTAAAAACTCGATGGAGGCCTTCTCGAATTCACCCATTTTGTAATATTTGTAGGCGCGTTCGGTAAAACGCTCATACGAAGGTCGATAGATCACATAAGCCAGTGCAATGACAAAGATTACAGGAATCAGTGCCTTCCACCAGAGACCTTCGATGTTAATCTTCTTCTTCTTGTACATTCAGCGGAAGCTCTGCCTGCTCGACGTTTTCAGGACCGCCTTCGATGATGCCTTCGCTTTCACCTTCTTCCTCCTGCTCAGCCAGACGCACCGCGCCGATTACATGCTCGGTAGAATCGACTCTGATGAGCGAGAAGCCCTGAGTATTGCGACCCTGAACCTTTACGCCTTTAACTTTCATACGAATGATGATGCCGGTGTCGGTCATCAGCATCACATCATCATCTTCAACAACCTGCAGAACCTGCGCTACATAACCGTTGCGTTCTGTGGTTTTGATAGTGATGATGCCGCGACCGCCGCGTTTCTGAATACGGTAATCATCCATGCGGCTGCGCTTGCCTTTACCCTTTTCGGTGACAGTCAGAATGCTGGCACCTTCGGAAAGCACTTCCATACTTACGACTTCATCGCCTTCAGAAAGTTCAATTCCCTTCATGCCGCGTGTGGCGCGTCCGGTCGGGCGAACATCGGTTTCCTCGAAGCGGATGGCCTTGCCATGCTTGGTAGAAAGCAGCACATGCTGGTTGCCGTCGGTCAGACGTACACTGACGATTTCGTCTTCTTCATCGATGAGAATAGCCTTGATGCCGGTGGCGCGTACATTGGAGTATGAAGCCAGATCGGTCTTCTTTACTACGCCGTTCTTGGTGGCGAATACGATAAACTTATTCGGGTCGAATGTTTTTACCGGCAGAATGGCAGCGATCTTCTCGTCCGAGCTCATATTGCAGAGGTTGACAATAGCCTTGCCCCTGGAAGCGCGTCCGCCCTGCGGAATCTGATGTATCTTCACCCAGTAAAGCTGACCCTTGTTCGAAAATACCAGCATGTAGTCATGCGTAGAACCGATGAAAAGACTGGTCACGAAGTCCTCGGCCTTGGTGCCCATGCCCTTCTTGCCCTTGCCGCCGCGCCGCTGGGCGCGATAAAGCGAAATGGAATTGCGCTTTACATAGCCAGAATGCGAAACGGTGACAACCATGTCTTCTTCGACGATGAGGTCTTCGACTGAAAGATCTTTGGAGTCTTCAATAATTTCGGTGCGGCGCTCATCGCCGTATTTGTCGCGAACTTCTTCAAGCTCTTTGACGATCTCGGCCAGCAGCAGTTCTTCGTTGGCCAGAATTCCCGTGAGGCGCTGAATTTCAATTTTGAGTTGCTTGAGTTCGTCGATGATCTTGCCGGCCTCAAGACTGGTCAGGCGCTGCAGACGCATATCGAGGATGGCCTGAGCCTGTTTTTCAGACAGCGAGAAGCGCGCCATCAGGTTTTCTTTGGCTTCTGCCGGAGTGCGCGATTTCCGGATGGTATCGACAATGGCTTCGATGTTATCGAGAGCAATCTTCAGACCGAACAGTATGTGTTCGCGATCCTGAGCTTTGCGCAGTTCGAAGGCCGCGCGGCGTGAAACGACATCGCGACGGTGATCGATGAAAACCTGAATCAGCGTCTTCAGACCCATTGTCTTGGGCTGTCCGCTCACCAGCGCCAGCATGATTATACCGAAGCTGGTCTGCATTGGGGTGAGTTTATAAAGCTGATTCATTATAACTGCCGGAACCGCATCGCGCTTGAGTTCAAGCACCATACGCATGCCTTCACGGTCAGACTCATCGCGCAGATCTGATATGCCTTCCAGCTTTTTATGGCGCAACAGCTCGGCGATTTTTTCCAGCAGGGTGGCTTTGTTGACCTGGTAGGGAATTTCGGTAATTACGATGGTCTGCCTGCTGGTGCGATTATCGGTTTCTATAAGAGCACGGGCCTGCATGCGAACAATGCCGCGACCGGTGCTGTAAGCCTGATATATTCCATCGCGTCCGCAGATAAAACCGCCCGACGGGAAGTCAGGACCGGGAACAAAAGCCATAAGCTCTCTGAGCGAGATTTCCGGGTTGTGAATCTGCGCTATGGTTGCATTGACAACTTCTCTCATATTGTGAGGCGGAATGTTGGTAGCCATACCAACAGCAATACCCGCTGAACCGTTTACAAGCAGATTGGGAATCCTTGCCGGCAACACCAGCGGTTCCTGCTCGTTGTTGTCGTAGTTCGGACCGAATTCGACTGTTTCCTTTTCGAGGTCGTTCAGAAGTTCGAGTGCAATCTTATCAAGGCGGATCTCGGTATAACGCATGGCGGCGGCAGGATCACCATCTATGGAACCGAAGTTACCCTGACCATCTATCAGCGGATAGCGCAGAGAGAACGGCTGCGCCATTCGCACGATTGTATCGTAAACCGCCGAGTCACCGTGCGGATGGTATTTACCGATAACGTCACCGACGATACGGGCTGATTTCTTATAGGGCTGACTGGGTATATTCTTCAATTCGTGCATTGAAAACAGGCAACGCCGATGCACTGGCTTCAACCCGTCTCTGGCGTCCGGCAGAGCTCGGGCGATAATTACCGACATCGCATAGCTGATGTAGCAATTTTTCATCTCCACTTCAATGTTGACCGGCACTTCCCTGGGCAGTGACGACATATTTACTTCTCCTTGTTCGCAATCATATAGAGTATCGTCTAACTATTCTGAATAACAGGGTAAATACTAAAATCTTATCCCTGAAATTTCAATTCAGTGGATTGTATATTCACGGGTGCCGAAAGTCAACTATTGGAGGCAACATTTTCCGGTCGTAAAGTGCTGTTTTTACTTGTTATTTATACCGAGCAAAAACTTTTTTATTCAGGGCTGCAGGTCAAGAGTAAATACTTTCTCATGATAGCGGAAACCACCTGCATTTTTAAGAATTGTGCGCCCGATTTTTGCTTCATAGGAACGCGGATTGTGAATGTGTCCGAACAGATGATAAAGCGGTTGAAACTCCTCTATATAGTCGTTCAGGGCTCTGCAGCCGCCCCAGTTGCGATTAACCGCCAGGTCATAGCACAGGTCTTCCAGATCCGGCGGCATGTGCGTGCACAAAACATCAACCGGTCCAAGTTGCGCCAGACGTTGTTCGTATATACCGGATGACATTTCACCCGGCAAACCCATCGAATGATCGTAGGGCGGTGTTCCCGACACAAAACCAAAGCGCAGACCACCTATTTCACGCTTGCAATTGTCAATAAAAACATCCGAACCAATAACGCGCTCAAGCTGCAGCGGAAAATCCACATTGCCATACATTACGGTGGATTGAGGCGGAAGAACTTCTTTCAGCTTGCGATACTCTCTTTCGACTATCGATTCCGCCAAAGCGGAGCGCTGCGGATCGGCGAAAATGCGTTGACGAGCTATATTCATAGCGCCTTTTCTGTCTCCGCGTCCCAAAGCGGCCAGTATGTCTTTAAAGTCAGCGGCGTCCAGCATTTCAGTGGCGATGCCTTCGAAGCTTCTGAAGTCCATCATGTTAAGATTATCGCCCAGAACAATTAGAGGAATAGAGGCATCAACCAGACTTTTCAGGCGGTCATAAGCTCCGTGAACATCGGCAACAAACTGAAACAGCATGACGTTTTACCCATAAATCAACACGATAGTCAGCATAGCATAATCAATAAAACAAAGTCGCACCAAAACTGTAAGAGAAAGCAAACTAGACTGAATATTCAGTCTTTACGCGCAGTTCATTGACAGACCGCAGGCTCGGAGTATAATCTGCCGGAAATGTTCGTAAGTACCTGAAAGGACAGAAAATGATTATACTTGCATCCCGCTCGCCGCGCAGAATTGATCTTTTAACACGGGCCGGAGTCGAGTTCGAAATTATTCCCAGCGATGCCGATGAAACACCCATTGAAGGTGAATCGCCAGAAGAACAGGCTTTACGCCTTGCCAAAGCCAAAGCCCTTGATATTGCAGCCAAAGTAGGCACAGACAACATCATTCTGGGTGCCGATACCATTGTTGTTATCGATGGTCTCACGCTGGGCAAACCACGTAACCGCGAAGAAGGCCGCGCGATGCTGGAAACTCTTTCCGGTCGCCCGCATGTGGTAATAACCGGCGTTTGCATCATCGGAAAAAATGGCCGCCAACTGACGAAAGCGGTGCATTCGGATGTAAGCTTCCGCAAGCTGGGATCCGGCGAAATCGAAAAATATCTGGATACGGGTGAACCGTTCGACCGTGCCGGATCATATGCCATTCAGGGCATCGGGGCTTTTCTTATTGACCGTGTGGATGGTTCATACACCAATGTAGTCGGTCTGCCGCTTAAAGAAACGCTCGAAATGCTGGCGGAGATTTCAGCATGAGCGCTGATGTTAAAAGCAATCTTGCAGTCGTACGGCAGCGCCTGATTGAAGCCTGTCGTCGCGCCGGTCGGTCGCCCGACTCGGTGCTGCTGCTGGGCGTCAGCAAAACACATCCTGCCGAAACACTGATGCAGGCCTACGATTGCGGCTTGCGCGACTTCGGCGAAAACTACATGCAGGACTGGTTTTCAAAAAAAGACGCCCTGCCCGTCGATATACGCTGGCATTTCATCGGCCATCTTCAGACCAATAAAGCGAAAAAAATAGCTGCTGCCGCTTACATGCTGCACAGCGTGGACAGCTTGCGGCTTTTCGAAGAAATTGACCGGCGCGCCGCTGAAATGTCGCGTGTCATGCCATGCCTTATCGAAGTTAATGTCGGCGGCGAGTCATCTAAAAGCGGAGTTAACGAAAACGAATTGCCCGCTCTCATCGATAGTGTTTCGAAGTTGCCGAATATCGAACTGCGCGGGCTGATGTCCATACCGCCATATCTGGATAACGCCGAAGAAATGCGTCCTTTCCATATAGCGCTGCGCGAACTTCGTGATAGAATGGAAGCAAGCACAGGACACAGGCTTCCAGAACTGTCAATGGGGATGTCGTTCGACATGGAAGTTGCAATTGAAGAAGGAGCGACAATAGTAAGAGTCGGCACCGACATTTTTGGAATACGCGCATGACAAAAAGGGGGATTTTGTAAATGACGATACTGGCATTTTTAATTTCCGGTCTGGCCGTATTGCTTAACTTTGCACTGAATGTATATATCGCCGCGCTGCTGGCGCGGGCGATCATTTCATTCCTGCCTGAGGTTGACAAGCGTAACAATCTGATTATCTTTTTATTCAGAGTTACCGAACCAGTTTTCAGACCGATCAGAAAATGGTTTCCGCGCATATGTGACGTAGGCGGTTATGATCTGACGCCGCTGGTTCCGCTTCTGGCGATTTATCTGATACAGAAATTCGTCATCAGTTATTTGCAGACTATTGCTCAATCAATAGGATCATAGGGAGGCAGTCATGGAACTTACCCCGATGGAAATCAGACAGAAGCAGTTCACCAGCGATTTTCGGGGCTTGAATAAACGCGAGGTCGAAGAGTTCCTGACACTCGTTTCAGGAACACAGGAAGACCTTATTCGCCAGAACAACGATCTTAAAGACGACGTGCAGCGCCTCAAGCACGAGCTTGAAGAGCATCGCGAGCGTGAAAAAGTCCTGCGCGAAACGCTGGTAGCCGCGCAGAAAATGGCCGAAGACATGAAGAGCAACGCTGGACGCGAAGCTACGCTAATTCTCTCCAACGCCGAAGCAGAAGGCGAACGACTGATCGATCAGTTCAAAAAACAGCGCGAAATAATCGTATCCGAAATTCACGAACTCAAGCGCCAGAAAGTCCAGTTCGAAACCGCCCTGCGCAACTCCATCGAAATGCATCTGCATCTATTGGACGCGCTGAAAGACGAAGAAAAAGAACTGCGGCTTTACGCTTCCGGTTCGGCTCATAGAAGCGACGAAAAGAAACCTGAAAATTCGGATTCATCGACGTGAACACCTGGCTGTCTGAAAAAGACGGAAATCTGACAATCGAAATCAAAGTGGTTCCCAGAGCCTCGAAGAGCGAAATTGCAGGCATCGAAGGCGACTGTCTGAAAGTCAGACTTAAAGCCGCTCCGGTTGAAGGTGAAGCCAACAGCGAGTTGATAGCGCTTTTTCACAAATTGCTTAAGATTCCACGCGAGAACATAGTCATAAAAAGAGGATCAGCCTCAAAACATAAAAGCCTGCTCATAAAAGGCATATCCACCGAAGAAGTCTTGAAGACTCTGAGTGTTTAATGAAGATATTTTCCAGACATGCCGTAATTGTACTGCTGCTTTTTTTAAGCCTCATGCTCACTGCAATGCTCCATGCGGCAACTCAGGGAAACGAAGAGCCGGTCAATCCTCTCCAATTGGCTGCAAATGCCGGAATCAATCTCCCCGATAATTACACCTGGAAAGTGCAGAAGCCTTTTGTGTTTTTCTTCCGCAAAGACGCAGCAGGACGAGCCGGTGACATTATGGAAATGGCGCATGCTGCACACCAGCGCATTATCGCCCATGTTGGCATCAATCCACCCGGCTGGATACAGGTTTATCTGACCTCCTCGTCCGAGGAATACCGTCGATTGCAGCCTAAAGGCAACAAAGCCCCTGAATGGGCGGTGGGTCTGGCTTACGGCGATCTGGGAGTCATTTACCTGCGACAGGCCGGAAGGAGCGGACAGGCGGTCAATGTCGAAGAGACTTTCGTTCACGAGCTCTCTCACATAATCGTGCGCCGCGCTACCAAAGAGAATGAAGTTCCACGCTGGTTTTCAGAAGGCATGGCCATGTACCATGCCCGCCAGTTCAGCCTGGAGCTCATCAAGACCATCGGCTACGCCATATTAACCCGCAGCATCATCCCCCTGCGCGGACTTGAAAACCGCTTCCCGGGTGTCAGCACCGATATTGAACTGGCCTACGCCGAAAGCTTCGAGTTCGTGAATTTTCTGGTCAACGAGTTTGGCGAGCGCAAATTTCATAAATTTGTGCGTCGGCTGGCTTCAGGCGGTGAATTTTATACATCACTCGAAGAAAGCTTCGGCCTCGATGTAGAGAAACTGGAAGAAAAGTGGCTTTCGGATCTCAAACTTAATTATGCCTGGCTGCCGGCCATAACTTCAGGCGGCACGCTTTGGGGACTGGCTTCACTCTTTCTGGTAATCGGGTACCTGCGCAAACGCAGGGAAAGAAAAAAGAAGATGCTCAAATGGGAGGAACAGGAAAATAATCGTTCCTGGGCTTATAAACAGAATCCTGTTTCAGGAAGAGAAGAGCGCCGACCGATAATTCTTCAGAACGGACCGTTAGATCAGAACGGAACACCAGATTCGGAAGACGATGAATCGCCCGAAGACGATTCCGAATCGAACGACCCGACTAAATACATCCATTGAAACGCAAATAAATAGCTAAACATCTTTTGAATAGCGTATCTTCCCATTATAATGGTGCGAACTGGATAATGACCGTGTTTGCATTTTTAAGGCGAGGAGGTACGCCGCTTTGAATATCTTTTGTGCCGGTAATCGAAACCGGCTGAATAAAATCATTTCAGCAGTCCTGTTGCTGCTTCTTTTGTGTATATGCTCCTGCGAACAGGAAAAACCGCTTCCGGTGCGCCCTGTGACATCAAAGACAGTCACCATTCTTTTCTTTAACGATTTTCACGCCCATCTGACACCATTCAAGAAGGAATACACAGACCAGAATCTCTGGGCCGGTCTGGCAAGAATAACCGCAATGGTCAGAAAGATCCGGGCAGAGAATGCCGCTGCTGGAAATGAAACTTATCTTTTCTCATCAGGTGATTCACTGCAGGGCTCATTGATATCAACCGTATTCAAGGGTGAAGCCGAATTTAAGGCTCTCGACAAACTTGGAATCGACGCCATGGCAGTGGGCAATCATGAATTCGACTTCGGTTCAAAACGCCTGCTTCATCTGGAACAACAGGTAAACTTTCCGCTGCTTTCAGCCAACACTCACCTTAAAGAAAGCTCAAACCTGGTATTCGATCCATACAGGATTATGAGAACCAGCGACGGGTTCAGAATAGCCGTAATGGGACTTACCACACCGGAAACGCCAATTACTACTGCTCCGGAAAACGTTTCGGATTACCGTTTTGTCCAGCCGGAACTGGCTGTTCAGCGCTACATAGAAGATCTTGACCGCCGTACCGACGCCATAATACTGCTGAGTCACCTGGGATTAGATCAGGATCTGATGCTGGCCCGCGATTATCAGGAGCTGGACGTTATAATCGGCGGACATACTCACACCATGATGCCTGAAGCCCGCATACTTGGTGAAGTCATAATCGGTCAGGCTGGTGATCACGGTCTGTATCTGGGACGTATGGATATCCAGATCAGCAACGACCGCGCACAACTGAAGCATTATGAGATGATTCCAATGAAGCCGGATATGCCGCAGGATGGCGAGATGAATGCTTTCATTGAGCAGTATTCAGATAAGATTTCATCAGAATATCAGCACATTGTCGGGTACAACGCACAGTTGCTCGATGGTGAACGTCCCAACATAAGAACGCATGAGACCAATCTCGGTGATCTAGCTGCCGATACTATAAGGGAATTCACAGGAACAGACATCGCTTTTATAAACAGCGGTGCTATCCGCGCCAGCATACATCCAGGAGATGTCAGCATCGAAAAAATAATCAACGCCTTTCCCATGAACAACACCATATGCACCATGTATTTGAAAGGTGGTGATATCTACAGCATACTCAAGCGCTCCATAGTCGGTATCTCCGGTACTGGACCAGATCAGGAACTGGGATCATTTTTACAGGTTTCCGGCTTAAGCTATAAAGTAAAAGGCAGCACCATCTCCGATGTTAAAATTGGATCGGAACCGTTGCTGCTGCCGCAGACCTATCACATCGCCACGCTTGATTTTCTGGCGGCAGGCGGTGATGGATACAAAGAGCTTCATGACGGTGATCAGAAATATAATACAGGCGTCACCCTGCACGACCTGGTGATTGCAGAATTCAAGAATAAACGCAAAATCGATGTCGAAGCCGGCAATAGAATTATCCGGGAGCGATAACAGTCAGGTTGCAACTTAAGACAGGGGAGAATCATCAACCTGTATTTTTCAGATTGAATACATAAGGGTAGAAGTATCGGCGAATCGAGAGCTAATGATGAAAAAACACTTTATAAAGCTGACTATGGCTTTCCTGATAATGCTGCTGGTCTATCCTGCTGAAGCCGTAGAGGAGTCTTCGGCCAACGCGCCACAGGCTGTAATTAAGCTCAGGGTAGGCTCCGTAGCTCCGGCTGGCACTCCATGGGCCGGTATGCTCGAAGAAATTTCCGATATCGTTGCGAAAGAGTCGAATGACGCCTTGGTGCTCGAAGTCGGTTACGGCGGAAATTTCGGCGGTGAAAGCGAACTGCTGCAGAAATGCCGCGAAGGAAAAATAGCGCTGGTCGGAGTAAGCTCGACTATTGCGTCGGAAATGGCCCCCGAACTCGGAATAATGGAACTGCCTTACCTTTTCAATTCATTCGATGAAATTGATTACATTCTAGATCAGGTTCTTTTTCCTATTCTGGCCGAAAAACTGGAGAAAAAAGATCTGGTTCTCCTTATGCTGGTTGAAAACGGATTCAAGAGCATCGCCAGCATAAGGCAAGTACACAAGCCGGATGATCTTAAAGGCATGAAGATTCGCTGTCAGAAAAGCCCTGTCTATTACCAGATTTTCAAAAGCTACGGAGCCGATCCGGTAGCATTGAGCATCCGCGAGGTTGCACGAGGGCTGCAAAGCGGTGTCCTGGAAGGTTTCGACAATACGCCGCTGTTTACCTATTCATCTGGACTTTACCATCATATAAAGAACTATACGCTTACGCAGCATACCTATCAGCCGATTCTGTTTATGATGTCTAAAAAAGTATATGATAAGTTGAGCGCCGAACAGAAATCGATATTCAGACAGAAACTTCCCGAAAGCAGCCTGAAATTCCGTAACAGCGTCAGAAATTCCATGCAGTCCATGCAGGAAAAACTCAAGGAAAACGGCATTCAGGTTATTCAATTGAACGAGCAGGAAAAAGAAGCTTTCAGAAACGGCTCGCAAAGCGTATATAAAAACATTAGAGATATGCTTGGAACAGAATCAGAAAAGCTTTTCGGAATCATTTCGAAGGCCTTGAACGAATATCGTAACCATAAAAAGACAAATTAGCCAAACGGGGTGTGCCTTGATAAAAACAGAAGAAACAATAAAAGGGTTTGGCGGAGTGGATCTTTTCACTCAACGCCTTATGTCCGATGGCGCGAAAGCAAACGTTATCATCGTTCACGGCTACTGTGAACACACCATGCGTTATATGCATTTTGCCAAATACCTCACTGATTCCGGCTTCAATGTATTCATGCTGGATCAGCGCGGTCATGGTCGATCCGGCGGACGTCGGGCCTCTGTGCTGCAATGGGAAGAATATTTTGACGATCTGGACAGATTCGTCGCCAGAGTGAAAGAATGGGAATCGACTCTCCCGCTCTTTATAATCGGTCACTCGATGGGCGGTCTGACGACTTTTTCTTACATAGTCAACCGTCCGAACGCACCGTTCAAAGGTGTGGTATTGTCATCGCCTTTCTTCGGACTGGCTATCGAAGTCTCGCCTGTGAAAAAACTGGCCGCGACTATTATGACAAAAGTGATGCCCACTCTTTCACTCAAATCAGATCTTGACCCTTACCTGTTGACACATGATGTGAACATCGTCAAAGATTACATAAAAGATCCGCTGGTAGATAAGGTTGCCAACACCCGCTGGTTCACCGAAGCCGAACGTGTACAGAAAGCCTGCATGGAACGCTCACCCGAAGTTACCCTGCCCTTCCTGCTCATGCACGGAGAAGAAGACCACATCGCCGGGCCGGAATACACCAGACGTATTTATCAGCGCCTGGCCTCGACTGACAAGAAACTCATCATGTGGGAAGGCATGTATCACGAAATTTTCAACGAATTGGACCGACAGAAAGTCTACGAAAAAACAGTCGAATGGCTTAACGACCGAATCTGACAGGAGAAGTTAATGGCCGAGAAGGAAACCCTGCCTCTGCTCTTAAAGGCAAGAGGAAAATATATAGTTCCCAATGCCATAACGGCAGCCAATATGATACTGGGACTTATTTCCGTTTTTTATGCCAGCAAAGGCATTCATGTCACAGCGGCATGGATAATAGGCTATTGCATTATCCTGGACAAACTGGACGGCTCGACGGCCAGAATGCTTAACGCCTCCTCCGAATTTGGAATCCAGTTCGATTCCTTCTCCGATTTCGTTTCATTCGGTATAGCTCCGGCTTATCTGGTATACAGCCTCTTCAGCTTCGAACCCTGGTCGGCTGCATTCGACAAAAGCCATGAGAGCTTCTTTCTTTATTTCAGCGTGCTCTTTTTCATCCTGATGTCCGCCACGCGACTGGCTCGATTCAATGTGACTACCATACCCAATACTCCATTTTTCTTTGGCCTGCCAACGCCGGGTGGTGCGGGCTTTGTAATGACATTTGTCCTCGGATGTCTGAAATACAATGATGTTGAGTTTTTCCGTCAGCTTCTTACCGCCGCACCTTATCTGCTGGTAGTGGTTGGCTTCCTGGAAATCACCAGCTTTGCCATGCTGAAAGTCGGGAAACGCACCGGAGTTGGTGGCAAGGCTTTCGAAATCGGCGGTTTCCTGTTTTTGCTCTACTGCTTCATTACACGCTCACTGCCGGAAGTTCTTTTTTTAATGGGAACGGCTTTCCTGCTGAAGACGCTTTATTACAACTACAAGCATAAAGACGAAATACAGGCAAAACTCAGGGCTGCCGGAGTCGAAATCGAGACAGAGGAAGAGTAAATGCCGAAAGTCCTGACCGGGCTGGAAGTTATGTTGCTTGAGCGTCCTAAGCTGCTTAAGGGCAAGCGTATAGGACTTCTGGCGCATCAGGCTTCGGTTGACAGCCGGGCTCGTTCGACCTTCGATTGCCTGGTAGAAGATCTCAAATATGAAGTTGTGCGCATATTCGGGCCTGAACACGGATTTGCCGCTTCAGCTCAGGACATGATCGGAGTCGGAGGTAATTACCATAAGGGTGTTGAAGTCGTCAGTCTTTACGGCAGCAGTTTCGAATCGCTTTTCCCGCAGAAAGAACAGTTGCAGGATCTCGACTGGCTGATCGTCGATCTTCAGGATATAGGCTCACGCTACTATACATATTTCACTACCCTGGGTTTCTGTATGGAACGCTGTGCCGAAATCGGACTGCCTGTGCTTCTGCTGGACCGCCCCAATCCGATTGGCGGCAACCTGACCGAAGGAAATCTGGCGCACGAGGGTATTCGTTCCTTTGTTGGCTGGTATCCGCTGCCGGTACGACACGGTATGAGCATCGGCGAACTGGCTCTTTGGCTGAAAGACAAGCTTTCGCTTAATCTGCAACTGGAAGTTGTACAGATGCGAGAATACCGCAGAAGCATGTGGTACGACGAATGCAATCTGCTATGGGTGCTGCCATCACCCAACATGCCAACGCTGGATACAGCAACAGTATATCCAGGCGGCTGTCTGCTTGAAGGCACAAACCTGTCCGAAGGGCGTGGCACGACCAGACCGTTCGAATTATTCGGAGCGCCCTGGCTGGATGCAGAAACTATAATCCGCGCAATTAAATCTCACAATCTTGAGGGTGTCGTATTCAGAGCAACCAGCTTCAGACCGACTTTTCATAAATATGCCGGAACTGACTGCAATGCCATTCAGGTTCATGTCACAGACCGAGAAAGGTTCAGACCCTACCTGTGCTATCTGTTGCTGCTGAGAGAAATCAGTATGCATCATTCTGCGGATTTCCTTTGGCGGGAGGAAAGATACGAATTCGTCGATGATCCGATTGCTATCGACCTTCTGAGCGGTTCGCCGCAGTTGCGCCATCTGATCGAAGCCGGAGCATCAGGAGCCGACATTGAAAAGGCTTCGCAAAAGGGTCTGGAAGACTTCCTGCGTGAAAGAAAACAATTCCTGCTGTATCCATACTGAAATGAGAGAAGAACGCGATATAAAACAGATTGGGCCATATAAACTGCTTTCGCTTATAGCCGAAGGCGGCATGGCCGGAGTTTACCTGGCCGAAAAGGAAGAAGCTGCCGGTCTGAAACGCACAGTCGCCATAAAACGCATACGACCCGAACTGGCGTCCGACCCGCATTTTACCGAGCGCTTTATTGCCGAGGCACGCATATCGCTGGATTTACAGCATCCCAATCTTATTCGAGTTTATGGTTTCGAAAAAATTGACAGTGAGCTGCTGCTGGTAATGGAATACATAGACGGCTGCGATTTAAGCGCTCTGCAAAACCGCACAATTCCGGCTGCGGCTTTCAGAAGTCTGGCGGCACAAGCCGCCGATGCCCTGGCAGCGTTACACGCAATAGGCGTCACTCATCGAGACATAAGCCCATCGAATATTCTCATTGACCGCAAAGGCTTAGTTAAGCTGAGCGATCTGGGCATCGCCGCCGCTCTGCATTCAGAAGACTATACACCACAGGATTTTGGCAAACGCCGCTATCTTTCACCGTCTGTCATAGCCGGCAACCCTTCCGGACCACAGGACGATATGTACTCGCTGGCTCTGGTGCTGGTCGAGTGCGCGGCAGGAAGCAGTATCGACAACGCTGATGGGCAGGCGGATTTGAAAATGCATACAGCCCGGATGCGCAAATTCGGAATGGAACGCGAAGCAGAACTGCTAATGCAAGCTGCGGGACTTGCGGATGAGAAGATTGAAGCCTTTGAATTTGCTGCAGCCATGCGCGCTTCTGGAACTGAAGACAGACAGACCCTGGCAGAGCTGGTCAATTCATGCTGCAACAGAAAAGACACCACAGAATTAACCATGCCGCTTCCAGTACAGGCGGAAGAAAATAAAGAACAGAAAATACTCACCAGGACCGGCACCGTAAAAAAAATTATCAGACTGGCAATGCTGTTGGCTGCTGTCGGATTCATCATTGCTCAGATTATTATCGCAGTGATGCTGCGTGACAATAACGAAAGCAGCGGTATTAAGTCTCCGCTGCCTGCCAACCCCGAACCTCAGCAGATCGATCTTGATTACGCTCAGTTGCCGCTGGATGCCAAACCCAGAGCTTTGATAAAAATAGACGGCGAAGAAAAAGGCTCAACACCGCTTAGGCTGAAGCTGAAGCCTGGGTTGCATGAAATCGAATTCATCTGGCGGGATGAAAATGATCAGGAAACAATAACTTCGCGTCGCGCCCTGATTCAAAGCGGCCCCAACAGGGAAATATTCGTTTCAAGAAAAATACCCAAACAGTAAATATTCCATTCCAGAATATTTTTCCTCGTTAAACTCTTCACCAGACGAAAAATCGAGATACAGAGTTTATTGAATCTTTTATTCTGAATTCATTCGTTTCAATACAGAAATCACGGCTTTATGCTTATTTTCAGGCACATTAAAATGCATCAAATTAACTTAATTATGCATAATTTAACTTAATTATGCATAATTAGCGCAACAAATATATTGACAGATGGGCAGTCTGTAGATTACAATCAGTACATCTTTAATCAAGGTATCAGTGTCTTTAAAAAAGAGGAGATGGAGCAATGCCACAGCTTTTATCGAGAAGTGAACTGAAAAAGATTACCGAAAAGTTCCCTGAAGGCATTCCTTCGAATGAAATCGTAGACATTTTCCAGAGTCGCGGTTTCCGCTTCAGCGAGGCCACCTTCAGAAAATACGTCCAGATGGGACTGGTCGAGCGCTGCCGTCGCGTCGGTCGCAAAGGCAAGCATCGCGGCTCGCACGGACTCTATCCGGTAAGCGCAGTCGAACGCATCAACTCGATAAAGAAAATGATCTCCGGCGATCTTACCTTAGAACAGCTTCGCGATTCCTATTTCTCGACCCGTCAGCGCGTGGAAGAGATGAATCGCCTCCTGGGCGAGATCACCAAAGATCTGCAGACCGGCAATCGCGATGACGAAAGACTCACCAAAATGGATGAGCAGGTTCTGCACGAAGTAGACATGATAAGTAAGCAGGTTGCCAATCTTACGAAGACTCTGGAAAAGGCAGAAAACCTACTACTTTCAGCTAAATAGAAAATTGGTATTGACAAACGCTCAGTTCTTCGGCAAAAACGAGCATCAATAGGTCATGAATTCTTAAATCCCATGCAATGCCGGAAGGTCGAAGTACATGGAACTGAGAAATTCCAAAAGGAAGCCGAAAAACAAAAAGGCCGTTCTCAAGAAAATAGAGCTTGAGGAATTGAAAGCACAGAACACAGATCCGGAGATGGCCGGTCTCATCGACATGGTGCAGTACCTGCGCCCCAAGTGTCGCGGCGAGTGCCAGAAAAGAGAGCGTCCCTGCATGTTTGTATCATGCAAGCACCATCTCTATCTGGATGTGAACCCGGAGACTGGCTCCATCAAGTTCAACTTCCCCGATAAGGAAGTCTGGGAAATGCGTGAGACCTGTGCGCTGGATGTAGCCGACCGCGGCGGCATCACGCTGGAAGAAGTTGGAGAGATTCTCAATCTCACCCGCGAGCGCATCCGCCAGGTCGAAGTAAAATGTCTGGAGAAGCTGCGCCATCAGTCGAGACGCAATAATCTCAAAGACTTTGTATCCGAATAGTCCGTCTCTTCATTAAAGCTGTAAAAAGGCGCATTCTTTATTGGATGCGCCTTTTATTTTGCAATTCATCTCTAACGCACAAAGCTTTTCATACAAAAACCATTCATCCCTGTTGAATTGCCATGGAATCGCCGCTCATATAACAGGGACTGCGAATAATTACAGTCCTTCTCTTCTGATTCTGTTTCTAAGATCCTATCCCATTAGTTCTGATCTGACGCTGTGAGGGTGCCACTGGCCAAACGAAGCGCAGCGAAGTTTGCCAGTGCTTTTCCGGCACGGGCAAGCTTCGCTTAGCCCGTGGCACCCCCCTTTAACAAAGGTAAATAATTTTCTCTGGAGCTGTTTCTAAAAGCTGAAGGCCATAAAAAAAGCGCGTCCTTAACGGGCGCGCTTTTTTGTTTATTGCTCAATCTTCTGTTTTTAGAAATTCTGCCACTGACCGTTGATACGGTGCAGCGGAAATTCTACAATTCTGCTGCCGCCGCTGTGTACTTCATCATCTTCCATCATGAAGTTCTTCATGAACTTCGGATAGCTTGCACCGTTAACGTACAGTTTAAGTGTCACGTTTGCAGGGATATTTTCGCAGACGGTCTCGGTTGAGGTGCAGTCTTCACAGTCGCACCACAAACCGCAGTTGAGGAAGTCACACAGGAAGCCGCTGCAACCGCAACGACTGCAGTTGTTGAGGTAATATTCTGTTTCCGTATGACAGGACTGCAAAGCCTCCAGATACTGTACAATCAGTCGATAGGGAGAGCCGACGCCGCTGTTTGCATCGGTGTTGCACAGGACGCCGCCCTGAGAATGGTCGATCTCTTCCAGTTCTCCGTTTGCGCCGGTGGTGCTGGACTGCAGCATGTGCGGATAACCGCACTGGTAGGGGTTCACCCAGCTTGGATTCTGGTTGTTGGCCCAGCAGTCGTCGAAGGGGCTCTTGTAAGTGCCGCCCGGCCTGATGTAGTGCAGATTAACGTCGCCGCCGCCCAGCCAGCTCAATTCGATGCGCAGCGTTTCGTTGGCTATCGCCGATACGTGAACGTAAGGCGCATGATCCATATCGCTGGAGGGAACTCCATCTTTATCTGTGACAACCAGATATACGAGATGCTCTCCGGCGTTCAGGAAATTGTAAGTCAGTTGTGAGCTGCCGTCGTAACGGATCTTGTTGCCGGTAGGATAGTTTTCCTGAACATACCAGGTGTAGCCGTTCGAAGGTATAGGCCCTGCGTCGTCGTAAGAGCCCGATCCGTCGAAGCACAACTGCTGAGGGATTTCGATTTCCGTATACGTTTCGCCAGTAGTGCAGATGCCGATATTGGCAATAGGAGCCTGTCGGACAAATATGGTCAGCTTGCTGATGGGAGTCTCTACCGAGACGGCGTCACGCGTATCCCAGACGTTCAGCTTGATGGTGTATTGACCAGCCGTATCAAAGCGAGCCTGAGTAATCTGGGTGTTTGTAGCCCCAGTCCATACAAAATCGCCCTCATCCGGCGAAGACCACAGGTAAGAAGTAACGGCATCTTCAAACGCCGGTGTACCTGTATCGTCATCGGGGTCGTATGAGGCTGAACCGTCGAGTGTAATTACTTCACCAACGCTTATAGTTCGCGTTAAGGAGCCGAACTGACCTGCGGGTACGCCTGCCGGACTCTTGGCTATGGCAATCGGCGGAATATTGGTTTCAGACGTGCCGTAGAGCTTTATGAACATATCGGGATACTGCGAGCCGGGTTCCTGTCCCAAACAGGCGGCGTTCTTGTCGGAATGCGAGACGATAAGGTAGTTCTGGTTGTAACCGGGAATCTCAGGGTCGTATTTGATGTTGATAGTGATGTAGTCCGTCGATTCGCTGTCGGTCAGCGTGTAAACGCCATCTAGCCAGGTGCTGGGATCGGGAACTATTTCCAGAATAGTAAAACCGAGCTGCGGCATGTCGGTTAGGAGACTTATGTCACTGATCTGCATATCGCCTTCGCCGATATTGCGCAGAATAATGGTTCTCTGCGACGACTCGCCTTCGACCTGCACTTTACCGAAATTAACGTCGCAGGAGATCGGAGAGACATCCAGTCTGGGGTTGATGGCGTTAGCCATGAGCGGGATTTCGTGACCGGTCATGCCTTCGATGGTGCAGTCCACGTCCGAACCGGATGTGTTTGCACCGTTGGTGCAGACCACTATCATGCCGTTGTCATTGCCTATGGATTCCGGCAGGTAGCAGACTTTAAAGGTAAAGCTGCCGCCCGGAGGCAGTTGGTTGGGATGATTCTCGTGATTTTCAAGCGTGAATTCATCCGTAACCTGCGAAGGAACCTTGATCTCGCCGACATCCAGCGCCATGCTGCCGCAGTTGGTGAGTGTGATTTCCTGGCATTCTCGCCAATCTTCGAGATCTTCCTCATCAACATTATCAGCCGGCATCTGCACATCGGTCCAGGTCAGACTGGACGGTTCCAGGCATATGGCAGGCTCCACACCGTTACCTGTAAGCGGCACAACCCAGGGATTGCCGCCGCCCTCTTCGGGTATTATGTGCAGATAGGCCTGATCCGCCCCGGTGTTGGACGGGCAGTATTCGACATCAATTACCGCCTCATCGTTTGCAGGAACAGTAAGCGGCAGATTGACATATGAAGCCAGACCGAATTCCATCGACGGCAGGCAGATGCCCGTAGTGTTTCTGCATATCTGAATAAGTTCGACAACAAGGTCGGCCTGTCCGTTGTTCTGTATGTGGACTTCCTCTGTTG